>JABNAD010000798.1_pt1 | contig 14953 bp, 12 predicted proteins | sample 7240381 | NCBI WGS metagenome assembly JABNAD01 (sample SAMN11332834, study PRJNA596920) | anaerobic digester metagenome | biome: digested sludge; isolation source: digested sewage sludge-derived enrichment culture grown on H2/CO2 | place: Germany: Goettingen
ATAGAGAATTAAATAAACTTATAATAATCGGCTGCATTGAAAATGAGACGATCAGGGACTCTGATGGATTATTCCGGTCGCTGAATAATCCATCAGAATGTCGATCAACTGATGCCTCAGTGCGGCATAGCTGCGGAGACAAGCCCTAGTTTGGATGTGTTTTGCGGATCACCAGGATCTTTTCCAGGTCACTTTTTTCTGGAACCGGCATGTTCCATTGGGTCTGCCAGTATATATGTCGATTTCCAACTTAACTGCAGCGAGGATCAATTTTAAGTGAGAATTATTCTCGGAGTTTGTGGTGACTCCTGCTTGGACTTCTTTACTCTTAGGTCCTTATAACTCTCAACTGTTTCAGGCATTCAGTCTGGATGATCAACATGATATTTTCATGTTGATACTTGGTATATTTTTGCCTCAACTCCTTTGATCGCATTCAGCTCGGTTTCGTTTGATGTTTGAGCTTATTTGCTGAATGGATTTTCTCTCTTTGGAGATCACTGGTTTTTTGCTGGCCGCCTTAAGGAACCACAAAGACCAGGAATAGTTATCTTCACTGTACTTATTACGCCTGCGGGGGATCAGACTTTAGCTGTTTTTTCTAAGTTCTTCAGCGATGTCTGGGTAATAGTTTTCGCTTGCCTCATTCATTTTTAAAGCATATACTTTTTGATTCTCTACGCAGGAGTGATTTCAACGAGACAGCTTCAGTCCGTCGATCTCAAACGATTCATGTGATTTTGCCCGACTCCTTACATCCAGGTAAACCATGGTTTTTGCCAATGAAATTGAGCTTGCAGTACCAGACAGGTATTCAATAACCCTTCACTTAGATTCAAGATATTATTAAGCTGAAAGAATAACCCCCCCCAACATAGATTACTCAATCCAAGTTTGGGGGGGGGCAGTCCAATTACTCACCAACACAAAAAATGCAGTGCTCTAAAAACTACGTTGGGATTTTGGATAGACCATTAGTAAATAGTGCTATTAATAAAGCAGCACATGGCTGGTTTACGATAAGCAGATTAATTTCCAATCGACAAATGAAACGATGATCCACAGGTTCATCTTGAGATGGATAATCATTCCACGGGAGACTTTCTGGCTGGTTGCTGTTCAGGGAAGCTCAGTGAGAAACTGGTCCGCGAGGTTCAGCTGGCGGTCGCAGACGTTGGCAATGTAGAGTCGGTCATGGGAGGCGCTGATGATGCAGCCGGTAAAGTCGGAGAGGATCTCCCGGATCACCGGGGCTGACAGAGGGGAGAAGTTGCGGGTTGGTTCATCCAGGATGAGGAGTTGTTTGCCTTCTTTGATGAAATGGAGGATGAACAGTTTGGCTTTTTGTCCGTCGGACAGTTCGGCCGGCGGCCGGAGCATTTCCTCCCGGGTAAATTTCATGGCACCCATGAGTTCGCGGGCGCGTTCCTTGTCCAGCTTGTGGCCGGAAGGTGCCAGAAAATCAAGGCCGGTGGGAAAGCCTTCCAGGCCTTTCATATAATCCTGGGGCATGTAGCCGATGTTGAGATCGCCGCGCCGGGTCAGGTCTTCATAGATTTTTGCCAGGAGCAGGGACTTGCCGGTCCCGTTGTTTCCGGTGAAGACTACTTTATCGCGGGCCAGGATGGTCAGGTCAAAGGGCACCAGGAGCGTCCGCTGGGGCAGTTCCAGGGTGGCCTGATTCCATTCCAGGATTCGCTTGGCCGGGGGCAGGTCGGTTGGCGGGAAGAAGACATCGATGGCCTCCTCCGGGTGATCCACTTTGGTGTAGCTCTCTTTTTCAAATCGTCGTTCCATGGACTTCACCGCATGCATTTTCTTTTTGAGGAGCCGGCCGCCGGCGGGATCCTGCCGGGAAATGGCGTTTTGAGCGTGGTGAACAGCATTCATGATGTCATTGAGCCGTCGTTTCTTTTCCAGGTACTCGGCTTTTTCCTTCCGGGCCAGCTGCAGGGTTTTTTCGTATCCCTGCAGGCGCTCTTCCACATAGGTCCGGTAAGTGCCGCGGTAATCGGTGAATCGGCGTTTGGTTTTCAGGTTGACCTGCTCCAGATGGAGAATCCGGTTGGCACAGCGTTCCAGCAGAGTTTCGTCATGACTGACAAAGACCACCGGCATTTTCTGGCGCAGAATGAACTCCTCCAGAAATATGAGGGTTGCCAGGTCCAGGTCGTTGGTGGGCTCATCCAGCAGCAGCAGCCCGGCCGGGGTGCCCATGAGTTTCAGCAGCTGCAGCTTGACCCGCTCCCCGCCGGACAGTTTTGCCATGGGCAGGTCCTGGGTCAGGAAGGCGGTGGGTAGATGCAGGGAATCTGCCAGTTCATGGAACAGGGTCAGCCGGTTGTAGTCTTCCGGCTGCAGGATCTGGTCCGGTGTGTTTTTCAGCAGAAAGTCAGCGGGAATGGCATCGAACCATTCGGCCGGAAGATGCTGCGGCAAATAGCCCGTAATCACATCATCATGCAGGATCTCCCCGGTGACGGTAAAATAATCACTGCCGCCGGCGGGATCCAGCAGAATTCGGAGCAGGGTTGATTTTCCGTTGCCCTCCTCGCCGATGATGGCGATGCGGTCTCCGGGATTGATGGTGAAGCTGATGTCGCTGATCAGCTCTGTGCCGTCCGGTTTATGGACGTTCAGGTGTCGGAGTTCCATCATGGGGTACCACCTCCTCGCCCCAGATCGCTTTCAGTTCAGGTGATGTGGATAAGAGTTGTGCAGGCGGGCCGTAGGCTTCCATTTTACCGTCCTTGAGAACCAGTACTTTATCCGCGTTCTTCAGGCAGACATGCCGATTGGATACGGCGATGCGGGTTTTATGGCGCTGACCGATGCGCTCCCAGAGTTTCAGCTCCGTGTCGACATCCAGTGCCGAGGAAACATCATCCAGGACGAAGACTTCCGCTTCATGGGCCAGCATGCGGGCAATGGCGACGCGCTGTTTCTGTCCGCCGGACAGTTTGACGCCCTTGGTGCCGATGAGGGTGTCAGCATTCTGCTCAAACTGCTGCAGGTCCTCATTGAGAACGGAATCTGAGAACGCTCGTTCCAGAACCTCCGGCCGACGCTCATGGCCAAGCAGAATATTGTCCTTAATGGATTCCGAGAAGAGCGACGGGGTCTGGGAGGTGTAACTGAACTGTGGGGGAATGACGCCCTGTTCGATGGGCAGAGCTTGTCCGTTCCACAGCACCTCACCGGAATCTTTTGATTTGACCCCGAGCAGAGTTTTCAGGAGAGTGGATTTGCCGGAACCGATGCGTCCGGTAATAACCAGAAACTCTCCGGCCGGGAGGTCGAAGGAAATATCACTTACGCCATTCTCCCCCCCATAGGTGGAAGTCAGGTTTTTCACGCTCAGGACCTTCAAAGGTTCTGCCAGGGGCTGTTCGGTAATGGGCGAGGGAGGATTTTTCAGGTTGAACCGGTTGACATTGAACAGGAAGCGGTCATCGCTTTGTCCGGTCATTTCCAGCATGCGGTCCAGGGAGACCGTGCTCTGCTGGAAGCGGGCGGCCTGGCGTCCGACCCATTCAAAGAAGGAGATGACATTCCAGATGTAGTAGTTGAAGAGGACAAAGTCGGCGGTGGAGAAGGTGCCGGCTCGGATTTTCCCGGCCGCGGCGATGAGGATCAGGGCCGTACCTACTCCGGAAATATTGTTGGAGATGTTCCACAGCAGTTCCTGAATCAGGCTGTCCTTCACCATGGCTTTCCGGCGGATCTCGCCATATTCCAGCAGGCGGGCGATGACGCTTCGCTCCGCGCCGTTCACTTTGATGGCCTGGATATTGTTGAACAGGTCACCCAGCAGGGATGAAACCAGAGCGGAGCCTTTGCGGGACTTTTTCCGGTTGTTGATGATGCGGTTGCTCATGACGTTGGCCACCCAGGCAATGCCGATGAGGGGCAGGAAGAGCAGGATGGTCAGCTGGGCGTCCACCGCCAGCAGAATGAAGAAGACCACGATGTTGTACATGAGCTTGCCGAAGAAATCCAGTGAATTGTCCAGGGCGAAGGTGACATGCATCGGATCCTCCTTGATGGAGTTGATGGCCTCACCCATGGAGAATTTGTTCTTTTCCGGGCGTTCCGTCAGGATCATGTCCAGCAGGTTCTGCTTCATGCCGTAATTGGCCTTGAACAGAAGCAGTGCCAGAAAATAGCCGACTCCGATGATCAGACTGATGCGAAGCAGGGCGTTGAGCATCTGGGGCAGCATGATGCCAAGGACCCGGCCGCGGTCATAGGCTTCGCCGGTTTCCAGATAGGTAAAGAAATTGCGGTACATGAGGCCGGGAACCAGCATCGTGACATAGAGCAGCGTCCAGCCAAACAGGTTGATCAGATAAATGCCCTTGACCTGGGGCAGCTGCTTGATGAAGATGCGGATTCCCCGGATCATATTTCCGGTATTGGACCGGGTGTTTGATTTTATCATATAAGTACCTCCTCCAGGCCGCGCTGAAGCAGTCTGGCAAAGTGAGAGTCAGGATCCTGGGTCAGCTGAGCTGTAGCGCCCTGCTCCAGGATGCGGCCATCTTCCAGGATCATGATTTCATCGGCCCGCAGAACAGTTTTCAGACGGTGGGCGATGATGATGGCGGTCCGGTTTTCCAGCAGGGTGTTCAAGGCCTTCTCCAGATATTTTTCAGTGATGGGATCCAGCCGTGAGGTGGCCTCATCCAGAATGACGATTTCCGGTTCCTTTAAAAAGACGCGGATGAAGGTCAGGAGCTGGAGTTCGCCGGTGGACAGGAAGGGGGCTTCCGTCGAAATTTTGGTATCAAGTCCCTCGGGGAGCTTGCTGAACCAGTCGCGAATGCCGATGCGGTCAATGGTGGCCATGATCTTTTCATCCGTGACCGAAGGATCGTACAGGGTCAGGTTGTCGCGCACCGAAGTATTAAACAGCTGAACTTCCTGGGTAACGTAGGAGATCTTGCGACGCAGCGTCTCGTCCGACAGGCGGCGGGCGTCGGTGCCGTCCAGATAAACGGTACCTTCGCTGGGATCGTACAGCTTCACGATCAGGCGGGCCAGGGTCGTTTTGCCGGAGCCGGTCCGTCCCAGGAGCCCAAGAATTTTGTTTTTCTCCAGGCGCAGTGTCACATCGTCGATGACCTTTTCATTGTCCTCATAGGAGAAATGAACATGGTCCAGTTCGATGCCGCCCGTATTGGCCGTCACCGTTTCGGTGCCGGAGGATAAATCCCGCTTTTCGGACAGGATTTCCCGGATCCGGCGGATGGAGGCATCGGTTTTCTGCATGTACATCAGTTCTTCCCGAAGGTTCAGGATCGGCATGATGATCAGTTCGCCCAGCCGATTGATCAGGTAGGCGGTACCGATGGAGAGTTCCCCGGCAAATACCATCTTTGCCATCAAGAGGACGACGATGAATTCAACGCCCCACAGGACGGCCTCGTCATAGCCCCAGGCACCGAAGCCGAACATGAAATCACGCTTGAACCATTTGAACAGGCGTCGGAGCACTGCGTTCATCCGGTTCATCAGATGAGGTCGGGCATCCAGGGTGCGGATGTCTTCAACGGAGGTGATTGCTTCTCCGATGATGCCGTAGAGGTTCGATTCTTCCTCTCTCAGGTGTTCGGAGGTCTCATCGATCTTCTTGCCCATGACGATCATGTACAGGTAGACCAGGATGGTCGCACCCATGTACAGCAGGGCAAAGCGCCAGTCGATGAAGAAGAAGTAGACAAAGACGCCGGCCATCATGAACAGGTTCATGACGATTCCGGTGATGAAGGTGGTGAAGAAGCCGAACAGGGAGTTGATGTCCCCGTCCACCCGTTCCACCAGCTGACCGGGAGTAAAGCGCTTGTGGAAGGCCATATCCAGGTCCATGGTGTGGCTTGTCAGATCAATGCGCAGGCCGTTGGTGGCCCGCCACCCGATGTTCTGGGTCAGCCAGGCGATGGCAATGCCGATCCCCTGCTTGGTAGCCGTCAGAACCAGGAACAGGACGGCCAGGCCATAGATACTGGCCAGCGGAACATCCGTTACGACCTGGTCGATGAATTCGCCCAGCAAACGCGGCTTGGCGGTTTCAACCAGAACATTGAGGATCAGGATCAGAAAGAGCGCGAGCAAGCCTTTCTTTTCCTTAACCAGGTATTTTTTTAATAGTGCGATGTAGTCTTTCAGGTTAATTTTCACGAATACTGTCCTCCTTGACTGTCAAATTTTGGATAAAAAGGGCTGGCACGGATCTCCAGGCATGCAAAAAAGGCCATGGGAGTTCCCATGACCATGTCAGATGCAAACGATAGCTTTATTGCACAAAAAATAAAGCGAGGTGCATAACAAGGATCACAGCGATGTCTCCCGAATTTTCTGCATGACAAAAAAGGCATATCGTGCCCGGGTTTTGTCGTTTACAGATTAATTCTGGTCTCCATCATTGAAATCATGTTATTACCTCCAGAGTGTTACTCACTCACACTTATCATTAAATCGCACTTTTTTTGATTTGTAAAGCGAAACCGGTTCAATAACGAAAATTCAACCCGGCATTATAACCCAACTTTCGTATAATTCCTTGTCGAATCACTCTGCCCCAAAGCAAACTAATGTTGGGCCAACGGCAGAAACCACTGGACTGCAGATCGAGTCTGTTCCAGAAAAATTTTTTGATCGCCGTACGGATTCTGGTTCCTCAATCCTGTGAATCGGATTTAATTCAACTCTGCACAAAAACAAAGTCCAAATTCCTTACCCTCGCACTGATTTGAACCCCGCGGTATACCAGTGCATGACTCCACGGCTCAGGGAAGAAAGCAAGGAAGATTACAAGGAAGAAGGAAAAGAAGATAACAAGAAAGAAAGCAGGGAGGAAGGAAACGAAGATTACAGGGAAGAAAACAGGAAAGAGAGCGGAGAAGAAAAAAATCAGCCCTGCGGCTGATTTTTTTTGACTTATTTGAACTTGGTAACATCCAGCTTCATTTCGGTCAGAGCCTGCTCAACGGCCGCCTTGATTCCGTTGGAAGTCATGGTTGCATTAGAAACCGCGTCAACAGTCACCTTGTTGGTTTCCATGATCTTGGCGGGGATGCTCTTTAAAGCTTCGCCTGCAACTTCTGGAGTCTCGTTATTGGCAAGAATTTCAACTTTTTCAATTTTATCTGCCGTAGCGGTGACTCTTACTTTCAGTCCGTCGTACATGCCCTTTACGGTCACTTCTTTGGTCTGGGGTCCGGCAGGGGCGGCCGGGCTGCATGCGGTGAGCATAGCGCCGAGTAAAACTGCACTAATGATTTTCTTCATTGTTAACCTCCGAACATTTGTTATGGATAGGATGATTTTATCAATAAATGAGATTGAATGCAATTGAATGGAACGATACAATTACAGGATCTGTTTCGGTCTTAAGGAGAATTTCTCGGGAAATGGCGCACTGAGGGCTCCGAAGCAATATAGAAATGTTTTTCGCAAAACATTAAGTTTTGATGACGATAAATAACATAAAACTAATTCATAACTGTCCAGTATAATAGAGGACAGGAGTGATCAAATGATGAAAGTGGAAGTAAATTTAGGGGAATTGCCCCTTGCAACATACCGCTGGCAATACGAAGCGGGTCAGCCCAAGGCAGTGGTCCAGATTATCCACAGCATTTCAGAACATATGGGACGATACGAGGAACTGGCCTCATTTTTAAATGATTACGGCTATGAAGTCTGGGGTCATGACCATCCTGGTCACGGCAGCACCGGACCCAGTTTGGGAAGCGTGTCCGGCGATGCCATGAGTTTGCTGCTGGGCGGAATTCATGCAGTCCGGGAGGCAATTGCGAAGGAACTGCCGGATGTTCCGGTGATTTTACTGGGACATTCCATGGGATCTTTTCTTGCGCTGCGGGCGGCAGAACTGGATAAGACGCGCTGGGACGGACTGATTCTGTCCGGAACCAACGACCGCAATCCCATTCTTCTGGAGCGGGCGCACCTGGCTTCCAATACGCTGCTGAGCCACCTGAAGAAACGAAAAGGAGCCGAACGGGCTCTGTACCAGATGATTCTCAAAGGGTTTGCTTCGGGCATTCATCTGGCCCGAACCGACTGGCGGACCAGTGATCCCATCGAGGCGGCCCGGTATGAGGAAGATCCGCGGTGCGGTTTTCCGGTGGATCACGAATTCATGAAAAGCCTCGCCAAAGGACTTTCGGTCTGGTATCGCAAGGATGAGCTGGCCAGACTGTCAAAGAATCTGCCGATCCTTATTATTTCAGGTACACAGGACCGGATCGGTAACTTTGGCAAGGGAGCGGCCAAACTGGCCAGGTCCCTGAGCAGTGCCGGTCTGCCTTTAATCTATCTGCGCTTTTACGAAGGCGCCCGCCATGACCTGTTCTGGGAGATCACCCGGCAGGAAACGATGGTGGATCTGCTGGAATTTTTAAAGATTTCTACAAAGGAGCGGATGTAACATGTCGTTATCAGCCAGGGAGATCGCACAGGCCTTGCTCGACAGCATTGGCGGGAAACAGAATGTAACCGGTCTGAAGCGCTGCAGCACCAAGCTTCGGTTCACCCTGAAGAACGCATCTCTGGTGCGGGAAGAAAACATCAAGCGGCTTAACGGAATCATCGGTATCATAGAGGCCGACAATCTCTACTATATTATTCCGGAAGCCGGCCTGACTCTGAAAATCTACAATGAACTGGTACATATGGTTGACTCAACGTCGGCAACACAGGAAAAAACCAGATGGTTTGACCGGATCCGCAACCGCTTTCAGGGGGATCGCAAATAATCGGACTCGTTGATTTCAGGACTTGTACTTCTCTTCATTATTTTCATTGATCGAACAAAGTGAAACCTCCGATCCATGTGTGGACCGGAGGTTTTGTCATTCGATCTGTGCCAGAGAAGAGCCCATTCGAAGCAGGGTTTCAATGCCCAGTTCAGACTGCCGGAGCAGATCCTCGCGGATCTTCAGAGATCCCTGGGGCAGAGGCGGGATAATCAGCAGGATGGTGGATCCGCCGAATTCAAACCAGCCCTTTTCATCCCCTTTGGCAAAAGGACCCTCACCGTGGCTGTTGTGGATGGAGCCGACCGAGGTGGCACCCACTTCAATGAACAGGACGGTTCCGAAGCGGTCTGTTGCCAGTTTGGTCACCTGACGATGATTCTTCAGGTAGAGATGGGGAATCCTCGCCAGCGCCATCGGATTGACCGAATAGTACGTTCCCGGGAAGGTTCGGGATCCCAGATCGACCCCGGTGGTCGGGTAATGATACCGGTGATAATCCGTCGGATTGAGCCGGATCGTAAACAGGGTGCCGCCTCGCCAGGGAGAGGCATCCTCACCGATCAGTTCATCCATGGGATAGGTCATTCCCTTGATCTGCAGCAGCAACGACGGATCAAGGGCGGTTTCCACCCGGACCCGTCCATCAGCCGGGCAAATCAGGACATGGGGCGCCGGATCAAAGGGCCGGGTTCCCGGCTTGAGACGCCGGGCAAAAAAATCGTTGAAATGGCGAAACCCGTCCTGGGGGATCACTGCTTCATGGAGGTTGATGCCATACTGAGCAGCAAAACCTTCAATGGAAGATCTGGACCAGCGGCTGCTGCAGTAAGCTCCGGCGATGGTTTGGAACAGTTTTCGCTTGACCAGGGCTTCCAGGGTGAGGCGGCCGGAGCCGGTTGTGTAGAGGTATTTGAGAAACCCTTCCCCGGAGACCGCTTCCCTAAAGCAGGTTCCGCGGTCCGGATCAAAGACGCTCAGACTCATCGCCAGTTCCTCCCGGTTTTCGTTTTTTGCTCTGGAAGAATTCATCGAGCAGAGCTTCGGCTTCGGAGCGGTAATCCCACTTTACCCGCAGCTGGATATGGTTTAAGGGGTCATGGGTCAGATCCAGCACAGTACCCAGTGCCCCGGACTGGACTTCATGCAGTGCCACATGAACTTCCCGGATGCGCGACTGGGTAATCAGTGAGGCGCACATGGGACAGGGTTCCAGGGTTACATAGAGTACGCAGCCGTTCAGGCGCCAGTCGCCGATGCGGCGGGCAGCATCCTGGATGGCCAGCACCTCAGCATGGGCGCTGGGGTCCTTGCGCCCTTCCTTTTCGTTATGACCCCGTCCGATAACTGCCCCATCGCGGACAATGACACAGCCCACCGGGATTTCACCCTGCTCCAGCGCCAGTTGCGCCTGGGCCAAAGCCTCAGTCATGAATGACTGGTGGTCAGCATCTGTCAGGATTTGATGTTCTGTTGATTTTGGTGTTTGGTTTGGTGTAGTCTTCATCCTCTGATTGAAAAAGGGACCGGCCGGTCCCCTTAATCCTTTGCTTTATTTTCCGTGGTCATTTCCGACAGGACTTTGATCCGTACGCGGTTGACCCGATTCTTTTCCGTTTCGGTGACGGTGAACTCCAGATTCTCCCAAGGGATGATCTGGCCTTCTTCGGGGAAGTTCCCCAGCAGTTCAATGATAAAGCCGCCAATCGTATCGACATCTTCCGATTCGATCTCAAAGCCCAGTTCATCATTAATATCGGTCAGTTTCATCATGCCGTCCATTTCATAGGCGGAATCACTGACTTTATCAATGGCGCTTTCCGGCTCATCGTCATACTCGTCGTCGATCTCCCCGACAATGGCTTCCAGGAAGTCCTCGATGGTGACGATGCCGACGGTTCCGCCGTATTCATCCAGAACCACCGCGATGTGGGTGCGCTCCCGCCGCATTTCGCGGAACAGTTCCTGCACCAGCTTGAATTCATAGGTGAAGAATGCCGGGCGGACATAGTCCAGCAGGGAAAACCCCGGACTGTTCTGAGTGAACATCAGGTCTTTCACGTTGAGAATGCCTACGATGTCGTCGGTGTTGTCCCGATACACCGGGATGCGGGAATATTTCTCCCGTCGGATGATCTCCACCACTTCGTCGTAAGGCGTATCCAGATCCAGTGCCACCATGTCGTAGCGCTGAGTCATGATGTCGCTGACACGAAGGATCCCAAATTCCGTGACATTTTCGATGATCTCTTTTTCTTCCAGATCCAGCAGACCCTCTTCCACCGAGCCATCCACGATGTTCCTGAACTCTTCCTTTGTCATTCCCGTTTCCTCGGGCCGGCGCTTAATTCCAAACAGACGCAGGATTAAGCCTGAGATCCCATAGAAGATCACCACAAAGGGGCGCAGTATAAACAGGAAAACCTTCGTCAGCCCCATGGAGAATAACGAGACTTTCTCGGGATGCCGCCGGCCGATGGATTCAGGCAGGATTTCACCGATGATGAGAACCACCACTGTCATGACCGCAATGCCGATCAGCAGATCGTAGGTCGTGTGGCCAGTCGGTTTCTGACGGATAAACCATGCGGTGCCCAGTGCGGAGGCAGCAACATTGAAGATGGAATTCCCTACAATCATGGTCCGGTAAACACTTTCCTGGTCCTCCAGCAGAATGCTGAGCTTATCTGCTCCGCGGACTTCTTCGTCCACCAGATAACGCAGTTTTCCCTTGGACATGTTCAGAAAGGCGGTTTCAGCCAGTGAAATAAAGGCGGAAATAAGAATCAGTGCAAGTACAACAGCAAGCAGAATCGCTTGCCCCGAACTGCTGGGATCACCCAAAAATCATCAACTCCTGTTCAATCGTGTGAAAAATAAAATAAATACGTTATTATTATACCATATTTTGACAGCTGCTGATGAAATCCAACGGATATGCAATGGCCAGAGCCTTGTTCTCCGATGGTGGGTATAACTCCCGTTATCACCATCGAAAATTAGGGCGATCCGATCGAAGGGCAGAGCGATCGCGACCCGACTTTTACAGTTTAAAAAGCACAGAGAGCAGCAAACTTAGTGTTTGCAAGGCTTCTGTCCTTTTATTAAGCTTTTGATGCTGTAGTGCTACAGCTGTTTTTTTGCCCCTTCAATAATCACTTGAAGGCTTCCTGTCTGATTTCGACATCATACATGTTGCACATAATTTTTAACGTGAGCATATAAAGCCATAGCTGAACAGCGGAAGCTCCCAATGGCCGGATCCTCCAGGTAGTTCAATTCGTCGAGTAAACTGCGCAGGTCTTCCATGGGACTCATCTTGGTATTCTCCTATCATTGCTTACTAAGTCTATCAAGTCCACTTTACAAGGCGATGAGGGGGTTGGCAATGTATAGGAACAGTTCGTTCACGTTACCGCAGCGTGCGATCAGTGTTAATTTCACTGAAGCGTTTCGATATTGCTTTGTTTGGAAGGCACAATGACAGAAGAGCTTTGGGATCTTTCAAAGTAATTATCATTTTTTTAAATAATGCAGCCTTTAAATAATTCAAGGAAGGCTCTTTGTTGATCTTCGAGGGGAATGAAGGAATGCCTGGCGATAATGAATCAAGCCACCCGGTTGGGCAGGCGCAATGATATAATGAAGCAAAGACTGAATGGTCCATTCAGTTTGATCATTGCATTGCATAGAGAACAGACAGGGCGGGCTGCAATGGAATAATAATTTTAGCGGGAGTGAACAACATGATCATCATCATCAATGGACCTTCCGGTTCAGGGAAAACCACCTTGGGCAACTACTTTGGCGAACTGGGGCTGAAGGAAATTGTCTCCACCACGACTCGCCCCCCGCGGGAAGGCGAGATCGATGGGATCAGCTATTATTTTGTGACGGAAGAGGAATTTCTGGCAGCGGACCGCATTGAGGAATCCTTATATTCCGGTCATTATTACGGCGTAACCCGGGCAGAGGTAGAGGCGAAGGTCGGCGACGGGCAGAGTGCCTATGCCTCGCTGGATATCAACGGAGTCAAGCGTTTCAAGGAGCTGTATCCGGAAGACACCCTTGTTCTTTATCTGAAGGTATCCCGTACTCTGATCAAGAAGCGGATGGCCCGGCGGGGCGATTCGGTGGAAAACATCCGGCGGCGGCTGGCTCACCACCGGCAGACCAGGGAGGATTTAAACCACCGGTTTGCCGACTATATTATCTACAACCACGGCAGTTTGAAGAATCTGAAAAACCAGGGATTGGAAGTGCTCAAGCGCGAAGGCATCCTTTAGACGTTTTCAAAAAAGGTTTCGTCACTAGGCAGTGGGAATTTCAATGAATAGCCATAGTTCCTTCACAGGCCATCCACCACATTCACACTTTTTCTCCGTATAATTTAGTTAAAGCTAAATAATTGAGAAAAGGAGTGATCCATTTGATGGAAAAGCAATACGGAATAACAATTGGATTATTCCTGATCTTTCTTTCGATTCTGTTGATTGAGATTGAGGACAAGCTCCGGAAACCGGAAATTGTCATTTATTTTATATCCGCCGTGCTGACGATTGGGGTCATATTACTGTTGTATTCCTTTGTCAAACGCAAGGATCGCAAAAAAAGACAGGAAAATTAGGGAATACAGGGACTCATCGATGGGCACGCGTGGAATATTTCGCGAAAACCGTTGGCGCATGGATGCCACGAACCAAGAAAATATGGATGACAGCAAATCAAAGCCCCATTCCAATCCAATATGCGATTTCTCAGAAAGCCCGCCGAGCCGTTGCGATGTTTCGTAACGGCCCGGTTTTTATGGTTGATTGGTTCTTGTGGAATGGTTGTCTTTTCAGGGTAGTTCGTGGATAATATGAGTGAAAAGAATGTCAACATGGTGCGGAATGAAACGAAAAACGGAGGCAGTACATGCATAAATTTTCTCAGATCCTCAAGGATGAACTTATTTGCGCTCTGGGGTGTACCGAGCCCATTGCTGTGGCATTGGCCAGTGCCAGGGCAAGGGCGGTGCTTGGATCCATACCGGCATCGGTAGATGCCTATTGCAGTGGAAATATTATTAAAAATGTTATGGGCGTCACAGTACCGAATTCCCAGGGAATGAAGGGGATTGATTCCGCGGTTGCTTTGGGAATCGTCGGCGGCAAAGCGGATCTGGGGCTCGAGGTTCTCTCAGGTGTAACCGAGACGGATCTGGAGACGGCTAGACAGCTCATCGCGGACAACGTCATCCGGGTGCATCTGAAGGAAGGCGTTCCCAACCTGAATATTGAGATCCATATGGAAGATGCCAGAGGCAATAAGGTGATTGTGGAGATTATGAACCAGCACAACAACATTGTCCGGATCTCCTTAAACGGTGAGGAATTCATGGAAGCTCAGGTGTTGGGCCGGGAATCGGAGAAGAATCTTTACGATGACCTGAGCATGAAGGCGATCCTGGATTATGCCGACACCGTGGACCTGGAAGAAATCCGGACCGAGCTGGATAATCAGATGAAGCTTAACGCAGCCATTGCCCAGGCTGGCCTGACCCAGGATTTTGGATCATCCATCGGAAAGATTCTTCTGTCCGGAAACAATGACATCCGCACCCGGGCCCGGGCGAAAGCCGCTGCCGGATCCGATGCCAGAATGAGCGGCTGTGCCCTGCCGGTGGTCATCAATGCCGGTTCCGGCAACCAGGGCATCACTTGCTCGCTGCCCGTCATGGAATATGCCCGGGAAATGGGAGCGGATCAGGAAAAAACAATGCGGGCTCTGCTCGTGTCGAATTTAACGGCCCTCCATATCAAGCGCTACATCGGCCGACTGTCTGCCTTCTGCGGCGTGACCAGCGCGGGGGCCGCAGCAGGAGCCGGCATTGCTTATCTCCACGACTCGTCCAACCGGGATCTGATTTATCAGACGGTGGCCAACGCCCTGATGATCGATTCCGGCATGGTCTGTGATGGTGCCAAACCTTCCTGTGCCGCCAAGATCGCCTCGGCCGTGGATGCCGGCATTACTGGATTTGAGATGGCCAAAACCAATCGCAGCTTCAAAGCCGGCGAGGGACTCCTGAAAGAGGATATAGAAGAGACCATCCGGAGCATTGGCCGTTTTGCGGCCAAAGGTATGAAGCAGACGGATATTGAAGTGCTGAACATTATGCTGGATAAAAC
>JABNAD010000802.1_pt1 | contig 14923 bp, 10 predicted proteins | sample 7240381 | NCBI WGS metagenome assembly JABNAD01 (sample SAMN11332834, study PRJNA596920) | anaerobic digester metagenome | biome: digested sludge; isolation source: digested sewage sludge-derived enrichment culture grown on H2/CO2 | place: Germany: Goettingen
CTGCCTGCGACAGCCTGATGGATCAATACAGGGAAAAACTGTACGATAAATTTCAGATGCTGAGCCATTCACGCCAGGCCGAGCTTTGCCTGTATACTTCTCTGGTTCTTTTCGGAAACGGAAAATATCAGCAGGCCCACAGGTTCCTCAGCCAGATCATTGTGCGGGGAAAAAGTTTCTACTACCTGCCGCTCTACCGCACCATCAGGCTGGTAAACCTGATGATCCTTTACAAACTGGGCGACGAGGAACTGATCCGCTATGAGATCAGGTCAATCAGGCGCGACCTGGCATCAAGCGAAAAAGGTTATAAAATTGAGCACTTCATGCTGAAGTTTCTGATCAAACAGTTACCGGACAACAAAAGAAAAAGGGGGAAACTTTACGAAAAATACCTGCCGGCCCTGCTTGATATGCAGCAGGATCCTTTTGAAATGCAATTGCTCAGGATTTTTGATTTCACTGCATGGATCGAAGCCATGCTGAAACAGCAGCCATTGGCAACCATTCTCAGGGAAAGACATGCACCCATAGCCGGAACAGAGAATCCCGGTTAAAAGGACTCCGGATTATTCCCTGACGAAAGGCACAAACCTGACCGGAAGCAGGCTTTTTCTTTCCATCCTGCCTTTGATTTTTGTCGCTTTCACCAGGGTTTGAACGCTTCCGGGCCTGCCCAGCGGAATTACAATGCTGCCGCCTTCTTTCAACTGGGCAATCAGCGGAGGAGGGATTTCTTCAGCAGCAGCAGTCACCACAATGGCATCGTAAGGCCCGTGCTCCGGCCATCCGGCAAAACCATCCCCTATCCTGACCTTTACATTTTTGTAGCCCAGCCTTTTCAGTAAGGCCGCCGACTGTTTCCCCAGGGGTTCGACAATCTCGATGGTAAAAACGCTGTCGACAATCTCAGCCAATACAGCAGCCTGATAACCCGAGCCTGTACCTATCTCAAGCACCTTCATTCCCCGCACAGGTTGTATGGCCTGGGTCATGTAGGCCACCATATAAGGCTGTGAGATGGTCTGATCGTATCCTATCGGCAGCGGCATATCGCGGTAGGCATGCGACTTCAGATCGGCAGGTACAAACAGGTGGCGCGGCACTTTGCGCATGGCCGCCAGGGTGGCCCGGTGCGATATCCCTTCCGCTTCAATCTGATACTTAACCATGCTTTCCCGGGCAGCGGCATAATCATCCTGACCATAAAGAGGAGACATAAATGACAAAATTAACCCCGCCCCGGCAATGGCTGCATAACGAAACCACCTGCAGTCACCGGGGTGCGATGACAATGCTTTCATGCCTTAAAGATAATAATTTTCAGGATATTATCCAATCAAAATGTCCTCAACCTGCCAGGATTATAATGGGTATAAGTAAATTCGTCCCGGACAAAACCCGCGATGAACGCAATATCAGGGAAGATACGTCCGGCTATTTCTCAGTTTTTATGGACTTCACCAGCCCCTTCACTGCTTCTTCAGCCCGGATGGGGACATAACCGAAGCGGCGGTTAAATTTACTGCTGTTGAAAAAATAATCCCGGTCATACTGATAGGCCATTTCCCTGACCTCCTTTAAAACAGGAATAAACAGCCCGAGCAGTCCAAGCATCCAATCCGGAAGGGTGCTGTATTTTGGCGCCACACCCATTTCCCGGGCAAAAAGCGCAATCCACTCTTTTCCGGTAATGAGTTCATCCGAAGTCGGCAGGTGCCACACTTCACCATAAGCGTCAGGGGTGTTGCCAAGGATGGCAGTACCTTTGGCCGCATCGCCGGAATGGGTAAAACTGTGAACTTTTCCCACGCCTGAAAACCAGTTTGCCTTCTTGCCCTTGCTGAAATTCTTAACCACCATTTCCACCAGTACACTGTTTAAGGGATCAATAAAATCAGCGGCCCGCGCGATTAAAGCAGTGATGCGGCCACTATTCATTTCATCGAGCAGCATTTTTACAACCTGGTTTCTGACTTCACCTTTTTTACTTGAAGGCCGCACCGGTGTTTCTTCGGTCATATTGCCGAGATGGTTTCGGTCGTAGGTATAAACATTATCAAAAAACACCAGTTTAGCCTGATGGCGGATACAGCTGTCAAATACATTGCGCATGATAACCGGCCACTTGTGCTGCCAGGCCTTCGCACTGTATTCCACCCCAACGGTCAGGTAAACAATTGAAGATCCGGCTACCGCCCGGTCCACTTCTCCGGCAACGGTGAGATCGGCTTTCATCAGCTGATCACCGGGATTGACGGCTTTGGGATTGCGGCTTACCAGCCTTATTTCTTTTGTATATACGGTCAGGTCTTTGGCTAGTTTTTTGCCGATGGCGCCGCCTGCTCCAAGTATTGTTTGCATAAAAATATGATTAAGGTCCGAAAAAGTTTAAATAATCTGCAAAATTGAATGAAGCAGTCGAAAGGTTATAACAAAAAACGGTCAGCTCCTGTTTAATCAGGGCAAACCGGGGGAATAAGCCGGTAAACCGGAAGGGGTGATGACGGTTATGGGCAAAGCGATGAAAAAAACCTGCCCGGATTTGAGTCCGGACAGGTTTTAAATATAAGCAACGCAGCTTATGATTTATTGCAATGCTTTGAGCGCTTCAGTAGCGGCATTCATGGTAGGCTTAATGGAAATCTCCTGACCAACAGCCCCTTTCATCCACACCTGGGGAACCAGACGACCCTGGGTGTACATGCGGTTGAACTCATCTGCCAGGTTTTTACCCTTAACCTGCTGTTCAATCTGAAAATCAATCAGATGACCCATAGGATAATTTGACAGATAGAGTGGATTGTCGATCATGTGGGAATAGATGGCCAGGATGGGTTCATCTTTTCCGCCAAGGATACCGGCGTAATAGTTATTCCACACTTCTTTGGCGGCTGAAATCACCGCTTCCTTCAGTTGTGCGGGGGTGGCGGCGGGATTGTCGTACATCCATTTCCATACTTTCATATCCACCAGCGAAACACCCATAATTTCGTAAGAGGCCCAGAAATTATCGAGGGCCATCATGTGGTCCTTGTTAGGATCGGCGTTGGGCATGCCAAGCAGTTCAAGATCACGTTTCTGGAAAAGAAAGGCCACGGCCTCAGTAAACGCGGTGTTGGGTACTCCCTGCAGCATATAATAATCCACATCGTTCAGCGTCACCGTTTGTTCCACATTGTGGCCAAATTCGTGCACGGCAATGTTATATCCTTTATAATCCATGCCACCGGCCCCTATTCTGGTACGCAGACGGGCAATGTCGTTGCGCATCTCGGCGCCCCAGGCATGCCCGGCACCACGCGAAGGGTCAACCGAAATCAGCGAGGCGATCTTTCCGGCTTTTTCCTGCGGCCAGCCCAGTTTCACCAGAATGTTGGGAAGATCGGCCTGAAACGCTTTCGGATCGGGATACTTTTCCGAGGTAATGGCGGTTAGCTGCTCCTCAGGAATACCACCCCTGGACTTGAAACCGTTGTACCAGATATCGAAAGGCTCCAGCGGGCGCCCGAGCCGCTGGCTGATAAATGCAGCCACTTCCTTTACCTGAGGTGAAGAAACAAATTCAGTAAACAGACGCTCCACGTCTTCCTGAGGAATTTCCATGTATTCCTCAAAAGCACGGCTGATGTATGTGGGGAAATTCGGATTGTAGGCGTCGATGGCTTTCATCGCATGAAAGTTGCCGAGCAGCACTTCATAACGCTTATCGGGTTCGGGATTTCCCTGCACTTCAGCACCATCCTTAAAAAGCTTGTTATCTGCCGGATTCCAGGTGTGCTCATCCTTGTTGATCACCTGCTGTGGTATGCTCTGGTCGATGATGCGCTTCATCACATCGTAGATCATGCGCTGCTTTTCGAGCCCTTTTTCACCTGCATAATTCGATTTCAGTTCATCGCGCAGACCCCAGTGGGTAATCAGTTTCATGCCTTCAGGGAAAAGGTTTTCGCCTTTATCATTGACCAGGCGGCCCATATAGATATTGTAATCAGAAATGTATGCATCGGCTTCGGTAAGGGTTTTGGAAGCCTGCTGTATGATCTCAGCGGGAACCCTGGAGGTAAAGCGGTCACCCATACGGGCATAAGCCCATTCAAGACGGCTCCATGCTGCCCCTTTTTCGGTTTTCTCTTTCAGGGAGTAAAACGGGAAGTTCAGGGCGGTGAGAAAGGCGATTTTATTGTTAAAAAAGTCGTCGGTAAGGTGAGCGGCTGCATTGTAACTACCAAACATCATATCCACGGGCTCGATTTCAGAGCCTTCAAGCTGAATAGGCTCTTTGAGCAGCACATCCATCTTGTGGAAATAACCATTGAAAATTTCAAAGTTCCGTTCCAGTTTCCTGTACAGATTTTCCAGGGCAGCTTCCTCAGCCACAAAGTTCCCCAGACAAAAATCTTCAAAATCTTTAACTGTGCCATCGCTTTCGCGCCAAAGGTTCGCCACTTGCTGCACCCCACGCTCAATGCGGAATTTCGGGGCTTCGCCCAAAGAATCATTGAGCGTTTGAATAACTTTTTCGACAGCAGTTTGTTCAATAAATGCCTTTACAGGCCCGCCGGTAACTGCACTCCGCTTTTCGCCGCAGCCACTTACGGAGATCAATGTTGCCATTGCCATGATAATGATGATGTTACGCATGATAAAGTAAGTTTAGGATCTTTGCAAAAGTAGGAAAATGCGGCAACTTTAAGATGTCTGAACGCAGAAATATGAATAATGGATCTCTGAAATAACCAGTTCAGAAACAACTTCTGCTTCTGTAATCTTGTAATTTTGAATGCTGAAACATAACACCCAGTAAATATAACCAATCCATCGTGATGTTCCGAGACGAAAAGGGCTACCGCCCTACCCAGCAAATCTTCACCGAAGTCCCTCCGAAATATGATATCCTCAACCGCATCCTGACACTCAACCTGGATGAAGGATGGAGGCGCAAGGCTTCGGCAACCATTCTGGAAGAAAACCCGTCACGGGTGCTCGACCTCTGCTGCGGAACTGCTGACCTTACGATGCACCTTGCACGATCAGCAAAACAAAACACTGACCTTTTCGGGCTGGATTTCAGCCATACCATGCTGGCCAGGGCGAAAGAAAAAGTTGCTGTTTTTGGGGAGGACAGGGTAAAGCTGATTCAGGGCGATGCGGGAAACATGCCTTTTGAAAATGAGTTTTTTGATGCGGTCGGTATTTCATTTGGTTTCCGCAACCTGACGTTTGAAAATCCTGATGCGCGGCTGCATATCAGTGAAGTGTTCCGGGTACTGAAACCGGGCGGACGGTTTGTGGTGCTGGAAACCAGTCAGCCAAAAAACAGGCTGATCAGGGCGGGTTATCACTTTTACCAGAAATACATTACCGCACCCATCGGTGGCCTGCTTTCGGGAAACCGTCCGGCATACGACTACCTGGCACATTCTGCCGTTAACTATTATTCCATTCCCGAAATCTCGGAAGTCCTGCTGGAGGCAGGATTCAGCAAGGTAAGCGGCCAGCCTTATCTGCTGGGGGCAACGGCCATAGTAACTGCCATAAAGTAACGCCGGAACAAGGGTCAGGCCTTAAACCCGCAAACCACAACTTGCCGCATAAATGGCAAACTGTGAAGTTCCGTCAATGCCCAGGGCGGTGTTCAGCAGATCATCGTCAAAGGCTGCGATGGCGCACACCCCGCACCCCATGGAGTGGGCGCTGAGGTACAGGTTCTGGCACACATGTCCGGCATCCAGAAAGATATAACGGTAAGCCCTTTCGCTGTATCGCCACTTCATACGGTAAATTTCGGCGGTCCAGAAAAAAGTTACCGCACTCTTCTTTACCATTTGCTGATCGAGGCAGGCTTTGGTCAAGCGGCCGGAAATCTCATCCGCCAGATTCACCTGCAACAGGCTGTGGATAAGCGGCAGATAACGGTATAAACCGGGTGTGATGCCTTCCACCCGGTTGATCAGCAGCCAGGTTTCCAGGGCATGGCGTGCACCGGCCGAAGGAACCGTGCGCAGGGTATGGATGTTGCGTACATTTTTCTTTACCCCCTGGGTTTCCCAGAGCATAAGCGAAAGCATTCCATCTGTGACCGGCTTATCGCGGTAACTTCGTATGCTGCTGCGCTCAGGAATTACCTGATGTATATCGGCTTTATATCCGGCAGCCGCTGTGAGCGGATCGGGCAAATGATAACGCACAAGCGCCAGATCATAAGCCGGCTGCAGAGGTGGTGCAGGGTAGCCCCGCAACTGATCAGAAATCAGCAGGTTATGATATTTCGTTTGTTCAATAAAATTACTGCCGGCTGAGACCGGTTCGGTATTGTCGCTCGTCATTGTTCACTGATCGGGATTAATTGGGCAGCATCTATATCATTTTGCGGCTTTCCAGCATAGAAATTACAATTCCCACAATTTCGGGATGCGTAACTTTGCTGCAGTTGATAATCAGGTCATACAGATCATTGATATCAATGCCACCTTTCAGATAATCGCGCTGCATCTTGAATCGTTTGTGATCAATTGAGGCCATTTGCTTGACCGTTTCCTCCCGTTTCAGGTTATGCCGGGCAATCAGCGTATCAAGCCTCCACTGCACCGGTGCCGTGAGTTTGATGTGCAGTGCATTGGGCCAACCCAAGGTCACAGCGGCGCCTCCCCTTCCTACAATGATCACATTGCCTGTGTTTGCAGCCGACATCACGACATTGGCGATGGTCTGCCGCACCTTCCTGTCACTTTTATAGTATTTGGTAGTTAATGAGCTCAGTATTTCATCCATCGCGCCTCTTTCCATTGAACCCTCAATGGCTTTGATCTTATCAGGGTCAAGATTCAGTTCGCGGGCTGCTTCAAGAATAATCTCCTTATTCATGATTCTCCAGTGCGACCCTTTGGCTGCTATCGCCCGGCTCAGGGATTCAGCCAGAACATTCGCCTGACAGCCATAATCCCTTGAAATGGTAATAAACGGCCCGCCGGGAGTTGTTCCCGTTTCCTGTTTCTGCTGACGCTCAAAGCTATCGAGCAGAATTCTCAATAATATGTTATCCATAACAACATTATTTTAGTTGCTTTAAATATACAAAAAAACTGTAAGAATACAAACAGCCTGCACAAAAAAAAGTATATATGTTCAAAAAAAATAATACGGATAATCAAATTATCACCGGGCAGTTCAGGTTCTGCTTATTGAAAACCTCAGGACTGCCGGTAAACAAAAGCAGTAATCGGGCCCGGAATTGCAGATGATTGCCTTTTATGGCCTTTGCTGAATCATGAATCAATCATCCAGCCCGGGTCTTTTAAAAGCCATGGCTTCAGGATAATCCAGCAAAGCTTTTTTTCTGATCCGCTCAAGCCTGATCAGGGCATCCAACAGTTCATCCTCATGGGTGGGCATATACCTTAGCACGACGGCCAGGGCGGCCATACTCCTTTCAATGGCAATGGTGGCCACCTTGGCCGACCCGTTCCTGTCGGCATGTCCGGCGGGGCTATCTTCATACGGATCGGAGGATGCCCTGCGGAATTTGGCAGCAGGGAAAAACATATACCAGCCCAGTACTTCAAGGGCGTCGGTAAAAGCAGCCAGGGCTGGTATATCAGTACTTCCAAGTTCCTTCCTGATTTTCTCCGTTTCTGCGTGGTTTTCTTTCAGCCAGTTCATCAACCACTTGCCATAAGCTTCAGCTTCAACAGACAATGTATCCGGCACTTTTGACTTACGCTGCTCCATCAGCGTTTTCACATCATCCTCCGGTTCAGCGTTCAGATCAATGCCCTGTTCATCCGCCCATTGCCGCAGTTTCTCCGAAACTTCCTGAAAAACCCGGTGTACATAGGCAAACGGATCAGTTTCAGTTTTGCCGGACCGTTCAGCCTCCCGCAGTTCTTCCTCCTCCATGGCATACACACTGCATTTTGATGTAAACAGGCAACGCTCGCACCAGCGGTCACAGTAATTGTGGATGCCCGAAATAAAGTCCCGTTCGTTCATCAGCCGGTCAAGCCGGTCAAAGATTTTCTCATCTGACATGGATTTCCGGATTAATAAGCGTTCAACATTATCTTTATCAGCAAAGGCAGCTATTCCCTGATACCAACCCTGTCGAGGATAAAGGCCATTTCAAAGGCCGTTTCTTTCAATGCATCAAAGCGGCCGGTAGCTCCGCCATGGCCCGATTCCATATTGGTTTTCAAGAGCAGCAGGTTGTTACCGGTTTTCATCGCCCGCAATTTGGCGGCATACTTGGCCGGCTCATGATACAAAACCTGGGAATCATTCAGCCCGGCGGTAATCAGCATATTGGGATAATTTTGTGACGTAATGTTGTCATAAGGAGAATAGGATAGCATGTAGCGATAGTATTCCTCTTCGTTGGGATTGCCCCATTCCTCATATTCCTGCGTTGTCAGCGGCAGACTGGTATCGAACATGGTGGTTACCACATCAACGAAAGGTACCTGGGCCACCACGGTATTGAACAGATCGGGACGCATATTGGTAACCGCGCCAACCAGCAGCCCGCCGGCGCTGCCGCCCATAATGGCAAGCTTTGCGGAAGAGGTGAATTTATCCTCAATGAGTTTCTCGGCGCAGGAGATAAAGTCGGTAAAAGTATTCTTCTTCTTCAGCAGCTTTCCATCCTCATACCACTGCTCACCCATATCGCTGCCGCCGCGTATCTGAGCAATGGCAAATACATATCCCCTGTCGATGAGGCTGTAAAATCCTGAGCTGAAATAGGCGTCGGAACTGGCTCCGTAAGATCCATAAGAATAGAGCAACGCAGGATTGCTGCCGTCTTTTTTCAGGGTTTTCCTATATACAACCGACATCGGAACCCTTGCCCCATCGGCCGCCGTTGCCCAGATGCGCTCAACGGTATAATCATCCGGGGTAAATCCCGAAGGAATCTCCTGCTGCTTCAGCAGCTTGCTTTGGGCGGAGGCGAAATCATAATCATAAACACTGGTCGGGCGGTTCAATGAGCTGTAGCTGTATCTTAACGCAGGCGCATCATACTCAGGCGTACCGCTGAGGTAGGCCGTATAAACCGGCTCGGGAAAGCGTATTGCATTTTCGCTGTTATCCCTGAGTCCATACACCAGGATCTCGTTCAAACCGTTCCTGCGCACCTGCATCGCCAGATAATCCTTAAAAACCTCCAGGCTGCCGATGCGGGTATCTTTATCGTGGGCACGGAAGACTTTCCAGTTGTTCCGGTTTTCAAATCCCGTAACAGGGGCTTCATATACCATGAAATTCAGGTTGTCTCTGTCCTTGTACCTGATAAAAAACTTTTCCTTATGGTGATAAACATGGTATTCAACATCCTTGATCCTGGGTATAAAAACCCTGAACTTTCCGGCTGGCTCCGCGGCAGGCAGATAATGTACCTCCGAGGTGGTGCTGCTGGCGGTGGTGATCAAAAGGTAGTCGTTGGTTTTGGTTTTACCGATGTCCACGATAAACTGCTCGTCAGGTTCCTCAAATACCAGTTCGGCCGGTTGATCGCTGCCCAGTACCATCCGGTAAACCCTCCAGGCCCTGAGCGCCTCATTGCCCAGGGTATAAAACAGGGTTTTGCTGTCGTTGGCCCAGGCAAAGCCCTGAACCTTGCCGATGTTCAGCGGCAGATCCATCCCGGTTTCCAGATTTTTAACCCTTAGTGTGAAATCGGCAAATGAACCGGTTTCGTTCGAAAGATAAGCGGCCAGTCTGTTATCGGTGCTGATGTCGAAACCGGCAAAAATAAAAGCAGGCTTCCCTTCCGCCATGGCATTGACATCAAAAACCACCTCCTCAGCCGCGGAAAGATCACCCTTCTTCCTGCAGTATATGCGGTATTGTTTACCCTCTTCGGTGCGGGAATAGTAATAGTAACCGTTATCGAGCTGCGGGACCGTTTCATCGGTCTCTTTAATACGGCCTTTCATCTCGGCAAAAAGCTTTTCCTGCAACGGCAATGTCGATTTCATCACCGTATCGCAGTATGCATTTTCAGCTTCGAGATAAGCGATCACTTCGGGGTTTTCCTTTTCTTTAAGCCAGTAGTAATTGTCGGTCCGCTCGCCGCCGGACTCGTTGAATGTTACCGGTTTGATCGCTGCAACCGGGGGTGTGGGAAAATCGCTTTGCATTTTAATTTTAAATGGTTTTTCTGATGTCGGATTACAGGCTGCCAGGGCCAGAATGGCAATCCAACCTTTGTTAAAGTTCATTTGCTTGATCATAGAACAGAAAATTTTGCTGTAAATGTAATGAGTTTCCTGATGACGAATGAAATCCGGCTGAGTAATTCCAGATGCTTATGTTCCTTTTTAGTTAAGGTGCATTTACAGGTTTCCCCGCCCCTCAAATATTTTTTTATTGCTATTTTACTTTTATTGCTTCGGCTTTTTAGATTTCTCTTTTGCAAACAAGTCAGCCGTATATTTTTCGTAAAGTTCAAATAGAAAAACCATTCTGTTGGCTTCGCTGGTAAACGGTTGAGAACGATATGCCAAATCAACTGCTTTGTCTAATTCGTTGTGGGCTTTTACTAATGTGGTCGGCATTGTCAAAGGGTCATAGAGGTCGGCAAGAGAACAGTTGGGAAATTCCAATCTTACATCCAATACTTTCTGTGCTGCAGTTTCTATGGCTTGTATTTGTTTTTCTGTTGGATTTTCTGGCCAGGGAAAGTTATTGTAAACTATATCTTTGGAGTATCTGAAACGATTTTCTAATCGACCGCAAACGGATTTAACCCAAGACATATGCATTGCAGACATTATAACTCCAAAATGATATTGATTACCATTTGGAATTGACATACAAGTGTCACTTACAATGGAGTTTTTATCAAAGAATCCAATAGGGATATAGGTTCTGTTTTCAGAAGAAACTCTGGGAACAACTATGAAAGTTTCAGGTCGGTTTCTGTCACGAAATAGAGTAGGTGTTGATGCGAATTTTTGCGTAGAAGGAGCAACACTATCAAGACGAAACTTCTTTACTAACTCTGCTCTTTTTAACACTGCTGGTATTTGTTTTAGATCACTTGGCTCAGCATCTGCAAGCCATAAACACCAACGTTTTTTACCATTTAAAAACTCAAATGCTGATATTAGTGGAAGAATATATTTTTCAGCTTTCGGTTCATTAATAAGAAATTCATTTTTTTCATCATCAGATAGTATCAAATGTCCGCCATCTAGCGGCATGTTCCCAAAACTCATTTTAGGAATATTGCAAAGTGGATTTGACTGCTTACTGACTAAAATATCCTTCGCATCCACTAAATAAGGATTGATATTTTTTGCTTTCACCTCGTGGGGTTCGCCTTTGATATCTTCATATTCAAAAATGCTCTTATTGTCAGTGTCGTAGTTGGCAAAACCAATTATCACGCAGTAAACGGCAGCATTTCCTTTGGCTTCATTGCTCCATTTAAATGTGCGGTGGGCAAAATGGATCTTTATTCCGTACATGTTCAACAGCACGTTCCACAATACGCCCACTTGTTCGCCCTGAGTAATGGAATTGGTTGAAACAAATGCACATTTGATTTGCGTGTTTTGAATTAGTTTAGCTGCTTTCACATACCACGCAGTAACATAATCCAGAACGCCTGAACCTGCAATATTCCCAAATTCTTTTGCAACTTCATTACGCTGGATTTGAGTCATAATTTTAGAACCTATAAAAGGAGGGTTTCCAAAAATATAATCGAAAGTGTTTTTTATTGGAATTTTCTCTTTGAGTGAGACTCTTTCGTCAACTATAGTAAGGTTGTTTGTTATAATATTTACTTTGGTATATTCAGAAATTGGTTCATTCAATACGACTGTAGTGTTTTTGGCTGTAATTTCAATGTCTTGATTTCTGATCAGGCTGTTCCAGTCAATTTGCAATGCGTTTCCATGAACAATTTTAGCTCCTTTTTTCAAAGGTAAGCGGGCATAGTATTGTCCGAATTCCTGGCTTATGAGCATATTCATTTGATGGTCAATCAGCCACATGGCGACCTCTGCAATACGTGCAGGAAATTCTTCGCATTCAATGCCATAAAACTGGTCAACATTGAGCCAGATAATGCTTTCGATGTCTAATACCTGTTGTCCGTTTTTGTGAAGTGAGCGTAAAATTTCCAACTCCAACAATCGCAATTCCCGGTAGGTAATCACCAAAAAATTTCCACAACCGCAGGCGGGGTCAAGAAAGTTTAGTGTGCTTAATTTTTTATGAAATTCGGGAAGTTTGTTCCTGTTTTCCTTTATGCTTTCAAATTCATGCCAGAGTTCGTCTAAGAAAAGCGGTTTGATAACTTTCAGAATATTGGTTTCGCTTGTGTAATACGCTCCTAAATTTCTCCTTTCGGTTGGGTTCATTACACTTTGAAACATAGAACCAAATATCGCAGGGGAAATTTTGCTCCATTCAATAGAACAACAATTCAGCAATGCTTTTCGCATCTTTGAATCGAAACTTGCCATAGGCAATATTTCTTCAAAAAGTTTTCCGTTAACATAAGGGAAATCGGCAAGTTGCTCATCGAGGTTTTTGAAACGGTTTTCCTTTGGTGTGTTGAGTACCTGAAACAGCTCCTGCAGTTTTGCAGCGAGGTCGCTGCCGTCCTCATTCGTGCGTTGCTCTATAAAGTCTTGAAATTGTTGCTTGTTGAAGATGGTTGTATCTTCGGAAAACAATAAAAACAGAATGCGAACCAGGTAAACTTCCAGTGGGTGTCCTGTGTAGCCGATTTCTTTCAACCGGTCGTGAAGTTTACCCATTAATTCTGCGGCTTTAATATTTGCGGGGTCTTGCTCTTTGTAAACTTTTTTTTGATAGCCTAAGAGATATCCAAAGTGCTGGACATTGTTAACAAGGTCGTTCAGCTTAAAATCTATCTGATTATTTTCTTCAAGGTCGTAAAGCCGGAAGTTTTCAAAGTCGGAAACGAGAATGTATTTTGGTAATTCGCGTTGTTTTAGTCCGTGTGTGTAATCAATGGCTTGCTGATAGGCTTTTTCGAGGTTTTTGCCCCGACTTTTCATTTCAATAAGAATGGTTCCTTTCCAAAGCAGGTCAATATATCCGTCAGATTCGTCAAGTTTTTTTACCCTATGCTCAAAAGTGCCGACTCTCTTACTGCTAATACCAAAAACATGAAAAAACTCAACTAAAAATGGTTTTGCGTCTGCTTCTTCGTTTGAAGTGTCAGCCCATTCCTTTGAAAAATTTAATGCTCTGTCTTTTATTTCGTTCCAGCTTAATGCCATATTATAATTTTCTATCAATATGTTAATAAATGTACTTTCAATTTTCTTCCAATTGTTATTTGTTTATCCTCGATCTCACCTTTTCCCAAGAAGGGGTAATCAGAAAAGACTCGTCCATGTAAGAGATGATCTCAACAAATCGTTTGTAAGGCAAGGCTAAAGTTAACTCATTTTCTTTAATATAAGGCCTGGCTGAAACATCGAACATACCGAGTACAGCCCTGGGCTTTTCATGAAGGGCTTCGGCCAGCGGATACTGAATTATGGAAGCGCATCCGGAGCCAAAGGGGGCAATGGTCCCCTGTAAGTCATCCCTGTCGAATCCGGCCAGTGTAAAGAGACCTGAGAGCACATCGGGCGTTGCAAAAAAGATTACCACTTCCGGCTCATCCTTTGCTTCCAGCATATCCCAGCGACGGAAAACAATGTGCGAAGCCGGCGCCGGTTTCCAGGGGGCATCCTTTAAAAACTTTTCAACCTGGGCGGGGGTGCGCAGGTAGCGTTCTCCTTCAATCTCCTGATTGCCGCACGAAAGGAAGTATTCAAAACCGGGCCTGAGTTTGTTGCCAAAGCCCAGATAGCGTTTTCCTCCGGCACATCCGATGGATTCAGCGCTAAATGCCAGCGATTTGCCACGACGCACCTGCGAAAGCGCTCCGATAAAGCATCTCCATTTTTCAGCACGGGGAGCCATACCGGCCGAGGTTTCGGCTTCTGTATAAAAAAAGGCAATGGGGAGGGCTGTTTCTCCGAAATAATTCTTCCACAATTCAGTAAAGCGGTCTCTGAGGGCCAGATCCATATGGCAGTTATTATCAAAATGAATAAAAGAATTTCTCCCGGGCGATTACAGCTCCTTTCTGAGCCTGGCAACCGGTATGTTGAGTTGCTCGCGGTACTTGGCGACGGTGCGGCGGGCAATGTTATAGCCTTTTTCCTTCAGGATGTCGGTAAGTTGTTCATCGGTCAACGGTTTGCCCTTTTCCTCCGCCTCAATGCAATCGGAAAGAATTTTCTTGATCTCACGGGTGGAAACTTCCTCACCCGAATCGGTTTGCATGGATTCGGAAAAGAAGGTTTTCAGCAAAAAAGTCCCGAATGGAGTCTGAACATATTTAGAATTGGCGACCCTTGAAACGGTGGAAATATCGAGCCCCACCAACTCGGCAATATCTTTGAGGATCATCGGCCGCAGCTTGGTTTCATCACCCGTAAGGAAGTACTCACGCTGATATTCCATGATGGCCGTCATGGTAACATAAAGGGTATTCTGCCGCTGTTTGATGGCGTCAATAAACCACCTGGCAGAGTCGATCTTCTGCTTGATAAACATCACCGCCTCTTTCTGGCTGTTGCTTTTCGACTTGCTTTCGGCGTAGGTTTCAAGCATATCCACATAAGTACGGCTGAGCCTCAGCTCGGGCATATTCCGGGAGTTGACCTGAAGTTCTAGATCTCCATCTTTGTTGTAAACAAAGAAATCAGGCATGATGTAGTGATTTGTCCTGGAGGTCTCCCCCATTGAATTCCCCGGTTTGGGGTTCAGTTTCAGGATTTCATTCACCGCATCGCGCAGTTCTTCTTCGGTTACCCTTGCTTTACGGGTAATTTTATCGTAGTGCTTCTTGGTCAGCTCGTCAAAATACCTTTCAACAAGGTGT
>JABNAD010000253.1_pt3 | contig 14886 bp, 10 predicted proteins | sample 7240381 | NCBI WGS metagenome assembly JABNAD01 (sample SAMN11332834, study PRJNA596920) | anaerobic digester metagenome | biome: digested sludge; isolation source: digested sewage sludge-derived enrichment culture grown on H2/CO2 | place: Germany: Goettingen
AAATCCTTCCTTAACTTCTGTTACTTCCGATTCATAAATCGGGGATTCCTTGAAGGTTTCTCGAACGGTTTATGAACAATGCAAAAATAATCCATCCCACTTTTCGGAGTTTGTATGATGGAGATAACAACGTTTACGGAGGGAAAGTATGGCCAGAAAAGCAAGTTCAAAAAAATCAGAGGCTGACAGTTCAACAACGAAAAAGTCACCGGATGCAAAGAAGCCGGATGCCCGGATGAATCCGACGGAAGCTGATTCCATGAGCAATGAGAAGCAGGCTCAGCTGGACCAGGTGAGAGTGGAATCGGAAGGCACCGAAATGACGACCAATCAGGGCGTGAAGGTCTCGGAGGATGAATTCTCCCTGACGGCCGGTGACCGGGGTCCGACCTTGATGGAGGACTTCCATTTCCGTGAGAAAATCACCCACTTTGACCATGAGCGGATTCCCGAACGGATCGTGCATGCCCGGGGCACCGGAGCTCATGGTGTCTTCACGGTCTATGAATCAATGAAGGAATTTACCCGGGCCCATTTCCTGTCGGAGGCCGGTCTGGAAACGCCGGTGTTTGCCCGGTTCTCCACGGTGGCAGGGTCCCGCGGCTCGGCAGACAATGTGCGGGATGTGCGCGGCTTTGCGGTGAAGTTCTATACTCAGGAAGGGAATTACGACCTGGTGGGCAACAATATGCCGGTCTTCTTTATTCAGGATGCGATCAAGTTCCCGGACCTGATTCACGCGGTCAAGCCGGAACCTCATCATGAGATGCCCCAGGCATCCTCGGCTCACGATACGTTCTGGGATTTCATCGCCAACAATCGGGAAAGCGCTCATCAGATGATGTGGGCCATGTCGGATCGGGCGATTCCGCGCTCCCTGCGGATGATGGAGGGCTTTGGCATCCATACCTTCCGCTGGATCAATGAGCGGGGAGAGGCGCATTTTGTCAAATACCACTGGAAACCGCTGCTGGGCGTCCATTCCAAGGTCTGGGACGAAGCCCAGAAAACCAACGGCAAGGATCCGGATTTCCACCGGCGCGACCTCACCGATGCCATCAATCAGGGCGCCTTCCCGGAATGGGAACTCGGGGTTCAGCTCCTGCCCGAACAGGACGAGTTCTCCCTGGACTTCGACATTCTGGATCCGACCAAGCTGTGGCCGGAGGAGGATGTTCCGGTCCGGATCATCGGCCGGATGACCTTAAACCGGAATGTGGACAATTTCTTTGCCGAAACCGAGCAGTCCGCCTTCCACCCGGGACACCTGGTGCCAGGCATTGACTTTACCAACGACCCGCTGCTGCAGGGGCGGCTGTTCTCCTACACCGATACGCAGCTGATCCGGCTGGGCGGTCCCAACTTCCATCAGATTCCGATCAATCGTCCGGTTGTCCCCATCCGAAACAATCAGCGGGACGGCTACCATCAGATGGAGATCCATCGGGGTCAGACCAGCTATCACCGCAATTCGCTCAATGCCAATGCTCCTGTCCCGGTTCCCGGGGATCAGGGCGGATTTGTCCACTACCAGGAAAAGGTGGAGGGGCGCAAGGTGCGCAGCCGCAGCGAGAGCTTTAAGGATTTCTATTCCCAGGCCGTGATGTTCTATCGGTCCCTGTCAAAGGTGGAGCAGGAGCACCTGCGGGATGCCTTCATCTTTGAGCTTCAGATGGTGGAATCGCCGGATGTACGGCAGCAGATCACCGAAATGCTGTGTGAGATTGACCTCCCGCTGGCAAAAGCCGTGGCTGAAAAAATCGGAACTAAGACCGTGAAAACCAAGGGCACCTCCTACGAAAAAGTATCCCCGGCCCTCAGTCAGGAACATACGGTTAAAAAGACGGATACCCTGAAAGTTGCCATCTGGATCACCGATGGCTTCGATTCGGCGCAGCTGAAGGACCTGGAAAGCACCCTGAAACAAGCCAAAGCGGTTCCGGAAATTGTCTCCGCCAGAATCGGCACCATCCAGGGAAGCGATGGGACCGCACAAGCGAAGAAAAGCCACCTGACCGCGGCAGCTGTCCTGTATGACGCCGGAATCTTCCTGGGCGGAAAACCCGTCAAGGATCCGAGCTTCCTCCCCCATTTCGAAGATTTCGTCAAGGATACCTTCCAGCACTTCAAGCCCATGGCCGTCCACTCCGCCATCGCGGACTGGATTCCGCAGGAAGTCTCCCTGGAAGAACCCGGCGTTCTGACCGGCGACCCCCTCGACTCAGCCGCGTTCATCGAGCTGCTGGCAAATCACCGGTTCTGGGATCGCAAGGTTAAGTAACCTGATTTCACCTCAAAGAGAAACGATCACAGAATGAACGAATTACGGAATAGCACCGAATCCCCATGATACCCGAATCATGGGGATTCCTGCATCATGGGGATCCATGTTTCATGGAAATACCCGATCCTGCTCGAACAGGCTGCCTCAGGCAGCCTGTTCTCTTTCTGAAGGAGCAGTGTGGACAAATAGGGGCAGATGAATCGCAATCAGGCGTGCGGCCTGCCATCCGGAACCTTCACGGTTTATTCACAGGCAGTTAATTGATAATCCTTATCAGTTGGCTATAATGAAGCTAATGAATGAAACAGTCCATCGGACTTCGGGTCGTCGGATCCGGGGACTGGCGATGGATCAAACCACTAAAGGAGAGAATTACCCATGATCAAATTACCTGAATTAGAATATGCTTATGACGCACTGGAACCCCACATTGATGCCAAAACCATGGAAATCCACCACACCAAGCACCATCAGGCTTACATCGATAAGCTGGTGGCAGCACTGGACAAGTGGAACTCCGGAAAGGCTGCCGATGAATATGACGACGAAGCGGTGAAGGAACTGATCCGGAACCTGGATCAGCTGGACGCACCGGATGATATTAAGACTCAGATTCGCAACAACGGCGGCGGTCATGTCAACCACGCCTTCTTCTGGAAAGTGATCGGACCCAATCAGGGCGGCGAGCCGTCCGGCGATCTGGCCGAAGCCATCCGGCAGAAGTTTGGTTCCTTCGATTCCTTCAAGGAAGAGTTCGGCAATGCCGCGGCAGGCCGGTTCGGTTCCGGCTGGGCCTGGCTGGTACGCAATGACGGCGGCGAGTTGGAGATCCTCTCCACCCCCAATCAGGACAGTCCCCTGTCTTTGGGCAAACATCCACTGCTGGGCCTGGATGTCTGGGAACACGCTTACTACCTGAACTACCAGAACAGACGTCCGGACTACATCAAGGCCTTCTGGAACGTTGTGAACTGGAAGGAAGTCGAACGGCTCTACAGCGACAGGCAGTAACCGACGAATCGGCCCCGAGCCAGAGGGCAGCCGGACCGGTTACCGAATAGATCCAGTGGCGAACAGCCACAGATTTTTAGTGCAATTGATAAAATCAGGAAGTTTACGTCCTTCCGTTACTGCTCACTTCACCACACTCCTCCTCAACACTGCTTACACCCCCCATTTTCAGGATTCCGGCAGGGGCAGACCCTGCTTAGGAAAGCATGACAGCAATGCGCAGCTCATCAGGGAATGACAACATGGATTGGCCGCAGAGCCCGACAGCATGAAGAAACCGGTGGAGAGGCTGCTCGGATAAAAAACAGAAAGGCATCCGAAAGGATCCACTAATTCAACCTTTCCGTATCCCCTTCGAGTTCTCACCTCCTCTCCCCCATAAGAAAAGCACTGTTTCCGTCTTTGGACGGAAGCAGTGCTTTTTGTTGTGCTTCATTCGCTCTGGCTTTGCGGTCGAAGTGTCCGGTGGGGAATGAGCGCTAGTTCACCGGTGCGGGCTGAGGCTTGCGATGGCCGCCGTTGGCCGCCAGTGCCAGAACGATGTATACGGCGGATCCGGCCAGTCCGGCCAGGATCGGAGCTTCTACCCAGCCGACATTGAAGCGCAGGACCAGGAGGATCTGAGCCAGGAGTCCGGCACTCATGGAACCGAGACAGGCGCGCAGATCGCCCTCGACCAGGCTGGACATGATGGTGGGTCCGACCAGCATGGCGATGAGGCCGCCGGTTCCGATGTACGCGATCTGATTGAGCATGCCGGCGGGGGCAACAAAGGTCAGGAACAATCCCCAGGCGGTGGTCAGCCCGACCATAATCCGGTTCATCCGGAGCGACACGTTCTCCTGGCGATTCGTCAGGGAAACAGTCATATCATAGGACAGCGCCGAAGCCAGGGTCTGCAGCACCGAGCTGATGGTCGACAGCATGGCAAAGAGGATAAACAGCGTGATCACCCCGCCAACAGCTGGGGGCAGATAGGTATTGAGAAAGATCGGCATAGCGCTGTCGGGATCGGCCAGCACGAAGCCCTGCTGGCGCATGAACAGACCGACCAGCGGGATCAGGCTGAGAATGACGCCCATGGGGGCCATGTACAGAGCCATCCGGTGAATCTTGATGTCTTCCTTCAGGGAGAGAAACCGCACCGACATGTAGGGAAGCGTTGTGGTGAAGAGCAGCGCGTAGATGAATACCAGAAATACGCTGAGCTGGCTTTTGCCATAGGGTACGGAAGTTGTGGGATTGACCAGCTCCGGATCGATCCGGCTCAGGCCGGCCAGGAGATCCGTCGGACTGACATGGCTGAGCATGACGGCAGCGACAATGACGGTGGCAATGAGCATGCCGATGCACATCAGGGTGTCCGTCAGGGCGACGGCCAGCAGGCCTCCCTGGATCGTGAACACGGTGATCAGGAGCATCAGGAGCATGGAGGCGGCTACTTCGGGGATTCCGAGCCATTGCGACGCCACCAGGCCGATGGCCCGGATCTGACCGATGAGATAGACCGAGAGGAACAGAAAGGTGGCAAAGCCGGCAATGAAATGGACCAGGCGCCGCTGACCGGGGGTCCCGCGATGGCTGTTGGCCAGGTACTCCGGGATCGTCAGACCGCCGCTGCGCTCGGCCCGCCGGCGCATGAATCCGGCAAACAGCATGGTGCCGAAGACAATGGCTGGGGCGAAGAGGAAATTAGCCAGAATCTCGACCGTACCATAGCGGTAGGCCGTGCCGGGGGAGCCGATGAAGCCCCAGCCGCTGTAGCCCGTGGCAATGAGGGTGCCGGCGCCGATGAAGGGGCCGATCTGGCGGCCGCCCAGAAGGAAGCCGGCGCCTTCGGCAGCCGCTCCCTTAATCTGACGGCCGGACCAGGCACCCACTCCGATCAGAACGATGGCCGTGACCGCCAAAACGGTCCAGTTAAACCACATGAGTTCCTCCGTGGTGTGCCATCCACTCACTGTAGATCGTGACCAGGGTCGGAATGACCAGAAGCAGTCCGCAGCCAATCAAAAATGAAATCATAGTCCATGAACCTGACATAATAAGAATCTCCTTTCTCCGTTGAGCTTTTCTTTTGTTCACATGATTCCGGCGCGGTCCGTTTGGCATCCGGCCGGGTTTATTTTTCCTGGAACGATACCAGGGTGGGATCCTCCACCTGATGGGGGAAGTAATCCTGACAGACGCCTTCGCGGTATACATCCGCCGTGGCGCAGTGCAATCCGCCGCCAAAGGCATAGGCATCGCGGAAGGGCAGCGGGATCACGTTCATGCCGAGCTTGTCCATCTGCTCCTGCTGAGCGGTTTCACTGGCTTCGACGATGACGGTCTTGTGATCCAGAACCAGGCAGTTCATTGACAGCCAGACGCTGGAGTAGCACAGTTCAGGTGGCTGGCTGTGGGCCGGCTGAGCAGCGTCCACAATCTCCCAGCCGTTGGCTTCGAAGATCTTCCGCTGTTCCTTGGGCAGTTTCCGAACGGGATTGTTCAGGATCAGACCCGGACGAAGCGGTACGAACGTGGCATCAATATGGATCGGGTACGGATCGCCGGGGAAGTTCACCGCATGAACTCTCATGTCCGGGTACATCCGGCGCAGCCACTCCATGCCCTTGCGGTTGGTGGTCAGGCCATGCTGGACAAACAGGTCCTTGCCCAGGCGGAGCACGTCGGCGGCGTCAAACAGGATCTCATGCTCCTTGGTGACCATATGGAGCTTTGCGGTCCGCTCCAGCAGAATTTCCTCGGTGACTTCATCATCGAAGTAATGCATGTCGTAGGAAGCGTCCGACAGTTCCGGGCGGGGAGCGGCGATCCAGCGGAAGCTCGGATCCTTGTCGAAGTACTCTCTCTGAATCCGGGAATAGGCATAGAATTCAAAATACCGGGAACGGAAGGACATCGGGGCTGAGATGATGTCGCTGCCAATGGTCAGGAGCACATCCCGCGGGGGCATGCAGCCGAACATGCTGCCGATCATGAAATGCGGCGTCACCACCGCCTGATTCCACTGCAGGGCATCGGGCCGGTCCACTTTGACGCCGCGGCTCTCCAGCAGCTTGACCAGGCCTTCCAGCTGTTCGTTGGCTTTTTCCACGGTGGCCAGCGGTCTGGGTCCGGTCATGCCGCGCATCGGGCTGTCCAGCGGCACTTTGGCTTTGGAAGCGGGTTCCGACGGGGAAATGCAGCAGTTGTCCGCCCGCCCCACAATCACATGCTTCAAGGGATCAAAATCATTCCAGGAATTCACAATCTTCATTTTCATTCTCCTCTTTTGTTTGCTTCAATTAAAAAAGCCGTTCCGAATCATCGATTCAGGAACGAGCAGCTCTCTCGTGGTACCATCCTAATTCACCGGATTCCTGAGGATTCCGGCCTCACTTATAATTACATATTTATGCAATTATTCAAACGGTAACGGGACATCCCGTCGCCGCCTCATCTATTTCAGCGGCACGACTCGGAGGCTCTGTTCGCCAGGAAATTCCATATCCCCTTCCACCCACGGGACTCGCTGTCTGAATCACCCCTGGCTACTCTTCTCGTCTCAGTCTGTATATTTATTCATTTATTGTTAATAATATACCCTATCGCTTTTTCTTCTGTCAACCCTCTTATCGCCGAATTATCAAAAATATCCTTGCAGATCAAGGGAAAACGACTTCACACCCCTTCTCCGATTCCCCGGATTGCCACTTATGCAATATAACACCAGGTTATAACGAAATTCCGCTCATTTCCGGCAGTTTCCTCCACTGCTCCCGCTGCATATTCCGAGACTGATTGTTCGACGAGCGGACGAAAACCCCGGACGTTCTCCACTGAGACCGGTCCGGGGTTTGTTCTTCATGTGATGTGGATCCTGTTCTGCTGATCCTGTTCTGCTGATCAGTTATGCTGGTCCTTTTATGCTGGTCCTTTTATGCTGACCCTGTTCAGTCGGAAGAAATCACTGCCTGATCCGGCTGGGACGTCAGGTAATTGAGGTAGTAGGTCACGATGTAGGGATAGACCCGCTCGTCCACATTATATTTAGGGGAGTGGCCGGGGTAGATGCCGGTGATTTCGCTGCCCGCTCCGGCAAAGGCATAGCAGCCGGGCCAGCGCTGGAGGAGTTTGCCGAAGTCGTCGGAAGCCATGATGCGTTCGTTTTCCTGGACGTTGTCGTTACCGAAGGTGGCCCGGGCAGCGGCCCGGCATTTTCTGGTGACGGCTTCGTCATTCCAGACCGGGGGCAGTCCGGGTGAAAACACCAGATCGATGTCAACGCCGGTGGCTTCGATGACGGCCCGGGCGGTCCGTTCCAGGATATCCCGCAGCTGATCGCCGACCCGATCGTTGAAAAAGCGCATGGAAGCCCAGATTTCGCAGGTTTCTGGCACGATGTTGGTTTTCGTGCCGCCATGAACGCCGGTGAAGGACAGAATAGCTTCCTCAAAGGGGGAGATGGTCCGGTCCTTCAGGCGCTGGGCTTCAGACAGAAAGCTGACCATCGCATTGATGGGATCGATCGTCTGATCCGGTCGGGAAGCATGGCCGCCCTGCCCCCGGATCAATGCCTTCATAGTCCGGGTTCCGGCCATGACGGCGCGGGACGGGACGGAAATCAGGCCCAGTTTCAGTTCGGAGCCGGTGTGGACGCTGATGGCTTCATCCGGTTCGATACCCAGCCGCTCCATGTCCTCCAGCACCAGCTTGGCTCCCTTGCCAATCTCTTCCCCGGGCTGAAACAGAAACAGCACTTTACCGGAGAAGGAAACCCGTTTCTCCGCCAGGTATTTGATCAAGCCCAGCACGATGGCCATGTGGCCGTCATGGCCGCAGGCATGCATGACACCGGCTTCCTGCGAGGCAAAGGGCAGTCCGGTTTCTTCGGTCAGGGGCAGCGCATCCATCTCACACCGGATCAGAGTCGTCAGTCCGGGTCGGTCTCCGCTCAGCTGGGCCAGCACACCGGTGAGTCCCACGATCTGCCAGGCGATGCCCATGGCGTCCAGCTGCGCCAGGATATGGTCCCTGGTCCGCTCTTCCTTCAGCGAGAGTTCGGGATGGGCGTGAAAATGACGCCGCTGCCGCACCATGTAATCCTGGATGGCCTGCGGAAAATCAGCGACCCGATACATCCTGATCCTCCCGTTCATGGGCTTCGTTATACAGGACGAAGCCTTCATAGGGCCGCAGTTCATACCGGCCGTCCGGGGACAGCCTGAAATCGGAGTAATTGGCCAGGAACAGTTCAAATTCGCCTTGCCGGGCAATGCCTGACAGATCCACGGGAGTGGGCTCGGCGGAGAAGTTGTTCACCACGATCAGCCGTTCCTCTCCCAGAATGCGTTCCCAGGCAAACAGACTGGGGTGATCCGGGAACAGGGGCTCAAACCGGCCGTAGACCATGACCGGGAGCTCCCGGCGCAGGGACAGAATCCGGCGGTAATACTGCAGCACGGAATCGGGGTCGGACAGCTGCTGGGCGGCGTTGATCCACTGATAATTCGGATTCACCCGAATCCAGGGCTGTCCGGTGGTAAAGCCGGCCTGGGGGGAGTCGTCCCACTGCATGGGCGTGCGGGCGTTGTCTCGCCCCTTGCGCCGGATGGCTTCCATCATGTGCTCCGGCGTAAAAAGCGAGCGGGCTTCCACCAGGTCATGCCAGGCGTTGATGGATTCCAGGTCGCGCAGATCGTCCAGGCCCTCGATGTTCAGATTGGTCATGCCCAGCTCCTCCCCCTGGTAGATGTAAGGGGTACCTTCAAGGAAATGGACGACATGAGCCAGCAGCTTGGCGGATTCTTTGGGGTAGCGGCGGTCGTCGCCGAAGCGGGAGACCATGCGGGGCTGATCGTGGTTGTTCAGGTACAGGGAATTCCAGCCCCGTTCGTGCAGGCTGAGCTGCCACCGGGACAGATTCTCCCGCAGAGCAGGCATCGCAAACTCCCTGAAGTCCCACTTGCCGCCGGGGCCGCTGTCCAGATCCATGTGCTCGAAGGTAAAGATCATGGTCAGTTCTCCCCGTTCGGGTGCGGTAAAGTCAATGGCATCCTCCGGGCTCGCTCCGGGGCATTCGCCGACGGTGAGAAGATTTCGTCCCGCCAGTACGTTCCGGTTCATTTCCTGCAGGTACTCATGCAGGCGCGGTCCCTGGAAGTAGAGATCCTCCCCCTCGGGGTCGGCGGCAAAGGACTTGGAGATCAGGTTGATGACATCCATGCGGAAGCCGTCCACTCCCTTGTCCAGCCAGAATTTCATCATCTCATGGATTTCCCGGCGCACCGCGGGATTGTCCCAGTTCAGGTCCGGCTGTTTTGGGGAGAAGAGGTGGAGATAATACTGGCCGCGTTCGGGAACATACTCCCAGGCTGATCCGGAGAAGATCGACTGCCAGTCGTTGGGGGGACCGCCCTCGGGCCGGGGATCTTTCCAGATGTAGTAATCAGCCCAGGGGTTGGTTCTGGATTGGCGGGATGCCTGAAACCAGGCATGCTCATCCGAGGAGTGGTTGACGACCAGATCCATGACCAGCTTCATGCCGCGGGCATGAATGCCGGCCACCAGCTCATCAAACTCCGCCATCGTGCCGAACTCCGTCATAATCTCCCGGTAATCGCTGATGTCATAGCCGTTGTCATCGTTGGGCGACTTGAAGAAGGGGGAAATCCAAAGGACATCCACCCCCAGATGCTTAAGATAATCCAGCCGGGAACTGATTCCGGCCAGATCCCCGATGCCGTCGCCGTTGCTGTCCTGAAAACTTCTCGGGTAGATCTGATAGACCACCGCTTCCTTCCACCACTGTCTTTCCAATTTCATTCCTCCGTTGGGCTTGCGCCCCTTATTCCCCTGGATCGTTTCGAGGCGGCCGTCACCTGGAAACCCCTGACAACCGTCCCCTGGATCCGGCTGCTTCCGGTTCTGTGCCCCTTCCTTTTCTGATTGCTTCCATTATACTCCCCGCTTCCTTGCCTGGGCAATTTGTCCGGTCCGGCCGGGAGCGAATCCTCAAGCATCCGGCGACAATTTGATGCGGATTCCTTGATTTTTTCGCATGTCCCAGGCGGGAACGTCTGCCGTGAGTCCCCGGGTGATATTGTGTCCCAGGGACTGGGCGTGTAAAATGGAAGCAGAAGGAGTATAAACGATGGAAAAAAATATTCTGCTCGCATTCTTACTGACTTCTCTGGCTGGTTTGGCCACCGGCTTTGGAAGTCTGATTGCATTGTTATCGAGAAAAACGAACACGAAGTTTCTGTCGCTTAGTCTGGGATTTTCCGCCGGAGTCATGGTTTATGTCTCATTCATGGAAATATTTCCCAAAGCGCTGGATTCCCTGAGTCACGGCCGCAGTCCGAAAACAGCGACAACCCTTACGGTAATTGGCTTCTTTGTCGGCATCGCCCTGATTGCCGTCATCGACCAGCTGATTCCGGAAGAAGAAAACCCTCATGAAATCAAAGATCCGGCTTCGTTCATGGAGCATCACGAAAGCCAGCGTCATTCCAAGAGCAGCCTGATGCGCACTGGCGTATTCACGGCCCTGGCCATCGGAATCCACAACTTCCCGGAAGGTCTGGCCACCTTTATTACAGCCCTGGATAATCCGACTCTGGCCATTCCGATTGTGGTGGCGATTGCGATCCATAACATTCCGGAAGGAATTTCGGTTTCGGTACCGATCTACTTCGCGACGGGCTCCCGGCGCAAGGCCTTCCTCTACTCATTTCTGTCCGGCCTGGCCGAACCGCTGGGCGCACTGGTGGGTTATCTGATCCTGATGCCATTTCTCAACGATACGGTGGAAGGGTTTGTCTTTGCCGCCGTGGCCGGAATCATGGTGTTTATCTCGATTGATGAACTGCTGCCCACGGCCGAAGAATACGGCCAGCACCACCTCTCCATCCTGGGCTTTGTCCTGGGCATGATGCTGATGGCGCTCAGTCTGATCCTGTTCTTGTAGGATCGATCACGAAAATATGCTTTCCTTAAGGAGGAACTACCATTGGAACGAATCGTTGGAACTACCGTACGTGGGCTCAGAGCCCCCATTATCCGCAAGGGTGACGATCTGAGCGAGCTGGTCACCAAGCTGGTCATGGATTTTCTGGAGTCCGAGCACCTGCAGATGCAGGACCGGGATATTGTCGCCATGACCGAATCCATTGTTGCCAGAGCCCAGGGCAATTACGCCTCGGTGGATGACATTGCCCGGGATGTCCGGGAAAAAACCGGAGGCGAGACCTGCGGCGTCATCTTCCCCATTCTCTCGCGCAACCGCTTTGCCATGATCCTCAAGGGCATTGCCCGGGGGGTCAGAAAAATCGTTCTGATGCTGTCCTATCCTGCGGATGAAGTCGGAAATCACCTGATCTATCTGGACAAGCTGGATGAATCCGGAGTCAATCCGTGGACGGATGTCCTGTCCGAGCTGGATTTCCGGACCGCTTTCGGTCAGGCCAAGCATACCTTCACCGGCGTCGATTATGTCCAGTATTACCGGAGCATCATCGAAGGCGAAGGCTGTGAGTGTGAAGTGGTCTTCGCCAACAATGCTCAGACCATCCTGGATTACACCAAAACCGTCATTAACTGCGATATCCATACCCGCAAGCGGACCAAGCGGATTCTGCTTCAGGCCGGCGCCGACCGGGTTCTGTCCCTGGATGAGATCCTCAGCGAACCGTCCGATGCCCATGGCTACAATGAGGAATACGGTTTGCTGGGCTCGAACAAGTCCACGGAAGAGGAAGTCAAGCTGTTCCCGCGGGACAGCAAGCGTCTGGTGGAAGGCATCCAGGCAAAACTCCATGAACTGACCGGCAAACGGCCGGAAGTCATGGTCTACGGAGACGGCGCCTTCAAAGATCCTGTCGGCTACATCTGGGAACTGGCAGATCCGGTGGTATCTCCCGGCTATACCGACGGGCTGGAAGGCACGCCCAATGAGATCAAGATCAAGTATCTGGCAGACAACAATTTCCGCGACCTGTCCGGTACCGAGCTCAAGGCGGCCATTGCCAACCACATCAACCACAAGGAAGCGGATCTGACCGGCAGCATGGAATCCCAGGGGACCACGCCGCGCCGTCTCACCGACCTCATCGGCTCCCTGTGCGACCTGACCTCCGGTTCGGGCGACAAGGGCACCCCGGTCATCTACATTCAGGGGTACTTCGACAACTACAGCAAATAAGTCAAAACTCAAAAAATATCGGCAGAACGTCCGATCCGAAACCCGGCTGTCGAAAGACGGCCGGGTTTCCGGTCTGGTGAAACACATCACAAAGCGACTGAATCAGAACAGAACCTGAGCCGGGCAGGCATCCGGCACTGCCGTTTTGTAGTACACTGGAGTTATCATGCGCAAAGCAGTACGGAGGGTATTCCATGCAGAAAGTACTAATTGAAGACCTGAAAGACATTCGTTTTTTATCCGCTCCGGAATTTAATGAAGCGGGCACCTGGCTGGCCTTTATCCGAACCCAGCCCGATCTGGAGGAGAACGGCTATCAGTCGGACATCTGGCTCCATGATGTAAAAAAGGGCGAGAGCTGGCGCCTCACCGCCTCCGACGAAGTCACCGGCTTTGTCTGGGACGGCAATGACCACCTGATTTTCTCCGCCAATCGCAAGCAAAAAGACAAGGATCAGGCCAAGAAGGATGATTTCACCAATCTCTACCGCATCTACCTCAAGGGCGGCGAGGCGGAGAAATTCATTACGCTTCCGGCCAAAGCCGGAAAAGTCGAGCGGATCGACGAATCCCGTTACCTGTTCACCATGTCCACCGACCTGAAGGGTCAGGACCTGCACATCCTGAAGGATGAAGCCGAGAAAAAGAAGGAACTGGACCGCCGGGAAGCGGAAAAGGATTTTGAGACCATCGAAGAGATTCCGTTCTGGAGCAACGGCGGCGGCTTTACGGCTGGCAAACGCGGACGCCTGTGCCTTTATGATGCCAAAACCAGGAAGATCACCGCTCTGAATAAGGGCAAAACGTCCATCCATGACTTTTCGCTCAATGAGGCCAAAACGCTGGCTCTGGTGACCATCGATGAAAACAAGGGCGTTGCTGCTCTGGAATCCAAGCTGGGTATTCTCGACGTCGCCGCTAAAAAAGTGAGCGAGGTAAAAATCGGCAAGCACCGGATCTATGACGCTCAGTTCCTGGATGATGAAACGGCGGTTCTTCTGATCAGCGAAGGAAAACGCTTCGGACTGAACGAAAACCCCAAGTTCTTCCTGCTAAACCTGAAAAGCCTGGAGCTCCAGCCGATTCTGGAAGACCAGGATTTCTCCATCGGCTCCTCCATTAATTCCGACATGCGCTACGGCGGCGGTCATTCCCTGATCGTGAAAGACGGCTGGATCTACTATGTCGAAACCAATGACACGGATTCCCTTCTGAAGCGGATGGACCGTCACGGGAAGATTGAAGTGCTCATGGATGAACCGGGCTCCGTGGATGCCTTTGATGTATCCAGTGACGGCACCATCGTATTTGTCGGAATGGAGACTTCGGGTCTGCAGGAACTCTACCGGGTGGAGAAACGTTCCCGGGTCCGGCTCACCAGCTTTAACGAAGACTACCTGAAAAACCATCAGGTTCTGATTCCTGAGTCCATCCGCTCCCGCGGCGAAGGCGATGACATCGTCAATGGATTCGTGCTGAAACCGGCCGACTACAAAAAAGGCAAAAAATATCCGGGCATCCTGGTCATTCACGGCGGCCCCAAAACTGCCTATGGCTCCGTCTTCTATCATGAAATGCAGGTCTGGGCAAACCTTGGCTACTTTGTCTTCTTCTGCAATCCCAAGGGCTCGGACGGCAAGGGCAATGAATTCGCCGACATCCGCGGCCGATACGGTTCCGTCGATTATGAAAACCTGATGGACTTCACGGATAAAGTGCTGGATACCTATCCCGATATCGACGAAAAGCGCGTTGGAGTGACCGGCGGTTCCTACGGCGGCTTCATGACCAACTGGATCATCGGCCACAGCAAGGCCTTCCGCTGCGCTGCATCCCAGCGCTCCATCTCCAACTGGATGTCCTTCTTTGGCAATTCCGACATCGGCTATTTCTTTGCACCCAACGAAAACGACGCCTGGCCCTGGAAGAATCCGGAAAAGATGTGGGAACTCTCCCCCCTGAAATATGCTGATCAGTGCACCACCCCCACCCTCTTCATCCACTCCGATCAGGACTATCGCTGCTGGATCCCCGAAGCCTTCCAGATGTTCACCGCTCTGAAGCTGCACGGCTGTGAAGCCCGCATGGCAGTCTTCCACGGTGAAACCCACGAACTCTCCCGCAGCGGCAAACCCAAAGGCCGGATCCGCCGCCTCACCGAAATCACCAACTGGTTCGAAAAGTACCTCAAATAAGCTCCAACCAATGAAATCCACACAACAAACAGCAAGAAGGCAGGGATATACACCCTGCCTTCTTTGTCATTGTGATTTTTCGGGATCATTTCCCAGTAAAGTACCCCCCGCACACGCGGGGACGATGTTAGACAACATCATGGACTTAGGATCACCCCGCACACGCGGGGAACACACTTATCAAAGCATTGATTTAACAGCTTTTCAAC
>JABNAD010000804.1_pt1 | contig 14881 bp, 16 predicted proteins | sample 7240381 | NCBI WGS metagenome assembly JABNAD01 (sample SAMN11332834, study PRJNA596920) | anaerobic digester metagenome | biome: digested sludge; isolation source: digested sewage sludge-derived enrichment culture grown on H2/CO2 | place: Germany: Goettingen
CAACATTATAGGCCAATGTGAATCCACCGAAACCGTTGCAAATTTTAGGCGGGGCATCTTTACAAATATCCTCCACCAATAATTCCAAAGGAAAGAGTTCAAACTTAGTACCTGGTGTGTTAAAAAATACAACATTTGGGTTATCACCCTTTTCCTCCGTTTGAAAACCTAGCTTATCTCTATAAAACTGAATAGACTTTTTCATATCTCTTACACCTAAACAAATACAAGTAATTTTATTCATAGATATTTCCTCCTTGTAAATTATAATGACATCTCTCTTCTACCGGGTTTTCGTCATCTCTAAATTTCCTTTTTGTTTCCTGCTTCCATTCCAAAACTATGATTCTTCCATTGCCCATCCGCATACAATAGTTTAGAGGTGGCGACCATGAAAATAATTGATTATGACAGAAAAAAAGCTGTGGCATATGCCCACCAATGGGCGTATGGACGCAATCCAAGATATTATAATTTTGATCTCCTTGGCGGAGATTGCACTAATTTCACTTCTCAGGTGTTGTATACCGGTTCAGGCATTATGAATCCCAAGCCAACCTTCGGTTGGTATTATTATAGTTTAAACAGTCGGGCGCCGGCTTGGACAGGTGTAGAATATCTTTATAAGTTTCTTGTGAAAAACTTAGGAGTGGGCCCTGTTGGCATATCATCAGACATTTCTCAGGTTGAGCCCGGGGATATCGTCCAACTTTCTTTCGACGGAATAAGTTTTAGTCATTCCCCTACAATTGTTGCTGTCGGTGAAGTTCCCGCTCCCGCCAACATCCTTATTGCGGCCCATACCTTTGATGCTGACAACCGCCCACTGGATACTTACCCCTACACACACCTTCGCTTTATACACATTACCCATGTGAATACTTGGTGAGGCATAGTACCTTTCCTTTTGCAATATAGGGTTGAACAAAAAAACTATGAACATACATTCAGCTCATTCTATAATGTCCAATAATATCATTGCGATTTTCAAGAATATCCTCTTCATAATGACGCTGATATGGATACGCATGATGAATTACAAATGATAACCCTTTTTTATTTCTCTTATCGGATACAATTCCAATATGCTTCTGAAACACAACGATATCTCCCCCTTGCCACTGTTCAATGTCTGATATATCTGTTGTCAGGGAAATAGAATTGTTGGCAAAATATACTTTTAAATTTTGAACCCTTCTAAAATCAATATTTTTGTTTACGGTTTCTATGTTATATGTTTCCCTATGATTCAGGATATCCTCGTTCACAAGTTCCATTAAATCATACCCCGCATTCTGCAAGCCAAACGCCACAACATCCGTACAAACGCCATATCCGTCGTCTGGATAACCAGTTTCATAATATTTGCTTTTATATTTTGGATGGGTGGCAATATAGCTTCGAACACCATCTAAGATATCTGTCTGATCATCAATCCCATCAGAATCTTTATCTGTTTGGCTAATATACCGCTGTATTTTAAAATCTTCATTGCTGTATTTTTTATGCGGGATTATATTAAAATGATATAAGGCATAAACGACTAAAATAAAGGCAATGAATATCAATGTAAAAAACAATATTTTTTTATGTTTCATTATGTCTCCTTTATTTTATTATTTTTCAGTTACTTGTTTTCAGTATCAATTAAGCTGATTGCTGTAATATTTAGTAAAAAAGTAATAACAACATAAATAACTGACACAACCGATACTGCACCAATTGTGTCCATAATTCCACTAAAATCTTGAATATTCACACGGTGCCTAATTTGGAGCAGTTGAAAAACAATTGCGCAAGTACAAAAAGTAACACTATATATTGATACATTTTTCAATTTATTCCCTTTTTGGTACTGACTGATTGCAAACACTGGTATTATCCACGATAACGCCCCTAGCGCAAGGCTTCCAAAATCAAAAAAATCACTCATTCATTTTCTCCTTTACATATAAAACAAAATAATAAAATGAAGCACAACGAAACCTTCGGATCGTTTCTTCTTATTCTTTCCCACGACATTCCCGCTTCCACATGTTATATGTATAAATAGCTTGAGCCATCTCTACAAGAACTAGCACAATTGCAATCGGGATTGTGATTATAACTGAATGCCATACTAACCAAGTTGCCATTATAGCAAGAATGACAAAAGGAATTAGCCAAATAGTTCTTAGGAATTTGCGGCGATAACTTAATTTCCAATAGATAAGTTCAAAGCCTTTATCAATTTTCCGCATTTTTTGTTCTTTGTTCATGGTTTCTCCTTAATTGTATGTAAACTCTTAATTTAATATTTAAATGTGTAATCATAAAGACAATGGGAATCCATCTAAAGCAATACTCATTTTCGTTGGGTAATTAACTGAACCCGAGAAGTTAAGCTAAACTTATTTTCTACAGTGTTTATATCCACTGTAATTTTGTCTCCTACCCAAAAGTCGTAGTAAGTTAAAAGTTTAGTTTCACCAGTTTCATTGTCTGCATATATATAATAAATATCATCGCTTTCACAGCTAATATAGCATTTTTCACCTAATATACTATTTCCATCTAAGCTTTTAACCACAAAACCTTTTAGCTGTGTATTAATTTCTAAAATTTCTGCATTTAGCCCCACAAATCCTGTTTGCGTATCTTCCTTTGTTCCCCGCGTAGAAATACATAAAAGTATGAGAACGATACACAAAATTTCCAAGATGAACTTTTTCATAAATCACAGCCTCTCGATACCATACTAGTAATACCCTCAGATCCATTCCATGTTCGCTCTGAGAGAAATCCACTATTTCATTTCCTCTAAGGCTCCCCCCCATTCCACTGCAACGAAACCTTCTCTTTCTACTTCTTTTAACTGCTGTTCCTTTATCCTCTCGTTTCCCTCTGCCCCTTTATATATCATAAATACCCGAATGACACTATCAGGTTGGGGATCGATAATAAGAGAAACTTTTGATGAATATTCCTCCGTATCAAATTTAATCAAGTTGAATTCATTTTCTATGAGCCGTGGAGCCCAGAATGTAATAAAATCAGCCCGCTCTTTTTCGTTGAGACCTAGGGTTTTCAGTTTCTCCTCAAGGAAAGAAACCGTTTCTTTTCTACTAACCAAAAAGCCTTCATCAAATTCAGGCGAATAATTCATTACTTTCCCTTCCCAAAAAAGGTACGGATACGCCGTTGTCCCACTTACAAGGGTACCATCCGTTTTTGCAGTTACAGTCCAGCCATTCTTATATTCAGGATAGGTAAACGTAAAATCTCCAACAAAAGAGAGTCCCACATTTACATTGGTTTCTTTTTGGGGATAAAGATATATCACCGGTTTTCCAGCTGTAATATATGAAAAATTTATTTCATGGTTAAAAGCATTATATAAAATACCAACAATATCACCTCTCGAAGCAATTTTATCAGGTGATTGGCTAGTAATAATCCCATTTTCCCTTGCAATTTTCAAATATCCATCAGGATACCCTCCCAATGCCTTTGCTGTATCTAATAAATGCTGGCGTGAATCCTCAATCCTTTCACTCGTTTTGAGCAAAACCACAATAGAGTCTTTTATGGTTATGTTTTCATCCGGAAGAAATGTATCTTTCGTCTTTCCATTTATCATTCCAATGTTGTAAGCATACGTGATGTAATCTTTTGCCCAATGGTCTTTTGGAACATCCTTAAATGGAGATGGCTTTTTATTAAATTCTTTATCAATTTTGTACATATGTCTATAATCGTCTAAGCGGTAAGCATTCACCATGAGAGCTATAAATTCTGCCCGGGTTATGTTTCGCTCCAAATGTAATTTTCCTTCCTCGTATCCTTTTAATATCCCCATTTCTGCTAAAAATCTTCCCATTTCTTCAACTGAGATCTGTTGATCATTCTTTCTGTAAGCCAAAAGTTCGAATACATAGTCACCTACGTCTACTGTCGATCTATAATCCCTCATAATGTTAGTAACGAAATAAGCTGTTATAATATCACCGTCACTAAATTCTGTATCATTAAATTTTGTTGTATCAAGAATAATAAAGTCTTGATTTTTATCACCAATGTTTGTACTCCAAAGCTCATCACTGATTTTTGAAAGCTTAATCCTCCCTTGGGATATCTTTGTAACCTTACCTGATAGTACTGAACTTCCAACTTTCCTAACTGTATGGGTATCTTCGGCGTAAACCGTTGCCGATGTGGAAAATAACAAACCAATACACATGAAAAAAGCAATTATTTTTCTAGTCATAATAACCCCCCCTATAACTTATCATTTTCCTTAATTATACATATATCTCCATAGCATTTCCATATATTTCAATATTGTTAAGACAATTGTCGTTTTTAAGGGTATATATATCAATCTTCTTCTCAAATTCCTTTCATCCTGCTACATCTTGCTGAAACAAAAAAATCACCCACAAATGTGAGTGATTTTTTTGTTTTTGTTTTACTTGTGGCTGAAATTCCTTTTCAAAAAAGCTATGGCTTTTCTTCCAGAATTATTAAAGATTTATTTATTCACTATTTCTCCAGCCATTTTTACAAGTGCCGCTTTATCTACCGCATCATCTGAATTAATCAAAGCATAAGACATGCCGTTGTCTTCCCAACAAATTTGCTGCATATGAAGAACTTCAACTTCTTCAGAACCATAAGAGAATACATATTTCCCACTTTCAGAATCAGCCTTATCCTGCTCAGTCATTACATAATCAGGTGGAACTATTTTGTACATATCACTAAAATATCTTCCTTCAACATTATCAGAAATTTTTACAATTTCTCCATTTTCATCTGTACCCGGCATAATGCCATTGTCTACCAAAAGATTTACTGTTGAATCTCCATTCTTATAGGAGAAATTGGCAGTTTTTAGTGTCACTACTGCGCTTCCATCTTCAGCCTGTGCATTTGATTCTCCTACGCCACCATTATAAAAAGTGTATCCACCTGCAAGCTCATCGACATACTTTGGAACAAATCCAGCCTCTTTTTTCACTTCATTTTCACTGGGATACTCAGCAAAGGTCCCATTTGTAGATTGAGTGGTATAGCTAGCAATTTTTGCTGCTGCAAAACATGTGATTGATGTAAATGCTAACAACATACACGCTACTAAAATCCCTCTGGTTTTTTTTACGGAAAATAATTTCATATTTAAGCCCTCCATTTTTTTATTTTTAATTTTTCTATTGATTTGAAGAAACATATCCTCTGAAGGACAAATATTATCTGCCTCTGCATTTAAAACATTTTTTAGTTTATCTTCAAATTTTTCCTGTGATTTCACTGCATTTGGCCTCCATTCGATAGGTATTGTCACATTCCATATTTTTTCTAAGAATTTTCCGAGCGGCATGAAGCCTTGATTTTACTGTCCCTTCAAAGCATCCCATGATTTCCGCTATTTCTGAAATAGAGAAATTATTATAATAATAGAGAAGTACTGTGATTTTCTTCTTTATTTCTAGATGCTCTACAGCATTCATAAGAATTTTAGATTCTTCCTTATCAATAATTTCTCCTTCTACTAAATGAGTATCTTCTGTTTCTGCAAATTCAAATATGTTGTCAACCGGTATAGACACTTTTTCTTTCGCAGACATTTTCCATGCAAGCCTTGTTAACATTCTAAAAAACCATGTTTTAAAACTCGTCGGGTCCTTTAAATCTGCAATTTTGAAATAACATAGAATAAAAGCCTCTTGTACGATATCATCTGCCAAAGCCCTGTTGTTTGTTATCAGATAAGCCGTTCTTACCGCTTTATCCTTATACAAATCAAATAAACCCTCAAAAGATGACTTATCCCCCTTTTGCAGTTTCAGAACAAGTTCTGCACTATTGTCTATCATTTGCTATCTCCTTTCTGTGTACACATATATAAGAGGCATATAATATTGAATCGGTTCATTTTAATTGAGAAATATTTCATTTTTTTTACCAGCTATCCTCTATCTAAAGACAATCAACAAAAGAAAGCAATGGATCAAAGATTATTGAGTAACACATTTATATCTTTACCGTGAGTTACAGGAAATTCCAACAACGCTATGATTTAAGCTGCTTCTTTTATCTTCTGATGGGAAGGTATTTTAAAATTCATTTATAAAGATTGATTCTTTTTACACCTGTGAAACTACGTAAATGAATAGTGCTTCCCCACCTGCCAAACGATTCGCCCGAATATTTCCGCTGACAAAAGCATAATTATACTACGAATGTAAAGTCATTGGAGTGATAATTATGCTTTCAACAGAGGATTATATCCGGCTATCCATCCAACATAATCTGTTTTGGATACGCATCATGAAGGAACACGCAATATTTATTGAGGCCACAATGCCACCCCCCGGCCGTCAGTATGCACTGCAGGCTGGTAGGTTCAGGCAAAATTACGATCGCCTGATGCGCCTAACCATCCGCTTGTCAAACGGAGTAATTAAGGCAGATGATCTTCATTCAGGGCAGTTTTATACCCAGTATACCCTGGAGGCGGAGCGACAGACCCAAGTATCTACAGGTATAAACATTGATACCAATCTGACGCAGATGGAACACTGTATTGAACCATACAACAAGAGCCTCCCCATAAACGCGTATATGGAGCAATCTGTCGGCGCACTAAACGAAAACCTTTTAAGTCTGACCAATTCCTTTGTCCGTTTTAAAGCGGAGCTTTTAGAACTTCGGACCACCTGTGGTCTATTCACTATGATGTATACAGCGGATATCGAACATGTTCTCCTTGAGGCACAGCGATACCAAAAAATATTGGTGGGATTGCAAAATCGGGTGGACTTAACACCGGAAGATGACATAATCTTCTGGACACAGAATATGGCAGGTCATGCCAAAGTAATGCGTGGAGAACTTGATCCTACCCAAGGGGTTCTCATCAATCAGGCAAATGCATTTGCAAACACCTTTGACACATTGGCCAATGAAGAAATAAGCGGCTGCAATACTCCTACAGATAGCACGCTGCTCACAGAAACCCAAGACATAGCGGGATTTAAAGCCATGGTCACACAAGACCTCATCCATTGCAAAGTGCAGGCAATTCTACTGTCACTTTATACAGACCACCTTTTAAGAGAGGCAAATCATTTTATTTGGCTTCTTAAATAATTCCACTACATACATGAGCTAAAATCCTGTTTTAATTGCCAAGCAGCATATAGATCTTAACTGGATGAAACGACAAATCATCGCTTCAGTTATCAATGAAAAATAATCCTAATGCTTGGTTTTAAAAACGAATGGCACATTCTAAGTCAACATACGCTGTTCTGATTGCAGTGTGTGTTGACCTGTTTTGCCATATAAAACTTAGTTCACGTATAGCACAATATGTAATATTTATCAATTAAGAATTTAATAAGATTAAAACGCTATAAAAAAATTCTTTCATTCCTATCTCTCTTTCAACCATTTACAGTTTATTTTGAATATATAAGCTTGATATAATTTCAAAGCCTTAACCACTCTCAAATTCATTTCCTTTTATAAAAATAAAAGTTCTTTCCTTCACAGGATTCTTTGTTACCCTTCTCGCTCCCCCTCCTTTGATAAATTCTTTTTGCATTTCCCTAAGTTCATATATAAACTATCAAATCTTTATACTTTCTTTATAAATATCCTTTATTCTTTTTTTATTAAATAGAAAAGAGGTATGGATATGGAAAACATATTAACCACAAAAGATTTATGCAAAAATTTTAAAAAGCAAAAGGCAAATGACAGAATTTCAATTACTGTTAGAAAGAATAGTATTTATGGTTTACTTGGTCCAAATGGTGCAGGCAAATCCACATTTCTTAAAATGATAACAGGCATGATAAATCCGTCATCAGGTGAAATTTATTTTAACAATAAACCTTGGACTAGAAAAGACTTGATGAATATTGGCGCACTCATTGAGTCTCCGCCTATTTATGAGAATTTAACAGCATTTGAAAATCTGAAAGTAAGGGCATTGCTCTACAATTTACCAAATAGCAGAATAAAAGAAGTTCTTGAAATTGTGGAGCTTACAAAAACGGGTAGGAAAAAAGCAGGTCAATTTTCAATGGGTATGAAACAGCGCCTGGGTATCGCTATGGCACTATTAAACAACCCATCACTATTAATCCTTGATGAACCAACAAACGGGCTGGATCCCATTGGCATTCAGGATTTAAGAGAACTTATCTTATCATTCCCCCAAAAAGGTATAACTGTTATTTTATCAAGTCATCTATTATCCGAGGTAGAACAGCTAGCTGATGATATTGGAATTATTGCAAACGGAAAGCTTTGGTATGAGGAATCCATCCATAAAAATGAAGATCTTGAAAGTCTCTTTATGGACGTTGTGAGAAAGTCAGGTGATTATAATGGTTAATTATCTAAGATCTGAAATACTAAAGCAAAAGCATCGTTTTAGCCTAAAACTGCTATGGTTAAGTCCTTTGATTGCAGTGGCCCTTGTTATTGTTCTTATGGGTGGTCGTTTCTTTATAGAAGGTGCATTTAACTGGTGGTATACAATGATTTTACCGGGTGCCCTTTCCATGATTATAGCCTTTACTGTTTCGGCAGAGAAAAAATATAATCATCATGGATTATTTGCTGTTTCTATTGATAAAAAAAAGTTGTGGATTTCGCAGCTAATCATGAACACAATCTTTCTACTGATTGCGAATCTTATCTTTTTGATGATTCTCTCTATCGTTGGAATAGCCATTGGTGTATCAATACCTATTTTAAATTGCTTCATAGCAAGTTTTGTTCTATTTTTGACTTTTGCATGGCAAATACCTATGTTTATGTTTATCAGCGAAAACTTCGGTTCTTTTATCTCAATAATGCTAAGTTTGCTTTGTAATATGGGATTTGGTATCTTTTTTGCAGCATCAAGATTATGGTATGTTCCATTTGCGATTCCCGCCAGATTAATGTGCCCTATTATTAAAGTACAACCTAATGGTTTGCCCCTCGGAGCAGGAAATCATTTAGGGGATACCTCAGTTATTTTTATGGGTATCATAATAACAGTGGTGTTGTATTTACTTTTATCGGTCGTTACTACATTATGGTTTCAACATAGGGAGGTCAAATAAATGTATTTTTATAACAATGTAAAATCAGATTTATATAAAATATGTCATTCTCCCCTATTACTGATTCATTTCATAGTACCTGTAGTAGGCATTATACTGTTTGTTTGGTATTATTCCTTCTCCCCCTGGAATGAATTTACTAAGGTATCAGCATATATACAAATACTGGCCGTCACTTTTCCTACGTTAATTGGGATCAATGCTTCAGTTTTATCCGAATCAGAACAAAAGGCAGGTGGTTTTCAAATGCTTTTATCCACCGCAACATCAAAATCTATTCCCCACATCACCAAACTGATTTGGCTTATTTTATTTGGCTTCTGTTCGTCAATGTTTGCTTTGGTTGGTTTTGGAATTGGGTTTCGCCTATTAGGATACACAACTTTTAATCTTTTATTTTATTTAAAAACCGCTCTACTCTTGTCCATTAGCGTCATACCCTTATATTTCCTACACTATATTATTAGTTTTGTTGGGGGTAAAGGCTACAGTTTGGGGTTAGGGATAATAGGCAGCCTGCTGTCCGCACTCTTACTAACAGGATTGGGAGATGGCATTTGGACTTTTCTTCCTTGGGGAATCTGCGCAAGATTTTCCGAATCATTACTTACATCAAATTTAAGGAATATTGATTTTTTGCAGTTTGGTGGTATGATACAAAGTATAATATTTATTTTTATTTTCACTTTTCTTTTTCTCATAGCACTTCTTTTATTCTCAAATAAATGGGAAGGCAGAAAATCGGAAGATTAAAAGTTAGGAGATCATATGGCGAATATTCTTGTTATTGATGATGATATTGCAATTTGTAGGCTAATCGAAACTGCACTGACAAGGGATGGACATGTTGTATTTATAAAAAATTCTGCAACTGAAGTTGTCGTAAATGATTTTAAACAGATGGATTTAATTCTCTTGGATATTATGATGCCTAAACTAGATGGCATTTCCTTTTGCAAAGAATACAGAAGCATGATCGATTGTCCAATATTATTTTTAACAGCCAAAACAATGGAACAAGATGTTGTGGATGGGTTATCCGTGGGTGGTGATGACTATATCAAAAAGCCTTTTAGTGTATCAGAACTAAGGGCAAGAGTCAATGCGCATATACGTAGGGAACATAGGGATCGGCACCAAAGTCTAATTTTAAATGATTGTGTTTTTGATTTGTCTGAAAAGACTGTGTCCATTAAAAATAAGCTGATCCTTCTAACCAAAAGCGAATATGAAATTTGTGAGTTGCTGGCAAGAAATAAAGGGCAGATTTTTTCCCTAGAAAATATATTAGAGAAAATATTCGGATTTCAATCTGAAAGTGATATTTCCTCAATTCGTGTACACATAAAAAATATTCGGAGTAAATTTAATGAAGTCACTGAATGTCCCATTGAAACAGTTTGGGGGGTGGGCTATAAATGGAAATAAGAAAGAAACCTACAATTTCAATTTATCGGTTGTTTTTGGAGCATTTGATTGGGCTTTCTGTTGCCATTATGGGTTTAATTTTAGTGTTCATCATAATTATATCTATTGCTTTTCGATCTGGATTTATTTTGCAAGCTAATTATACAGATGTAAAATTAAATCAATTGGAAGAAACTTTAACCAAGCATTTTGATAAAAATACATTGCCACCTTATTGTAGCTATGTGCTTATAGACGTAAATGGTCAGGTTATTGAGAGTGATATGACCGAAAAAGAGTTAAAAAAAACAAAAACATATTTACTAAATAACAACAACTCTTACAACGGTTTTTTTAAGGAAATATACCAGCTTAACGGCAATATCATTATTATTAAATATGATGTGCTTGCACATTTCAGTAATCCAAACCTTCATAAAATAATTCCATATCCTGAACTATTTATTTTGGTTGTTCTTTTTGGACTTATCATTTTGTTCGCCGTTATCACAGCATCAAAATTCAGTAAGAAATTAAGACAAAACTTAAATTCTATTATCACTGCCACCGAAAAAATAGGTAATCAAGATTTAGATTTTGATATTATCCCCACCCAAATTTTAGAATTTAATTCCGTTTTAAATACCATTGAAAAGCTAAAAGCAGCTTTATCCACCGCACTTAAAGAGCAGTGGAACAAAGAACAACAAAAGAAATTACAGCTTTCTGCATTGGCCCATGATATTAAAACACCGCTAACTGTGATTAAAGGCAATGCTGAACTATTAGCAGAAAGCAACTCCTCATCCAATGAGGATAAAGAAATTATTTCTTTCATTCTATCAAGCTCAGATACCATTGAAAAATATTTGGAATTACTAATGGGTGTTGTAAATAACAATTCCATACACATTCACAAAAACGTGATTTTTCTGAGAGATTTCCTTCATGATATTTCTAATGAGGCAATGGCGCTTTGCAAAACTAAGGGTATTGCTTTTACGTCAAGCAATACTGCAAGATGCGATACCCTGTATGTAGACAACGAGCTACTAAAACGAGCAATTATCAATATTATTGATAATGCTGTTCGTTACTCCCATACAAATTCTGTAATTGATTTTACCGTTGAGGAAGACGAATCTTACATTTCATTCCAAATAGCCGATAAAGGGAAGGGTTTTTCTACGGAAAGTTTGAAAAAAGCAACAGAAGAATTTTTTACAGAAGACTCTTCACGAACAAATCAGCACTACGGTCTGGGTTTAAGTTTTGCAAAAGCTATAGCCGATATTCACCAAGGCAGTCTTGAGCTGAAAAATCAAACTAGTGCAAAAGGTGCAATCGTCACTCTAAGGATATTAAAAAATGATATTTAATTTAGTAGCCACGCTATCTACTTTTAAAAACCCCTGTACATTTTATTCAGTACATGGGCTTTTTTTATTGTATACCTAGACTATTTCGAAGATACCTTCGAAAAAGACAATGGCATCATTACATATGATATAATTTCTATTTCTTCAATCAATTCTTTGTGTAAGTCACTCATGTAAATATATTCTTTAACTGCTTGTCTCCTCTAAGGGCTTACGCCCTTTCACTTTTCTTTTGTTTCTTTTTTTAGATATTTCCCCTGAAACATATCAGTAAGTAATCGTCTTGCAGTATCGGGCAACTGGTCTACACTGGTTAAATAACCAGCCACGCTATCTCGAACTTCACCATTCGCCATGATATGAGTGATTTTCCCTTTTCCCGTTGTTTCTTGTTTTTTCATACCAACACCTCCTGCTTATACATATGAATAGAAAAAATTGTCCTATTCGTGTACATACTGCCTTTTCTTGGAGGTATAGGTTCTGTACCATTCTACAATGTACTCATGATGCGGTTCATAGATATTCTTTAGGCTTCCATACATTTAGCGCCTTTGCCCATTTCCCTTTCCTTTCGATCCTCATTTTCCCCCAGTGAATAAATGTTTACCATGCGAAAAGCGTCCCTATAAAAAGGTGAGAAACTAAAATGTTATTTCTATATTTATTGAGCGTGTAATAAAATTTTATATATACCGATTTTTCAAAACATTCTAATTCGCAAATATCCAAAAAAGAGCTTCCTTGAGAAACCGTTAGAAATAGGATAGTAGTGGTGATGGGTCTCATGATGAGCCTTACATTTGTGAAGGGAATGAAAAAACTTTTAGCTGCACTTTTTTGTGCCATTTCACAATAAATTAGCAATGAAACTTTGAACGTTCTTTTAAAGGAGATACCCTATGAATGAAAAATATATGGTTTTTGGCTATGTCCGTGTATCCACTGATAATCAGCTTGAAAATTACAGCATCGAAGAGCAAATTGACCGCCTAACGGCTTATTGTAAATCAAAAGACTGGGAATTAATAAAAATCTATACCGATGGCGGCTTCTCAGGAGGTAACACCAACCGCCCCGCTTTGCGGCAAATGCTTGACGATATTAAAAACGTGGCGATTGATGCTGTACTCGTCTATAAGCTTGACCGCTTAAGCCGTAGTCAAAAAGATACCCTCATGTTGATTGAGGACGAGCTCCTTTCCAATAATGTGGACTTTATATCTATTAACGAAAACTTTGATACCTCTACCCCTTTCGGTCGTGCAATGATTGGAATTTTGTCGGTATTTGCACAGCTAGAAAAAGATCAGATTACAGAGAGATTTACAATGGGTAGAATTGGCCGAGGAAAAGCAGGTTTCTTTCACGGCGGTGGAAATTCTCCCTATGGATATGATTATGTGAACGGGGAATTATTGGTGAACGAATATGAGGCATTACAAATTAAGGAAGTATATGATTTGTTTATCACAGGTAAAAGCATGAATGCCATTACGAAAATAATGAGAGGTAAGTATGAGAATCGAAACTGGACGGCGACAGCGGTTCGTAATGCTCTAAAAAACAGCATTTATATTGGCAAAGTACAATTTAAAGGTATGGAATATGATGGAAGGCACACCCCGATAATTGCTCCAGAGCGATTTAAAGAGGTACAACGACTACTTTACTCCCAAGAAAGAGAAACCAGAAAAAACACATCCCAAAAGGCTCCTTTTCGTGGTGGATATCTTTTATCCAGCTTAATTTACTGCTCCCGCTGCGGTGCTAGATATAGTGCAAACCATGGTTATTATAAGTGCTACTCTCGCTCTAAATCTTCCAGAAAATTTGTTACAAACCCTAACTGTAAAAATGATAACTGGAATATTCAAGAACTGGATACCCTTGTTGTGGATGCTATCAGAGAGTTGATGGAAAACAAGGAAATGATTCTGCAACTAACAACTTGTACAAAGCCAGATAAAGAATATCTTATTGATACAAAAAAAATCAATGCCCGCATGGAAAGCATCAACAAGCAGCTAAGCAAAATAATTGATTTGTACCAAGTGGGCACCCTACCCATGGAGATATTAACAAGCAAGGTGGAATTATTAGTTCAAGAAAAAAATATTTTGCTTGAAAGACTCAATAGAGAAGAAGACAAAACTGAATCAATCTCCAATTTCATTGATACTTTAAGCACTTTTGAAACTCGTTTTAATACCTTCGATTTGGATGCCAAAAGAATGCTGGTTGCCACCCTCATTGAACGTATTGAAATTGAAGGTATCAACGTGAAAATCAAATGGCGATTATAATACAAAATTATTTATACCATGTGTATGGGATTTGGATGTAATGCCGCAGGAATTGTTGGTTGCCGCATTATTGACTCACCGAGAGAGCGTTTATTGGCAATAATTACAAACAATTTTGTACCCTGCAACGGTAGATTGCCGCAACCACACAAAGGGAAAGAAAATTATTCGATGACCTCTTTTTATAGGTTTGCCTAATATAAATAGTTATCAGAATACATACAACATTTCTTCATTTTAAAACATGGGGACAATATCTGGGAATACCTCTACAAGTTGTAAAAAATTATTTGTTTCCTTGAATTAATCCTTCTTTATTTCTAAACTAATATATAAAAAAATACACAACCATTGTAAAAAAGACTAAAATCGTATATACTAATCACGTAACCACTAACACCAAATACAGGATATGAGGTGAAAGGCTTGCGGTCACATAAATCGTTATGGGAAGTTGCGCCTTTAGGCGTATTTTTTTTACTATAAAATCAAAAGGGAGCTATTTATTATGGAAACCAGAGTTGCAATTATTGGAGTTATTGTTGAAGAATTTGATTCCGTCTCAAAATTAAATAATATTCTCCATGATTACGGAGCCTATATTATTGGAAGAATGGGCATCCCATATAGAGAAAAGGACATTAATATCATTTGTGTTGTTGTGGACGCACCTAATGATATTATC
>JABNAD010000559.1_pt1 | contig 14832 bp, 15 predicted proteins | sample 7240381 | NCBI WGS metagenome assembly JABNAD01 (sample SAMN11332834, study PRJNA596920) | anaerobic digester metagenome | biome: digested sludge; isolation source: digested sewage sludge-derived enrichment culture grown on H2/CO2 | place: Germany: Goettingen
GGTTTATATCGGCAAAATCCCAGGATAACGGTCCTGCTTCTCTTGTCAGAAGATCGGTGGGATCCTCCAGTGAAATTCCTTTGACATTCATTCCATACAAAATCCCTGTCACAGCCTCAATTGCCTCCAGAGGGACAACGATTCTGATTTCATTCCATTCACCATTCATGCTTTTTTTCCTTCCATTGATTCAAAATATCGTAGCGGGTGCGATCAATCCCAATCGGAGTGACCGATACAAATCCATCTTCCCAGGCCGCCAGGTCAGTTCCTTCAGAAAAAGGACGGTTAAGAGACAATGCCTGACGGGTGATCCGGATTCCTTTGGATTGGCTCCGGCTGCCGCCGGGGAAGTTGACATTGAGGATCGAATCGTCATGCCAGAGATTTTCCTCAAACAAAAATTCCAGAACCCGGGCCAGCTCCCGACGTGTCAGCGGATCATCACCCAGCGCTGAGGAGAAGGCCGCGGAAGGGATCCCATAAAGCAGTGCTTCGCTGGCCGCTCCGACTGTCCCGGAATAATTGATGTCTATGCCAAGATTCGTTCCATGGTTGATCCCGGAAAAGACGAAATCAAACGTCAGTCCCAGCCGGTCCATTGCCATAATCACACAATCCGCCGGCTTGCCAGTCACCTGATATGCCCGGATTCCTTCCAGAGCATGGTATTCCGTCACATGCAGCGGTTGGCGAACTGTAATGCCATGGCTCATGGCACTCTGCTCCTCCGCAGGTGCCACGACGGTAACATCGCCGAACCGGGCTGCGGTCTGTGCCAGCAATCGAATGCCGCCAGCGCTGATTCCGTCATCATTCGTGATCAGGATTTTCGGTTTTTCAGTCAGTTGTTTCATCTCCGCTCCTTCCAGGCAGTAGGAAATTGGATCTCTCCCGATGGGAGGGCACGGGTTTAATTCTCTGTGGTGTTCCCATTATAATCCAACTCCGGCTTTCGCAAAAGCCAGAGTTGCTCATACTCCAGCTCAAACTCCTGCTCAAACTCCTGCTCAAACTCGAACTCACGCACATGCTCCGCCTCCGAACATTAACGCCTGCTCATCCTCTTCAGGATTCTTGATCATGCATCAAGATTGAAGGTTCACTGTCCAGCCATCTGGAAACGATGTAATTCTTCGGTCCGGCTCGAACGTGCCTCAGGCTCGAACGAGCCACGGCCCATGGAAATGGCCAAAGGGGCAGCGGCGCTGTTCCTTTGGCCATTTAAGCATTTGCCGTCAAAGCAATTTAGAAAATCCCGAATTTTCGTTTTTTGTCGGCGGATTTCTTCTCACCGGCTTTTTTATCGGAGGCTGAGAATCCGGATGCTTCCAGATAAGCCTGCAGAGCTTCCTTCTGGGCATCATTGAGTTTTTGCGGCGTATCCACAATCACATTGACAAACTGGTCTCCGCGCTGATCCGATTTGGAATTGACCAGGGGAACTCCTTTGCCCTTGAGCCGGAATACCGTGCCGGATTGCGTTCCCGCAGGAATCTTGTAGCTGACTTCGCCATCCACTGTCGGGACACGGGTTTCCATGCCCAGGGCAGCCTGTGCAATATCAATATGCTTATCGATGAAAATGTTGGTGCCTTTGCGGACAAACGTTGAGCTGGGCTTGACCCTCAGCACCAGATGCACGTCTCCGGCGGGACCGCCTTTAAAGCCGGCACTGCCCTGGCCGCGCAGCGGAATCACATTGTTGCTGTCTACGCCCTTGGGGATGTTCACCGTGACTTTGCGCTGGGTTCTGACCCGTCCCTTGCCGCGGCAGGTCGGACATGGTTCCTCAATGACCTCGCCTTCGCCATGACACACATCACAGACAGTTTCCGTCATCATATTGCCAAACATCGTCTGGCGCTGAGTGCGGATCCGGCCGGATCCCTGGCATTTGGAGCAGGTCCGTTTCTTGGATGGATCCTTGGCACCTGAACCATGGCACGTATCACAGGTATCGTCCACTGTGAGGTTGATTTCCTTCTTCGTTCCGAATACGGCCTCCTCAAAGGTCAGATCCAGGTAGTATTCGATGCTTTCACCGCGACGGGGCGCATTGGCACTTTGCTGCCGACCTGATGAACCGGTGAAGCCTCCGAAGAACTGGCTGAAAATATCGCCCATATCGAAACCTTCAAAATCATATCCGGCATATCCTCCGCCCTGTCCGAAGCCACCATTGAAATCCGTGGTTCCGTACTGGTCGAACTGAGCTTTTTTCTGCGGATCGGAAAGAACCTGATACGCTTCATTGATCTCTTTGAATTTTTCCTCTGCCGCTTTGTCACCCTGGTTTCGATCCGGATGATACTTAATTGCCAGTTTGCGGAAGGCGCGCTTTATTTCTTCTTCGGTGGCATCCTTGGTCAGGCCAAGGAGCTCATAATAATCTTTATTGGCCATATTTACTCCCGTTCGTCAAGATTTTGAGAACCAGGCAGCCTGGTTCTCAAAATGACTTGTTGGTTATGATTTTTTCTGCTGCATGGATCACTCCATGACATTCCACTGAAACAGTGTATCAGAAATTACTGCTTGTCTTCAACCTCGAAATCTGCATCAACGACATTGTCGGGACCGGACTGTGACTGATCAGCTGTTCCCGCTTCCGGGCCGGCACCTTCCTCCGCAGAGGCCTGAGCGCTTGCCTGGTAAACCTTGGAGGATACCTCGTAGAAGGCCGTGGTCAGCTCATCCTGGGCTTTTTTAACCGCCTCCAGATCTTCGGAATCGGTCAGTTTCTTCAGCGCTTCGAGTTTCTCCTCGATGCTCGCCTTATCAGCGGCATCTACCTTGTCCTCGATATCCTTCAAAGCTTTTTCAGTCTGATAAACAGCCTGTTCCGCGTTGTTTTTGATTTCAACCCGTTCTTTCTTCAGGCGGTCTTCTTCCGCGAAGCGTTCTGCTTCCTGAACAGCCTTGTCGATATCAGCTGAAGTCATGTTGGAAGAGGCGGTGATCGTGATATTGGCTTCCTTGCCGGTTGCCTTGTCCACAGCGGTTACCTTGACGATACCGTTGGCATCAATGTCAAAGGATACTTCAATCTGCGGGATGCCGCGCGGTGCCGGAGCGATTCCGGAGAGCGTGAAGCGACCCAGTGTCTTGTTGTCCATGGCCATTTTGCGTTCACCCTGAACTACATGGACGTCGACTGAAGTCTGACCATCTGCTGCCGTGGTGAAGATCTGGCTCTTTTTGGCCGGAATCGTGGTATTCCGTTCGATGATCGGGGTTGCAATTCCGCCCATGGTTTCAATTCCCAGGGTCAGCGGAGTAACATCCAGCAGGACAATGTCTTTGACGTCTCCGGTCAGAACACCGGCCTGAATGGCGGCACCCAAAGCGACCACTTCGTCCGGGTTGACACCCTTGGTGGGTTCCTTGCCTGTAAATTCCTTTACGATATCCTGAACTGCCGGGATTCTGGTGGATCCACCGACCAGGATTACCTTATCAATGCCGGATACTTTCAGTCCTGCATCCTCAATGGCCTGCTTCATGGGCTGCATCGTGGCCTTGACCAGATCGTCGGTAAGTTCATTGAACTTGGCTCTGGACAGTGACATATTGATATGCTTGGGTCCGGTGGCATCCGAGGTAATGAAGGGAAGGTTGATCTGAGCCGTTGTAGCGGAAGACAGTTCAATCTTTGCAGCCTCAGCAGCATCCTTGAGGCGCTGCATGGACATTTTATCATTGGTCAGATCGATGCCGTTGGACTTCTTAAACTCTTCAGCGATCCATTTTACGATTCTCTGATCGAAGTCATCTCCGCCCAGCTTCGTGTTTCCATTGGTGGAAAGAACTTCGAAAACGCCATCTCCAAGATCCAGGATGGATACATCAAATGTTCCGCCGCCTAGATCGTAGACCAGAATCTTGTGAGCGTCATCGGTTTTGTCAATACCATAAGCCAGGGATGCGGCCGTCGGTTCATTGACGATACGCAGGACTTCAAGTCCGGCAATTTTTCCGGCATCTTTGGTTGCCTGGCGCTGGCTGTCGTTGAAGTAAGCCGGAACCGTGATAACCGCCTGGGTAACGGTTTCGCCCAGGTAGCTCTCCGCGTCACGCTTCATTTTCTGAAGGACCATTGCTGAAATTTCCGGTGCGGTATACTTCTTGCCATTGACGTCTACTTTAAAGTCGGTTCCCATCTGGCGCTTGATGGAAGCGATGGTGTGGTCCGGATTGGTGATTGCCTGCCGCTTGGCTGTTGCTCCTACGAGCAGGTCTCCGTTGGGCTGGAATGATACGACGGAGGGTGTCGTCCGGGCTCCTTCGGAGTTCGGGATGACTACCGGGTTTCCGCCTTCCATAACCGCTACAACTGAGTTTGTGGTACCAAGGTCTATTCCAATTACTTTTGCCATAATAAGCCTCCTAAATATATCTTGAATCTAATATTTTGCTTGTTGTTTAAAATCAGCCTCGGTGAAGCATCCGCTGATTAGTTTGCTACTTTGACGACGGTATGGCGAATGACTTTATCACCGATCTTATACCCTCTTAAAAACACTTCCGAAATTTCTTTTTCTCCCTTATTATCATCCACTTCATGCATTACGGCCTCATGGTAATGGGGATCAAAGGGCTGATCCGTGGGAATTTCCTCCACCCCGAACCGCTGCATGGCCTGAACGAACTGGTCCAGCGTCATCTGAACGCCATCCTTTAATCCGGGCAGGTCATCCGTTTCCGAAATAAGCGCACGCTCCAGATTATCGATGACCGGGATAATATCCTTGAGCAGATTGGAAGTACACTGAGCGGAAAGCTCTTCCTTTTCCCGGGCAGAGCGCTTCCGGTAATTATCATACTCCGCAGACAGCCTGGTCAGGCGATCCTTGAATGCATCCAGCTCGTTTCCAAGCTTTTTATTCTCATCTTCCAGGTTCTTGATTTTTCGTCTGAAGAATATCATCTCATCCTCTTCTCCGGCGGAGGAAGCGGCTGCTTCGTCCTCACTGATTGTCGGGGCTTGCTCGTTCGATCCGTCGGATTCCGAATGAACCGGTTCCGTAAGTTCCGGATCTTTTCCATTGGCTTCAGGGCTTTGACTCGCCATGGTCTCGTCTGCTCCGGCAGCCTGAGTCATTGCCTCTTCTTGCTTCAAAAGATCCTCTTTGTCTTTCCACTTATCCATCGTCCGTCTCCTCTGTGATATTTCTCAGTTTGCGGTTTAATTCATCAACAACACTCTTCAGGATTGAGCTCATTTTGGAATAATCCAGTCGCTTTGGTCCCAGGAGATTGATTGTTCCCACATCCTGTCCATTCAATTTATATTTAGCCGAGATAATCGACCAGTCTTTTGTTTCCGGTAAATTCGTTTCCTCGCCGATCACAATTCGGAACTCGTCCTCGCAATCTTCACAGGACTCGACATTGACCATCAGTTCATCAGGATTTTCCAAGACTTCCAGTACTTCTCTTGCCTTTTGGATATCATTGAATTCCGGATAGTCGAGGATATTGTTCTTGCCTTCTACGATGTAGCCATTGCTTTCATCGTAGAGCGCATCATGAACAGCGGCCATGATGGAGGCAAACAGTTCGGAATGTCCGGCCAGATCACGACGGATTGAATCCATAATTAAAATATCGATTTCCGAAGCTGCCAGTCCGGACAACTTGCCCGTCAAAAGATTCGACAGCATCAGAAGATCCTGCGGTTCCGGGACATCCTTGGTATCGAGAATCGTATTTTTCACCTGGTTGTTGCCAAGTACCAGCACCACCATGATGTGATGCTCACCCAGCGAGACCAGCTGAACCGTTCGGATCTGGGAAAATCGGGTAGAGGGCTTTCTGGTAATGATAGCCAGATTCGTCAGCTGCGACAGCATCTGCGAGGTTTGGCGGATGATCTTGTCTATTTGAAAGGAAGCGATGGACAGGATCTGCTTTTCAATCAGAGCAATTTCCTCTCTGGTAGCCTCTCCCCGTTCCATCAGCTGATCCACATATACCCGATACCCTTTCGAAGATGGGATCCGTCCGGCTGATGTATGAGGCTGCTCGAGGAAACCCATCTCTTCCAGATCGGACATCTCGTTGCGGATGGTGGCCGGACTGATGCCCAGGTCATATTTTTTCGCCAGGGTCCTTGATCCAACCGGTTCACCGGTTGAAACATAGTCTGAAATGATGGCTTTGAGTATTTCCAGCTTCCGATCATTCATTCCGTCTTCCAGCATTCCCCCACCTCCTTACTCTGTTAGCACTCATCTTGTTCGAGTGCTAATTAACCCATAACTAGGATATCATTTGAGGGAAACCATGTAAACCCTTTTTATTAGATTTAAATATTAAAAATACATGAAATCCAGGATTTCCTCACCCGATTTCTCGCTTCCGATTTCCTCAACCAATCGAACGCAAAAATAACCCTGAGCTCGCGCTCAGAGTTATTTTCATGAATTGAATCAAATGGGGTGATCGACAGACCAGCCCGATGCCTGCATGGATTCGGCTGAACGGGTTCTCTGCACGAATTCTCATCGGCGTGTTGAATAAATTCTTACAGACTCTCCAAAGAAAATGATCTGGATGTTTCGGTTTCTTCATTATATATATTTCAATCATCCGAAAGCCCGCGGAAAATTATGCAAAGTATTCAATTTCTTACTCAATCAAGGAAATCCTGTCCTTTTTTTCTGCTTGTATAGCTCTGCACCGGTGTATACCGGATTACGATTCGGAATGGGACTGATCCTCGACGACTTCTCTGGCCATCTGCCTTTGCTGCTGGGCGGCTTTTCTCTCCCCGAGAAATCGATCCACCTCCACCTGAGAGATGTCCGGCCAGGCATCCAGAATATAATAAAGATTGACTACATCCATGCGATTGTATTCCAGCAGACGGCTCTTCTTTTCAGTCGGCATGCGCAGGATATAATTCGGATCGGCCATGACCGCGGCAAATGTCTTGGCTATGGTGGACCCTGAAATCGACGGACCCGTCCGATCCACACCGGCGAATTGTTCCAGTGCGTTCAGACCGATCATTGCCGAGAAATCTTTATGGAATCGAGTCTGCAGGTCCACAACTTGAAACACCTCCCGCAGATTGGTGTTCAGTCCAAACTTGTGAAACATGGCGTGAAGAACCATCAGATCATTCCGGGCAGCGAAGGCAACCAGATGATCGTACCCTTCCCTGCGCTTGCGCATCAGATACTCGTGGCTGCGGAGCACCATGGTCTTTAAATCCGTTTTATTTTCCAGGAAATACTGAGTGCAGATGAGTTCGTCGTTTTCCCGGACGGCAGCTCCAAAAATGCCCAGTGCAATGGGTTTATGATAAATATAATGTTCCAGGTCCAGATAAACGGACCGGGATGTCAGTTCTGTTTCCTCCGGCCCAGCCCCGGGATTGGCCTTCAACTCCCGGAGCTCCGGGCCATACACCTTATACCGTGTGATTTGTTCGATCATCGACCAGCTCCACCTGACTCAGATTCATTCGGTAAATCACATCTTTGCGTTCCACGATACAGGTTGCCTTGGCCATCAGCTCCGGATCATTCCGGACCAGGTTAATCAACTCCCTGGTTGGATTGATCAGATTGGGATAGCCAGTCAGGCGGAACATCGAGATATCCGCTGCCGTATCGCCGTAAGACCAGGACTGACTCAGATCGATATCATGGGTAACCGCCAGTTCTTCCAGTGCCTGCTGTTTGCTTTCGGCGGTCCACATGGGAATGATTTCTCCGGTATACCGGTGATTCCGATCCATCAGATAGCGGGAACCGCGAAAATCATCAAAGCCATAGAATTTCGCCATGGCTCCTACCAGTTCATACGGACTGCCTGACACGGTGATGCACATGTGGCCCTGTTCCTTATGCCACTGAATCCGCTGTCTGGTATACACATAAGTCCTCATGGCCTTATCTTCAATGACCCGCTTTACAATATGCTGAACCAGAGATCGATGATGTCCCATGATCGCCTGGGTATACATGCTGGACATCTTCAGCAGATACATGTCATATGTGCCCAGCCGGCGATCCCAGTTCACAAACTCCGGACGGACTTCATCATACCATTGCTCATAGCTGATGATTTCACATTTTACAAGCATCTTAAAGAGGTCAGCGATGAACCCTTCCCGGTATAGCGTGCCGTCAATGTCAAAAAATGCTGCAGTTTTTTTCATTCAGACCCCTTCTTCCATCTTTTATTTATTAACTCCTGTTCTCCTGGGCGGGTGAACTGGTTTCATATTCCATAATTTCTTGTCCATGGACTCTTTCTCATCTTGTTCATGGCGTCTTTCAACAAGGCAACTCAGACTTAAGAACACATCCAGGGATAGCAAAGTAGGCTGTTCTGCAGGCACAACAAGTCAGCTCCAATCGCCAAACCCAAATTGACCACAGGTCATCTCCCGAGTAAAGAATGAGATCACCAGGCCATCCGATCATCGGGTATTATATATATCTTCATTGTATCGATTTTCAGTCAGCCTGTCTTGCCAAAGATGATCTACCTGGTACGGTTATAGTAATTTTGCTTCAGATCCATCATGAGTTCCAAGTCACTGACAAAGTCATAGAGCGTAGCCCGACATTCAAACTCTTCTTTTGAAGCAGGCAGATCCATCTGATGGAAATGCTCCTGATACTGTCTGATCTGCTCGGCGGTGGATCCGGAAAACTCCATCTGATTCACCTGAAGTGCCAGCAGCTCGGTTAATCGGCCGACAATGGCAGTTTCCTGACCCGACCGTTTAATTCGGAGCAAATATCGCTCCAGATGCTTCATGACTTCCAGCTGACTAAGGCGCATATCCAGGTAACTGATCCGGTCCTCCAGGTTCCGCCTCTCGAAATTTGAGGATTCCTGTTCCACCCGCTCCCGGGCTCTCTCAAGCAGATTGGTCAGTTCAGCCATCAGATGCGGCCGAGGCGCCACTTCATCTGACTTCAGGCGGGAAGCCAGGTGAAGCAAAACCTCCTTCAACTTCTCCTCAATGGCTGCTACGTCTGCCTGCAATTGAGTTTCGATACTGGGAATGTGCAGGTTCACCAGCAGTGCACATCCAGCACCGATTACCATCTGCATAAACTCATTGCCCAGCCAGCCGGGCGCAACGGATCGAACGGCCAGCAAATGAGTCACCAAAACTGAACAAGGCACAATGGCTTCGTGGAATCCAAATCGAACCGCGATGGGTATAAACATTAAAAGGTAAAGACCGAATGCTACTGATGTGAACCCAAAGGTTAGAAACATCAGAGAACCGATGCTGAGAGCTACCAGTGTCGCGATGAGACGCTGCCTTGCCAGGTTAATGGATTTCCGTTTTGTATTCTGGACACTCAATATGGCAATAATTCCTGAGTTCCCTGCGTAACTCAATCCAATGAGCTGAGACAGAAATATCGCCGCGGTAGCCGCCACTGCTGTCTTCAGGGTTCGAAACCCAATCCTTGTTTTTATTAATTTAATGACTTCCATTTTTCCCTCTTTTCCCCTTTTCCCGTTAATCCCACTTTCCCCTGGATCCTCTGATCCCGCTGATCGGACTGTTTTAAAATGAATTGAATGTGCAGAAGCCGATGATTCCGGCGATTCTGTTCCGAGGGATCAAGCAAATTCATCGACTTGCAGAATACGTTTTCTCACAAATCAGTCCGATCTTCCTGAGACACCCGCTTATCCATTCGTGCTAGGCCAAGCTTGGCTGGAATCGCCACAACAGAGTCTTCCTGGTTAAATTTTACCGCATGACAAGGAATCTCGCTCACTTTTTTTCTGTGAAACCAGCGCTCCCGCTTATTTCTTGTCCAGGAACCCGGGGCTATTTGATCCGAGCAGCTGGTTCAAACAATCGAGGCAGCTGACGGTTACGTGTCCCGAGTGCGATTATCACTGTTGCTCCAAGGCTTCCGCTGATTATTCACTACCGTTGTAATGGCGAAAGATAAAATATTAACATTCGAAATGTTTTATTGACACGAAATCTTTGTAAAGATATAATGAACTTGAAGTTAATGATAATGATTTTCAATACTGATTAGTTCTTAAGGAGTGACCTTCCATGACAAACATAAATCGACTGAATATAGGCCAATCCGGCAAAATAGTGAAAGTAGAGGGCGATGCCCGTCTAACCAAGCGTCTGCAAGCTTTGGGATGCATTCCCGGCACAGTGCTGGAACTGGTGCGTATCGCTCCCCTGGGAGATCCGCTGGTGGTTTCCTTCCGCGGATTCAATCTGGCCATCCGTAAAAAGGATGCCTCTTCCATCTTTGTGGAGATCTAGGCTCTATGGTCATCGCATTGCTTGGGAATCCCAATGTGGGAAAAACGACTCTGTTCAATCTTCTGACGGGCAGCAACCAGTATGTTGGAAACTGGCCTGGCGTCACAGTAGAAAAAAAGGAAGGCTGGCACGGCGATATGAAAGTCGTCGACTTGCCAGGTATCTACGCGATGGATACTTACTCCAATGAAGAGAAAGTATCCAAAAACTTTTTAACCGAGGAAAAACCCGATCTGATCGTCAATATTCTGGACGCCTCGAACCTTTCGAGAAATCTTTATCTGACGAGTCAGGCTTCCGAATTCGGCATCCCCATGATCATTGCCCTGAACATGCTTGACATGGCAAAGAATAAAGGGATTCAGATTGACCCCGGCAAACTAAGTCAGAATATTGGCCTGCCGGTGGTCCCCATCGTGGCTGCCAAGGGTCAGGGCATTGATGAACTGGTGAAACAGATCAAGTCAGGCGCAGGCCAGGTGACCTCCCTCCTGAAACCCCAGGCCAACGAAGCCAGAACTTACGAGAAGATCGATGCCATTGTCGCTGATTCACAGACTGGCGAAGGCAAAGTCCATGCGCTGACCGACGCCATAGACCGGATTGTGCTGCATCCCGCAGCAGCTTACCCCATTTTCCTGCTACTGCTGTTTCTGGTCTTTAAACTGACCTTCTCCTGGGTGGGTGATCCCCTGTCCAGTGCCTTTGAAGAATACATCATCGGCCCCTTTGGAAGCCTGATTGACCACTTACTGGTCAATTCGTCCGACTGGTTCCGCAGCCTGGTTATCGACGGAGTCATTGGCGGAGTCGGTTCCGTGCTCGTGTTCCTTCCCATCATCATGACACTGTTTTTCGGGATTTCAGTTCTGGAAGAATCCGGCTACATGGCTCGGGCAGCCCTGATCATGGACCGTCTGATGCGCCGGGTGGGTCTTTCCGGAAAAGCGTTCATTCCCATGATTATCGGATTTGGCTGCTCGGTACCTGCGATCATGAGTGCCCGAACCCTTGAATCGGAAAAAGATCGAAAACTGGCGGCGCTGCTGGCACCATTAATGTCCTGCAATGCCCGACTGCCCGTATATATGCTGTTCAGCAGTCTTTTTTTTGCCAGATACCAGGAGCTTGTGGTAATGAGCCTGTATCTTCTGGGTGTTTTCATCGCATTTATTGTGGGCCTGATTTTCAAGAATACTTTGTTCCGCAAAGAAGAAGAACCCCTTCTGATCGAACTGCCTGACTACCAGATTCCCCGACTAAAGTCTCTGGTCCGGAACACCTGGGACAAAGGCAAAGGATTCATCCGCAAAGCTTCGACCATTATTTTCTCCTTATCCGTTCTGGTATGGTTCCTGTCCAACTTCAACTTTACCGGTATGGTTGACATCCCGGACAGCCTTCTGGCCGGACTGGGTACGGTGACAGCCCCCCTGCTCGCCCCCCTTGGTTTTGGCACCTGGCAGGCTTCGGTGTCCCTGATTGCCGGTTTAATGGCGAAGGAAGTCGTCATCTCCACCATGGAGATTGTCTACCAGGGTGATCTGACACAAATTCTGCCAACCGTCTTCAACCCGCTGTCCGCCTATGCCTTTTTAGTCTTCGTCCTTCTGTACACGCCCTGTGTGGCGGTTATCGCGACGTTCAAGAAAGAATTCGGAACCCGCATGATGCTTCTGTCCGTCAGCTACCAGCTGGGACTGGCATGGATCGTTTCATTCCTGGTGTATCAGCTGGGACAGCTCATCTTTTAGGAGTCCAAACATGAAAACTTTTGAAATTATCATGGCCATCGCGCTGCTGATCCTGGCCGTCTGGCTCTTTCTTCGGGCAGTCAGCTCCAAAAGCAAGGGAGTCAGCAATTGCGGCACCTGCGCGGCCAAATGTCCAAACCGCGATACCGGCGAAGGCTGTGGCGAACTTGTGTTTTTGAACCGTCCGGCAAATGATAAGACTTCAGATTAACATCAATCAATAGTCCTTCTGTGTATGGCAAAATAGAAACTAGCCACACTAGCCGGCTAGATTCCAATCCACGTCAAATTGTCTGGCCTGCCCGCATATCAAAAAACCAGAAGAGCCCTGATGGACTTTTCTGGTTTTTTGATGTTAGTGAATGTCAGAGCCTATGGTCACTGCCATTACTCTTCCACAACGGACAGCCCCATCAGTCGAAGCAAATTCTGGGCTTTGGTCAACAACTCGACTTTGTCCTGGATGGAAATTCCGGTGGCATCGCTTTCCAGAAACCGGAATTCTTGCCCAACTATGCTTTTTCCGGCTTCGATTGGTTCCAGGAACATGTCCCGCGGTCGAACAAAGAGAGCCGGTCCCGGCAGATAGAGCGGAAAGTAAGTCACGAAAACTTCCCTGGTTTCGGTATGTGTCGATTCCCCGATCACAAAATACCAGTTATTTTTATAGTGGCGGTACAAACCGCCGGGAATAATCCGTCGTTCCATTATTACATCCGTTCCACAACATCGATGCCCAGAAGTCCCAGTCCGTTGGCGATGACCTGGCAGGTGGCTTCCACCAGTTTCAGCCGGGCATTGCGCAGTGCGGGTTCGGAGTTGCCAATGTTGATGTTGTTATAGAATTTATTGAATGTCTTGGCAACATCAAGGATGTAGCGGGTGAACACGCTGGGTTCGTATTTTTCCAATGCTTCCCGTTTCGCATCATTGTAATGCTCCAGAACTTTCGCCAGTTCGAATTCCTCTTTCTCCTTCAACGCAGTCAGATCGCCCTCTCCGGTTGAAACATTCTTGCGCAGAATGCTGCGGCCTCGGGCATAGGTGTACTGAACATAGGGCGCAGTTTCGCCGTCAAAGTTCAGCACCTCGTTGAGGTCGAACATAATTTCCTTTTCCCGGGAGTTTTTCAGGTAAATGAACTTCACCCCGCCGATTCCGATCTTACGGGCTACTTCTTCCTTGTTTTCCAGCTCCGGGTTCTTTTCCTCAATAATATCGCGGGCTCTCTGGATGGCTTCCTTCAAAAGGTCGGTCAGATAGAACACCTTGCCTTCCCGTGTGGAGAACTTCATCCCCTGGAACTTCACCAGACCGAATCCGACATGGATCAGGTCCTTGGCCCACTCATTGCCCATCAGCTCCACCACTTTGAATACCTGGCGGAAATGAAGCGACTGGGGCGATCCCACCACGTACAGACATTTGTCGAAATCATACGTCTGCTTGCGATAGATGGCAGCGGTGACGTCCCGGGTACAGTAAATGGTAGATCCGTCGCTCTTCAAAATGATGGCAGGAGGCATGTTCCATTCATCCAGCATGACCACCTGAGCTCCCTGAGATTCAGTGAGAATACCCTTTGCCCGGATCTGGTCAATCACCTGGGGCATGTAGTCCGAATAGAACGCTTCGCCTTTGAGCGAGTCAAATTCGATATTCAGGATATCGTAAACCTTCTGGAAATCCTTCAGGGACAAATTCTTGAAGCGGTTCCACAGGCCGGTCTCGTACTCAGCGCCGGCTTCCAGATTCTTGAAGTGACGGCGGCCTTCTTCGTCCAGGGCAGGATTTTTTTCAGCCTCATCGTGGAACTTGACGTAGATCCGAAGCAGCTCCCCAATTGGATCGGCTTCCAGTGCGGCTTCATCTCCCCACATGCGATAAGCGTAAATCAGCTTGCCAAACTGTGTGCCGTAATCGCCCAGATGGTTAATGCCGACAGTATCGTAGCCTTCTGACTGGTACATCCGGTACAGGGCATTGCCCAGACAGGTCGTGTACATCAGCGCTACATTGAAAGGTTTGGCGATATTGGGAGAAGAATATTCTACCAGGATCTTTTTTCCGGTGCCGGTATTTTCATTTCCGTACTCTACTCCCGATTCCAGGATCTTCTTCACGATATTGCCGACAAACTCGCCCTTATCAAGGAAAAAATTCAAGTAGGGTCCCAGGGGTTCGACTTTCTCGAGTCCGGCCGGGTCTACCTGATCGGCCAGTTCCTTCGCAATGACCGGCGGTGCTTTGCGCAGCTCCTTGGCCAGCGTATAGCAGGGAAAGGCGAAATCGCCCATATCCGAGCGTGGCGGGATCTCCATTAAGGCGTAGATTTTGTCTGCATCCAGTCCGGATGCCTGGGCAATCTTGTTTGCCACCATCAGTTTATAGTCCATTTCTTTATGCTCCTTTGACAGGATCGCCGGGGATCCCAAAAAATGAAACCCTTCACTTTGAAGGGATTAGTCTTGCCGGATCAAGCATTTTCCGGATCAACTTTACCTCTTATTATACTGTAATCTGCTCGAACCTTCAACGGACCGGAGATCGGCTTGCCATATGCTGCCCTATGCTGCCATGAGATGTCATTGCTTGTCATGGGTTCCCATTGCCTGTCATGGGTTCCCATTGTTCCCATGGGCTGACTCAAGCTGGCATAAGCCGCCATCGTCTTGCAATGAACTTAGAATGAGGTAGTCTGACCTACCGGATATTTCCTGCCATTCTTCTCCATCTTATCCAGGAACACTGTGCTGAGATCGATCTCCAGCACATCAGCCAGATTGAGCAGAT
>JABNAD010000808.1_pt1 | contig 14820 bp, 19 predicted proteins | sample 7240381 | NCBI WGS metagenome assembly JABNAD01 (sample SAMN11332834, study PRJNA596920) | anaerobic digester metagenome | biome: digested sludge; isolation source: digested sewage sludge-derived enrichment culture grown on H2/CO2 | place: Germany: Goettingen
ATTAATGACGATACCATGACAACCATTGTGGTGTCGTCTTTGCTTTTCTGCGTTGCGGTGGTGGTTGCGGGGATGGTTTTAGCTTTCTTCGGGGTGGATGTTTCTGCTATTGTAGGGAATGCCTTAACAGTATTTGGTACGGAGCTGGGCATTTGCGGTGTTATGACCATATTTAACCGATGGGCAGATAGGCAGGACAAGCAGGCGGAGAAGCGGCAGGAAAGTAGATTGAGACGGGAGGAATCGGAGAATGAAAGAAAACGAAACGAACAAAGTGCAGGATGAGTTAATACAAGGGGTAGCAATTTTAAGGGAAAGCACAAAGGTAACCATTCAGAATCTTTTGACTGTGAAATCCATCGTTACAATTTTGCTGACGGTGGTATTTTCATATTTGGCTATTGATGGTCGGATTAGTGGAGAGCAGTTTTTAACCATTTTTAGTGTGGTGATTGCCTTTTACTTTGGTACCCAGTATCAGAAAAACAGCGGAGGTGAGGAATAATGAAACCAATTTTGTATATGCAAAATGATCCAAAGTGGGCAAGTCATGATTATTCTGCACCGGGAGAAAAGACCACCATTAAAGCGGAGGGGTGTGGTATTACTTGTGCGGCTATGGTCATTGCAACGCTGGCCGACAAGAATGTTACTCCTGTTACAACAGCGGAATGGTCAAAAAAGCGTGGATATAAGGCGAAAGGGCAGGGTACATATTATTCCTATTTCAAGCCCCAAGGAGCGGCGTATGGCATTGATATTACCATGCTGAATAGCGCCAATATTTATGGATCTCCTGCTTCCAAGTATCACGAGTTGGCGAAAGAAGCCATTGAGCGTGGTGATTTAGTAATTGCTTGCATGGGTAAGGGGAATTGGACAACCAGTGGCCATTATGTGCTTTGGTACGGATTGGAAGCGGGAAAGGTGCAAATCAATGATCCCTGGTCCACTAAGCCGGCACAGACAAATGCAGATTTCAATTTGTTCAAAAGTCAGGTGAAATTTTATTGGGTGGTAAAGGTACCAGATGAATTTAAGGAGGATGAGAATATGAAAAGATATAACACATTAAACGAAGTGCCAACATGGGCAAAAGCTATGGTGAAGGATATGCAGGATACAGGGTGCTTCTCTGATAAAAATAAGATGGATCTCACTGATGATATGCTTCGGGCTATGGCTTTGGTGACAAGGTATTTGGAGAAGAAATAAAAATATTTAATGATAACCCCTTTTACAAGGGGATTATTTTTTTGTATTATTCTAGGTATAAGGAAAAATCATAATATAATTATGAAAATACTGGCAGATTCTGTATAATTGTGTATAATAATGTTAAGGAACATTGGCTTGTTTCTTTGATATATAGTGATTCAATTATTTTTATGTATAATTTAAGATTATAAAATAATAAAATTAAAAGGAGAAATAAAATATGTTTAAGAAAAATGTTCAGATTGCTAATTTTAATTGCACTTTTGGTGAAGATTATGAACCAATGTTTCCTAATTTTGCATCTTATGTATATCCTGCCTTTGATTCTGGTATAACTCGAACTAGGAATAGTACCATTTATAGTTTTATGAATGTTGAATTATTAGAAATTGATTCAAGACCACTTTTTTGTGGTATAATATTAATGGAAAAAGAAATTCAAAATAGAACAAAGCCTACGGAAGACCACACGGGTATTGAGCCTGACAACAAAATTTATGCTCTTTCTCCTATATCATATTGGGGGATTTTTTTAGATAATCACAGAATGTATTATATTAAGAATCAAAGTGAGAGTCCTGATTTGCAGAGTTTTAGGGTTACTGCAAATTATATGCTTAATGAGTACAAAAAAACAGATCGCAGTCTTCCAAAAGCACATTTAGATATTAATCAAATTCCTTCTGAATCAGACGAATTTTATGATAAGTTGTTTTCAGATGTAATTCTTATTAAAAAACTACAATTCAATATCGTTCCTAAAAATCCTGGCGAATTAGATGAAGCTTCACTGGAATCAATTATTTCAAACACGAAAATTGATGTTTCTGCCGAAACTGCGAGAGCTGAATTTAATAATGTAAGTAATATTAAGAACACAAAAAAATTAGTGAAAAATTCTAAAGGATTTACTGAAATAAATATGAAAGTTAAAAAACAAGATGGTTCAAATCAGTCATGGAAAAATCAGAATTTTTCAGAGAGCATTCCTATTAGTATTAATAACCAAGAAGGACAAATGCCTAGCAACACACAAATTGCTAAAAACCTTGTAAATAATAATACTCTTAAAGATTCATCTTCTATTGATAAAAAAATATTTGATAAATACAAAGAGAAATTCTTTAAGCATTTCAGACAAGTTATAAAAATAATAAATAGGGAGTGATTACTATAAACTACCCCGAGGATTTAATTAGAAATATAATAGACCATCCAGATAAATTAATTTTGCAGGTGATTTTTAAGCCGTTCCATGCGAGTGAATTTGAAAATGATAAAAAAAATACTACAAAATCAAAAAATAAAAAAAGGGGGTTAGACTATTATTCCGCTTTAATTAATTTAATTAAGTTTATTATTTGTATTTTAGTTGCTGTGGTTGCCTACGTTATAAGTACAAGAGAAATATTTTGTAAAAATTTTACTGAAAACATTTTAGAAATATCAAATTATTCTTTAACATCATATCTTGCTATTTTTGGTGGATGCATCACAGCTTTTTCTATTTTTATTGCATTTATAAATAAAGAAGCAATTTTAAAGCTTATTGCAATTGATAAACGTTTTTCTAAAAATGATTTAACCAGATTGGAAAACATAATCCTTTATTTTTTAAGCATAATTTTTTGGAGTATTTTAATAATATTTATCAATTTTTTAATAAAAGTTATTTTCATTTATGTACCAGTTATTGAATTTATTACACCAATATTATTTGCTATTTATATTTTTATCAATTTCAACATTTTATTAGAACTCTGTGCATTTTTATTAAATTTATATTCTGTAATTATGATTATAATTTATGCAAGAGTAACAGCTGAAGATTAACAAAGTAAATATTTAGTATATATAAATTTAGAATACAAGGATGATAGATTATGAATAAAAATCAAATCAAAATTAACGGGTTTCTTTTTTCGTTATTGGATTCAAACCTACCTGCAACCAAAATATCAAAATTTACAACAGACTTAGATGAAGAAACAGAAGATTTTCTAAAAGCATTAATAATTAAGATTCATTCTAATACGGGAATCAAAAAAGGAAATTTTTCATATACACATAAATATTTTGATTTATTAAACAATTGCAATAATAATTTTGAACAATTTTCTACTAAAATTACAACAGCGATACATTTTTTAATGATAAATAATCAAGTCATACCTTCGGGAAATGGAATTTTCATTAATGCAACAATTGATAGTACAGACTATTTTTATTTTTTCAAACTTAATTATCAAAAACGATTTATGCATTTATTAAAGGATGATTCTCTATTAGAGTTAATACTAAATCAAGTCGTACTACCTTCTTCGAGTCAAAAGTGTGATGAAGCTTTTTATATAAATCTTTTCGAAAAAGAAGTTTGCATAATTGATAAAAAATTTACCATTGATGGAGAACCAATTGACTATTTATCAAATTATATACTTGGTGTTATTTTAAATAAGTCTGAAGATGAAATAATTAAAATTATAAATGAAGTAACAACTAATACAATTGAAAAACATTATGAAAACACTGCAAATAAATTCATAGATTATAAAAATATTCTTGCAGAAACAGCCGAAGCAACTGCTACCATCAATACAGAAGATATAAATTTAAATATATTTCAGGATAAGCCTGAGGTTGGACAAGAATACATAGAAGCATTATCCAATAATGGAATTAAAGATAAAGAAATCCCGATTAGCAAAAAATTAGAAAAAAAATTGACAAAGAAACAGAAGATTTTAACAAACAACGGAATTGAAATTCTGATTCCAATAGAATACTTAGCACAAAAAGATTTATTTGAATATAAACAAGAAGCTAATGGAAAAATAACCATTTTAATTAAGGAGATTGAAAAAATTAGAAATAATTAATATCTACATAAGGATAAAATGCAGAGATAATAAAAGACATTTGTATTGCAAAATATTTTCTTCGCAAAAGTTTTGTTCCCCTCACGCTAGAGGGGATTTTTATTACCTAATTTTGATATATCAGAACCACACCAGCTGTCTTAGAAAACCACAAGATGCACAATTAGTTCAAGGACAAGGAGTGTGTAATGAAATTTAAAGAAGATAAACCTAAGATGTAAAAATTAAAGTATAAGATAGGATTATTATGATAATAGTAACACCCTAATTCTTCAGTAGCAATATCATTTAAGGTTGCTTTTGCCTCGGGAGTCACCATGGTGAATTTCTGACTAAGATAACGTAAGGATGCGCCTAGTTCTCCATCAGGTCCACCATACTCCAATAGGGTATCATTCTTCGTCTATGAAAAACATTTCTAATCTGTCGTTGGCTTTATCATAGACAATTTTTTCTACAATTTCTTTAAATGCCGCTCTTTTGCCCTCTAGGCTTACTTCTTCGTTCTGTAGCAAGGTGAGCATATCTAGCGGTTTATCATAGATAGAAGCATTTCCTATGGATTGTTGTTGTCTTTTCCAAGCCGTTCTCTTCTCGGCCAGCCGTACTAATTCAGCATCAAACTCCATCTTAGTTTTACCGTATTCCTCCAATGTATCAATTCCTGCCAAGTATGCTTCTTTTGCTTTTGCCAATCTTCCTTTTGTTTTATGAACCATTTGCTCAATGGATGCTGTTTCATCTATTGCTTTAGCATGCCTAGAAATATAATAGGGTTCTCTTTCTTCATTTCCCTTGGTCACTTCTTTCAATGTTTCAAAAAGTGCTGGTAAAAGACGATTTGAAGAAAGGGAATGAGAAATATGGCACTGACCATGGTTATAACCACCGCATTGCAAGTGGAAGGCATCCTTTTTTTTATAGTTTCCTGATATAGCTAGGCTTCGGCCGCAGGCAGAGCACTTAATCATACTGCTAATCCAATGCTTCCCTTCTGTTTCTGGACGCTTATGAGCATAGTGGGTTCTTTTTTCTTTTGCCATACGCATAGCTGCGGCCTCCCAAAGTTCTTCTGAAACCAATGGTTCCCAAGTACCTTTTGCGATCACACTATCAGGATTTCTAAAATCTCTTCTGATTCGCCCTGTGGGTGTCCAGCGTGAATAACCCTTATAAACAGGATTATTTAGGATATATTGCACTGTTCTATTTTCAAAAAGACCGCCACGATGGGTGCGAAAGCCCAATTGATTTAGGTGACGACTGAGGGAAAACATACTTTCCTGCCCGTTTGCGTAAGCTTCAAAAAGAAAGCGAACCATAGCAGCTTCATGGGAAATAGGTATCAAAACTTTATTTTTCATGGTATATCCAAAGGGCGGAGGTGCTTGGTATTCTCCCTGATGGGCCTTTTTCACCATGGTTTTTTTAACCTCTTCTGACAAATTTAATGAATAATATTCAGCCATAGCCTCTAGCATAGACTCATAAATAACCGCAAATTTATCATCCTGGGGGATAGGTTCTTTTACAGAAATCACCTTTACTCCATCTTTTTTTAGCAGGGCTTTATATAGAACGGCATCCTCTTTATTTCTGGCAAATCGGTCATACTTATGTACGATAATATACTTAATTTTATTTTGTTTTTTTCGTGCTTGGCGGATCATTTCTTGAAAGCCCGGTCGTTTTTCTGCACTTCTTCCTGAAACGCCCTCATCTTTGAAAATAAATTCTTCTGGTATATGAAATCCATTTTTTTCGGCATACGAAAGTATCTCTTCCAGCTGTACAGCAGGTGAGTAATCCATTTGTTCATCTGTGGAAACGCGTATATAAGCAGCAGCAAGAATCATATAGAAAGACCCCCTTTCTTTTTTGTATGGTAAGAAAGGGGGTCTTATGCTTAAATCAAATTGTCTAAATAGATGAATTTGTCATAAGTGTGTTCTAAGTTGAATCTAAAGATTAATTGGCGGTTTCATCTTCAGCTTCTCCACCAAAAGAACTATTCATAGTATCAGCATAGGAAAGAAGTCCGCCGGTAATGCCATCTGCAAGATCTTCAGTGGGAATAATAATCCATCCCGTTTCCTTTTTTTCTAATTGGATAATTACTTCTGTTTCTTTTATTGTGTCTTTATTTGTTTCAAGAGCTTTTGCGAAAGCTTCATTTTGTTTTGTCTCCAGTGCTTCTGCATCTAAACCGGAGAATGCTAAAGAAAGCAGTTCGCTTAGGACTTCTCCCATTACAGTTTTCATATCAATATTTTTAATGGTAGTTGTGACAGTAGCCGTTGTTTCTTTTACATCTATAGTGCCTATTTCATAGGTAAGGTTTTTTAAAATAGAATTGATCAGAGTATTGGTTGACTCATCCTCTGTCTCGGTAAGTATTTCATCATTTTCTTCATTTACATATGCCTTTGCGGATGTAAGATCTCCATTTTTTAATGCATCTAAGTAACTTGCCACTACTTTTTCTGGCGGATCAATTTTTTCTCCACAACTAATACAACTAAACGCCATAACAAAAGTAAAGATAACTGCTAAAGATTTTTTAAACATAGTTCCCTCCAAATAAATTAAATAATTTTTCTCTCTAAATATAGTAGTACTGTAAATCTTTTTTATGCCTTTTTGTGAAATTGAAATTTCACTATGGATGACTTTTGTTTTTAGAAAATACCTATAAAGCCAATTAATACACCCTCCTTTTTATAAACAGTGTAACATAATATTACAAAATATTCCATGAAAAAATGAAGGATATAAGTTTCAAAGATTGATAAGGACAGAGAGTGGGATTGCACAAGGTTTAGTTGGCACAATTCAAAGCATAGGACAATTTCTGAGCGGCATAACTTGAAACAGGAGGTGGTTGGATATGCAAAAACCACTGAAGGTAAATATATATGTTCGTAAGAAAGACAAAGTATTATCTTATGAAACATTAAGTGATGATGAAAAAAAAGCATTGGGGATTCGATTAAACCGAAGGGGGTTGCAGGCGGCAGGAAGGGTAGATGGGTATGAACTTGAGTTTTTTGACCCACCAAAAAAGGAGCATGATGTTGATAAGTCGGATGAGGTATAATTAATGAGATTAAATACATGACTTTTAGGGGAAAGAAGGTTAAAAATTCGTAAAGGAGAGCGGTGGGATAGTATGGAGTAGAAATTTTTTTCAAGAATAGAAATACACAATAGAGACCGTCTGTTTTTTGGGGAATCAAAGGTTATCTCATAGAAATGAAGCACAAGTATGATTGCAGTAAAAAAGGAGCCAAAGCTCCTTAATTAATCATCTCCGCGGAGTAAGTTTTCTGCGTAATCCTTTAAACTCTCCATAGAACGAACACCATTGGCTCTTGTGCTGATTTGTTCACGCACATAATCTGGGAGTTTATCAAAGTATTGTTTCGCACTTTTATCATTCTGGAAAAGGTCATACATATCATTATATTTTTGCATTTTTCAACCTCTCTTTTTTTATAAATCTTGTAAATCTGCTGCTGGCATATTGTTTTCAATGTTATCTCTAGCTAAGTCCGTATCAATGACTGGATACGATTTAGAGATGGGTTTTTCAACTTCGCCATCTATTGGCAGATTTCTTCTCTTTTCATCCATTTCCTTCACCTCACCTTTAGAGTAACCAAAAAATCTCCAAATATGTTAATATCAATAATGAAAAATAAATCATTCAAATAAAAAACCACTCCTAGGAGTGACTTTAAAAACTTCTTTATTGAATAATATGGATTTAAATATCCTCGTTTTGTGATCTACGTACCAAAATTGCAGTGATGGCATCGCTTAATAAAGACAAGTCTGCACATAGTATCTCCAATTCTTCATCGGAAAGGCATTCGGATATTTGGCAAGCCAGTAATGTAATTGCCACAATATCAGGGCAGTTTTCCATGGTAATCACCTCAATGCAATATATGAGAAAGTGCAGTGAATTAAAACAAAAATTGGGAAACTGTTAATAATGCGACGGCATTTCGTGAAAAAGGATATAAAGTTTTGAGAGGGCTGCATTTGCATATGGTGTAACCAGTTGCTGAGGAGGGAGCACCATCCGTGAGGACAAGCTTGAAGCGTGGCTACCAAGTCATGGAGGAAAGGCGTCAGAGAAAATTAAGAGTACTATTTTTTAAAAACTTGGCTAGAAGGATTTGTATTGTAATTTTTGTAAAAATATGGTAAGTTGTTCTGGATCAGAGATAGGGGGGGATTGGGAGAAGCAGAAGATGTATGCAAGGATAGATAAGTATTATATTAAATCACATTTTTCGGTTGCATTTCTGATTGCATTTATTGCTACTAATATTTCTGATTTGAGACTGCATTACCTATATACAATTATGATTTAGTGTTTTGTTTTTATTGGAATTAGAATCATTCTTTTTAAGTTCCCCATTGCAAATAAGGGAATCGCCCAGGGGAAATGGCAAAAACCAAGGCTTCATGATGCCCAAATTGCGGAATGGATTTAGAGTAAAAGTGATAGCCTAGGACTGCTTCGTGTGACATTTTTTACATGGGTAGAAAAATTTAAAAGTATAATATATAATAGGCACATAATGGTTATTTATTTTTTTTAACAACATCATTAAGTACATAAAAATTGAAAATTAGGAGGAAGAGGCTTTGAAGGAAAATCCAACACACTCTGCACTTATTGTTATAGATATGGAAAATGGATTTATTGAATCCCAAAGTGCCCATTGTATTCATGGCGCACAGGGAACTATTCCTAATTGTTTAAAAGCAATTTCTACGGCGCGAAGCATTGGCATTCCCATTTTTTTTGTAAAGCGGATTTACCGCGCAGACGGCAGCGATGTGGAACTATCCCGTTATGAAAAATGGAGGGAAGGGGGACGTGCAATGACTCCTGCTTCACAGGGGTTGAATAGTGCGCAAGCCCCTGAGGGTCTGCAGCCAATCGCTGGAGATTATACTATCATCAAGCCTCGATGGAGCGCTTTTTTTCATACGGAGCTGGACTTAATTCTGCGACGTCTAGATATAAAAACCATAATTTTAATTGGCACAACAACGCCGAATTGTATTCGTACCACTGCTTTTGATGGGGATTCTTTAGAGTACAATGTAGTTATTTTGGAAGATTGCTGTTCCTCCCAAACAGAGGAAATTCAAAGAGCGAATATAGAGGATCTGCGACGAATGGGTGCAGTGATTATAAATAGCACAGAATTTGAGCAATATGGACCTGGGAATGCTCCTAATCTACAAAAACAGGTGCATACAGAGATGTTACAGGACGATCAAGCACCGGAGCCGTTTAAAGAAAATCATTCATGGACAGATTTATGGTGAAATTCATTTGATAAGGATATTTTCTGTGAATGAGTAGACTTTAATGAATCAAAAGAATAATTCACTTCACGTTATTTATGACACAAATCTCTAACTTTGATGGATAGAAAGGTAATGTTTTGAGGTATGGTATCGGTTTTTATGGTGGACATATATCCCAATGGAGTATGGGCCACCATACTGTTCCAACATGATTTTAGCTAAACGGCCATCTGGTTTTTTAATTTTAATTGGGAATTCTAGCTTTTTCTCATAGATCCACATTTACATACACTCCTTTCCTGCAAAAGAAACGTTAGCTTCTCTTTGCCAAGGCCAAGGATTATCTATCCACTGCCAATTTTTCGTATCTGCGGCATAGCTGCGGAAGGAACAAAGAGGGCCGAAATTTTCTTCATATTTTAGGCGAAGGACATCTGCAGCCGTAATGACCTGATTATACGTATCAATTGCTTCGGTATTATCTGGATGGGTGTTCAAAAACAGACCTAAGTCAAGAGAGATAAAATCTAACTCCATTAATTTTGTCAACATATCATCTTGTGACATTGTTTAAACCTCCTTTGCAAAGCGATATAGATGCCAACCTGAACAATATGGTACTACTAAATCATAGAAAGCTGTTCCACATACAAGGCTTTGGGCTTGATCCATGGGCTCCATATAAGGCTGAAAAGGTACGTATGCCTGTGCTAATTCCATGGATTCTTCAATGATAACACTATAATCGGAAACCATGTTATTGGGTTTTTGACCAACAGAGGTACAGTCGCTGGGAACGAAATTCTTACACATTTCCTTCATAATGAAATGCCTCCTTCTTCAATTTACAATATTATGATATGGGGGAATATTGATATAGTGCAAGGACTAAAAAGATGAAATCATCTTGGCTTATGAGAAATATCGCAGGTTTCTAAAAAAAATCACTCCTGATGAAATGCTGTGTTTATCAGGAGTGATTTTTAGTATGTAATTGAATGAAGCGTTAGTGTGCTTTAAGATAGTTTTGAATTTTTCGCCCCAGAACACAAGAAAGAATAATTTTTACAATATCTAAAGGGATGAAAACAAGGGCGCCCATGGGTAATGTGGAAAGAAAAGATGCATTTGTAACTTTAGCTAACCAAAGAGTCCCAATGGTATAAGTAGCCAGGGTGCCCAGAAAGGCCCCTAACATTTGCAACATTGGGGAATTGGGAAACTTTCTTACAAAATAGGCACTGATAGCAACTAAAAAAAGATATCCTACCAAATAGCCGCCGCCAGGACCTGCAAATTTAGCAAAACCAGCCGTGTATCCCGAAAATACCGGAATGCCAACAGAACCGACAAATAAATACAAGGCGGTTGCTGCAATTGCCTGCTTTGGCTTCAAAACATAGACGGACAAATAAAGGGCAAAAGTGCATAGTGTCAATGCCACTGGACTAAAAGGGATTGGAATGCTGATGGGTGCTAAAATACAAATGATTGCGGTCATGAGTGAGATTGTTGTTAATTCTTTTGTTCTCATTGTAAACTCCTTTGTTGTTTTTTTAAGATTGTAAACCTTAAGAAGTGGATTTGTCAACTTTAATGAAAAAAATGGTTTACAATTAAATTTAATTAATAAGTCTATGACGAATACAAAAAACTATGATAAACTTGATATAGGGTTTTTGCGAAAGGATGGTTTTGATGGACAGAAAATGTATACAATGTGGACAGAATGTGGGAGAAGAAGATATTTATTGCATAAACTGTGGAAATAAATTAAATAAGGCTGAAAACCGAAGTGAAATGCACCAAGAACAAAAAGCTTTCTCTCGGAATGACATCTATGCACCTCTTTCAGTGGGAGATTATCTATTTATTGGCTTCATTCTAATGATTCCTGTGATTAACATAATCGTTTTTTTCATTTGGGCTTTTGATAAATATAGTAATTTGAATCGAAGGAATTTAGCCAGGGCAGGATTGATTTATCTTGGTATCTGCGTTGTTTTACTCACCATTTTGGGGGTTGGCATGTTTCGGGCAGTGCAGTTGGATCAGCAATTTTATCCTGAAGAGAGATATTATGAAGATGACGGGGAATTCCCTGATTTCGATAACTGGACCCAGCTCCCATTTGATGCAAAGGAAACATAAGTGGATTTGTTTATTTTCGGAAGATAGCAGGATTTTGTTATTTAGACAGAGAAGTCTGGTGAAGGTTGACATATAAATTTATAAAAATATGCTTAAAAAAAGGATTATGATAATTTTATTATTATAATGAAGGAATAGCTAATTATTATCTTTTTGTGGTAGAAATAATGCGAAGATTATGGTTTGGTTTCATCCCCGGTAGAGGAAAAGCCGGGGTATTTTTTCAGAGAAGGTAAGATGTTACCATTCTAAGCTGTTAAAAATTTACTCAATTTGAGGTAATCATTTGTTTTTTAGACTAAGTTGAGGGAAGCCAGAGAAGCTATAAAAGCACCAATAATAATAAATGCTTTAAAAGAGGAATAGCTAATTAAAAATGAGTTTTATAGGAAAAGGGCTATTATTTCGGATGCGAATCTTTTTAGTAGTATTGACTATGAGTTGTATGACAATAAGAAGGAAAATAATTTTGCTTCCATGCGAAATATATTGACATAGAAAAGACAATAGTGTAAAGTAAAGAAGGACAAAAACGCTAGAGTTGCACATATCTTTGAGGTAATGTGTACTTTTTTAGAGTATATATCTTGCATACTAAATATTAGTCAGATTTCATTTTATTATGTTTATATGGGCAAATAAATATGAGGAAATAGCAGTATCAAGGAAGAAAACAAGGTATATGTGCTTATGAAAGTACAATTTGCGAAATGGCTTTTTGTGGTTTTTTTTATGATGATTCTGCTGAAATATACGGCGGTATTACCATAAAACGTGGCCGTTTTTTATGGAATATTTATTAACAAATGAGTTGACAATTTTTAAACAAAAATGTTATATTCATGATGGACGTGCGAAAGGTATTTTCTTATTGTGCAAACAAATCTTGAAAAGTATTCGAGCGTCCTGCGGCAACGTTACGAAGTAGCAAGTGAAGTTGTAGGTTATTAAATAAAATGATTGATGGCCCGCATCGATCGTTTTAAAATTTTTTAAAAATAGGAGGAATATTAAATGGATTTCAAATTAACAAAAACTCAAGTGCTTCAGCAAGAGTTGTTCAGAAAATTTGCTGAAACAGAAATCAAACCCATAGCTAAGGATATGGACGAGTCTGAAGTATATGATCAGGGCCTCGTAGCAAAGCTGCAGAAGGCTGGTATGTTCGGTATTCCTTACTCCAGAGAATACGGCGGCCAGGGCGCAGATGTTCTTACATACACATTGGCTATGGAAGAGGTATCTAAAGTTGACGCATCCACAGGTATCACTCTTTCCGTTCATACATCTCTTTGCTGCCCTTGTATCAACGAATTCGGCACCGAAGCTCAGAAGCAGGAATTCTTAAGACCATTGGTTGATGGTCATAAAGTTGGTTGCTTTGGTTTAACAGAGCCCGGCGCTGGTACAGATGCTTCCGGTGTTCGTACAGAAGCACTCAAAGATGGCGATGACTATATCATCAATGGTACAAAAATCTTTACAACTAACTCTGGTTTTGCTGATACATTCATTGTATTTGCTTTAACAGACAAGACTTTGGGACCTAAAGGTATGTCCGCATTCATTTTGGATAGAACAATGCCTGGTATTACAGTAGGTGAAAATATTGAACGTATGGGTATTAGAGCTGCTTCCAACTGTGAAGTTGCTTACGAAAACGTAAGAGTACCCGCAAGCAGATTGCTTGGTAAAGAAGGACAGGGCTACAAAATCGCTATGACAGCTCTTGCTGGCGGTCGTATCGGTATCGGTGCTCAGTCTGTAGGTATCGCTCAGGGCGCTATCGACGAAGCAATGAAGTATGTTAAAGAAAGAAAACAGTTTGGCAAAACAATCAACAAGTTCCAGAACACACAGTTCAAACTTGCTGAATGCCAGACAAAAGTTGATGCTGCTAGATTGATGGTTTGGAGAGCAGCAACAGCAAAAGACAATCATGAAAATTTTGCTCCTTTGGCAGCTATGTGCAAGCTGTTTGGCTCTGAAGTAGCTAACGAAGTAACTAGAGTATGTGTTCAGCTGCTTGGTGGCTACGGTTACTGCCGCGAATACCCTGTAGAAAGAGCTATGCGTGACGCTAAGATTACAGAAATCTACGAAGGTACATCCGAAGCAATGAAGATGATTATCTCCGGCGCAATGAAGGTTTGATAAATAGTTTCTGAATCTAGATACGAAGCGAGATACTACTATATTTTGGAAGGAGAACAACTATAATGAAAATCGTTGTATGTATTAAACAAGTACCAGACACAGTTGAAGTTAAAATCGATCCTAAAACAGGCACCCTGATTCGTGATGGTGTACCTTCTATCATTAACCATGATGACAAAACAGGTATCGAGGCTGCTCTTCAGTTGAAAGAACAATTGGGTGGCACTGTAACAGTTGTATCCATGGGACCTCCTCAGGCAGACATTGCTTTGAGAGAAGCATTGGCTATGGGTTGCGACGAAGCTTACCTTGTTTCCGCTAGAGAATTTGGTGGTTCCGATACATATGCTACATCCGGTATTTTGGCTGCAGCTTTAAAGAAAATCGGCTATGATTTGATTATCACAGGTCGTCAGGCTATTGACGGTGACACAGCTCAGGTTGGTCCTCAGATTGGTGAAAAATTGCAGGTTCCTCAGGTTTCTTATGTTGAAGAAGTTCAGGAAGCTACAGAAGAATATGTTGTTGTTAAGAGACAGTTTGAAGATGGATACCACATCATCAAAATCAAAACTCCTTGCTTATTGACAGCAATCGCTGAATTGGCTACACCTAGATACATGTCCGTAAAGGGTATCGTTGAAGCTTATGAAAAAGAAGTTAAAACTTTAGGTTTTGAAGATTTGAAAGCTGAACTTGAACTTGACATGATCGGTTTAAAGGGTTCCCCTACAAACGTATATCAGTCCTTCACAAAAGAAGTTAAGGGCGCTGGTACAATTCTGAAAGATCTGTCCGCAGAAGAGGCAGTTCAGGCTATTATCGACAAGTTGGAAGCTAAGTTTATCATCTAATTTGCAAACAACTTAAATCGAGCAGAAAGAACTATATACTAAATTTGGAATATAAGGAGGAAACCCTACAATGAGTAAAGGTATTTTTGTAGTAATTGAACAGAGAAGCGGTAAAGTTCAGAACGTAGGTCTGGAACTTGTTGGCGAATCCACCAGATTGAAAGAAGACCTCAAGGATGAAGTAGTTGCAGTCCTGTTGGGTCATGAAATTGAAGGTCAGGTTAACA
>JABNAD010000809.1_pt1 | contig 14785 bp, 15 predicted proteins | sample 7240381 | NCBI WGS metagenome assembly JABNAD01 (sample SAMN11332834, study PRJNA596920) | anaerobic digester metagenome | biome: digested sludge; isolation source: digested sewage sludge-derived enrichment culture grown on H2/CO2 | place: Germany: Goettingen
TCGGTATAATATATCACCATCGGATCAGCTTGTCCGATACAAAAGTAATAAAAAAAGATTAAATACAATTAATGTGCTCGGTTATTACGGGCTAATACAATTAAGTAAATTTTCGTTCTCATTTTATTGAAATTTTCAAATTACATTTTTCTGAATTCCACCCTTCTGTTCTGTGCTTTGCCTTCGGTAGTGCTGTTATCAGCTACCGGTTCTGATTCCCCTTTTCCGCTTGTAAGAAGAGTGTTTGATTCGATTCCGAAATTATCCACCAGGTATTTTTTAACTGCCAAAGCACGTTTGTCGGAAAGTATCTGGTTGTCTGCTTCCTCACCATCACTATCTGTATGGCCTATTATGACGAAGATAGTACCCGATACAGATTTCATGGCTTCACCAATTTCGTTCAATATATTTTCTGAATTAGGCTCAATTTTATCGGAACCGCTGGCGAAATGTATGTCGTTGGTGGTGAATGTCCCATTCTCCAATAATTCTTTCATTACATTGCTTCGCGCATCAATACCGGACTCTGCAATTACTATGTTGGAAACGTAAAAGTAAGAACTTTTTGTTTCTTTTGCTCCGTGCGTAGTTGCATGAAAGTAAATGGCTTGAGCAAAGTCAGGTTTAAAGTCTCGAGGAGCATCACTCATTTTAACACCATTGATGTATGATCGAATCCGTTCGTGATTGTTTACCTCAATTGCAACATGAATTTTTTGATTTAAAGGAACCTGATATTCTGTTTTTAACCACGCATTTCTGCCGTCTTTCCGTGTACCGAAGTTCCATGAATCATAATTACGGTCGTTCTGTGAATACATTAAAAATCCGTAAGAATTGCTGCCAGCGAAAGAATAATCGATTTTATCGGGCTTAGTGCCGATGGCAAATCCTGCCAATCGATAATTTAAATTGGCCGGCATAATCAAATCATATTCAATAGTGAAATTGGCCGGTAAAGGCTTTGTCATTTCTAAACTTACGGTTGATCCGGCTGGGATTTTCAACCATTTTTCACTAAAACCGTTGAGTTTTGTAACTTCCCCCCCTAGTGATGTGTTCCATTTGGCCGGGAAGTCTCCAATGGCATCGGGTGCAAAGTCATCAGAATATAGGATTTTCGACCCACGTGTAAACGCTACCTCGTTTGCGCCATCTTCTAATAGAATAGATGGTTGCAGCATATCTTCTGAACCGGTAAAGTCTTCGTTCGGAAAATTACTATCGGGAGTTCCTTCTTTCTTTCTTCCCTCCAAAACTGCATCAAGGGCTTCTTCTGTTTTCTCTTCCGATTTTTTATTTAACTTGCGTTCAACGGTATTTAAAACACCTTGTTCAACACCACGTTGAGCAGCTTTTTTCAGTTTCTTCAGTATTTGAGCTTCTACGTTATTCGTTATTACAACCGAAAACAGAAGGATTATGATAAATTTTATTGTTCTCATTATGATTTTTAATTAAATTGTGAATAATAATATTTTGCATGCCATCGGATGGCATCCATGTCATCGGCATTTGTAATCGTTACAACCGAAGGAATAGGAGAAGTATCAGGGATACCGGTTTCCTGTATGGCTTCAATCTTATATTCTATCAGATTAAAGCCTTTTTTTAACCGAAGCGTGTATTGATACTCCATGTCAATCGTATTTTCTGTATAGGAAATACTCTCTTTGCATAGTGTTGTCAAATCGATATTTTGTTCGCAGTATATTACTTCATAAAACGAAGCCATTATCGGGCTTTGATAATACCGATCTTCTAACCATGGGATTATTCCAATATCCGAAACGGGGAAAAGTGTCGCTGCCCACGGTCTGTTTTGATGGGAAAGGCTAAAATAACCTCCTTTATAGACAACAGTACCTTCAGCTACACTGGTTATATCAGGACATGAAAAAAATAACGCATAAGGAAGCTGAGTTGAAAATATTTCTTTGGTTTCCGGAGCAATGGTATCTGGCAGCACTTCCGGAAAATCTATCGAGATATTTCCCTTTTCATCAACTGTTCCCACTTTTACCGGATTATCCAGGCCAAACATAAATAGAACAATATCCATAGCCGGCTTGTCCGGGGTTGCGTTCTCTATTTTACCGGTGAAACTTTGTTGGCCTGAAGCCGTAAACGAAGAAATGAAGAAAAACAACTGTAAGAATAGAAAAAGTGTTTTCATTTTCGTTTGCATCTTACTGTACCGATTTAAACCACTCAGCGAACTTATTTCCGAGGATAGGAACGGCCTTTTCTTTATTATTAATAGCGTTTATCAATCCCATTATCAACATGTACATCACAATGAAAAAACCTATTATACTTATTATCCATCCCAAAATGGGAATTACATTGATGATACTGAGCGCTATTCCGGTTACCATTATTCCCAACGACTGGCGGATATGAAAACTGGCAAAAGGCTCTTTTTTCTCGTTGTTCATAACAAAGGCCACAACTAATCCAATGATCGTAAGGTAGGCGATGATGGCTGTACTGTTTCTTTCAGCTGCGGGTTGCGGTTCAATGACTGTTTTGTTTTCTGTTTCCATTTGTCTGAATTTAATTATCTTGATACACTGAATCTGATCGGTTCAATCCTCCCTGTTGCACCACCCGAAGGTACCATCTCTAATGTGATATCAAACATATCACTCGGAAATTCATATCTACCATCACGATTGAGTTTGGATTGAGATTGCAGAGCAGGGATGAAATCAAAGGCCTCTGCCGGAACGTACATATCTCCGGGTAGCCATGGCCAGTTTTTGCGTGAAGACTTTGAGATAACCCTGCCGTTTACACTTACGGTGGTTACCATATCAAACAGGACAATCTGATCACTCTTGGCATCTAATGTGAAGACTATCTGATATTTGTTGTCCTTAAAATCTTTGAACAGTTTTACCGGTTCGCTGTACTTAATTGATGATGACTGAGATACTCCTTTAATGTTGAGTTTACCTCTGAATTCCTGTGCTGATACCAATGACACAGCAAATAATAAAGTAAAAACTGTTAATGTAATCGTTTTCATTATTTTAATTATTCGTCAATCGTACTTATTCATGTTCGGTTCTGCCGATGAAGTTCTTGTTCCCGTAATTCCGTTGATATTGTACGGACTGTAAGGATCGAGTTGTCCGTAGTTGTGCCTTTTGTCTTTGATGTAAATATATCCGGTTAATGAATTGAGGGTTGGATCATTATTGACATCAATGAAAAAATGAAACCGACCTTCTTTTCCATCGCTGTCTTTGTATGGGCCTCCAAAAAAGTACTTGTGATTGAACCCAGATGTAACATCTTTTCCGCCTTTCAGATCAGCAACGCGTATATAATCGCCCATATCGGCTACAATATTCCTTGTTTGTGTGGAAGAGATGCTGAGCTCTCCAAAAGTGCTGCTCCATGTGCCTTTCCAATCAGTGGCTACTGCTGGAAGTGATCCCGCAAGGAAAATGATTAAAATTAATGTGTACTTGTTTTTTGCTCCAATAATGCATTTCATAACAATAATTTTTATGTGATAAATAAAACGTTGAGAACAAAAATAAGTACGCAATTGAGCAGCTGTATACGTTTTTTTATATATGGGTACTTTTGCTTTATATGTGGTTGTATCAGACTGCTCGATGTTGAAAATTATATATTTGAACGAATATACAGAGTGTACAGTTTTTTATGCATTATATACAATAAGGCTATTGAAAACAGAATAATAAAATTATATTTGTTGAAAATAAAAAATTCTGTAAGCGTATGATTAATGCCATAATCGTTGACGATGAAATGAACGCCATAAAAGCGCTCTCGCTGGAATTGAAAAACTTCAGGGAACAGGTTTCTGTGAAAGGGCATTTCACAAGCGCTTCGGGTGCGATTGATTTTTTGAAAAATAATGAAGTAGATGTTGTTTTTCTGGATATGGAGATGCCCGAAATGACAGGTCTGGACTTTTTGGAACGTTTTCAACAACGTAATTTCCTGGTGGTTTTCACAACTGCTTTCAGCAAATATGCCCTCAATGCCATCAAACAAGAAGCGGTTTATTATCTGCTCAAACCCATTGATATAATAGAACTTGAAACCTGTATAAAGCGCATTGACAAAGCATTATCAAAAGATATTTTTGAAGAGAAATTAGATGAAGCATTGAAGAAACTTAATTTATTAAAAGGGGGGCCGCAGAAAGTGAAAATTAACCACGATGGTAAAATTGTTTTTTATCATCCCGATGAAATTTTATACGGAGAAGGAGATGGGAATTACAGTTGGGTTCACTTCGAGAAAAAAAACAAAATACTTGTCACCAAAAAGTTGAAACAATTGGAAGAAGATCTGCAAGAACCCATTTTTTATCGCGTACACAATTCGTACATAATTAACCTGAATAAAATCAAAGCCTACAATAAGAACGAAGGGGTGGTCATTTTAGAAAACAATGCGGTAATTCCTGTATCGAGACAAAAAAGAAACAATATTTTATCGAAGATTTGAATGGTTGAAATCAAATTAATATCAATCATCCTGTGGAGTGTTACCGCCAGCCTTTTGATGATTTTTATCCTCATTTCATCCTCTATTTACCGTGTCAACAAGGATAAAATATTTATATATTACGCATTTTACTGCTTTTTCCTTTCAGCCTATGTAATTTATAAGTTCGATTTTTACCAGCCATATTTAGATTGGATCATTGAACGAAGGAATCCGGCTTTTGGTTTTATGGTTCAGGTGACATACCATGCCTTTTACATGATGTTCGGGATTCGCTTTTTAGAGTTTCACTCCTATTATCCTAAAATCTTTAAATATCTCAACCGTTATTCTCAAGTGTTGATAGGTATTAGTATTCTCGGCATTCTTGTACATTTCTTACCGTTTATATCGAGACAGATATATTCCATTTTCTTCTTATATATATTTCTGCCCATTCATCTTTCTTTAGCCTTCTTTATTATCATTAAATCGCTAAAAACAAGAGCATTTGCACGCTATTATTTTACAACGGGCTCATTCTTATATATGGCATTGTCTATGTATGCACTCTTCATATCTTTAAAGGTCGTAAACAATCCAATTCCGAATTGGGTCGATCCGATAGATTTTTTTTACGCAGCCATCATATTGGAATGTTTAGTCTTTAGCTATGGGCTAAGTTACAGAATACGATTGTTGCACAATCAACGATTAATTTTTCAGAATGAATTGGAGATTGCACAACAAAAAATGCAGGAAAAACTGAAAGAAGAAATTAATATTCAGCAGAAAGAGAATTTAATTCTTTTGGAACAAAAACAAAAGCAGGAGTTGATAACAAAGGTAGCCTTCCTGCAACAAAAGGTGCTGCGAAGCCAAATTAATTCTCATTTTATTTTTAACGTGCTAAACTCCATCAAACTGTTTATTCTGGAAAACGATGCACCTAAAGCTTCCCTTTACTTAGGAAAATTCGCCCGCTTTATTCGCGAAGTATTAGACAACAGTATCAATGACTTGACCAATCTTTCCGACGAGTTGAAAACAATAGAGCTTTATCTGAATATTGAACAGATGCGATTTAACGACATCTTCAAATATAAAATAGATATTCAGGAAAATTTAAATCTGATACGCTATCCATTTCCACCCTTGCTTCTTCAGCCTTTTGTGGAAAATGCTCTCTGGCACGGATTGATGCAGGTAGAAAAAGATGCGCGTCTTATAATCAGGGTATATGCTGATACTGGAGGTTTAATCATAGAAATTGATGACAACGGTATCGGCTACAACAAATCTATGTCAACTAAAAAAGAAGGCCACCAATCCTTGGGATTAAAAATTGTACAAGAACGAATCGAACACTACAACCAAAGTCAACAATTTGAAATTAATTACACGATTACCGACAAGTCAGACACCGGAAACAAAAACGGAACTATTGTAAGAATTATCTTACGATCTCTCGAATCAATAAATTGATCATCCAAAAACCTGCCTTTTGAAACAAGTTTTCATTCTGTAGCCTTCCCAATTTGTAGGACAGTTCCAGGTCAGACAAGAATATTCACTTTATTTGGCAAGAGTCTTACGCCACAGAGTCATATCAATTTTTCTTCATATGCCATTTTAACCAAGACGGCTGTATTGCGTGCACCGAGTTTGAGGAGCAGATTTTTCCGGTAACTGTTCACGGTTTCAACGCTGAGAAACAGTTTTTCGGCGATTTCTACATTCGTGAAGCCATCGGCAATGAATTTCAATAATTCTTTCTCGCGTGGTGTGAGCCAGATATGCTGTTTGGTGGAGCGCTTCATCAGCATATCGATCTGCTCGCAGAGAAAAGTCTCGCCGTCGGCAACCGACTCGATGCTCATCAGGATTTCTTCTGGCATGGCGTTTTTAATCACGTATCCCGAAGCACCGTTCTCTATCATCTGCCTCACGATGGCGTATTCAGAATAACTTGTCAACGCCACAATCTTCACTTTCGGGAAAAGCGATTTTATTTCCTTGCACAAATCAATGCCGCTGGCATCGGGAAGGTTTATATCGAGCAAAATCACATCGGGTTGCTCGCGCCGCAGTTGTGTCATACATTCTCTGCCGGTATAACTGACAGCCGTGGTTTTGGCAAATCCCGATTCATCGACTAGTTTTTGCAGGCCTTCCACCAATATTTTATGGTCATCAACAATATGTACGGTTATCATGTTAAATTTATGTTTTGCATTCGTCATCCGACACCTGTCTTCAGTCTCTTTAAATTTTGAACTCCACGTTAATTTCAGTTCCTTTTCCCGGTTCAGAGAAGATATTCATGCTTCCGCCAACCGATTCCGCGCGCGTGCGAATATTGTTCAGTCCGGTGCCTTTAACAGGAGTAGTTGGATCGAAGCCTTTTCCATCGTCCTGCACGGTGAGCGAAACCCTGTCGGGTTGCTGAACGATCTGTACGTTGATGTTTTCCGCCTCGGCATATTTCAGCGCGTTGTTTACCAACTCGTGTACGCTGCGGTAAATCATGATCTCCAATGTGTTCTCAAGACGTTCATCATTGCCGAAGAAATGAAACTGCACGATGGAAAGGCTATCGCAAAAATCCTGCAACGAAACCTTTAACCCGTATCGCGAGAGTGAATCGGGCATCATGTTATGCGCAACGCGCCTTAGCTCGGTGATGGAGCTGTCCAGCATATCCACCACTTTATTAAATTGTATCACATCTTCCGAAGCGAGGAGTGCTCCACCTTTTTTCATATCAAATAAATTAAGTTTCACTGCCGAAAGCATGCCGCCAAGTCCGTCGTGCAGGTCGCGCGCCAAACGTGTGCGCTCGGTGGCTTCTCCTTCAAGAATGGCATGTGTGGCAATGAGTTGTTTTTCTTTTTCCAATTGAATCACCTGTTGCTGAGCCAGGTGTTTTTTTGCTCTCTGACGAAGATAGAGTGCTCCCAGCAGAATAATTATTCCCAATAAGCTTACCGCGAATATGATTCCATAAAGAACACGTTCTTTCTCCAATGTCTGGATGCGGATTTCTTTTTTCTCTGTTTGATATTCCGTTTCCAACAATGCCATTTGCTGCCGGTTATTTTCAGCATAAACAGAATCTTTTAACAGGTATGCCGAATCAAGTTGCTGAAAAGCAGTTTCAAAATCACGGTTATGTGCGTTTGTATGTGCCAATACCCACAGCGATTCGCGCTGCTTGTCTTTCGCTTGCAGCTTTTTGGCAGTGTTCAGCGCCTTTGCTGCCGCTTCTTGTGATTTGCCATACTGTTCATTCATCAGATATGCTTCGGAAAGAGCCAGGTCATTGCGCATGATCTCCCACTCATCACCAACTTGTGTGGCGAGTTGCTGCGCTTTTTCATACTCCTGCAGGGCTGAAGCATAATCTTTTTTATAACTCATCAAATACTTGCCGTAATTTAGATGATACAGAAATATTTTGTATGGGTCATCCTGCTCCTTGCCATAATCCAATATTTGATGAAGCAAAGGGAGCACCTCTTCGTACTTTTCTTGAGTCATTAACGCATCGGCTAAAATAATACGCCCTGTTGCAGTCATAAACTCATCTCCGTTTTTATCAGCCAAGGAGATACATTGGTGCGCATACGCTTCCGATTTCTGAGCATCACCCACGAGACCATATAATGTGGCAAGATTATTGAGTGTATAAGGCGAAAATTGAGAATCCTCAACTTCATCAAATATCTTCGATGCCTGAATGTAATAATCGATGGCTTTTACGTAATCACCTTGAATCTGTTTCACTGTACCATAATTATGAAAGACCATTCCCAAGCCGAGAGTGGCTTCCCTTGTCTGTAACTTACGGTAGGCATGTTCCGCTTTTTCCAGGTAATGAAACGATGAGTCTAAATCAGTATTTATCAACGTAAATATAGCCCCTATGCTTCTGTAGCTGGTGGCGAGCTGCATCTGGTCTTTCTGTTCTTCGGCGATGGCGATAGCTCTTTCGGTAATTTCGAACGACTTGGCAGGACGACTGTAAAGGTATTGCTTACCCACTGCCAGCATTGAATCAACATTCACTTTTCCATGCTTGTCTGTATGCTTCAAAACAAGTGAATCCACATCCTGCGAAAACAACCTTATCGACATGAAAAAGAGAAAGAAGAGTGGAAGACATATAATAATTGGATTCCTTATTCTCATAATTATTTAATTACAAGTGTGTTATAAAGCTGTGAGTCTTTAATTTTTTACTTATGACAAAGTTAAGTTTGAACCGCCATAAGATAAACCCCTTTTTTGGGGGTATTTTCCGCTTTCGCGGCACTGTACATTTGCATCGGTAAAGATGTGTAAAAATATCGAAAAGAAAAACTAACGATCATCTTTAACACAATACAAAATATTAAATCAACATTTTAAATCATCACAGCAATGAAAAAGTATTTTAATTTTACCTGTTTGGCAATGCTTGCCGCACTTTTGTTTCTCGCTTCGTGCGAAAAGGACGATTTGTTGCAGGAAGAAATTCCACAAGGCTGCAACATCGTAGAAGTAACGGAGAACATTACCACACCTACCACGTGGACAGAGGGAAACGTCTATGTAATCAGACAGACGATATCCATACGCAATGTATTGACAATAGAACCCGGGGTAACCGTGAAGCTGAAAGATGCTTCCATTAATGTTATCGAAGGAAAAGTAATAGCAGCCGGTACACCGCAAAAACGCATTGTATTCACATCGCTTGCCGATGACCGCTATTGTGGCGACTCCAATGGTGATGCAGCACTCACGATGCCTGAAAAAGGTGATTGGGAAAGGATCAATCTGCAAGATGGCACGGGACACCTGTTTAAATACGTGGATTTCTTTTATGCCGGACAAAACAGCGGTGGATTTTATAACGCATTAAAGGTAGGTGCTAGTTCTTTCGAATTCGACAACTGCCGGTTTGCGCATACGCTTTTCAGTCCGTCAGCATCATACGAAAATGCCACGGCATTCTACGGTGGTGCGGCGATGACCAACCCCGAAATGCAAAAGTTTACCAACAATTCGTTCTATGACAATGGAAAACCGTTGTATGTCTGGACGCACTACACGGTGAATCCCAACAATAAATTCCATAATCCGGAGAATCCACAACAACAAAACAGCCACAACGGAATTGCCATGATACGCAGCAGCGGCGGTTTGGATGCAACCGTGCAATGGCATGTTACCGAAGTGCCTTATATATTGGATGAATATATACAGGTATACGGTTCTCAGGTAATTGACATAGGCTCTAATGCCGTGATAAAATTCAAGCGGGCCGGTGCCGGCATTCAACGCAGTTCGGCATCAAACGTTATCCTGCCATCCTCAGCGATTCTCACTTCATATAAAGACGATTCGGTAGGCGGCGACACGAACGGTGATGGAAATGCCTCTGCACCAGCAAAAGGCGATTGGCTGGGATTTCGAAATGCTTATAGTGGTAATCCCTATTACGAGGAAAGTGTGAATATCCGTTACGCAAAGAATCCCTGATATAAAAGGTATTAATCTTCAATTCAATGATAAAATAAACAAATTATTTTCTACATTTTAAAAATCAAAAACAATGAAAAAAGTTATCTTTATTGCCCTATTGGCAGCCGTAACAATCATGCCTTTATCCGCTCAACAGTTTCAAAAAGACATGGGCGCAGTAAACTTAGGAATCGGTATAGGAACCGTTTTAGGCGGCCTGGGCACCGGACGTCCTGCCGTGACACTCGCTTACGACCACGGAATGTGGGATATTGAAGATGCCGGAGTAATAAGCATCGGAGGCTATTTCGGAAATGCCGGATATTCCTACAAAGACGCAGGTTACTCTCAGAAATGGAATTACTGGTTAGTGGGAGCGCGCGGTGCATACCATCACCACGGTTTCAAAAGTGTTCCACAACTCGATCCTTACGTGGGTTTGATGCTGGGTTATAATATCGTGACATATTCTTCGAGTGGAGATTACACGGGACCAAACAGTTACGGAAGCGGAATAGGATACTCTATTTTTCTCGGCAGCCGCTGGTTTTTTAATGATAATTTCGCTGCTTTTGCCGAATTAGGGTACGGAATAGCCGTTTTAAACGCAGGTGTATCGTTTAAGTTTTAATTGACTGCATTTCATTCGAGGTTGATTCGTGTTGCATCTCAATTTTCAGTAAACTTATCCGTTTCTATACAGCCGTTTACCATGTGATTCAAAGTCCCGTTCATACCGCAAGAAAAGGGTTACAGCTTAAAGTTGTAGCTCTTTTTTTTGGAAATTACCCATTGAAGTGTCATCATAGTGTAAAACTATTTTTGAAGCACTACTGTCACCTTTCCTATTTGTGTAAGCTACCCATAAGTTATACTTTTCAATTATTGCAATATATTCGTCCATAATCGAATATTTTGTGCGAATGTGGTGATTTTCGTTTATATATGAATATCATTAGTGTCCACTGTAAGCATTCGGTAAACCCCGTCCTATTTTAACTTCTGATCCTTGCTATATTTGCCCATAAAAAATAACATGTGGACATTACAGCCGACCTGCTCAGACCGCTTTATTACCATCTCAAAGAACAAGTTCTTGCCACCGATTACATCCAGGTGGACGAGACAACCGTGCCCGTGATCAACGACGAGAAGCATAAAACCGTCAACGGGTACATCTGGATGGTACGATCCGTCATGGATTCACAGCTCTTCTTCCATTATGACCATGGTTCAAGGGCCCAGAACGTTGCCTTGTCCCTGTTGAAGGACTTCCAGGGTGCCATGCAGACGGACGGGTACGGTGTGTACAAGATCTACGAACAGAAACAGGGCGTACTGCCCCTGGGATGTTGGGCCCATGCCAGAAGGAAGTTTGAAGAGTCATTGAAGAATGACAGATCCAGGGCCGAGTATGCCCTTGAACAGATCGGCCTTCTCTACGAGGTGGAAAGGGAAGCCGATGAGAGGAATCTCTCCTGTCAGGAGAGGGCGAATCTCAGGGAGAGTCATGCTTACCCCATCATGGTTGCCTTTGAAAAGTGGTTGGTGCGTGAATATGAAAAGGTTCTGCCCAAGAGCCCGATAGGAAAGGCGATAAAGTACACTTATGACATCTACCACCGTTTGACACGTTACCACCTGGATGGCAGATACCGCATTGACAATAATCTCGCCGAAAACAGCCTGAGAGGCCTGGCCCTGGGTAGAAAGAATTACCTTTTTTGCGGTAACCATGACGCTGGCGAGGATGCTGCAGTCATGTACTCGTTGCTGGGGTGCTGCAAGGCTTCCGATGTGAACTTCCGCGACTGGATGGTGTATGTGCTGAGCCATATACACGACTATGACGAAGACTACACCAGAGATCTTGCAGAACTGCTCCCGGGTAACTACTCCAGGAGAAACTCCTAAAAACTCCACATCGACTCCGAATGTTTTGGAGGTTTTGAAAGTCCACTTTCATAGATCAGGTAATAATAAAATCAAATACGGGCATCACCGAATGCTTACAGAAAAGAGAGATGTATGGCAGGGCTGGATTTGAACTGTTAAGACGAAAGGTAGTGCTTTCCAACTCAGGATAACCTGCACCAAATTTGACGAAGAACCCATATCTCCGGAATATCAAGTATGCTTATCGCGGACTACGGAGCCGAATAATCGTAGTGAGCGGATGCCGAATTGTTGCGTTAATTATTTCTCTGATGCGTGAATTATTTGAATGTATTCGTTTTTTGTTTTCATTTTATTTGTTGCTTTGTTTGGCAAATTTACAAAAAAAACTATTAGCAAGCGACTTCCACGTGGCCTAAAAAGAATCGGACTGCATCTGTTAAAAGTCAAATGCAGTCAGGGGTTGGGGCTTTAATGCGCAAGGCGGTAGAAAACCACCGTGCGCTAAGATAAGCGACTTAGAAGTCTTGTCCCAATGGTTATTTTATCTGAAATGCGCTGACAGCCGAAGTTGATTTATTTCCTGCTTTATCGATAGTAACAACCTTCCAATAATAAGTCTTATCGCTTTGCAGCGTTTGTTCAGAAGTATTTTGTGTTTGAGATGCAACTATTTGAGTGGATGCATTCGTATTGTCCAAATAAACAGTATAACTTGCGATGTCGTTATCAATATCGCTACCGTTCCATTGTAACGTTATTTTCGCAGTGGACGCGCCCTTGGCGTTGATTATTGCACCGTATGTCGGTGCTGTCAACTCTGCCGGAAAGGGCGCGTAATTACTCGCTGCCACACCCGAAAGATAAAACTTCCACACCGAACCGGCTGTTTTTCCGATCGAATTAATCGCAGTAACGCTCCATGAATAATGGGTGCCGATTGGCAGAGTAGCCGAATAGGTGAGTGCAGTTGTGGTATAGCTTGTTTTCTGATCGGTTTGGAGGTTTTTTATTTCCAGCACATAACTATCCGCATTTGCGGCTTTGTTCCACGAGAAAGAAAGTATGGCGGTTGTCTCACTTTCTGTTGAGCCTTTTAAGCAAGCGCTATTGTTAGCCGGAGCTGATAATACGGTAGCGTCGGGTGCCGGTTTAACCGGATCAGGCGGATTGGGACTGGGTGTTTCTCCACCGCAACTCAACGCAAGTAGAATTATCAGGCAACTGATGGCGATGTATCGTATTTTTTTCATCTTTCGGTTGTGTAAATTAAACTGTGTCAGGTTTTATTTTTATAGTTAGTCGAGCCTTAAAAAGCCCATTTTTCTCTGGTTTGTAAAATTTCACCTCCCCTGATTGGGTGAAGTTGCCTGTTCAGGAACACAATTATCTTTTCCAGGAAGAGCCAAAAAGATGACTTCCACTTGTTCATCATCCTTTTGAAGTTGAATCCGGCGGCCGCCAGCATCACGTTGATCTCATCCCCGACAATTCCCTTGTAGTAATTGCGGGAGAGACGGTGATCTTCTTTCAGGTGTCCGATTACCGGCTCAATGCCTGCCCGCTTGCGGAAGTACTTTCTCTCTTTATTCTTCCTATAGGTGCTTAGAGCCTTTGAAAAGGATTTGGGGATATGGATAAGTGTATCCCTGACTTTACTCCTTCCCCGATACCCCCTGTCGCAGATACCGTTTCGGGGCTTTCTTCCTGTCAACTTCTCCACTTGCCCGATAGCCTTGTCCAGGGTGTGCCCGTCAAATTCATTTCTAAAACTCAGCGCTCCTACAATTACACCGCTACCGGTTCGTGTGATGGATACCTTGTTTCCAAACTCGTAAAGTTTATGCTCTTTCCCCTTGCTGATGCATTGCACATCCACCCCGTGCAGGGAATAAACCTTGTTCCTGTCTTTCTGCTTCCGGGCTAATACCCGCTTGTACAAGTCCAGTTCATTCCGGTAACCATCAACCATGGTACCCAGCTTCCTTTCCACATCGCGTACCAGCCGTCCGGTTATGGTTCTCACTTTCTTATCGGCTTTCCTGGCTTTACCCCTGTTTCGTGGATGATTGCGGAAGCGTTGATCGCAGGAAAGATCTTTTAAAATTCGAGTGTAACTTTGGCGCAACTCCAAACTGTTCCTGTCTGCTATCTTCCGGCACCTTTTGATAATCTTCTTTGCCAGTTTGTCATCCGTGGGGAAGGTGATATTTTTCTCCTGGACAGTGGTGTCGATGTAAACGTCCTTGTCGTTCGAGTCTTTACCATTGATACGGATGCTCTCCCTTAAGATCAGCTCAATACCCTCTTTGCCGATGCGGTGACGGAAATGAACCAACTCGGACGCTTCACAAGGGACACGAGGTTGGAATTCCTGTTCACCACAAAAATACTGGTAGTAATTGTTTTCACTCCATTGTTCCACCACGCTTTCATCCGAGAGATCTCGGATGTGTTTCAGGATCAATAATCCCACCATCAGGCGAATGGGCTTCGCCGGACGTCCGTTATCGGGACAATACAGGGGTGAAAACTCTCTTTCAAACATCTCCCAATCAATTTTATTGGCCAGAATGAATAGCGGGTGCTTATGATTCAATGTGCTTTCCAGTGAAAAGAACAATGAGTGTTGTGAACGGTCTTGTTGTTTTGCCAGCATGATTTTCTGCAAGATTTATATCTCAAATTTACGAAAACTTGCAGATATAACCAAGGAAAACATCTATTGTTTTACTGTATCATAGACGATTGAACACTTTTTAAGGGCTGACTAGTTAATCTGGCACCTTTTTTCTAATGGGTAATGCTGAGACCTGAGTTTTTGTTGGTCAAAAACGGTTAGGGGTCGAGCCCCTAATCGTTTTTATGTTCCAATGGTGCAAAGCATCGCCATCGTCTTGTTGGT
>JABNAD010000811.1_pt1 | contig 14732 bp, 10 predicted proteins | sample 7240381 | NCBI WGS metagenome assembly JABNAD01 (sample SAMN11332834, study PRJNA596920) | anaerobic digester metagenome | biome: digested sludge; isolation source: digested sewage sludge-derived enrichment culture grown on H2/CO2 | place: Germany: Goettingen
GAAAAGGTTGGCCATTGTAGTTGGGGATTATAACTGTTAAATCCATACAATTCACCATTCTATCAAAAGAATGTCTGTTACTATTCAAATAACAAAAGGAAATATAATCCTATTGACTCCACTTAAAATCAATCATTTTAAGTGAATAAACTTCTCATAAGCATCACATACTTCATCAACGGGGCCCTGGGTGATTAATTTACCTTTATCCAGCCATATTGCCCTATTACATATATCTCTTACTTGTTGGGTAGCGTGAGATACAAAAATAACTGTGGCATCCTCATCTAAAAGTGAATTCATTTTTTCACGGCTTTTCTCCTGAAATTTAGCATCTCCCACTGATAGAACTTCATCAACAATTAATATTTCCGGTTCCACCATGGTGGCAATGGAAAATGCCAACCTGGCTTTCATCCCTGAAGAGTAATTTTTCAGGGGGACATCAATGAATTCTTCTAACTCTGAAAACTCCACTATTTCGTCAAATTTTTCTTCTAAAAAACGTCGAGTATACCCTAATAGAGCTCCCTTAAGAAAAATATTTTCTCGACCAGTGTAATCAGGATCAAAACCGGCGCCCATCTCCAGTAAAGGTACCATGCTTCCTTTTACCCAAATTTTTCCTTCTGTAGGTTTCATAACCCCGGCAATAAGTTTTAAAAGTGTACTTTTTCCGGCACCATTTAATCCAATGATCCCGAATTTATCCCCCTTATTGACTTCAAAAGAAACGCCTTTTAAAGCCCAGAATGGTTGATATTGTAATTCTCTTTTTATGAACTTAATAACATATTCTTTAAGGTTGTCTGTTTTTTCTTTACTTAAATTGAATTTCATCTTAACATTTTCAACCTTAATAACAGTGTTTTCCAATGTTTCACCTGTAATCAATTAGTTTGTGAATTTAAATGTGTAGTATGAATTTATCCTGATATCTATAAAACAATGCTAAACCTACAATCATGGCTACAGCAGCTGATATTAATGCAAATAGTAGCTGATGAGGATCATAAATTTCACCATAGAGGAAAGCACTTCGACAACATTCTATAACTGCATATATTGGATTATAATCTTGTATAAATCTGAAACTGGCAGGAACAATGCTAGGGGGATAAAATATTGGAGTAGCATACATTAAAAGGGTTAAAAAAACTCCATACAAATGTTCGAGATCTCGGAAGAAAACATTTACTGTAGCCAGTATTAGTCCAATTCCTATGGTGAAGAACAATAAGGCCAGAATAGGTAAACTGGTAAAGATTATGTAAATTGTGAAAGGTGCATTTGTAGCGGCCATTACCAAAAAAAGCACCACTAATGAGAGTAAGAACGTTACAAAGTTGGAAAGAATGGCAGCCAACGAATAAATATATTTTGGCACGTAAACTGTCTTTAAAATTCCTGCACTGCCTCTTATAGATCTCATTGCAGCATTGGATCCTCCAGCAAAGAAGGTGAAAATTAACCTACCAGTTAACAAGTACACAGGATAGTTTTCAACCCCAAAACCTTTAAATATAGTTGAAAATATGATTGTAAGCACGATCATAGTTAAAAGAGGCTCTAAAAAGCTCCAGAATATTCCTAAAACAGATTTACGGTACTTTGTTTTTATATCCCTACTTACTAACTGGTAAAGTAAGAATTTATATTTCCTAAAATTGTGTAGAAATCTGTGTCCAGTGACGTTCCCTGCTGCCATATTCAACTTCCTTCGTAACCATTGCCTATTTGATGATATTCAAAGCCAATTTCTCTAAGTATTTCTTTATTATACTGGTTTCTGCCGTCAAAAATTATTTTATTAAGCATTCTCTTACTCATTTCCTCAAAATTTGGGCTTCTGAATTCCTTCCACTCAGTTAACAGTAAGAGAGAGTGGGTTTTATTCAGGGCATCATATTTATTTTTTGCATACTTTACCTTTTTGTTATCTTCAAAATAGTATTTTTTGGCAACTTCCATGGCCTGAGGATCATAAACCTGCACTTTAGCCCCTAGTTCACATAACTTGTTAATAGTAACCACTGAAGGTGCTTCCCGCATATCATCAGTTTCGGGTTTAAAGGAAAGCCCCCATATTCCAAAGGTAACCCCAGAAAGGTTTTCTCCAAATCTATTTACTATTTTTCGCACTAAAGAAAGCTTTTGCTGGTTATTAAGTGATTCCACTGCTTTTAATATATTGGCATCGTATGCATGATGAGCAGCAGTTTTAATTAAAGCTTTAATATCTTTAGGGAAACAACTACCCCCATATCCACAACCAGCATATAAAAAGTTGTATCCAATCCGCTTATCACTGCCTATGCCCCTGCGAACATTGTTGACATCAGCACCTACTTTTTCACAGATATTAGCCATTTCATTCATGAAGGATATTCTGGTGGCGAGCATGGCATTGGCAGCGTATTTAGTCATTTCTGCACTGCGAACATCCATAGTAATGAATCTTTCATGGTTAGTGGTGAATGGAGCGTATAATTCTTTCAATGTTTCAATTACAGTTTCATTACTAGATCCAATGATCACCCGGTCTGGTCGCATAAAATCTTCCACAGCAGATCCTTCTTTTAAGAATTCAGGATTAGAAACTACTTCAATGTTGAGTTTAAGATTTCTCTGCCCTAACTCTCTCAGGATGGTTGTTTTAACCTTATCTGCGCTTCCCACCGGAACCGTGGACTTGTTAACCACAATCAGGTCATGGTTGACCAATTGACCTATATCTCTAGCCACATCCAGCACATACTGCATATTGGCGCTGCCATCTTCACCCATGGGGGTGCCCACAGCGATGAAACAAATATTAGAATTATCAAGACCCTCTTTAAGGTTACTGGTGAATATAAGATCACCATTAGACTGATTTTTTAGTACTAATTCTTCCAATCCGGGTTCGTAGATAGGTACGATGCCTTTTTTCAAGGATTCGATTTTACCATTTTCAATATCTAACCCATAAACTATGTTACCCATCTCTGAAAAACAGGTAGCTGTCACCAACCCCACATAACCTGTTCCAATAATCGTTATTTTCATTTTATCATTTTTAAAGTTTTTAAGATACTAAATTAATAATATGGAATTATTCTTATAAATTTAGTGTAAACAAATATTATATTTTGATAAGCAATAATTAATATTGGAGATACTATGTATAAAAACATATATTGGGATTTAATAAATCAAAAAAAGTCATTAGCAATTGTCGGATTAGGTTATGTTGGATTACCATTAGCAATAGCGTTTTCAGAGAAATTAAATGTTGTAGGATTTGACATAGACGCTCAAAAAATTAATAATTACGTAAATGGGAAAGATATTACTGGAGAAGTAGGCAGTGATGCAATCAAAAACGCAAAAATAAAATTCACTTCTGATGAAAATGATTTGAAAAATGTCCAATTTTTCATAATTGCAGTCCCAACCCCTATTACATCCGACAAAATGCCTGATTTCACATATATAACTTCTGCTAGTGAAGTAGTTGGGAGGAATATTAGTAGAAATTCAATTGTAGTATATGAATCAACTGTATATCCTGGAGTCACTGAAGATATTTGTATCCCTCTACTGGAAAAAGAATCCGGACTTAAATGTGGTTCTGATTTTAAAATTGGTTATTCTCCAGAAAGAATAAATCCCGGTGATAAAGAGAATACCCTAGAAAATATTATAAAGATAGTTTCTGGAATGGATGAAGAAGCTTTGGAAATCATATCTCAAGTTTATGAATTGATTATTAAAGCAGGAGTTTATCGGGCAGAAAACATTAAAGTTGCCGAAGCAGCGAAGGTTGTTGAAAATACTCAAAGAGATATTAATATTGCATTCATGAATGAGTTAGCAATGATATTCAATCGCATGGATATTGATACGAAAGCCGTGCTAAAAGCTGCTTCAACTAAATGGAACTTTATAAATTTTACGCCAGGTTTGGTAGGTGGTCATTGTATTGGAGTAGACCCCTACTACTTTATATACAAAGCAAAGGATTTAGGCTATCACTCACCATTAATCTCAGCTGGAAGAAAAATTAATGATGATCTTGGTAGATTTATTGGAAATAATATAATTAAAATCATGATCCATGCTGAAAAAAAAATAAAGAATAGTAAGATTCTAATTTTGGGAATAACATTCAAAGAAAATTGTTCAGATGCAAGAAATACTAAAGTAATGGATATTATAGAAATTCTTCAAGATATCGGAATTCAAATAACCGTTTGGGATCCAGTGGCAGATAAAGAAGAAGTTTTAAAAGAATATAATGTTGATTTAAAAGAAGACTATGCAAATAATACATATGATGCCATAGTTATTGCAGTGGCTCATGATCAATTTAAGAAAATTAGTTTATCAAAAATAGAAGAAATATCTTCAGAAAAACCTATTTTAATTGATATAAAGAGGTTGTTCGATGAAACTGACGTTATAAATAGGGGAATATGTTATTGGAGTCTGTGAACAATTAAGTGATTGATCAAATTAATTATTATCACTAAAAGAATTCATGATTTTCCAAAAATCTTTCAGTTTTAATCTCCAAAATAATATCTGGTTTATACCATTCAATTAAATCTTTGTTAAATGACCAATAACCCCAATATAGGAGAATTTCCTTAAAATATATCGATAAGACATCTTTTAAAAATAGCATAGCAGAATCTCTAAAGATTAACACTTTTAAATCTTTAAAACTTTTTTGATTTTTGTAATATACGGTTTCTCTTATTGATTGCTTAAAATTTTCTGGAATACAGTCATTTAATAGTTCAAGATATTTGTTTGAAAAAATAACCTCATTATTGAGAAAATCATTTTTTTCATCCAGAGAATAGGACCAATTATCTTCCAGTAACAAGTCCCCCTTATGTTCTAAATCCACACTAACTATTTGATCATCGACTAATTTCCTAAATATATGTCGATTAAAATTAGGATCAATATACTTCAAATAATGATAAGCTAATTTTTTACCCCCCTCATAATTAATATGGGAATCATTCAAAAAATAACAAGTATAATCCAAATAATCTATAAAATCAGGTAAAAAATCATTTATCATATTATAATTACGTTTTTCATAATCTGGCACGAATGGTAAGAACTGTTTACAAACTAAACTTTTATCTGGAACTAAAAAAAAGAAATATTGGATATTGTTCGCTGCACAATAATTTTTCTTTTCATTTAATTGTTTAAGAAAAATATCTTTATTAAACTTATTTTTATAATCAGGATCAAAATGTTGTTTGAGCTCATTATTCGAATCATTAATTAAAAATAAATAATTATTTTTACCTTTAATGCTTTTTTTGAGAGTTTTTAGATATTCATCAGTCAACATGATAATCATTGTCCGTTTTTTAAAAGGATATTATTTATATTTGAAGTAATTCATTCTTCTTCTTGTTTGTTGAAACACCTTGGATGTGGTATACTTTACTATGAGGAGTATAAACAATTTTTTTCCCAGTCTTCCTCCTTAAAGCATCACAATATATCCAATCTGACCTAAAATGGGGGCCATTTCTAGAATCTAATAATCCAGTCTTAATAGCTGCATCATAACAAATTAAAACACAAAAAAACGGTGCATAACTCAATTCAACCAAACCATCTTCTTTGTCAAATTGAGGATTAATTATATTTTTATGATGGGCAGATAGACTAACATCAACTTCAAATGTTTTTAAAGTCGCAGGGGAGTGAAATTGAGCTATAGAGTTTCCTGCCAGAAGCACTTGCCTTGGCACTACCATACTCACATTGGAGTTTTCATGTAAGATTAATTGTAATTCCTCTAACCAGTTAGGAGTTACTATTGTATCATTATTTAAGATAACAATGTCTTGTTTTTTTGAAAAAACTTTTTCAAACCCTGCATTTACAGCAAAAGAAAATCCGGTATCTTTATCTACTGGTATCCATTGTACATTAGCAAATTTTGAGCACAATTTATCCAATTTTTTCCTTGTTTTTTCAGAAGAATTATTATCAGTGATAATTATTTCATAGGGATTATTGGTGTTATTTGCAATACTTTCAACACATGCCTCAAGTTCTTCTATAGCTTCATAATTTGGAATAATAATCTGAACTGGTTTAATAGTTATATTAAAGATTCTTGAACTGTGGGAATCTTTTGTGATGGTACTTGTGCCAAAAAGAGTATGTTCCTCATTATTTAATGAAAAAGACTCCACCCAAGTCGTTCTATCCACCATGTTTTTGCGTACTTTTTTAAGATTTTCATGATAATCTATACTCTTAGAAACACCTGAAGTATCCCTTCCTTCAAAATAATGACTTAAAATACAGGGAACAGTTGAAGGCACTTCATTCTCTGTATATCTCAATATTAAATCATAATCAACAAATCTTTGCAGAGATTCATCAAAGCATCCCAATTCACCAACTAATCTAGCATCATGAACAAAGGATATCATTGAAATATAATTAGCATTTTCAAGTAAACTTCGGTTAAACGGTGCAAATCGAACAGCTTTAAAACGATTCCCTAACCTAATTTTTGAATTAAAACCTTCCCAGATCATTTGTGCAGAGTATGCGGTTTTCTTTCCCCCATCACGCATCGAATGTACCATAATAAGAAGAGCATCGGGATCCCACATATCATCATCATCTAAATAAGCTATTACAGACCCTTTAGCTAATGATAAACCATAATTACGTGCAATAGCATTCCCTTTCCGAGATGAAATTTTGTGATATTGAATTCTATCATCTCTAAAACTTAGAACCACATCTTCAGTATTGTCTTCACCAGCATCATCTATGACTATTAATTCCCATTTAGGATATTTTTGAGCGAGGACAGACAGAATTGCATCACCAATAAGATTAGCACGGTTATGAGTTGGCATTATAACTGAAACGAGTTCATCATGACTCCGTTTAGAATATTTAGAGGATAGATCTCTCTTCATATTATCCATCATTGAAATTATCCTAATATCATTTTCACTTAACTCTTTATTGATTAAAGTAGGGTTGATGATTGCATGTTTTAGAAAGGATTCCATATCCCCATATTGATTATGCAATTTTTTAGTTCTTAAGTAACTTCTAAGATAAATTGCAGGGGGTACTTCACCCAAAATGGGAGAACCATTAATAATTTTTTGATTTCCAGGAATTTTATTTTTAATTAAGTTGTTAGGATTAAATAAATTACTGGGAGTGTTACCTTCAAATCTTCCATATTCAATATAATGTAACAATGGATTGATTCCTTCTTCGATAACTTCAGGATTTTCTTGAATGTAATCAGTTGTAGAGAAAAGTGGATGCGGATCATAACCCATTAAAGAACCTTTAGAAATATAATGCAACAAAGGATTTGATGAGGGTGAAAGATCTGGAACAAACTGTTCTTTATACCATGAAGCATCAAACAAAGGTATTGGGTCACGAAGTTCAGACACACCATATAACACAAAATGCAACAAAGGATTGAATCCACTTTTTGCAACATCAGAATTGTTATTTAAATACCAGTTAGTATCAAATAGAGGTCCGGGATTACATCCTTTTCGACACCCTATTTCAATATAATGTTGCAAAGGATCCTTTATCTCAAAAAAATCTCCATATTTTTTAAGATACCATTCAGAATCAAACATACCTGAACTTGCAATTGTTTCATATTCTTTACTCAAATTCTGTTTCTTTAGATATGCTTTCCTATTTAAATCATTTGTTAATGCCTTTTCAGAAATTTTAAAAGTTTTCCTTTTTTCTTTCATTCCATATAAACTGTAATGAACAAGGGGGTTAAGTTTTGACTTCTTTACATCGGAATATGTTTTTAAATAATGTTCTGCATCAAAATCTAGATTGGGTCTTCGACCTTCATTATAACCATAATAAATATAATGGAGTATAGGATCGATTCCAGATAATTTAACATCACGATTATTTAGATAATACCCAATATCAAGAAGATTATTCTTTTTAATAGAGTAATAACCCCTTACGTTAGTGAATGTATTTTTAAAGCCATTATTTTTTTTAAAAAGAATATAAAGAGCTGGAAAATTTGAAATTAGCCTTTTCAAGATGGATCTATAGTTATTATTTTGATATCCAATTTCATTAACATTGGAAATCACGTTGTTTATTTGAGACTGGAATTCTTTGATATTAGTAGTACTCACACTATTAATTTCACCTCTTTCATCTAATTGATCCTTTTCTTTCAGTAAATCAATGTTTTCCTTAATTAAAGTTTCTTTTTTCAGGAGTTCATTTGTTTTAAATACATCTGCTTCAGCAGACATTTCCAAAAAATCACTATACTTATAATTATATTCTTTTTCCAGCAGATTAACCATTTCATCTGATTTCATAAAATCGAATATTTTTTCTAACCCCCACAATTGTTTGAACTCGAAGTTAGTATCATAAGCTAATCTACCCAAAAAATAAGGTATTAATTCTGAATTGACAAACCCATAATCTTGAGCTTCTGGAAATATATTCAGAAAGTCTTTATGACCTTTAATTGTTAAATAATGATCTAAAATCTGTTTATATTCAAATTTAGCCCGTATACGATTTTTTGGATTAGCACTGGTACTTGCATTAGCATTATTATCCCTTATTCTGAATTTTATCAGCTTTTCATCAATTATATGAATATTATGTTTTAAACACACCCTAACCCACATTTCTAAATCAGGAAGATTTGCAAGTCTTTCATTATACAAACCAATATCATCATAGATAGTTCTTCTAAACATAGCACTGGGATGGCAAAGACAATTTCCTTGTAAAAAAAAGTATTTTAACCAGCCATAACTACTCCGATTTTCCTGATCAAAAATTGAGTAATAGAAATGGTTTTTATCTTTTAATTCTTCCCCATTTTCATCAATAATTTTCGCTTTGGTTAAAACTACTCCAATATCCTGATTTTCATCTAAAGTTTTGACTTGTTTTTCTAGTTTATCTGATTCCCAAACATCGTCAGAACTAACATATGCAATATATTTGCCGTTTGAATTAGTTATACAATTATTAAGAGCTGTGCAAGCACCCCTATTCTCTCTAAAAATAAAAAGTTTTATCCTGTGATCATTAAACTTTTTAATTTTTTCAACAGTTCTATCTGAAGACCCATCATCTGTAATTATGATTTCAAAATCTTGGAATGTCTGATTCAAAACACTTTCAATTGTCTCTTCAATATAATTTTCATGATTATACGAAGGAATAACAACACTTATAGTTTGGTTATCCATTTTATTACCTTCAAATTGATTATTATTATTAATCAGTTAATATAATTTCCTACTAAAGTCTTTTATAATGTTACATATCTTAATGACTACTTGATGATCTAACGATCCATAATAAGGCAAACATAAAACCTTATTCTTCAGATCATTTGCAATTGGTAAATTATTTATTGATGAACTCTGATAATCTTTGTATGGTTCATAATCAGAACATAGTGGATAAAAATACTTTCTTGTGAAGATATTATACTCCTTAAGCCTATCATACAGTTGATCCCTTGTAATTGCAAAATCATCTTCAATTATAATAACAAAATATTGAAATGAATCTGTAACATTTTTAGGTATTTCAGGGATTTTGATATGATCGATGTCTTTCAAATTCTCAACATATAATCTTTTAATTTTTAATCGTTTAATTTGTTCATTTTTGAGTAGTTTTAAATTTAAAAGACCTACAGAAGCCTGAAACTCATTTAATTTACCATTTATTCCAACATCAACAACTTCATTTTCATTTTTTATTCCAAAATTTCGTAAATTATAAATTTTTTCTCTCAAATCATTGTTTTTATAAGTTAAACAACCACCTTCAATCGTGTTGAAGAGTTTAGTAGCATGAAAACTAAACATTGTGATGTCCCCAAAATTCCCGATAGCTTTTCCATTAACTTCAGTGCCAAAAGTGTGTGCACCATCATAAATGACTTTAAGATCATTTTTTGTTGCAATTTTCTCGATTTTATTAATATCACACGGAAATCCATATACATGAACAGGCAAAATAGCTGAAGTCTTAGAATTAATTAATTTTTCAATTTTATTGATATCTATTGTCATATTTTTAGGTTCAATATCACAAAAAACAGGTTTTAATCCATTCCAAGCAATGCAATGAGGTGTCGCGGGAAAAGTAAAGGGAGTTGTTATAACTTCACTACCCTCTGGTAAATCCAATGCTTTCAGGGCAGTTAAAAGCGCAATCGTCCCGTTATTGAATAAAGAAACATTATTAACCTTTAAAACTTTTAATAATAAAGTTTCGAGCAAATTATGATTTTTACCATGATTAGTAACATATTTGCAGTGGAGAATATCTTTAATTAAAGGTTCTAAATCATCAAAATCAGGTAAAAGAGGTTGAGTTACATAAATTGGTTCTTTAATCTTATTCATTTTCTTGCTCCCTCAAAAAATTTTCATAGTTAGTTAATACCCCCTCTTTATTACGCTCTTTAATTCTTTTATTGTTAATATACACTCCCCATCGATCTAAATCCTTTGTAACCACAGAACCTGCCCCCACAGTAGCGCCTTCACCAATTTTAACACCCGGCAAAACAACACTATTCGCTCCAATTATACAAAATTTGCCTATTTTTACCGGTTTTCTTTTTAAATTTCTATATTTTGAATTAACAGTAGAGTTTCCAAATCCCCAATCAACAAAGTCATCACTACCCATTAAAATTCTACAACCTTGTGAAACTGCCACATAATCATCTAATGTCAATTCAGCACCCCCACTAATCGAAGTAAAACTAGCAATATGACTATAATTACCAATTTTAATCGGTGCAGTTGCATAAATTAAGGTAAAATCATCAATAATTATGTTCTTTCCGAACGTGATCTTGTCTAATCCCACAATTTTTGTAAATTCATAAGTTTTTACGCCATTAATGTTATATTTAATACAAGACACCCCCTTCATTTAACAGTTTATCTTTTTTTAAATTTACTCAAGTAATGAAAAACGATTATCATTTGATTTTCGTTGCTTCAACACTTTTTAATATCATTTTTTTATATTGTTCAAAGTCTGAATCATGCCTATAACATAAGAATTCATTATAGACATCTATCAGTTCCAATAGGTCCTTAATTTTTTCATCTGACCTTTTACCCGACCAAAGCCCTTTATCATGAATCCGGTATACTGACATGGGTTCTTTCAAAAATCCTACTTTGCCATGTTCCGAACAAGCAATATTAAACATCCAATCAACTGTAAAAAGATCATATAATCCCTCAGGAAGTTTTTCAACAACTTCATTACGATACATGCAGCATGAAAAATTTCCAATCATATAATCTAAAATTAAGTCACTAGTTGTAAATGTATCCTTATTAATATCTTTTTGAAGAATACGATTTTTTTTATGATTACTCTCATAAGACAATAAAATCGAATGAAAACACATTGAATAATCTTTTCTTTTTTCTAGGAAACTAATTTGTTTATTTAATTTATTTGGATCAGTCCAATAATCATCTCCTTCACAAATAGCAACATATTTTCCACTGGCTGCTTTAAAACATCTTTTTAAATTTTTTGTAACTCCTAAATTCCGTGGAGAGTGTAATAAATTTATTATTTGAGGGTGTTTATTTTGATATTCTTCCAATATTTTTCTAGTATTATCTTCAGAACAATCATCACCAATAATTATTTCAAGGACAAAATCTCCTTTCTGCATTAAAATACTATCAACACATTGTTTAATGTATTTTTCATGATTGTAAGAAGTTAAAATAACACTTACTACAATTTTTTGATTCTTAAAATCATTTTCACCATATAAACTGTAATGTACTAATGGATTCACTTTAAAACTTTTAATATTATTACATTTATTTAAATAATATTCAACATCAAAAAAATGATTTGGTTTTCGGTTTTCAATATAACCGTAATAAATATAATGTATGATTGGATCAAAACCACTCAATCTCACGTCAGGATTATTTTTTAAATAATATCCAATATCAAGTAAACCTTTCTTTTTGATTGAATAATAACCTTTTATATTGGTAAATTTGTCTTTTATCCCTTTTCCATCAAATTTAAAGAAAATGTATAAGAATGGAAACTTCGAAATCAACCTTTGAGTTAATGATCGATGCATGTTATTAAAATAAGCTAATTCATATAAAACCATATTTAAATTATTAATTTTTATTTTAAAGTTTTCTAATGATTCACAGTTCTCTTTTAGTTTAGTAATGTTCACTGCATTCTGTTTCAACTCCTCATCCGAAACCCTCAACCTATCCTCAAACTCCCCAATCGCAACATCCCTCAACCGCAACTCCTCATCCGAAACCCTCAACCTATCCTCAAACTCCCCAATCGCAACATCCCTCAACCGCAACTCCTCATCTAAAACCCCCAATTTACTCTTTAATTGCCCCAATTTTTTTTTATTTTCATTTAAATCTCTTTCGAAAAAATAATTTCTTTTTTTTAAATCTAAATTTTCAATAGTGAGAATTATTCTTCCATTTTCAATTAATTTAAACAAATTAGCTTCTTTTAAACAGTTGTTAACAATATCAACTATTTTTTCGTCCTTTTGATATAGAATACCTAAACCATGAAATATATCAATAATATTTAAACAAAGTTCTAAATCAGATTCATCAATAAAATCTTCTACAGCGGTCAATACACCATTTTTTGGATTATTTTCATAAATAGAATTATTTAGATTATGATTTAAACCTCCTTTTTTTTCCAAATTTATATGCCCCGGATATAATCCTAATTGTTTATAAGGATGCCTAAAATACTTTGGAATGTTTTCAGGATTATAATAAAGATCTCTACGACCATAAGGCCAACCCACATCATGTAAAAAAACAAGAGGGAAGTTCTTACCCTTAAAACTTTTTTCAATGATTTTCAATTCATTATATACCGTATACCAGTTATGATCTCCATCAATTAAAATCACATCATAATCTTTTAAAAGAGGTAAAACGCTTAAACTGAGCCCTTTATACATTTCAAATAGTTTACCATATTCATTTTTAAATTCATCAACATCGAAAAGAGGTATTGGATCTATGGCAGTCATGTGAGCATCATGATCCTGACAATAATCCAGAATATTTTTAGTGTTAATCCCACTTTCAGAACCTATTTCTACAATGTATCTAGTATTAATCTTTTCAAATATTGGAAAAATTATTTTATCCCAGAATCTGTTCATTATTATGCCTCAGATTTATGTTAATATTAATAAATCATACTAGTCTTAATATAAATTTAAATCTTGTGAGGTATCCACTTAAAATATTTATTTCCCCAACAAGATAAATCACAAATATCATATTTAAAATTTTTTTTCCAAGAAACATAATTGAAACTTAACTGATCTCGGTAGCTATATGATTCTATTTCATCCCACCATAAATCCATAACATCCCTAATCAATTGATCATTATGTTTTCTAAACAAAATTCCTCCCGCAATCAAACCATTATTTTTTGGGTATTCTTCTATAAGATACTTATTCATTTGAGCAAGAATGATGTCTTCAGAATCTTTTTTAAATAATACGCAAACTTCAGCTTCATCATAGATACAATTCCTTTCTGGATGAATTAAACAGAACATAGAATCATTGATAGAATATTTAGTAATATATTCATTTATATCACCAACTATAACACAATTCCCATCAATATAAAGACTATAATCATATTCTGGCAAATAATAATGTGGCAAAATTTTATATTTCTTAGATTTTCTTACTGGATCTACATTTACATCATCCATCTGTTTGATTTGCCAAAAATCAGATTCTATATCCGTATCCGTAAAACAAATATAATCCCAATCTTCATTAACATACTCCGGAGTTACTAAATCATCATAACCTCCAGTAATAGCTGTGTAAACAACTTTTTTATGCTGTTTCAACCCTATTCTTTTGATTGAACCCAAAATCTTTTGGAAAAACATCAAAACACTTCCTTAAAGAGATATACGTGATAAATCTTATATCAATGAATAAACAATCACTATCTATTATTTCTTTTTAAGTTTCATGATTTTACAAATTTCTTCTGCTCTTTTTCTATAATTATACTGCCTAACTATGGTTTTGCGAATTTCTTGAATTTTAATTTTCTTTTTCTCACCATTCAAAAATCTTTTAATTAAATTACCGAGTTCCTCAGGATCTTCATAAGTCACCACTACATCTCCAAAAACATCCTCTACCCCCCTAACTTTATCTGAAATAATAAAAACCCCACAGGCAGATGCATCGAAAAGGCGATTGGAAAGGAAACCTTTATCCCTCATATCATCCCAGTGATCACACAGTAATATTTTACATGATGAATAAGCTTTCCTCAGTTCTTTGTTGGGTATGTGTTCGCCTTTAATGTATTTCTTATCAATCAATCCTTCCCACCCTGCACCGTACACTACCAGATCTTCATTTGTGGGCAGTAGATCCTTGATTATATTCCGGTACACTCCCCGGGAGTTCCCCACAAATAAAAGGTCGTGTTTGTATTTATCATCAGGGTCCGGGTAGAATAATTCCTGGTCGGTGCACTGCAGCATGGCTTCCACTGGAACATCCACTTTCTGGGCTATTTCCTCTGCCCAGAACTGGGAGGCTATGAACACGTGCTGGTACTGGTTGTACTCCTCAATCG
>JABNAD010000814.1_pt1 | contig 14670 bp, 14 predicted proteins | sample 7240381 | NCBI WGS metagenome assembly JABNAD01 (sample SAMN11332834, study PRJNA596920) | anaerobic digester metagenome | biome: digested sludge; isolation source: digested sewage sludge-derived enrichment culture grown on H2/CO2 | place: Germany: Goettingen
TTTAAAACAGCATAAATATCTTTCACAGAAGAATCAAAATAAAATGGTGCCTGATACAAAGCTCTCCCGCTTCCCCCTCCTTCGCCAAGCGGTCTCCGTTTAGAATAAAGATATCTGTATTTCTACAAGGGTATCCTATAGGCAATGGCTGGTCATCAGCAAACTCCCTATCTACAATATAATAGGTGCAATCCACCGTTGCCTCAGTAGGTCCATAGATATTGGCAAAAACTGCATTGGGATATTTTTCCCTCCACATATTATACTGCTTTGTAGGCATAATTTCACCGCAAAAAGCAATTTTTCTCAAACATTGTGGAGAGGTTTTCGCCAGAGTCCCCGTATTTGCCACAATGCAAAAAGCTGAAGGAACCCAATCTACATAATTAATTTTCTTCTCCTCTATATACTCCATCAGCTTGATGGGAAAAGAAAATAACTGCTTCGGAATAATTTCCATGGTTGCCCCTGTTTTTAAAACAGCATAAATATCTTTCACAGAAGAATCAAAATAAAATGGTGCCTGATTTCCAATGATTTCTTTTTCGGTAATATCAAAGGTTTCCGTATACCATTCTGTTAGGTTGACAACGGAATGATGGGTAATAATTACGCCTTTTGGTACACCTGTTGAGCCGGAGGTAAATAAAGCATAAAGGGGATCAGCATCTATGGCAGATTTTCGAATCGTTCCCAATGCTTCTTCCGCTACCTCAGTCGTGGCTATTTCTTCAAGCACCACCGTCTCCCCTGTATATTCCAAATAATCCGCCGCCTTTTTGCTTTTTTCATCAATCAAAAGCACCTGGGGCTGGAGCGTTTGAAAAATGGATAAAATGCGCTCCTTAGGCATTGTGGAATCAATGGGGGTATAAAAATTACCACTGAAAACACAGCCCAAAAAGGCAGCCACTGACTTTGGTGTTTTTTCCATCATAACTGCCACTGGTGCATTCCTTTTTCCATACTTTAATAAAAAAGATCCAATTCTTTTGCTCAGAACCAATAGTTCCTGAAAGGTAAGGGCTTCTTCTTTACCCACAAAGGCCATTTTTTCAGGAAAATTTTTGGCTGTTGCTTCTAAATATTCTAAAATATTACGTATCATATTTTCTCCTCGTTTCGTTACAGTTTTTTCCTCAGTAACTAATAGGAATAACTCGATTTTGAGTATAGCATTTTGATAATAACTCGTCAAGACAAGGGAGAAAACCTGTAACTTCTTTTCCAAGTTTTAGAAGAATAAAACATTGAATCATAGCCAATTTTATTATATTTTTCTTCCATTCCTAATAAAACACACGTACTCTATTCATGATAACAATGAAGCTTGCCTAATCGATGCAATCTTTATTAATTCAGTTTCTTCCCATTTCACCTCAGTTTTAAACAGCGCTTCTTTCCGATAAAAGTCTATAACACCAATGTGCGATGAACATACATATAAAAATCATGGACAAATTTTTACTTTTAAGAAATATTTAAAATATTTTCTATAAAATTAGATGAATTTTTAGCATTTTATTATCAATAAGGGGTTTATTCCTTCTGTTGCTTGCACAATCCCCTTTTTTCTGCTATGATTTAAAAAAATGTAAAAATTTATATTTTCCTTAAAAAGGAGCTGGACCTATCATGTCAATTGAAAAAGTTCGGGCATACTTACAAAAAATGAACTGCCCTAAAGAAATTTTGGTATTTGAAACTTCCAGTGCTACCGTCGATTTAGCGGCTCAGGCAGCTGGAGTAATCCCCGCGCGTATATCCAAAACCCTTTGTGTAATGTCAAAAGATGGCCCCATCGTCATTGCTGTAGCAGGCGATGCCAAAATTGATAATAGAAAATTTAAGGATAACTTTGGATTAAAAGCCAAAATGTTATCACCCGAAGAAACCTTAGAAGCCACCGGACATGCTGTAGGCGGCGTTTGCCCTTTTGCTCTTCCCGAAGGCACTAAGGCCTATGCAGATATTTCGATGAAAAGATTTGAAACAGTTTTTCCCGCTGCAGGTAGTAGCAACTCCGCAGTTGAATTTACCTGTGATGAATTATTTCATTTCGGAAAATGTGTGGACTGGGTTGATATCTGCAAGGGTTGGGAAGAAGAATAGAGGTGTATTCATGAAAATTTCAACCAAAGGACGTTACGGAATACGTTTAATGCTCTCTTTGGCAATCAATTTCGAAAAAGGAACACTTTCTTTGAAAACCATTGCAAAAGAGCAAGATATTTCCGAAAAATATCTGGAGCAAATAATCAATCCATTAACTAAGGCGGACTTAGTAAAAAGCTTTCGAGGTGCGCAAGGGGGATATACCCTTTCAAGAAACCCCAAAGATATTTCAGTAGGTGAGATATTACAGGTTTTAGAAGGCTCTCTTTCTCCTGTGGCTTGCGTAGATTCCCCTACCTGCCCCAATTCGGATAACTGTGTTTCCCTTTCTTTATGGAGACGTATGAAAGACGCCTTAGACGAAGTGGTGGATAACACAACTTTGGATAGCATGGCACAGGAATATCTAGAAAAAGAAGCAGGAAAGCGGAAAAGTCACTTATAGGCACACCCTTAACAAATCAGAGCCATTAGGTCTGAATATCTAGTTTTGACAACCACGAAAGTGGTTGTCATTTTTTATTCTTATTTTTAAAAGCACCTTCAGAAGTGTTGTTTTTATTAAAATGACGCAAAAGAAGCGCAGCATAGTTACCCTAAGTCTGACTTATCCAGGCATTTTGTTTCATTAGTAAAGGATTTGGTAAAGCCTAAGGTAACCAATAAGTTTCCATCTACTTTAACAATAAAAGTTCTAGTATTTTTTGACTCAAAGAGCAAATTGGTTTTGACAGCTCTTAGTTCTTTCCTCAAATCAAAACCACGCCTAAAAGACGTGGTTTGCACTATCCCTATAAGGGCTTATCAAAAGCCAACGCCTTAACGACGCTGGCGTTCACTTCGTTCAAATCCTAATGGTATGATTATCTGCCACCCTTAAAAGAGTCTTCCTACTCTTATATGTTTCATTTCTCTTTTATTTGATCTTACTTTTCTTTTTCCCTTACGCCTTTCCACTTACATAATTCCTTTAAATCTCTGTATGTCTTCCCGTAAATCGTTATATATTATCTTCCATCTATATCTCGGTGTGAAAACCATGTGATATTTGCATATCCCTTTGTGTGTGTTAAACTTTTTACCATAAAGCATCAGGCTTTTCATAATAAAGTTATAACACAAAGGGGGGACGCTTTATCAGCGTATCCCCCCTTGTAATCAGCCAATCACATCATATCCCTGATCGTCAATTTCTGCTTTGATCGCATCCAGCGTACTTTGGGCTGGATCATATTTCACTGCCACGGTCTTGCTTTTTAAATCTACAGAGACATTCTCTATTCCCGGCAGAGCTCCAACGGCTGTTTGAACAGCTTTCACACAGTGTTCGCAAGACATTCCTTCGACTTTCAATATTGTTTCTTCCATTTGTAGTTCCTCCCATCAATCATGTGAATATTTTTATAGTTTTATATAACGTCCAATGTAGGGACGATTTTCTGACATTTAAATTTGCCTTCCAATCACTCTAAATCAAAGGGTTTTAGGAATTTATAAACATCTTGGGCTTTTCCGCTCATATCAACATTAACCGTTGTATAAATCCACCCCTCTACTTTTTCCGGATCAACACCGGCGTCAATCAGAGGTTCCGGATTCAGGACAAACACAATATCTTTGTCCTGTCCTGCCTTTGTAACACTGTTTAACTGCATATCCTTAGCCCATTCAAACATATTTCCATTGCCAAGACTCACGTTATAGTGATCCAGTGCCATATGATAACCCAGAGTTTCTCTATATTTATCTACTATTTGCTCATAAGCCATCAGTGGAGTGGGGTCACCATCATAGGAAAGATTGTTATTGCCAAGTTTTACCCCCACTGTAAGCATTCCTTCAGATGACTTATAATATTCCGGCAGTTTTGACACATCCAAACCCGCCTGAATAAAAGGCCCTTCATCTACCTCCAACATAATATCGTAAAGAGGACTTTTACTGTAATCACCACTCCAGACAAACCTTGCTGAACCATCTGGCGCTTCCAGAGACCAACCTACATTTTTCACATCAATCCTCACTCTATCGTCGGATGCGGTGAGTAGCTTTTCAAAAGAAGCGGTGGAGCCTGTTCCCACAACATCAATGCTACCGCCCGCAGCTCTAAGAACAACAAACAAAATTGCGGTAAGGACTACTGCACCAATTATAATTCCCCAAATAAGCTGAGAATTTTTTTTCATGCTGAAACCCCTCCTTCCTTTCTGACTGTTGCCTTAAATCTCTTAAGTCTTAGTGCATTGGTAAGCACAGAGACAGAGCTTAGACTCATTGCTGCTGCCGCAAAAATTGGGTTCAGCAGTGGTCCGCCAAAAAGATGAAGTACACCGGCCGCAATGGGTATACCGATTACGTTATAACCAAATGCCCAAAATAAATTTTGCTTTATATTCCGAATGGTTTTTTTGCTCAGAAGAATAGCAGTAGGAACATCCATTAAATCTGAACGCATAAGGACAATATCTGCAGATTCCATGGCAACGTCAGTACCCGAACCAATAGCAATTCCAATGTCAGCTTGTGCCAACGCCGGAGCGTCATTAATGCCGTCACCAACCATGGCAACTTTCCGCCCTTGGGCTTGAAGCTTCTTCACCTCGTTGGATTTGTCTTGGGGGAGCACTTCAGCCAAAACTTGATCGATGCCAACCTGGCGTGCAATGGCAGATGCAGTTTTCTTGTTATCTCCCGTAATCATGGCAACTTCTATCCCCATGTTATGCAGTTCACGAATAGCATCACGACTGCTTTGCTTCACAACATCGGCAACTGCCACAATACCAGAAAGCTTACCATCTAAAGCCACATACATAGGTGTTTTTCCTTCTTCCGCCAGCTTGTCGCTTGCCTCTTCTAAAGGGCTTAGCGAAATATTTCTTTCTTCCATCAGTTTGCGGTTTCCTGCCAACACAGTTTGCCCTTCCATCTTTGCCTCAATGCCTCTGCCTGTAAGGGACTCAAAGTGTTCCATTGCAAGCATTTGTAAACCCATATCCTCTGCCCCACGAACAATGGCCTGCCCCAATGGGTGTTCCGAGCCTTTTTCTGCTGAAGCAGTAATTTGTAACAGCTGGTTTTTTTCAACACCTTCTACTGTAAGTACATCAGTTACAGTAGGCTTGCCTTCGGTAATGGTTCCTGTTTTATCAAAAATAATCGTATCTATCTTATGAGCCGTTTCCAGGGCTTCTCCGCCTTTAATTAAAATGCCATTTTCCGCGCCTTTGCCCGTACCAACCATAATCGCCGTTGGCGTTGCCAAACCTAAAGCACAAGGGCAGGCAATCACTAGAACCGCAGTAAAGATGGTGAGGGCAAGTTCTATATTGCCAGTGCCAATATACCACGCTATTCCCGCCAAAACTGCTATAACACATACCACAGGTACAAAATATCCAGATACGATGTCTGCCATTTGGGCAATAGGTGCCTTGGAGCCTTGTGCATCCTCAACCAACTTAATAATCTGAGCCAAAGCAGTGTCACTGCCAATCTTCTCTGCACGAAAGCGAATGGTACCGGTGGTGTTTAGTGAAGCTGTATAAACAGGGTCACCTGCCTTTTTATTAACAGGCATGCTTTCACCAGTAAGCATAGACTCATCAATGGCAGTATGCCCTTCAATCACCGAACCATCAACGGGAATTTTTCCACCGGGTTTTACAACTATAATATCGCCAATTTCCACCTCATCAATGGAAATTTCTTTTTCTTTCCCATCTTCTATTATCATAGCAGTTTTCGGGGCAAGCCCCATGAGCTTTTTAATCGCCTCACCAGTACGTCCTTTTGAAATCGCCTCAAGGGTCTTTCCCAGGAGAATCAAGGTGATAATTACACCTGCTGATTCATAATAAAGATGTTCCACTGCTCCAAAGTTTCCGTTGGCAATCAACCATGTGTTATAAAGGCTGTATAGCACAGCGGCAGTGGTTCCTATGGCAATCAAAGAATCCATATTTGGACTGCGCTGAAATAAAGATTTGTAGCCTATAGTATAGAACTTATAGCCCACACCAATGACAGGGGCTACCAATAACAGTTCCACCAATGCATAAAGCAAAGGGAATCCCATTGGGTCAATGGCCCCAGGAAAGGGTAAATGAACAATGGTAATCATAGGAACCATGGCAATGTATAAAAGGGGAACGGAAAATAAAGCAGATACAATAAGCTTTGTTTGAAGAATTTTTATTTCTTTTTGCTTTCTTTGTCTATCTTCATCTGCGGCGTCCTCTTTATTTATTTCTAAAGCTTCGTATCCCGCTTTTTGGATTGCCTGACGAATCGCAGACAATCGAACCGTTTGAGGCTCATAAACCACCGTTGCCTTTTCCGAAGCAAAATTAACGGAAGCACTTGTCACTCCATCCAGCTTCTTCATAGCCTTTTCCACACGCTGAGCGCAAACGGCGCAGGTCATGCCACCAATGGGAATAGTTACACTGCTATTGGTCTTTTCTTCTACCTCATACCCAATTTTTTTCACAGCCTCTTTAATTGTAGTAAGAGAAAGGGCATTTTCATCATATTCCACAAACAGCTTTTCACTGGCAAGGTTTACGGATGCCTCCTCTATTCCCGATAACTTCCGAACTGTTCTTTCAATTCTTTGCGCACAAGCAGCGCAGGTCATCCCTCTTATGTTAAGTACTTGACTATTCATATTTACTCCTTTCCAAAATTGAATCGTTCATGCATGGTCGAACCCTTCAATTTTAAGATAATCTTTTCAAAATATATGCACGCTCTGCGGATTTTTTTGCCCAGAGCCTTCACTCGCTCAAAAAATTACCAATCTTTATTATTTTGCCCGTTTGTTATGAAGACCATGCGTAAACCTAATTTTCATATTATGTCATCCTTGACCGAGATGCAATCTGATGATATTATTATGACAGTTATTGCAGATTTATCAAGTACGCACTTAATTGTGACATACTACCCAAAAAGATAGTATTGGAGGGAAACAAAATGAAATGTAATGCTAGCCAAATCAACTGTCCCGTGGGAACAACAATAGACATCATCGGCGGAAAATATAAGTCACTTATTTTGTGGCATCTAATTGACTCCACATTAAGATTCGGAGAACTCAGCAGATTAATTCCCCAAGCAACCCCTAAAATGCTTACCCAACAACTACGAGAATTAGAGGATGCCAAACTCATTGTGCGAAAAGTATATCCCGTGGTACCTCCAAGGGTAGATTATAGTCTGACCGAATTAGGAATCAGCATGCGACCCATTTTGGAGGCTATGTATAGCTGGGGAGAAGATTATTTGAAGAAAAGTGGTCGAGAAATCAATTGCTCTATGAAGATGCATATGTCAGCAAATGATTAATAAGAGCCTTTCCAATTTGCAAAAATCTCTTTGGATTCTTTGAGAAAATCATAGGAGATCGTGATGGAATCTTCTGTCACGGTCTTATTTTCATCGAAAATAGGCCATGGATTACAGCCACCTGCTTCAATTTCTACCCGGTCCATGGAGAATTGGTTACCGCAGTTCTGACAGACCAATAAATTTCCCTGCTGTTCATAATATCCTTTCCCTGAATCGTAACAAACCTGACAGGTATTAAAAGCTGTTCGAATGGAACCATCTGATGCTTTCACGGCAACTACTTCCATTCGTGTTCCATCCACATCAACAGGATAGAATTTTGCTGTCTCAGATACTTCACTGATTGGTATTACAATGTCCTGATCGGCTAAAACAGCGGCCGAAGTATTATCCGCCGTGGATTTCGGCACTTCAGCCGTCTCCTTGCTGCCACATGCAGACGCAACTGTGGTAACAACCAATAACGTAATAAAAATTAATACTCCCTTAAGAGATATTTTCCTTTTTGTATCTGCTTCGCCTTTTTTAGCATTCATTAAGTTACTGTTTCTTTTCATAATAAATCCTCCTGATTTTATTTATAAATTCTTGTTTTCTTTTTCATTTTGGTCTTCACCTTTGTCTTTTAATAACAAAATTGCAATGACAACTCCCATGATAGGAAGAATGCAATGCCAATGGCTTATTAAAAATCCCATATATTATGACTCCCTTCAAAGTGTTTAAATTCACTTATTGACTTAAATAAATGCAGCCTTCGCTAAAGCGTATTCTGTGGGTTTTATTATACGAAAGGAAAGAATCACTCTTAAAAAAAGCTTTCTCCTACATAAAATGGTGAAAAATCAGCTTGTTCATTGCTGACATTAATGACAACTGGGTGCACCTCCCCTTGATGCAAAGGTTTCAGGAGGCCAAATCATGGGCTGAAAATTGCTCACTTCCTTCTTGATAGCATCCATGTCAATGTTTGAACTGTCCTCCACTACCTTTACATAGCCAAAAAAGCTACTATCACCATTTGAAAAAGCAAAGTCATCCGTAGGATACATGTTAAGAAGGTTCTCGGCAGTATCCAAAGGAATCTGGACCCCAAAATAGGGAAACAGCAACATAGAGTTACTTTCCTTCGACGATGAATTAAGAATGGTCCATTCTGTTTCCATATCCTTCTGTAAAACAATCACCCCTGGTCTGAATCCATCATCAGTCAGTTCAATGGTCACTTTTTGAATGGTATCACCCCTTTCTCCAAGACCCATTTCCTCCGTGGGTATTGTATAATTTGTTGGAACTGGGCCATTAGGAACAACACTCTGTTCCAAAGAATCATCCCCTATTTGAATAGTAGATTTCCCTTCCACAACTCGGATAGAACTTCTTATCATTCCCATCCAACAGCTATAGGGGAATTCCCCTGTTTTACTTGGCATAAATTCAATGATATTTTCACCAGCCTTAAATTGATATTCAACGTTGTACTCAGGGATAAAAATTCGATTGTTACAACCATTGATACTGCCCTCAGGCGCATCTATAACCCATTTTACTGGCACCCCCTTCTCTACAGTAATGGAAGGATACCTACCGGATGCTAGGGTACTATTAATAATCTGAACACCATTCTCAACCTTAACGTTACTTTCAGGGGTATCCACTTTAGCGGCTAAATTGCCGGGAAATATTTGAGGAAGTTTCCAACCAGATAAACTCCATCCCTGAGAAAACATAGACATCCCCAAAACAACAACCAGCACTGCCCCTGCTGTCAAAATTTTGTTGGTGAACCTTTTCCCCAAGAATGAGCTTAGTGCCCCTAGCCCAAACATCAATGGCACGGTTCCCAAGCTAAACATAAACATAGAAAATGCACCTGAAAAGGGGCTCCCTGTTGATAAGGCATATATTTGCATCGCCTGAAGAGGACCACAAGGCATAAGTCCATTTAGCAGACCAACAAACAACGGCCCCCTTGCAATTTTTTGATTTTCTACGGAATGGGCAAATAGAAAGGGAAACCTTGGTTGAAAACGACGCAGCCATGGAAAAATCCCCAGCATATTCAATCCCATAATCATCATAAAAATACCCGCAATTAATTTGATTACACCCTGCATGGTATTAGAGAAGGTAATCAGGGAACCCAGTCCACCTACAACAAATCCAACAGTAGTATAGGAAAGCACCCGACCCAAATTATACAAAAGGCTCGGTCTAAGCGTAGAAATAAAACCGCCTTTTCCGTTACTTGTTTGATTGGCTGGAACACATTGAGATAAATTAACTCCACCGCACATGGCCACACAATGCACAGAAGTCATAAGTCCAATCACAAACAACATGCCATGGCCCATGCTGACATCTGCCAATTGACTTGGTGTAAATAAATTTAGAATACCAAATTGCTGCATAAGTAAATATAGCGAAGGGATAATTACCAAAACTCCCACCACTTGTTTTTTATGAAAGCTTTGAACTTCTCTGTTTGGCAACACAGTATAGTCCAGCCCTTGAATCAAAGTGGTGATATACTCAAGGGCTATTGTACTTTCGTCATAACAAATATCTGCAAAACCATTTACATAACTAACCTGGGCAGATTTTATTCCTTCCGTGCTACGAAGTGTTTTTTCAATCTTATTCTGGCAGCTTACACACGTAATTCCTCCGATATGAAGCCGCCTCTCCTTTATAGAGGATTCCATAAAAGACCTCCTATTTCTGTTCATTATTTGTTTTGCCGAACTTATAACCGCCCATGCTTCCCTTTCTGTCGATTTAGGCTACAGCAATCTGGCTTACTGTTACCAAAAACCTCTTGATTCGATTTTTCCATTTGGGTAATATATTTCTTCAATACTTGTTTAAGATAGCTCCATATTTTCATTTTGCATTCCTCCTACCAGTTTTTATTTTATTGTAATAAATAAATTTGTAAAAGTTATGTATGTGGATCATTTTGTTTCATTTCGTTGTTAAATCATTTATCATTTTAATCTCCTTCAAATTTTTGCTCCTAGGATTTCATAACCATTTACTCTTGGAAATATGAAATTCATTGTCTAACTACTTTATCTAATGCCTCAGCATTGCATAAAAAAACAACCTTTCCATTTGAAAGGTTGTTTTTATCTAGTAATCTGCTTTTTCCCCATTAATTCTAAAAATATCAGTCCTTAGAGTCTCCGATTATGGGCTCTATATAGTTCTTGATTAACTCAATCCTATCTTTCGCATTGGGCATAAAAAGGGACGCAATAGAAATTACCAGATTTTTCTTTCTATTGATATAAATTACGTTTCCGCCGTCTCCCAAAGCGGCATAGGAATCTTTATCAAGAATCCACCAAAGATAACCATACCCCAGATTGCCCCACTCAGCACATTGACTCTGCTGTCTTGTGCTCTCAGTAATCCACTCTGAAGATATAATTTGTCTGTCCCCCCATATGCCACCATTTTGATATAAAGTACCTATTTTGGCCATTTCCAACGGTGTCAGAAAAAGACCCCAGCTTGCCATATTTCTGCCTTGTGGGTCAACAACCCATCCCCTTGTATTTTTATCGCTCATAATAGATATATGCTCTTCCTTATTGTGTAAAATCACATTTTGGGTTACATTCAATCCAAGTGGTTCAAATAAATACTTCCGCCCAAATTCAAGAGGAGACTGCCCTGTTGCCCTCATCAGAATTCCCGATAAAATGTGAGTTCCCCCCACTGCAGAATAATTGAATTCCCCAATGGGGTTACCTCCACCTAAGAAATTTAGTGCATCTTCAAGGGAATTTTGACTTGCAAAAAACATTTCGTATGGTTCTACCTTATATTTATATGGAGCAGTCATAGTGAGCAAATTTTTTATCGTAATCTGTTGTATCGTCTTTTCCCCTGGCTGAATATGGAACTCAGGAAAAAAATCTAACACCTTCTGTTCTATGTTTTCGATATACCCTAGATCTATGGCAATACCAAGCAGCACAGAAAAGATACTTTTTGTTACCGATGCTACATGAACAGCATCATGGGCATAGTAACCATTCAAGTAGCTTTCATATAATTTAACTCCGTTTTTCTCTACTACAATTCCTGCAATATTTTGATAATCTCTTTGCATTATCGTTTCCAATTCTTTGGCTTTTTCTTTATTCATATCATCTATTTCCTCCTTTAAGTGTATAAAGGACATCCTTGAAGAAAGCATATAATGATTAAAAATTATTTGCAAGCCCTATTTTAAAATAAATTGTTTAACTATTTTTCTATATTAATATTTCAGCACAATATACTAAGTTTGATTCGATGAATATTCATTTTCTTACTGCAAGACAATAATTCACTTGTTCAAATGCTTTTATAGGATGCGACGGATTTCCTTGATTGTATTTTTTAAAATATTGTTCTGTCATTTCCACAGGGGTTAAATGTTCATAAATGAGAAACCCATGTTTCGAAAGAATCTTTTCCATTTCTTTATACGAATAGCTTGCAAGCATCTTTTCTTTTGCAGACTCTGCCAGCATAATCTGCTTATTCCAAGGTTCGTCATCAATGTCTGAATAGCTTCGTTCAACGGGATAATCAAATACAAGTGAACTTCCATCTGGAATAACCAAGCTGAGAGTCGTGATGAATTTTTCAAATGCTTGTTTCGATAGATAATATACAACGCCAAGCAGACTGCAAAAACTAATTTTGTTTTCTTGGAAGTCAGCACATTTTATCAATTCTTGTTGCCATAGTTCTTTTGCAAAATCTGCATGAATGAAGTGAACGTTTTCTGGCAGGTCAATTTTCCTTTCTTCCAGGCGAATTCTCTTATCATCTGCAGTGGTAGGGAGGTCTACTTCGAAAATCTGTATATCCCGTGCCCAAATGGGTTGACGGTATGCAAACGTATCATAACCCGCTCCCAAAATGATATATTGAGTTGCACCAATGGATACAGCCGCTTGTAGTGCCTTTTCGGCGAATACTGCTCTAGCAAGGGGAGTTGGAGAAAGTTGGTTATCTACAATCCATCTTAATGCTTCCTCCCCAGTGCCCATAAACTTGGGGTTAAAAAAACCTATCCCCTCAGCCATACTTCTTGATATTTGAAAATATTCTTGGTCACGCAAGAGTAACCTAGCAATGCTGTCATCAAAAATCTTGATTTTGTTATTTTCTACGTGGTATGCTCTTGCGAATGCACTTACTAGTGCTGTCATGCTTCTTTCTTCCATTCTAAATCACCTCTTATACTTAATACACCCAAAGCAAAATAAGTACAAGACTTGAATTTTTGCTCTTTTTATGGTATAGTAATTATAGAAAACAAAGACTTTTCCATTATCCGTCATTTATATATGGCGGATTTTTCTTACCAATTATTGTTTTTTGCGACGTCGTTTATGAAATATTTTTTTGAATCAAGAAAATAATTTAGATGGCCTTCTTCAATGATATAGAGTTTTAACTTGGGATTAATGTGAATTATCCCGCCCACCTGTAGGTGTGGAGTTTGGGGATTGGACGATAAGACATCCCTAAACCACTGCACAAGATCTGATTGAAGAAAATTCAGATCTAGAAGAATCTTTGAAAATTGAAAACAAATAAAAACAGCTGATAGACGCTTCAGACTATCAGCTGTTTTACTAAGTTAAACCATAGAGAGCCGTCTGTCAAAGGGCAAAGCCTTTGCGTATCAAACTCCTTCTAGTCAGATAACCACTCTAATCTAGGAAAATCATGTTTCTCAATCATTCCTAATTTATATTTTTATCCCAAACTTGCTTTGTTGAACGATTATTTAGTGATACACCACATTGTTTATGAATTAAAAAATCTGTAAAAGTCCTGTAAATCTGTTTTACTCTCTTGAGAGAGCAAACTTTTTTTAACGCCTTGGATTGCACCCTCCAAGGCACATAAACGGTGCATGCAAGCTGAAGGGTCCATCGCCCTAATTTTTAACCATGCTTCTTTGCTACCCAACTCCTTTAACTGATCATACGTTGTTATTCCAACAGAATTCAACTGATCCTCAATCACAGCTCCAATATTTACAAGTTTAGCTAATTCACCCATTTTAATGATCCTTTCTTCATTTGTCTTTACTTTCTTAGAAACTATCTCATTGGATTGAAACACCAATATTACTTGTAATAAGTATGCCATAAAGGAGTGGTAAAAAACAAGCGTATTATTTCCTTACCAAAATTCGTCTTTTACTTTACTATGGTTGAAAACCTTATCAATCATTATAATAAATTTTATTTGTACCTTTTCATATTCTTTGGACATGAATGAAGCCCCATTGCAATATCAATTCATGGGTAACCAAATTTTAATTAATTTCAGCTCCATATCTACCATCACTAAAAAATTCTCTTGCTGCTTCGTAGCCTTGACGATATAAAAATCGATAAGTAACATCATTTACTTCAATGTCAAAATTTAAGGCCTCAACATCATTTGTATCAATTGTAATAGATCGTTCTCTGTTTAAAGGATTACTTTCATAAATTTGCTGTTGAATGTATGTTGAGGCTCGAGAAATGTTTTCAATGTATTGGCAAAGGTTATCAATATGGGTATGCCCATACTTGAATTTAAATCGCACACCAATTGTAGACATATTTATGCCCTCGTAAAGATTATCACTGAACATTGGATAGTCAAAAATATTTAAAGGGTAATTATGCATTAGCCCTCCGTCACAAAATACATTTGTTATGGAATTACCCAGAGTATTGGTTTTTTCTCGAAAAACAGCTTCAAAAAAAATCGGTACCGACATGGAGATTCGTACTGCTTGGGCAACCTCCACTTTTGGGGTTGTTTCATAGGAAAATACTTGTGTTGTTTTCATCGAGATGTCAGTCCCAATCACATATAAATCCAAAAAAGGCCTACCCTCCTTATGGAGCGTTGGATCTTTAAAATCAGCAAAAGTATAGGGTGGGGATTTTTTTGAACGATCAAACTGCTCCTCAATCACACCCTTCATCCAACCATAAAAATAATCCGTAGAGTACCAACCGAAACGGTTTATTAATCGATATACGCAACTCATATCTCCCAAAAAACCTTCCAGCCTTTCATTTATTTCTTCCGGCACAAATCCAAAATTCTCCATCTCTCCTTTTGACGGAACCTGCTTGTAATCCAAAGTGTTGGAAATTTTTCGGGTCTCTACAAAAGGAAGATTAAAAC
>JABNAD010000815.1_pt1 | contig 14667 bp, 12 predicted proteins | sample 7240381 | NCBI WGS metagenome assembly JABNAD01 (sample SAMN11332834, study PRJNA596920) | anaerobic digester metagenome | biome: digested sludge; isolation source: digested sewage sludge-derived enrichment culture grown on H2/CO2 | place: Germany: Goettingen
CTCGTGATACATCGTAATATTGTTCCGAATCGAGTCATTAAAGATAAAGACATTCTGCTGAATAATCGAAACAATCCCGTAAAGTGATTCCGTCTCGATGCTCCGCAGTTCCTTTTGATCAAACCGGATCTCTCCCTCATAGGTGCCGCTGGATCCCATCAGGAGATTCAGCAGAGTGGACTTGCCGCTGCCGGAGGCCCCGACAATGGCATAGCTTTTCCCGGATTCAAACCTGCAGGAAACGTCGTGCAAGATGCGATGATCCGCCTCATAGCCAAAACTGATCCGATCCAGCTCAATAGCCTGATCCAGCCGGGGTGCCACGGGGTCACCGCCATCTCGGAAATTGGTGGAAATTGCCCGGGCCAGCTTGTCAATCAGCGCATTGGCGGCCTTTCGATTTGCCAGAATCTGAGGAACCTGGGCGATGGGGGTTATGACGAAATTCATCAGCTGGACGAAGACAATGACCACGCCGGCAGTTACTCCGCGTCCGGTCAGTGCCAGATAAGCTCCTGCCAGAAAGACGCCGATCTGAGCCACAATCCCTGCTACCGAGCCAATCAGCTGAATCAGGATCTCCACCTGTTTGCGGGTTCGTTTGGCCTCCTCCACTTTCTCATTGATGGCAGCAAAGTTGCTTTGAATTTCCTTCTCGACACGAAAGCTCTTAATCACGGAAAATCCGCCCAGGATATCCTTCACCAACCCGACAAAACTGGCGTTGCGCTCTGATACGGCCAGTTCAGCCTGAGCCATCCGATTGCCTGTGGCAAGGGAAGCCAGGACCGGAAAAACGGCGAGCAGAAACGCGATCAATGTCAGCAGCGGATGATACAGGATCATCATCGCAAACGCACCAATAAACATGATGATCTGCATCACCAGGCTGAAAATCTTGCCCAGATAGTTGGTTTCGATGGATGCAATGTCATTGGAAAATGCTGACAGATAAGTCGAACTGTTTTCCGATTGAAAGGAATGCAGATTCTTTTTGGTTATTTCCGTGAAGGCGTGATCCTTGTACTGCTGCATCGCCTGCTTGAGGAATTTGGGAAAGACCTGCCGCTCGATCAATAAGGAAGCAACGAGCACCCCCAGCGTGATCGCAACCATAACGGTTACCTGCATCAGATTCCATCGGGTCTCGGTTCCTGAAACAATGTCAATAATGACCTGCATGAGATAGGATACAAAAAGATTGACCAGCGACAGGATGACCGTCGTGGCAAGAGACATGAAAAATGCGGCTCGATTGCCCCGGTAGAACTGAGCTTTCAGCTCCCGGGCAAAGGAAACATGGGATTCTGATGAATCGATCTGCAATCGGATCCCCTCCGTAATAGTAAACTTTTCCATAACCATTATATTCCCCCGGACTTTCCGAAAACAGATACACGATTCGAAACTGTCACTTCTCATCGTCAAAACACAAACACCACTCAGGAACCGCCTTTTCGACATAACCTTACTTTTGGCTGGATTGCCCGAAGATCCCGAAGTTCCCGAAGCACCCGAAGTTCCCGAAGTACCCGAAGCACCTGAAGCACCTGAAGCACCTGAGATGCCTGTGTTCCCGCAAGAAATCCGTCAATCAGAAAAGACTCCTGCCACTGCGGCGGGAGCCTGGTTGATGGGGTCAATGTCCGACTAATCTTCCGGCTTACGCCAGTAAGTCTTAATATCTTTCTTATCTTCGAGATTGAATGCGATGATTTCCCGGAGCAGATCATAGTTCACCGGCAGATTCCAAGGCAGGCGGAATGTCATTTTGCCATACTCATAACCAGCCGCCTCCAGCTGTCGGGCGAAGCGTTCAATCCCCGCCTGTTCGGGGCTGATGCTCATATGCGACTTGAACAGACTCAGGGACAGAATAAAGGTGCCGTGATGCGTGAAGGCCGGATTGCTCCAGGCAATTCGCTCGCCCAGCTCCGGAAAGGTCCGGCGGATCCAATCAATCATTTCGGCTGTTCTTTTCTTGTGTTCCTCGTTCTCTATGGTATCCAGAAAGTCTTCCAGACGTTCCATTCATCCTCACCCCTTGATGCTGTTTGTCGTATTCTACCATACCGCGACAGTTCAGGGGGTCCTGATACAAAATGTTAAAAGAGACCCCGTGTCGGACCAGCTCCGGCCGTCACGCTGCGCAGTCAGAGAAAATCCGTCTTGCTTCTTTTGATATAATGAACTGGAAAAGACATTTCATAATACGAATTCCACAAGAAAGGATTAAGATATGTGTACCACCATCCAGATCGATTATGAAGGCGGAACAGTTCTTGGTCGGAACATGGACTGGGACATGGAAGTTGACTATCATATTCTCTATCTGCCGGCCGACTATGAATATGGCCGTGATCTCTACGGGAATCCTCTGAAGAGCAGATACCGCATGCTGGGCATGTGCTTTCGAAAAATGAACCCGCTCAAAGACGGCGTCAACGAACACGGCCTGATGGGCTGCACCAACATGTTTCTTCAGATGAACCTCTACAGCGCCAAGGTCAGTCCGGGAAAAATCAATCTGTCCGCCCTGGACTTTTTCAACTATGCCCTGGCCAATTACCGGACATGCCGGGAACTGGCTGCGGACCTCCCGAACCTCCACATTTCCAAACGGGATCATCAGGGCAATAAGGTCATTTCACCTGATTTTCACTATTACTTTTCGGACGCCCACGGAGACACCCTTTTGATTGAACCGCAGAACCAGGAACTGAAAGCCCTGCCCAATCCCTATCGGGTTATGACCAATTCCCCCTCACTGGATCACCATGCCCGAGCCCTGGAAAAAACCTTTCAGAAAAACGGGCGGGAGTTCCACCCGGCCAAGGATCTGCCGGGCGGTTATGATCCCGTATCCCGGTTCATCAAAGCCTATTACCTCAATCAGCACATCGCCGATGCCAAAACCTGCACGCAGGCTTTGGAAAATGCTTACTCCATCCTGGAAGCCCTCAAGATTCCGGAAGCATTTACCAAAACCCGCTACGACTATACCTTTACCCGCTACATCAGTGCCTATGACGCGACCAGCCGGCTGCTGACCGTGCGCAGTCACATGAATCCCCGGATCTACGCCCTGCGCCTGGATGACCTGGCTCACCTCAAGGACAGGACTTTCATTCCCGTCCCCCGTCAGCTGACGCTGGACTGCCTGTTCCCCCAAGACTCTGTCACACCCTCCGACCTGACATCGCAATAACCAGGCTTCTCTCTAAGCCATTTCCTCCATTCCTCCCATCAAGCAATACGAATGCCCTGTCTCTGGTCACCGATGCATGCCAGACAGCAGAGACGCCGGATGAGGAAACGGATCTTGTTATAATGATCCCTGATCAGTTCCCAAGGATCAGTCTTGATTCATATCCGAACTTTCACTCGCTGTTTCACCTGAATCAAAAGACACCAGTTCCGGCAGGATGTTCTGCCCCGAACTGGTGTCTTTTGAGCTGTTCCATCAGTATTTTTTTATTATACGGTTTCGAACCGTCTCGCGCTTAGGCGTTTGGCCGATCTCACGAGAGCGTATACTCGGTGTCTTCGGATCAATCCTTCATCGGAACTGTAACTGGCAATAGAACCTGCCGGATTCGTTCAAGTCCCTCGGCCAGGACAGACCGGGGACAGGCCAGATTCAGGCGGACATGACCTTCACCGTTGCCTACGAACATGCTGCCGTCTTCCAGGATGACTCCGGCCTCTTTGGCAAAGAAGAGCTGAGGCGATTCAATATCAGGTGACAGATAGGCTGAAAAGTCCACCCAGGCCAGGTACGTAGCCTGCGGGATCCGATACCGGGTCTCCGGCAGGTGCCGATCCAGAAAACCCTTCAGAAATTCAAAATTGTCATCCAGGTATGCTTTCAGCTGTTCCAGCCATTCCTGCCCATGCTGCCAGGCTGACTGTGCCGCCGTCAGACTGAGGGGGTTTTCTCCCAGAATGCTTCGTTTCTGCCAGGCCTCTCTCAATTGTGGATCCGGAATAACCAGATTGGAGATCATAAAGCCTGCCAGATTGAAGGTTTTTGACGGAGCCATGCAAGTGACCAGGCGAGTATACTCGCCCATCACGTTGGCCAGAGGAATGTGACGCAGTCCGGTGCGCAGCAGGTCACAGTGGATCTCATCTGAAATGACCCACATGTTTTCTTCTCGCATCAGCCGGGCAAACTCCTTCAGCTCCTCCTCCTGCCAGACCCGTCCCGTGGGATTATGCGGGTTGCAGAAGATGCACAGGCTAGTCCTGGGATCCCTGGCTTTGGCTCTCAGATCCTCCCAGTCCATGAAAAACTCTCCCTCCACATTTTGGAGCGGCGAACAGATGACCTCCCGGTTGTGATGCTGGGATGCCTTCTGGAAGGGAGCATAGGATGGGGTCAGAATCAGAACCTTCTCCCCCGGGAGGGTCATGAGATCCACCAGGTCAAATAACGCCGGCACAATGCCCGGCGAGGTCACGATCTGTTCTCTGGGCACGGTCCAGTGATACTTCTCCTGGCACCAGTTCAGGAATGCATCCAGATAGCCCGGGTCAAACAATCCGGTATAGCCAAAAATCCTTTGGTCAATCCGGGCATGCAATGCATCGATGACCGCCTGAGGGACAGCGAAGTCCATATCCGCTACCCACATCCGGATGATCTCATCCGGTTCATAGGGCAGTGTTTCGCCCGCCGGAATCAGCCAGCCCTCATACCCTTCATAATTGATGGAGTTGGTCCCTTCTCTTGGAATGATTTCGTCAAAGTTAACCTGATTCATCGTACCTCCTGTTGGATATTCCCGAACAAACAGCAGTTCATCCAGTTCAGTCAACCGCTGACCAAGCTGAACAAGTGACGGCAAAGAGCTTAGTCTGATCCTGATGTGCGCAGCAGACGGATCATGACAAGCTCCGGTGGATTGAACAGCCGAACCGGAATGACACTGTTGCCAAGCCCCCGGCTGATGACGAGTGAAGTATGGCCGAGGCGGTGCAGCCCGGCGGTATATTTGGGAAAATAGCCCTGCCCCGGGGCATAGAGTCCGCCCAGGAGGGGCAGCCGGAACTGACCGCCATGGGCGTGTCCCGACAGCACCAGGTCGATGCCGGCGGCGGCATAATACTCTGCGAATTCCGGACGGTGAGCCAGCAGAATCTGAAAGTCCTCCGGATGGACCAGCGCCTGAAGCTGACGATCGATCGGATCAGACGCCTCATCAGTAAAGTCCCGTCCCTGGGTCAGCTCCGGATCCGGAAGTCCCAGCAGAGTCAATGAACTGCCGGAACGAGTTATTCGGTTTGATTCATTATCCAGGATCCCGACCCCCAGCGCTTGAAGCTCCCGTTTCAGTTCCTCGTACTGCCCGCTCCAGACTTCATGATTGCCGCTGACAAAATAGACCGGGGCGATGGTCTGCGCCTGCCGGACAAACTCCAGGACAAGTGGCAGATTCGGGTGCTTTGAATCAATCAGATCTCCGGTGATCAGAATCAGGTTGGGCTGTTCCCGCGTCAACCGTTCAATCAGCCTCCCCTTCCAGTCCCGGCTGTGCAGGTCGGACACCTGGGCCAGCCGAAACCCCTGGAAAGTCTGTGGCAATCGGCTGCTGCTCACATCGACGGCCCGGACGGTGATTCGGCTGTTGTCCCACCACAGCCAGCCAAGCACAAGCACCAGAACGATCACCCCAATCTTTCGCCGACCCCTGGGGCTGGTGTTGTCAGCAGCTTGTCCATGAAGTCCGGACTGATGCGTTCCGGACTGATGCGTTCCGGACTGATGCGTTTCGGACTGATGCGTTCCGGTTTCCACCCTCATCAGGGCAATCCGGCGTACAGCACATTTCCCGCGATGCCCAGCAGGGCACCGACAATAATCAGCTGAATCATATCGAATCGCTTGGTCAGACGCAGACCGAAGCCAATGACGAAGGCCGCGGCCGCCACCGGATGCAGGGCTGACCATTGGACCACGCCATTTTGGAACAGCGAGTTGCGAAACATGCTGAGGGCCGCGATGGCGATCAGTCCGACGATGCCCGGTTTGAGCCCCTTGAGCATCCGGTCCAGGAAAGCAATCTTCCGGTCACGGAAGATGAAGTAGGCCAGAATCATCATCAGAGTAAACTGCGGCAGGACATTTCCCAGAGTAGCCACGATGGCACCGGGGATACCGGCAACTTTGGTTCCGACGAAGGTGGCCGAATTGATGGCGATGGGGCCGGGCGTCATCTGAGAGATGGAAACCAGGTCCGTCATCTCTTTCATCGAGAGCCAGCCTCTCTCCTCCACCACAAATCGCTGAATCAGGGGCAGAACAGCATAGCCGCCGCCAAAGGCAAAGGCACCGATCTGGACAAACACCAGAAATAATTCAAGCAGCAGCATTTATCTCACCTGCCCTTCGTCCAGAATGCTGAAGGTTGCCAGTCCGATCAGGGCCAGGGCCAGAATGATCAGAACAGTATGAATGTGGAATGCAAAGCTGGCCAGGAAAGCCGATACCATGAGAATCAAGGCAAACAGCCGGTGCTTTCGCATCGCCGCCTTGCCCATGTCATAGACCGTGAGAACCAGCACGGCGCTGATGACGCCGCCCATGCCCAGCAGAGCCGACTTTACCCAGAAATTTTTCGAGAAGGCTTCGTAAAAATAAAAGATGATGGTAATCAGGATCAGGCAGGGCAGCACCGAGGCAAGCAACGCCGTGACCGCTCCCTTCCAGCCCCGGAGCCGGTAGCCGGTCAGAAGAGAAGTGCTGATGGCCATGGCGCCGGGTCCGGATTGAGCCAGAGCCACCAGACTGAGCATCTCTTCCTCGTCGATGAGGCATTTCTTCTTGACGAATTCATCACGAATCACGGGAACGATGGTATAGCCGCCGCCAAAGGTCACTGCATTGATCTTAAAGAAGGTCAGGAATATTTCGTGCAAGGATATACTGTGTTTCATCATGCCCCCCTAGTAAACCGCCAGATTGCTGTCGGTTCTGGATTCGGTACCGGCCGCGTAAACCCCGTTATCCAGCTTCAGAATCACCTGGCCTCGTCCGAAATGGGTCCGGTCCGGTTCAATTTTGATCTCGTGGCCCCGGGCTTCCAGTTCCCGGATAATCTTGGGATCAAAGCCTTCTTCCACCAGGAAGGTTTTTTCCCGAATCCACTGCCAACGGGGCGCGTCCAGCGCCATCTGAGGATTGAGGTGGAAATCGGCCAGATTGGATACCACCTGGAAGTGACCCTGCGGCTGCATATAGGCACCCATCACGCCAAACACTCCGCAGCAGGCGCCGTCCCGGAGCAGCATGCCCGGAATGATGGTGTGATAGGTCTTTTTGCCGGGAGCCAGGCAGTTGATATGGGTCTCATCCAGTTTAAAGTCCGCGCCGCGGTTATGAAGCGCGATTCCGGTATCCTTGACCACAATGCCGCTGCCAAAGCCCATGTAGTTGGACTGAATCATCGATACCATGTTCCCGTCCTTGTCGGCGCAGGCCAGATAGACGGTTCCACCGGAAATCGGATCGTCCGGGCTGTGAAGTTCGGCCTGATCCGAGATCTGATCAAATCGCTTCCGGCCGTAAGACTCGGCCAGCAGCGCCGCCGGATCAACGGCCATGTGGGCGGGATCGGTGACATGGTGCATGCCGTCCGCAAAAGCCATCTTCATGGCTTCAAACATGGTGTGGTAATAATCGGCGCTTCGCTCAGTCACTTCCCGATGTTTAAAGATATTCAGCGCCATCAGGGCCACGATGCCCTGGCCGCTGGGCGGCAGCTCGACCACTTCCAGGCCGCGGTAGCTGGTCTTCAATGGGGTTACCCACTGGCTTTGGAAGGCCGCCAGATCGCTTTTTCTCAGATATCCGCCATGGGCAATGGCATCCTGTTCGATGCGGTCAGCCAGTTCTCCCTGATAGAACGCCTCCCCCATGGTGTTTCCGATCAGTTCCAGGGTTCTGGCGTGATGCGGCAGGCGCATGATTTCAAACGGTTGCGGTGCCCGGCCATTGATCGTAAAGGTGGCAAACCATTCCTCAAACTCCGGCTTGCCTTGCCAGGTTTCGCTGTATTTATCCACTGCCCTGGACCAGAGCTTGCTGGTGAGAGCGGCCACGGGGAACCCGTTGCGGGCATACTCAATGGCCGGCTGCAGGCATTCGGCCAGAGACAGCCTGCCAAAACGCCGGGACAGGCTGACCCAGCCCTGAGGCGCGCCCGGAACATTCACCGGAATCCAGCCCTGAGAGGGCATGGCACTGTGATGTTTCCGAACTTCATCCAATGAAATGGCCTGCGGAGAAGGTCCGTTGGAATTCATTCCATAGAGCTCGCCCTTCATCCAGACCAGGGCAAAATTGTCGCCGCCGATGCCGTTGGCGGTTGGTTCGACGACCGTCAGACAGGCTGCGGTTGCTATGGCTGCGTCCACGGCATTACCGCCCCGTTTCAGGATATCCAGACCGGCCTGGGACGCCAGAGCGTTGCCAGTGGCTACTACCCCGTTGGCTGCGCCGATTGTCAGGCGCTCTGAGGGAAATGGCTGATGATTGGGATCAAAAAACATAGGTTCCTCCAAACAGAACCAGACCGGATTTCGGTCTGATCGCTCATGTGATCAAAAAAGTGCAGTTTGCCGATAACAGACCACCGTTCATCCGGCGGCAGTCCCAGCAAACACAAGGAGTGCCGTTCCCACCGGAAGGCACTCCCTCATTATAGCATTTTTACCCGGAACGCATTGCCGCATCAAGGATTTTGCACCCAACCAGGTTGTGAGTGCGCTGGAACGCTCCAGGGATCAGTCTTTTCTCATGAGGGATTCATACACATCCTTGAGTTTTTGAGCTGTACGGTCCAGGCTGCGCTCGCGCACCTTCTCATAACCGCTGTCCGTCAGATCCGGCAGGGTCTGGTGCAGCATGCGGTCCAGAGTCTTCAGAAATTCGGCATTGGTCCTGCCCTTGTAGACATCGACATTCTCCCTGAGCCATTTCGAGTAAATGGGGATGTCGCGCACCAGCACCGGCACATTCAGCGCCAGGGCTTCCAACAGTGTCAGGCCCTCCGTTTCTTCGTAGGTAGGCATGAAAAACACATCACTGCCCAGATATGCTCCTTTCAGGTCCTCGTGATCGATGTAACCCGGAAGTTTCATATTCGAAGGGATTTTTTTCAGTAGTGAGCGCATGGCCGGCGTCAGCAGGGAGGGATCGGTATGTCCCAGCCAGATGAACTGAAAGTCAGGACGCAGCCGGGCCAGCTCGATGAAATCCTGGATGCCTTTGCGTTCTATGTAATGGCCAATGCCCAGGATCACTTTGTCCTGCGGCCCGTAGCCGAAGCGTTCCCTGAATTTAGCCGCTGCCGCGGGATCCCTATGATACTGAGCCAGGTCGATTCCATTGGAGATCGGTACGATGGGCGCCTTAATGCCGTAAACCGACAGCAGGTCCGCGGAATAATCTGTGGGGGTGATCACAACATCGCCGGTGCTGTAGCACTGTGTAATCCACCATTGAAACACCGGTGCCAGAAGATTCGAACCCACAAAGGAATTCTCAAAGTCCTCCCGGGTGGAATGGGCATAATAGACCACTTTTTTCCCCATCCGACGGGCGCGTTTGGCCATAAAGTAAAAATTTGGCAGAAAGGTGTTGAGCTGAACAATATCCCAGTCCTCCGCCGGATTCGTTGTATAGGGGATTCCCAGCTGTTCCAGCACCGCGGTCTGATTCTGGAAGGCACGGTATATGCCCGATTTCTTCATGACCTGAAGATTCTGGTCATACATCAGTAATTTCATTCTTTCTCCTTTTCAGCATCCAGCGGGGCTGTTGCTTCTGTCAGCTGCCAGCGGTACTGATTTTCATAGTATTGGGGCATCTCGCTGCTGATGCGGAACGATTCCGGCAGCGCGACGGTTCGGAGGTACTGTGCGCCTAGCTTCTGACAGACCCGCATTGAGGCATGATTGCGCAGTTCATTGGAGATCGCCAGGGACTCCATGTCATGAGCTTTGGCCAACGGAATCAGAAGGCGGCAGGCCTCAGCCGCGTAGCCATGTCCGCGGTACGCGGGAAGAATGGAATAACCGATGTTGCCGCCATAAAACAGGTTCTCGTGGTACCCAATCCGCAGATCCATGCTGCCGATGACTTCATCGCCCAGACAAATATCAAAATAATAAGCTGGAACCCAGCCCTTATCCGGTATCGCCGGACTGACCCGTGTCAGGCGCAGGGAAAGCATGCCGGATTTCAGCTCCATCCGAATAAAATCATCGAACCGGACGGATTTGGCGCAGAATTCTGCCAGATCAGCCGCCACTTCTGGCTCCTCCGGGTACTTGATGTCAATGGATCGATCCTGAGTGGCCTGAAACAGGAAATGATTCGTGGCTGAAACCAGGGACGAGGACTCGCAATGCGTCAGGTGCCACTGCAGGTAATTCTCATAGGCTTCTGTCCCCATGGCATTGACCGAAGGGGCCAGCAGCTCGGAAAATCCGTCACTGGCAAGGATTCGGCGGATGGACAGATCACAGCTTTCGATCAGATCCTTCCCTTCTTCCAGGGTATGAAAGACAAAGGGAAAATCCGCCACTCGCTGCCGGGCGGGATCATAGGTGGATTGAGCAAACCATTGTGGATTATGCATTGTTTCTGTCATGGGCACCATGTCATGGTTGATGAAGGCGCAGAAGATCGTTCCGTCCGGCTTAAGCACCCGTCGGGCTTCCATCACGGCGCGCAGCCGATCCCGGTGGTCAGACAGATGGTACAGCGGACCCAGCAGAAGAACTACGTCAAAGCTTTCAGCCGGAAGGCACGACAGATCCAGCGCATTGCCCTCCATCAGATGAATCGCCAGATTCGGATCGGTCAGTTCACGGAACTGTTGGATATTGCGCCGGGCAAGTTCAACCGCGGTGACTCGGATGCCCTGTCGGGCAAACTTCCGGGAATAGGCACCGGTTCCCGCTCCGATGTCCAGCAGCGCCATTCCTGGCTTCAGCACTGACTCAACTGCTCCGACCGTGGTCAGAAACTCGACCTGTCCTGCCTTGGACCGAAATCGCTCCTCTTCATGAAACAGGTCATAGATTCCGGATATCTGTTCTTTCAGATCCCCCGTCTCCTTGAGATCTTGGATATTGCCAGGCCACTTTGCCATGTTCTTCTCCTCTCGCAGGCTGATGCCGCATGTCTCAGCCTGTCTTGCACTCATCACTATTTTACCCTACCAATCATTAAGAAATCATAAAATAAATGGGATTAGAGTGATCCCAGGTCATTTTTACTGTTCAGTCACCTCCTCAGCCTCGCTGGCACTGACCAAATATCATAAAAGGACCTGCGGGCTTGATCCGGAATGTCAACATGAACTGCCGCTTAAACATCAGTTTAAGCAACCTGCGGTAGTTTTATGAAAAATTGTCCCACATCTAAATTTCAGCTGGACACGAACCGACATCAAGAAATTCCATCCTATCCTCAGTCTTCGGAGTTGGCTGGATTGCCTGACTCCCCACGTTGGATTTATATCTTCCTCATTAGTTGATTCACATTCTGATACCAGAACCAAACCCCCAGAGGTGATTCAGGACAATGAGATACCTTTGCAGAAAATATGATCTGGGACAAAAAAACTGAAGGAGATATGCCGACCAGGCGATAACTCCTTCAGGGATCGTATGTTCAGGATCTTAGCGGACATTATATCTTAAAATAGGCTTCCTGCCGTTCCTCATCGAATGGCACCAGACTGTTATTCTGGATCATCAGGATGCGGTCACAAAACTGCTGTAAATACTGGTGTTGATGAGAAGTAAGAATGATCGTTCGCTTCTTATCCTTTTCTGATCGAATCAGCTTCGCTACAACAAGATTCGTTTCATAATCGAGGGCGTTGAAGGGTTCATCCAGGAGGATTATCTGCTGGTTCTCCATCACTGCCTGGACGATCCCAAGTTTTTGCTTCATTCCGGAAGAATAGTTCTTGACCATGGTTTTATCATCCGGATCGAGCCCGATCGCCTGCATTGCTTCTCGGATCTGCACATCTGATATTTTGTTCTGGATCTGAGCCAGCATTTTCAAGTTGGTGAAGCCGTCATAGTATTCGATATAGGCTGGTTCATTCACAAACAAGCCGATATTCTTCGGAAAATCATGATCGTGTCCCACTTCTTTCCCGGAAACGATCACCGTTCCCTGGTCAGCATCTTCCAAACCGGAAATCAGTTTAAATAAAATGCTTTTGCCGGAACCATTTGATCCAACAATTCCAACGCATTCGCCTTCCTCTACCGAAAAATTGAGATCTGAATAGATCAATTTATTTTTAAACCGTTTGCTTACATTTTTAAGTTCAATATGACTCATTCCGTTTCCTCCATGGTTTTGTTTCGATCATTAGATAGCCGCCAATAAACACCGCCATCATCATTAAGAGAGCAATGGATTCCTTTGACAGGAATCTCGTTTGATTTCCATATTGCATAAATCCAATCGTTAATGAAAATGAATACCGGGCAAGTGGAAAGGATAAGATATAATCCATCACGATCAAGGCAATGAATGAAATCACAGCGTTCAATCGGAGGGACAACGCCCGGAACAGTACCGCCGCAAACAGAGCATGCACAGCAAACAGAAGACTGAAAATCACGAAATCAATCATTTGAACGTTCCACTCCATATAACTGCTGAATTCCTGAAAGTAAGCACCTTTCTGATTGAGCAGACTCATGGTCAACAGCAAGCCAAGGAGAACGGCCATGTACTTGGACCAGAAGAACAGGTTGCTTATCACAATTTTTCTCTGTACAACAATTTTCGATGGATACCGCAAAAAATAGGGCATATTGTGATAGTTGTTTCGTTCCACTCCACTTTTCCCCAGAAAGTAAACCGGCGTTAATGTCAGACATATTACCTTGAGCCACGAAGTAATGCTCGGAGCATCCTTGCTGGTGCCTTGCATGAGCCGGAGAGCGACATCAGTTACTGGAACGAAAGTTGGTTCCGACAATAATAACATTTCTAAAATGATAAGAACAGCGGGAACCATTATCGCATACCATAGATCATTGCGCTGGAAACTGATTGCATGTATAAATGATTTGAATCGCGGTTTTGTTTCAACCTTTCGTTTTTTTCCCCGATTCGGAATGGGGCGGAAAATGCAAAGAAAAGTTAAACCTTCAATTAAGATCATCCATATCATAATGACCGGATGACTGTCGAGATTGTGATGGAATACCAGATAGTGATTCAGACTGAAAATGGATAAAGCACCCTCAGTGGGGACTTTAAACCCCAGAATCGTCAGAGCATATACGGCAATCGCTGCAGCTATCGTACTGGTAAAGCCTCGGATTTCATGGATCTTTTGCATTAGGAGATGAAGCCAGGTTAGGCCTGCAAGAAGCCAGGCAGAAACCAGAAATATTAGGGCGAGGATGGGCAACCCTGTCCCATCAAATGTCTTCAGCACATCGATCCCATCAATGCCTGTATCCATGGTGAATGAAGAGAAGCCAAACTCTATCGGAAGAAAAAATAGACCGATCAGAAACAAGGCAAGGAAGTGAATCAGGAACACCAGTCCAATCGAGACAGATAATATCACCGTTTGCGCCAACAAATATTGGCGCTTATTTTTCATCCGGACAAGTTCCGACAAGCCTCTGTCCCGAATTAAGCGAACGATAACAATAAAAAGTACTGGAAAAACCAGATAAAAGAGCAGGTAGTGGTCTGATGCCATCGACAGGATATATTCAAAAAGACTTTGTCCTGCTTGCTCAAAAAGACTGATCTGTGCACCAGACAGATAGCAGAAAATCAAAAACTCAAAGATCAGAAGATACCTGTTGTTGTATAAGGTTCTTTTGATTGAGTTATAAATATATTTTTTCATTCCTCTTCCTTATACTAAGCGCAACAAGTCCCACTAGAACGAAATAAACGCTCAGTGTTAGTGCAATGTATCTTATCTGCATTGCTGCAGGAGATAACCGATTCAGGATAAATGTTGTTGTTATGGAAAATCGAGATAACCTGAATATCGCCGTAGTGAAATTCTCAAGAACAATAAAAATGAATGGCGCTAACAGTGCTGCAAAGATATTTTTGACATGAAGAACAACGAGTTGTCCTGCATAGCATATCAGACAGGCTAACAAAGCCTTGTACAGGCTCCAAATCAATCCGAAAAGCATCGGATGATTGACTTGCATTACGCCCCCTAACGAAAAGGACAGCAAACTGCTGGGCATTTCCTGGGAAATCCGCACAGTTGTCGCCAGTGAAACCACGATGGCCAATAGATTGGATATAAAAACCATGAAGAAGCAAGCGGTCAGTGCTTTTATTTTTCGTTGGGAAAGGTACTTTGATACATTAATCCGGTTTGCCACATTCCGTAAAAAATGATTGTTCTTCAAATAGAAGAATTCCCAACAAAATGGCACCGTCACAAATAAGGGAAAGAAAAAATCAATTGGTTCAGAACCATAGATATATGGCTGAATGCGATCCGTAAACCGGGTATTTCCTTGAAATGTTCTGATTGAAAATAAAAGTGCACCAAAATACAAAATGGAAGCTAATAAATAGCCCGAATATTCGATGCGGCAAGTCCTACGTTGAAATTTCATAAATCACCATCTTTA
>JABNAD010000816.1_pt1 | contig 14665 bp, 9 predicted proteins | sample 7240381 | NCBI WGS metagenome assembly JABNAD01 (sample SAMN11332834, study PRJNA596920) | anaerobic digester metagenome | biome: digested sludge; isolation source: digested sewage sludge-derived enrichment culture grown on H2/CO2 | place: Germany: Goettingen
CCGCATGGACCAGTCGGGGTTGAGCCTGTCGGGCGGTCAGCAGCAGCGCTTGTGCATCGCCCGCGCCATGGCCGTGGAACCGGAGGTGCTGCTCATGGACGAACCTGCCTCGGCGCTGGACCCCATCGCGACCCAGAAGATCGAGGAGCTCATCCACGAGCTCAAGAGCAAATTCACCATCGTCATCGTGACGCACTCCATGCAGCAGGCCGCCCGCGTTTCCGACCGGACCGCCTTCTTCTACATGGGGCGCCTCATCGAGATCGGTCCCACGGACAAGCTGTTCACCCGGCCGGAGAACAAGCAGACCGAAGACTACATTACCGGCCGTTTCGGCTGATGTGCGCCCGGTGAAACGGCAATTCGCGAAAATTTCAAAGGAAGTGAAGTATGTATACGCATCTGCATGAAGAGATAGAGACGCTGAAAATGAAGGTCCTGAAGATGGTGGCGCTGACCGAGGCCGCCGTCGAGAAGTCAATCAAGGCCTACGTGAACAAGGACCTGTACCTGGCTGAAGAGGTCCAGGATGGGGATGTCGAGGTCAATCGGCTGGAAGTGGAAATCGACGAGTTGGGGCTGCGCCTTCTGGCCCTGGAGCAGCCTGTGGCCGGGGACCTGCGCTTCATTCTGGGGTGCATGCGCATCAGTGTCGATCTGGAGCGCATTGCCGACGAGGCGGTCAACATTGCCGAGCGCTCCATCATGCTCAGCTCCCGCCCGGCGCTGCCGTTCCAGGACAACGTCCGCGAGATGGGCGGCAAGGCCCTGGCCATGCTCCGGCACGCCGCCCAGGCCTTCGCCTCGGGCAACGTCGAGGAAGCGTTGGAGGTCTGCAAGCTGGACAGCGAGGTCGACGTCCTCAACCACAAGAACGTGCGCGAGGTCATCGAGTACATGTGCCACGAGACTCCGGCCATCGAGCGCTCCGTGCACACCATCATCCTCATCCGCCGCATCGAGCGCATCGGGGACCTGGCCACGAACATCGCCGAGTCCGTGGTCTTCATCACCCAGGGTGTGAACATCAAGCACAAGGTCTATTTCGACGAACGCTGATTCCGGCGCGGCGTCGGAATCAGCATCACTCCCCCGCGGGGATGGCGCGACCAGAGGATGGCGCGCCATCCCCGCGGCCGTTTTCCGGGCTGCTCGGAAGACTGCGCCGCCGTCCGCCCCTGTTCCGCCTTTCCGCCTCCCCCGGGAAAAGTTCGTGTGTCCGCATGGTTGCATCGGCTGGCTGCGCATCCTTGCTGTGGTGGCCGTTGTGAGCTATCCACGGGTGCGTTGGCTCAATGCGCGCGAAAGTCCTGGGCGCGGATGCATCTCGAATTCGGAAGAGGAAACATGTCTCCTAAGCTTATCCGGAAAGAGGAAGCTGTTGTTTATGATCAGATGGTCTCAAGCTATCTGAAGGAACAGAGCGGGTCTTTCTTTCTTGTCACGAATGATGAAATGTTTGTTAAGACGGTCCGCGGCGCAATGCGTTTCATTGGGTTCAACTATGATTCGCTTGCATTGACGCATGTTTCTTCAGACGTGGTGCGGAAATGCCGTGATTTGCTGAATGCATACGCACAGATAGTCCTCTTCATCGAATCGAAGATCAGCGGCAAGTCCAATGTCTACGAATTCAAGCGCATCAAGGAAAGTTTCGGGGACAAGGTCAAGATCATCTGTCTGACGCCGGAGGTGTCCGAGGAGAATGTATCCTTCATCGCGGAGAACGATGTGGATTCGATCATCGTCAAGCCCATCTCCATCAATAACCTCATTCAGAAGATCGCCTTCGCCATCAGGCCGACCAACAGTTTTTTCGTCGAAGTGGAGCAGATCAAGAAGTTGATCGACCAGTGCCTGTACGAGGAGGCTATGCCGAAGATAGAGATGCTCCTCAAGGAAAAGCCGAGCAGTTCCATATGCATGATGCTCAAGGGCGACATATTCAAGAGCAAGAAGGATTTCGGCAACGCGGAGCACTATTACAAGGAAGCGTCGAAAGGGTCGCGTCTGAATCTGAAGCCGCTGCAGCGGCTGGCCAACCTCTATCTTGAGGCCGATGACGCGGCGAACTATCTCAAATATCTGCTGCTCATGGACAAGATTTCGCCCCTCAATCACGAGCGCAAGATCAGCATCGGTGAGCAGTACAGCAAGAACGGCCAGGAGGAGGCTGCGCAGAAATACTACCAGGACGCCCTGGGCATCGTGCGGGCCCAGGCCAACGACATGCTGGCCTCGACATACATGGAGATCGGCGTGAAGCTGCGCGAGATCAACCCCGAGCAGGGACTCGCGTTCATGCGCCAGGCCCTGGAAAGCAAGGGCAGCGATTTCTCGCGCGCCGACCTGTGGATGGTCAACGAGATGGGGCTTTCCATGCGCAAGCAGGGCGACTGGCAGGGTGCCGTGGACGCGTACCAGAAAGCCCTGCATGTCATCCCGGACGAGCCGGGGCTGCACTACAACATGGGCATGGCCTATTTTCAGGGCAAGGAGCACTTGAAGGCCGTCAAGCAGTTCGAAAAGGCCGTCGCCGCCCGGCCCGAGATTCTGCAGGAGTCTCCGCTCATCCCGTTCAACATCGGCATGGTCTATCTCAAGATGAAGAAGTTTCCGGATGCGGACCGGTACATGCGGGCCGCCCTGCAGATCGACCCGGATTTCGAACAGGCCCAGGCCGTCCTCGGAAAGATCGGTTCCGCAACCGGGGTCCTCGCGGACCCGTCCCGGCAGTCCTGAACACCCGTGCACAGGCTCGACTGGCCGGCCGCGGCCGAACTTGCCTCGCCGCAAGCCAAGGGCTAGAAGACCGCAACCTTTTCCTTTCGTGGAGGCCCGGCATGCACCGCGTCGTTCTGTTCTGCCTGTTCGCCCTGACCGCGGCGTTTTCCGCGCAGGCCTACGACTATCCGTTCACGAATCCTTACGAAGCCACGGTTTTCGGCACGCTGCCGCGGGACGAGTTCGACCTTTCATCCGTTCGGCCGGCCGACTTTTCGGATCTGAACCCCCTGCGGGATCTCGGGGTCGTGCGCAGCCGGGAAATGCTCCTGCATGACCGTCCCGTGCCCGAGATCCTGTGGTACGACGACACTCTGCAGTACACGCTGGCGCAGCAGAGGGACAAGGCGCCCCTGCTGTTCATCCTGGCCGGAACCGGCTCCTCCCACGAGTCGGCAACCTGCAGCTTCCTGCAGCGTGTCTTCCACCGGGCCGGTTTCCACGTGGTCACCCTGTCCTCGCCGACCTACCCCAACTTCGTGGTCAGCGCCTCGGCCACCCAGGTGCCGGGCTACATCCCCAACGACGTGGCCGACCTCTACCAGGCCATGGACGCCATCGCGGACCAGCTGGGGCGGGACAGGATCGCGTCCTTTCACCTCGTCGGCTACAGCCTCGGCGGGACCCAGGCGGCCTTCCTGGCCGAGCTGGACACCCGCGAGGGGCGCTTCGGCTTCGAGAAGGTGCTGCTGCTGAACCCGGCCGTGAACCTCATGACCTCGGCCATCCGCCTCGATCATCTGCTGTCCGACAACGTGGCCGACCGGTCCGAGGCCGCGCGCACGGTGGCCGGGCTGGTGCGCCAGCTTTCCGAGGCCTACCGCTCCAGCGACCAGGTGAACTTCGGCGACGAGTTCCTCTTCGCCCTGCACCGCAACCGCACCATCTCCGAGAAGGAGCTGAAGATCCTCATCGGCGTGGCCTTCCGCCTGTCGCTCGCGTCCATGGTCTTCACCAGCGACACGTGCACGGGCGCGGGGTACATCGTGCCGCGGGGGCACCGGATCGTGAAGGACGAGTCCCTGGCCCCCTACCTCGATTCGGCCGTGGGCGTGAGCTTCGAGGACTACGTCAGGGAGTACCTGCTGCCTTTCCTGCAGTTCCAGGACCCGGCGATCACCCCGGAAAAGGCCGTGGCGGCATGCAGTCTCGAAGCCATCGGCCCGTTTCTGCGCGGCGCGGGAGGCATCGCCGTCATGACCAACGCCGACGACCCGATTCTGACGCCGGAAAACTTCGCCTTTCTGGAGCGCACGTTCGGGCCGCGCCTGACCGTCTTTCCCGTCGGCGGCCATTGCGGCAACCTGCGCTTCAGGGACAACGTGGCGGCCATGATCGATTTCTTCCGCAAATGAGGCGACCCATGCGCGTTCTTCTTCTCGTTCTTCTTTTCGTTCTGGCCAGCGGCTGCGCCACCTCTCCGGAGCACCAGCCCGGGCCTTTCCAGGCTCCCGTGCATCGCGGCCTTCCCGAGGACCCGGAGGTCGAGAGGCTCTTTCTGGTCGAAGACCCCTGGGAGGGTTTCAACCGCTGGATGTACCATTTCAACGCCCAGTTGGACCGCTACGTCTACCTGCCGGTGGTTCATTTCTACGAAGCGGTCCTGCCGGACAGCGTGCAGCAGGGTGTTTCCAATGTATTCAATAATTTCAAGGAAATACCGATTTTCGTCAACTCGGTCCTGCAGGGCAACCCCAAGAAGGCCTCGGTTTCGCTGGGGCGCTTCGTCTTCAACACGACCATCGGGCTGGGCGGGTTGATCGATGTGTTGGGCAAGGGGGGCATCCCGCAGGAGAACGAGGATTTCGGACAGACCCTGGGCGCTTGGGGCGTGCCTCCCGGACCGTACCTGGTCCTGCCGGTCCTCGGTCCCTCGGGGTTGCGGGACGCCGGGGGCACGGCCTTTGACGCGGTCCTGACCCTCAACCCCGCGGACTTCGTCTTCGACGGCATGGGCTGGGCGGCCCGGGGAACGGCGACCACGGCCGTGTACGGGCTGAAGGCCGTGGACGCCCGGCACCAGGTCAAGTTCCGGTACTACGAAACCGGAAGTCCGTTCGAATATCAGCTGGTGCGCTTCGTCTATACCAAGAAGCGCGAACTCGACATCGCGAAGTAGCCTCCCGGAAGGCCTCGACGCACCCGCCGTCGGGGCCTGCTCCCTCTTCCAGTCTTCCTCCCTTATTCCGCAGGCAACTTTTTTTCTGCAAACTCAAGTTTGCAGGTGCCAATCCGTGTTGTCGTATTTCGGGCGTACAGTCATCGTAACGTCTTGAAATTGAATGGGGTCGCCGCAGAACCTGCTTGGCATGGCTTTTGTTATCTGTCGCTTCGAAAAAGGTGCCCCACAGCGGGGATTCATTCGAAACAAGCAAGGAGGAAGAAACACCCATGGCCCAAGACAGCAACGTCGTCATTGATCACGGCAAGAGCCAGTGGTCGGACTTGTGGAAGAAAGAGGACTATCTGGCCATCTGGCTCGGCTTCGTCATCATCGCCGTGAGCATCCTGGCCTACACGACCTTCGGTCCCAAGGCCGAGTTCGCCGAAAAGATCGCCGCGGCCAACCAGATTCAGGAAGCCGAACTGGCCAAGGCCCCGTTCAAGACCATCGCCTGGCACAAGGCCCAGGACGACAAGGGCAAGCTCAAGGGCACCAGCACCCCCTTCGGCAAGTTCGCGACTCACTGGACCAAGACCCCGGGTTCCTGGAAGACCAATCCCATGGACGCCTTCATCAGGACTGAGGCCCAGGCCCAGGCTCTGAACGAGAAGGCCATGCCCAAGTATGAAGAAGCCAAGGGCAAGGCCGAGGCCGCCCTGGCAGCCGCCGTGGCCGCCGAGGAAGCCGCCGCCGGCGCCTCCTTCCAGGACAAGGCCCTGAACGACGATGCCACCGCCAAGATCGGCGAATGGCGCGCCGCGCAGAAGGATGCGAGCGCAGCCAAGGCCAAGGCCGAGAACAAGCCCTACAACTACATCCCGACCCTGATCGGCCTGTGCGTCTTCCTGGCCGCCATCTTCGGCGTGGGCATCGCCATGATGGGCAAGAGCATGCCCGCCTTCATGCAGGGCTTCACCATCGTCTTCCTGGTGGCCGTGCTGGCCTACATGCTCGGCGGACAGTCCATCTCCAAGCAGTACGGCTTCGGCGCCGAGGCTTGGGGCGTGGTGCTCGGCATGCTCATCGCCAACACCATCGGCACGCCGAAATGGGTGCTGCCGGCCTGCGAAGTGGAATTCTTCATCAAGACCGGTCTCGTGCTCCTGGGCGCCGAGGTCCTCTTCAACAAGATCGTGGCCATCGGCATCCCCGGCATCTTCGTGGCCTGGGTCGTGACGCCCATCGTCATCGTCGTGACCTACGCCTTCGGCCAGACCATATTGAAAATGCCTTCCCGGACTCTGAACATCGTCATCTCCGCCGACATGTCCGTCTGCGGCACCTCCGCGGCCATCGCCACGGCGGCCGCCTGCCGGGCCAAGAAGGAGGAGCTGACCCTGTCCATCGGCCTGTCCCTGGTCTTCACCGCCATCATGATGATCGCCATGCCGGCCTTCATCAAGGCCGTTGGCATCCCGGAGGTCCTGGGCGGCGCCTGGATGGGCGGCACCATCGACTCCACGGGCGCGGTGGCCGCAGCCGGCGCGTTCCTGGGCCAGAAGGCCATGTACGTGGCCGCGACCATCAAGATGATCCAGAACGTCATGATCGGCGTGACCGCCTTCTGCGTGGCCATCTACTGGGTCACCAAGGTTGAGACCACCGAAACGGGCCGCACCGTCGGCGCCGGCGAGATCTGGCACCGCTTCCCGAAGTTCGTGCTGGGCTTCATCTCCGCCTCGATCATCTTCTCCATCCTCGACCAGGGCATGGGCAAGGATCTCGGCAACTCCGTCATGGAGTACGGCATCGTGCGCGGCGGCACCAAGGTCCTGCGCGACTGGTTCTTCGCCCTGTCCTTCGCGGCCATCGGCCTGTCCACGAACTTCCGTGAGCTGGCCAAGTACTTCAAGGGCGGCAAGCCGCTCATCCTGTACGTCTGCGGCCAGAGCTTCAACCTGGCTTTGACCCTGGCCATGGCCTACGTCATGTTCTACGTGGTTTTCCCGGAAATCACGGCCAAGATCTAAACAGCAAGCAGGCCGGGAGGACGCGTCCTCCCGGCCTTTCACAGGATTTGCCATGAACGAGAAAAGCCTGGCGGTACGGCTCAAGAATTTCGTCCTGGCCACGGGCACGGCCCTGGCCTTCGTCTACCTCTTCCTGCCCCTGCTCACGAACTCCTGCGGGATCCTGCACCGCATGTCCGTGTACCTGGACAACAACGGCATCGACCCGACCCGGTACTACTACACCGACGTGGAGCAGGTGAAGGAAGGAGAGGAATACCTCCGCTTCGCCCTCGAGGAGAAATAACGGGGCCCCGCCCCGTTCCGAGGGCCGCCCCGCCCGCACGTCTTGATCGGGGAGCGCATCCGTCCTATTGCAGTCCCGTACGCGTCGACGGCCGTGGGCCTCGACGTCAGGGCGGCACACCTTCGCGCCCCGTTCCCCAGGACTTTCCGCACGGTGCCCGCACCGCGTCATCCCAGGCCAGGACATGCACATCCCCAAGCCTTCAAAGATCCAGACCAAATTCATCTCCGGGCTCCTCGTGGCCTCGATCTTCCTGGGCATCGCCTTCTCCGTCGGGTTCTACGTGCACATGAAGAACGTCCTGGAGGAGGAGGTGCGCGACAAGGCCCTGCTCATCTTCACCCATGTGGACTCCATCCAGCATTACGTGCGGGACGTGCTGCGGCCGACCATGTACGAGCGGCTGCCGTCCTCCTTCGTCATCGAGGCCATGTCGTCCTCGTTCATCTCCCGGGCCATCATGGCCCCGGTCAACGACGAACGGGACGGGACGATCTACCGCCGCGTGGCCATCGACGCCCGCAACCCGGCCTACGAGGCCAACGCGCACGAGCGCGAGCTGATCAAGTATTTCCGGGCCAATCCCGACGAAGAGTTCTGGCAGGGGTACAAGGTGCTGGACGGGGAAAGGTACTACCTCAAGGTGCGTTCGGTGCGTTTCGAGGAGTCCTGCATGTACTGCCACGGCCAGCCGGAAAGCGCCCCACAGGAGCTCATCGCCCTCTACGGGGTGCGCGGCTTCGGCAAGCAGCTCGGCGCCATCGCGGGCGTTGATTTCGTCGGCATCTCGGTGCACAGCAGCGTCGGCAGGGTGCAGCAGACCATCCTGACATATTTCGCCTTTTTCGCCCTGGGGGCGCTCTTTTTCTTTTCCGCCACCAACATTCTCTTCCGGGTGCTGGTGGTCAACAACCTCAAGCGGCTGAGCAGCGTCTTCCGCCGCAATGTGGCCGATGCAGAGGGTTCGGCCCTGCTCAGCAGGCTCGAGCAGGGAGACGAGATCGAAGAGCTCGTCGAAGGCATGGAGCAGATGGGCGACCATCTTTTCGAGGCCCGGCGGCAACTCCAGGATTACGCGGAAAACCTGCGGCGGATGGTCGACGAGCGCACCGAGGCGCTGTCGCGCGAGGCCGAGGCGAGGCAGGCCGACGTGCGCCTGTTCGTGCGCCTGCTCGAGGACATGCGCCAGAGCAGCTCCCGCGCGGAACTGTGGAATTTCGCGCTGCCACAGATCTGTACCCGGTTCGGAGCGCGCGGCATCGGCTACGTCTGCACCATGGCCTCCCAGAATTATTACGTCTGGCCCGAGACCATGGGGGCGCCGGAACTTCCGGCCGATTTCGTGGACGTGCTGACGGGCAGCGCCTGCATCCAGTCCGGTTCGCGCATCTTCGTGCCCGTCGAATCGAGTTCAGGCAACGCTGAGGGCATCCTCTGCCTGACCTGGGACAGCGAGGAGGAGGCCGCCAGTCACGACCGAGGCGTCCTGCTGGCCCTGGGGCGGCAGCTCGGCACGGCCGCCGAGAACCTCACGGCCATCGACAGCCTGCTGCGCCAGATGAGCGTGCTCGAAACCATCGTCGAAGGCATCACCGACCCGTTGGCCCTCATGGATTCGAGCTGCGCGGTGCTGACCGTGAACCAGGCCGCCCGGCAGCTGACATCCGAGCTGACGGACGGGGTCCGCACCGACGGGAACATGCTGGCCATCTTCTTCGACCCCGAAGCCGGCAACTGCCCCATGCTCGACGCCATCCGCAGCGGAGCGCCGGACCAGCGCGAGGTGGAGCTGCCCGGAGGGCGTTCCTTCTCCCTGTCCATGTACCCGGTGCGCAGCGAGGAGGCCCAGACCGACCGCGTCGTGGTCTACGTGCGCGAGACGACCATGGAGAAGCGCATGCGCGCCCAGGTCTGGCACTCCGAGAAAATGGCGACCGTGGGCAAGCTCACGGCCGGCCTGGCCCACGAGATCAACAACCCCCTGGGCGTCATCCTCTGCTACGCGGGCCTTCTGCGCCAGACCGTCACGGAGCCGCAGCAGGCCGCGGATCTGGATATCATCGAGCGACACACGCGCCAGGCCCAGCGGGTTCTGCAGGAGCTGCTCAATTTCGCCCGCCCCAAAGCTGCGGGGTCCGGAACCTCGGATGCCTGCGCCGTGGCCGCGTCCGTGTGCGACGTCTTTTCCGTGCAGGCAGCCAAGAAACGGGTGGAGCTGAGGCTGGAGAGCCGGCCCGGTCCGCTTTTCGTGCGTCTGGGGATAGGGGAGCTGGAGCAGGTCGTGAGCAATCTGGTCATCAACGCCCTCGACGCCGTCGATGAAGGGGGCGGCGAGATCGTGGTCCGCGTGGCCCCTGACGGGAACCGCGTTGAAATCGTCGTGGACGACAACGGCCCGGGAGTCTCGGCGGAAGATGAACCGCACATATTCGACCCCTTTTACTCCACCAAGGCCATCGGCGCGGGCACGGGCCTGGGATGGGCCGTGGTCTACGGCATGGTCCGCGATGTGGGCGGGGAAGTTGTCGTCGGACGTTCGCCCCTGGGCGGCGCGCGGTTCGTCGTGACCCTGCCCACCATGTCTGACGTCCCGCAGGCCGAACCCGGAAATCGAGGACTCAATTCATGAATGTCGTTGCAGCACCGGACCGCGTCCGGGAGATCCGGGTCGTCGTCGCCGACGACGAAGGGGATTTCGCCCGCGGCCTGGCACGTCTGATTGGTGGCCGTTTCCCGGAATTGAGCGTCGTCGCGGTCCAGAGCGGCCGTGAAGCCCTGCGGGTCATGGCCGAGGGTCCGATCCAGCTGATGATCACGGACCTGCGCATGCCGGAAATGACGGGTATGCAGCTTCTGAAGGAGGCCCTGGCCGTCAACCCGGGCCTGAGCACCGTCGTGCTGACGGCGTACGGGACCATCGAGACGGCGGTGGAGGCCCTGCGGATCGGGGCCTATGACTTCCTGACCAAACCCATCGAGCCCGAGCAGCTTTTCCGGGTGGTGGAGAAGGGGCTGGAGCGCAGCCGGCTGCTGGAGGAGAACAACCGCCTGCGTGAAATTCTTTCGCGTCAGGACGCCGGCGGTGAACTGGTCGGCGAGGGGCCTGCCATGCGTCAACTCAAGAGGACCGTGGCGGCCGTGGCTCAGTCCGAGTACACGGTGCTCGTGCGCGGGGAGTCCGGCACGGGCAAGGAGCTGGTGGCGCGGCTCATCCACCGCCTCGGCTCCCGGGCGGCCCGCGCGTTCCTGTCCGTGAACTGCCCCTCCATCCCGGAGAACCTGCTCGAAAGCGAATTGTTCGGGTATGTCAAGGGCGCCTTCACGGGCGCGGACCGTGACCACAAGGGGCTCTTTGCCGCCGCCGACAAGGGCACCATGCATCTCGACGAGATCGGGGACATCTCGTCCTCCGTGCAGACCAAGCTGTTGCGGGTCCTGCAGGACGGCGAAGTCCGCCCCGTGGGTTCGAACTCGACGGCGCAGGTCGACGTGCGCCTCATCGCCTCCACCAACCAGGACCTGGAGGCGGCCATGAAGGCCCGGACCTTCCGCGAAGACCTCTACTACCGCCTGAACGTCCTCTCCATCACGCTGCCCCCGTTGCGCGACAGGACCGAGGATATCCCGCTGCTGGCCGCGCACTTTTTCCGTGTGGCGTGTCGTGAGATGGGCCTGGTCGAAAAGGAGGTCGATCCCGAGGTCATGCATTGGTTGGCCGGCAACCCGTGGCCGGGCAACGTGCGCGAGTTGCAGAACTTTGTGCGGCGCATGACGGTTTTCGCCACGTCCGAACGGGTGGACATGAACCTCGTCCGCCTCGTCTGCCAGGGGGGAGGGGCGTCCGTTCCGGCGGAAGGGTGCGCCCGCGTGCCCGGTTCCAGGCTTGGCGAGTACAAGTCCGCCAAGGCCGAGGTCGTCAGCGCCTTCACCCAGCACTACGTTCGCGACCTTCTGGCCCAGACCAGGGGCAACGTGTCCGAAGCGGCCCGCGTTTCGGGCCTTTCGCGCGTGGCTTTGCAGAAGATTCTCGCCCGCATGGGGGAGAGCGCGTCCCGGTACCGGGACGGCTGAAGCTTTTCCGGGGAGGCCGTTACGGCCCCCCCCCGTTCACCCCGCCATTGGCAGGTCGATGAAGAAGACCGTCCCTTTCCCGAGTTCCGAAAACACCGAGAAATCTCCGCCATGGCCCTTGGTGATGATGAAGTACGACACTGAAAGCCCAAGCCCCGTGCCGACGCCGGGCGGTTTTGTCGTGAAGAACGGCTCCATGATCCGCTTCTGCACGTCCGGGGGGCATGCCGGGGCCGTTGTCGCGCACTTCGATGCGCAGGAATTCGCCGTTGACCCGGACATGGATGTCGATCTTGGGCTCCCGTGGCGGAGGGGAGATTTCGGCCATGGCCTGGGCCGCGTTGCGCAGGAGGTTCAGGATGACCTGCTCGATTTCCGTTTCCGTGCAGGGGATGTCCAGGACGTGGCCCTCGACGGCGATGCTCACGACAATCTGCTTGAAGTCGTAGGCCTTTTTCAGATCGTAGTCGTTTCGGGCCAATGCGACCGCTTCATTGATGATCTTGCGGACATCGCACGACTGCCGCCTGGATTCGCTCTTGCGGCTGAAGAGCAGCATGCGCGTGATGATTTCCGACGCCCGCACGGCCGCTTGCTGGATGTGCTCGATGAACTCGTCGAGTTTTCTGGCGCGCATGTATCGGTCCACGGCCGCCATATCGAGCCCCAGTTCCCCGGCGGCCTGTATGTTCTTCTGGAAGTCCGGCCGGCTGCGTTGCTTCAGGTTCTGCGCCGCCTGCACGATGATGCCCAGAGGGTTGTTGATCTCATGGGCGACGCCGGCGGCGATGCCCCCGAGGGAGACCATCTTTTCGGACTGGACCATCATTGCCTGGATCTTGCGCATCTCCGTCACGTCCCGGCTGATGGACATGAGCACGGTTTGGCCGGAAATCATGATCGTCCTCGCGGAAACGAGATGGGTCGAGGCGCTCCCGTCCTTGCGGTAGAATTCCATTTCGACGTTGTGGAAACTCCCGCCGTGCCGGACCTGTTCCCTCAGCATTTCGAGCTGCCGAAGGTCGGAATGCAGCCCTAGTTCGGCGGGTGTGAGGCCGAGGACTTCCGCACGCTCGTACCTCGGCATGACCAGGAACGCTTCGTTGACCTCGATGATCCTGCCCGTTTCGAGGTTGGAGATGACGATGCAGTCGGGGCTGAGCATGAAGAGTTCGGAAAATGTCTTTTCCGAGGCCTTGAGGGCTTCCTCGGCGCGTTTGCGTTCGGTGATGTCCTCGATGGTCCCGTCGAGGTACGCGGCTTCCCCTGTTTCCTCCGTCTGCAGCGAAGCATGCATGACCCCGTAGAGAGGGGTGCCGTCCCTGCGCTTGAACTCCACTTCCATGGTGGCTCCCGCTGGGTTTCGGCGCAGCGCATTCAGGAACGTTTCCCGGGCCTGGGGCCGCGGGTATATGTCCCGGGCGATGTCCCTCACTTCCCGGATGATGTGCGCGGAACTTTCATACCCGAACATCCTCGCCAGCGTGGGGTTGGCGTCCAGGAAATTGCCGTCGAGGGTGGAGCGGAAGATGCCGATGGGGGCGTTGTTGAAGATGTCCCGGTATTTTTTTTCGCTCTCGGCCAGGGCGAGTTCGGCGCGCTTCTTGTCGGTGATGTCCAGGATCATGGACAGGATGGCGTCCGTGTCCCCGTACGGCACCGGAACCGAGGAGAAGAGCACGTGGGCCGTTTTTCCGTCGGATCTGCGTGATTCGATTTCGCGATTGAAGACGCCGCCCTGTCGCACGGTGCCCCGGATGGCCCTGCACTGTTCGGGCGTGAAGCCGGTAAAGTCCGCGGACGCCATGCCCAACGCCTCTTCCCTGGAAAAGCCGGTGCTCTTCGTGAAGGCGTCGTTGACGTCCAGGAAGCGTCCGTCTTCCAAGTCGTTGATGACGATGGAAAACGGGGAGTGGTCGAAGATGGATTTGAACCGGCGTTCGCTTTTCTCCTTTGTGTTCAGGATGGTCCTGTACTCGGTGATGTCTCTGCCCTCGGCGATGATGTACGTGCATTGACCGTGTTCGTTCTTCAGGCCGGAACAGGCGAAGTCGACAAAACGCTCTTCGCCGGTCCGGCTGACATGCACGGCATCGCTCCAGTACACCCCGCCCCCCGTCGCGACGGTCATGGCCGTTTTTCCGATGCGCCGGCTTTCCTCCTTGTCCGGCCACCAGGGTGCTTCCCAGAAGCATTGTCCCAGGATCTCCGGGTCATGATACAGGGAATCCAACGCCGAACGGTTGATCTTCAGGATGCGGCCGTCCAGATCCAGCAACGCGAACAGGTTGAAGGCCTGATTGAACAGGGCCGAGGTGACGGCCTCGGCTTCCCGAAGTTCGATTTCCACGGTTTTTTGTCGGTGGATGTCCACGTTCATGCCGATGATGCGGTTGGGGCTGCCGTCCTCATCCCAGGACATGGCACGCCCTTTCCCCATGATCCATCGCCATTCCCCGGCCCTGGTGCGCATGCGGAACTGGGTTTCGAAGATGCCGATCCCACCGTCCTGGACGAAGTCATGCATGACCTGCCTGGTCGTTTCCACATCGTCGGGATGCGTCAGAGCCGCCCAGCCGGCGAAGCTGGACGGGACGTCGTCGGGAACGTAGCCGAGGTTGGCGAACCAGTCCGCGCTGAAAATAGCCTTTCCGGTCTGCGGGCAATACTCCCAGATGCTCGTCTGGGTCCCCTTCAGGGTCAATTCGAGCCGCTCCTTTTGGTCCCGTATCTCGGCCGCGGCGGCGCGGAGGGTGTTTTCCCTGCGCACGAGGCGGCTGCGCAGCATGGCTGCGGTCGCTGCCAGTACGAACAGGGCAGGCACCAGGCCGCCCACTGTGAGCTGCAGGAACCATTGTTCCTCGGGTAGGAGGACGGCCCCGGATTTCAGGAGAATCCGGTCGTCGTCCTTCGGACATTTCGCCTCTGAGCCGGGTTCCTCGGACAATGCCGCGAACATTGCGCGACGCTCGGCACCCCACGCCTTCTCTCCCGTGCCGGGTGACAGGGCCGCGCACTCCGGCGCTGCCGCCATTGTCAGGGCGAACACGGCGAAGGCGATTTTGGCTGCGTGCATCCACAGGAAAAATCCTTGGGCCCTGTCGGTTCTCCCGGCGGCTGTCCGTGTCATTTCAAGATCCCGACTCGCGGTGGTCCGCAGGCTTTCCGCCCTTTTCACCGTCATGCAGGGTGTCCGTTTCAGTTCTTTTCTGGGCACAGGCGCTCCTTGATCGGCAGTCAGCGCATCAGTTTCCTGGCCACGGCCAGGAGCTGGTCCGGCTTGAAGGGTTTGACGATCCAGCCCGTGGCGCCGGCGGCCTTGCCCTGCTCCTTCCTGTCGGCCTGGGATTCCGTGGTCAGCATGACGATGGGCACGAACTTGTATTGGGC
>JABNAD010000403.1_pt2 | contig 14664 bp, 14 predicted proteins | sample 7240381 | NCBI WGS metagenome assembly JABNAD01 (sample SAMN11332834, study PRJNA596920) | anaerobic digester metagenome | biome: digested sludge; isolation source: digested sewage sludge-derived enrichment culture grown on H2/CO2 | place: Germany: Goettingen
AGATTTTAGACAAAGAACTAAACAACTTGTCTCGTCCTTAGGCGAGACCAAACACTAAACAAGGTTAAAGGAGAAAAGCAGACTTTAGACGCTTGACTTTAGATTTTAGACAAAGAACTAAACAACTTGTCTCGTCCTTAGGCGAGACCAAACACGATACACTATAATTACTAAACACAAAACAACCAACATGGACAAATTCTATCCAACAATCAAGCAATCATTTGGGATTCTTGGCATTCTTCTTTTAGTCAGTTTTTTTGCAGGATTTATTTCACTACTATTCGCAGGCCTTCAAATGGTTTTCCCTAACGCTGTCTACCTTAAATCTTTAGGATACATGATTGGATATGCAATTACGTTTGGCTTTACAATCAACTATCTAAAAAGAAAAATCACCAAAGAGTACAACCAGCCCTTTTCGTGGGATTTTAACAACACACCATGGGTTATTTACGTTGTTGCCATTGCCATTGGGCTTACCAATTCTGTAATAACCGAACCCATAACCAGTCTTATACCCATGCCAGAGTGGGCTAAGAACCTTTTCGAATCAATGCTTAGTAAAAATGCATTTTCTTTTATTACAGCAGTTATTCTTGCCCCTGTTTTGGAAGAGGTACTTTTCCGGGGAATAATACTAAAGGGCTTCCTAAAGAACTACAGCCCAGTAAAAGCAATTGTTGTTTCCGGCTTACTATTCGGAATCTTTCACTTAAACCCATGGCAAGCTATTGGAGCCAGCTTTGTAGGCGTTATCCTTGGCTGGGTTTACTACAAAACCAAATCAATAATTCCCTGCATCATCATCCACTTTGTGAATAACCTTTTGGCATTTATCCTCTTCAACCATACAAACGATGCCGATGGCACCATTATGGAGATGTTTAGTAGTACCTCACTTTACCTTGTATTTTACTTTGCAATAATTGCCATAACAACCATAGGATTACTTATTATTGCAAAGAAGCAAGAGACCATTAATCCCGATTAGTATTGTCAACATACATAGACATAATACTGCCGCTGGCATTACCGCAGCTATACACCTACTCCGTTCCCAAGGAGTGGGAGGCCAACGTAGTGCCAGGGGTAAGGGTTATTGTCCCCTTTGGCAAAAAGAAGCTTTACTCGGCAGTAGTTAGCCGCGTACACAATCAGGCTCCAACGGCTTACGAGACCAAGGATATTGTTCAGGTTTTTGATAGCAGCCCAGTTGTAAACCAAACCCAGCTAAGTTTCTGGAGCTGGATGGCCGATTACTACATGTGTACCGTTGGTGAGGTGATGAAAGCCGCTCTTCCATCGGCTATGAAGCTGGAGAGCGAAACCGTAATATCGGTAGTTGAGCAGGAAGAGGAAGCGGAGGCACCGCTACTATCGGAGAAGGAGGACCAGCTGCTGCTTCACATAAAGGCCGAGAAAAAATCGACCATTCAAAGCCTAGCTGCAAGCAGCGGGATATCCAATCCCATGCCCATACTGCAACAGCTAATAGAGAAAAACCTTATTCAGATTGATGAGGATATAGACCCTGCCTACAAGCCCCGCTTTGAGACGTTCATCTCCATGCACAGCAAGTGCCAGAACAACGATGCGGTTAACATAGCCTTTGAGGTTATAGCCAAAGCTCCTGCACGGCAAAAGGTACTTATGTCGTTCCTAGCCCTTGCAGGCCCAAACAAGGCCTTCACGGCCAAAATCAAGAAGAAGGAGCTGCTTACAAAGGCAAACGTATCGGCATCGGCGCTAACGGCGCTAATAGACATGCAGATACTTTCCGAGGAGAAGGTTGAGGTAAGTAGGCTTGACACCTCCCAAACCCAAACGCACGATATGCCGCCGCTATCCAATGCACAGCAGGTGGCGCTGGAGCAAATAAACGAGTCGTTTACCAGCAAGCCCGTAGTGTTGCTGCACGGCATAACATCAAGCGGAAAAACAGAGGTTTACCTAAGGCTTATTAACGATGCCATTGCACAGGGCAAACAGGTACTTTACCTTTTGCCGGAGATTGCCATCACCACTCAAATAATCAACAGGCTAAAACGCATTTACGGCAACAGGGTTGGCATTTACCACTCCAAGTTTAGCGATGGCCAACGGGTTGAGGTTTACCAAAGCCTGCTAAACGATAAGCCCAAGGAGGGATTTCCTGCGTACGATATTGTGCTTGGGGTACGCTCATCGCTGTTTTTGCCCTTTAGCCGCCTAGGGCTTATTATTGTTGATGAGGAGCACGAGAGCAGCTTTAAGCAGTACACTCCTGCCCCACGGTACCACGCCCGCGATGCGGCCATACTGCTAGCATCTATGCATGGAGCCAAGGTGCTACTAGGCTCGGCAACGCCATCAATTGATACATACTACAACACCCAAACTGGCAAGTACGGCCTAGTTGAGCTAAACGAACGGTTTAGAGGCATTCAGCTACCCGAGATTGAGGTGGTAAACATAAAGGATGCCCGCAGGCGCAAAAAGATGCACTCGCACTTTAGCGCCAGGCTGCTGGAGCTAATTGGCAGCACGCTGGAACGCAAGGAACAGGTTATCCTATTCCAGAACCGACGCGGCTTTGCTCCATTCATTGAGTGCGACGAGTGCGCATGGGTCCCCCACTGCGAGTACTGCGATGTGAGCCTAACCTACCACAAGCACAGCAACCAGCTGGTTTGTCACTACTGTGGCTATGCGCTAACCCCAACAAAAACGTGCCTTGCCTGCGGAAGCCCATCGCTGCGCACCAAGGGTTTTGGAACGGAGAAGATTGAGGATGATTTAACCATCTTCTTCCCCGAGGCGCGTATTGCCCGCATGGACCTGGACTCTACCCGCTCCCGTTTCTCGTACGAGCGTATAGTTGATGATTTTGAGCACGGCAAAATCGATATCCTAGTGGGAACCCAAATGGTAACCAAAGGGTTCGATTTTGACAGGGTTAGCCTTGTGGGAATCCTAAACGCCGACAACATGCTCAACTTCCCCGATTTTAGGGCTCACGAACGCGCCTTCCAGCTCATGGCTCAGGTTAGCGGGCGCGCAGGCCGAAAGGGCGAACGCGGAAAGGTGCTGCTCCAAACATCGCAGCCAGAGCATGAGGTTATTGAGCAGATTGTGGCCACCGACTACCTAAGCATGTACAATCAGCAACTATCGGATAGGAAGATGTTCCGCTACCCACCGCTTTACCGCCTAATATCCATTACGCTAAAGCACCGCAAACGCGAGGATGTACACGAAGCCGCCAACCTACTAGCCTCCATGCTTCGCAACAAGCTAGGCAACAGGGTGCTTGGCCCCGAAGAACCTGCCATTAGCAAGGTTCAAAACTTCTACATCAGAAACCTAATGATTAAGATTGAGCGTGACCGCTCTGTGGTAAAAGCCAAGGAGATAATTAATGAGCAGATAATGCTAATTAGGCAGTATCCACATCTTAAATCGCTAGTTGTTGCTGCTGATGTGGACCCTGCCTAAAGCCACAACACTCCACCCAAAACATTAACATACAAACACATAACAACAGAATATTGCTTTTCCCTCTAAAAAGTCGTATTTTTGAAGAAAAAACATGAATACAGTTGAAATAAAAAAGAATTTTCATCTCCTTATCGATAGTATAAATAACGACAACATACTATTGAAGTTCTATGCTATTATGGCAAGAACCAAAGAGAAGTCCGATGGAAAACTTTGGGCAAGACTCACCGAAGAGGAACAAGAAGAGCTCATTAGAGCCGAAATTGAATCAAACGACCCATCCAACCTAATTCCACATACAGAAGTCCAAAAAAAGCACAAGAAATGGCTTTAACGGTTTATTGGTCGAAAAGGGCTGACTATAAATTCGACAAAATTATAAGCCACATCAACAAAGAATGGGGAGAAACAGTTACAAGGGCTTTTGTAAAAAAGGTTTATGATTTTCTTGATATACTTGTTGAGTTTCCCGAAATCGGAAGCATGGAACATCCTGAAAAGGAAATTCGTGGTTTTGTAATAGTTAAACAGCTAACGCTATTCTACAAAATAAAACAGGATAAAATAATTCTATTAAACTTTTATGACAACAGACAGAATCCCAAGCGAAAAAAATATTAGGTTTTACTGTTACATTAATGAGTAAAAAGATTTAAACCGCCATAAAAACACTTCAGATAAGGCTATATAAAAAGCCTTATCTCACATTTCCCCTCCTTGCAACGAACAGCTATTAAGAGCATGGTTGTTCATCTATCGCTACCTATACCCTAAAGAAACCAATTGACTGGTGAAGGCCTCCAACCTGCTCCGATAGTTCCTCGGAACTGGTAGCCAGTTCCTCTGCCACCGCAGCATTTGCCTGTACTATATTGTTAAACTGCTGAATGGCGCTGTTTATTTGGTCAATGCCACTGCGCTGCTCATGAGTTGATGCTGCAATTTCCTGCACCAAGCTGGTTGTGCGCTTAATACTTGGCACTGCATTATCAAGATGATCCTGCGAGGCCTCTGAAACCCTTAGCGAAACCGCCGCCAGCTCTTTTATTTTAGTGGCTGCAACAGCACTACGCTCGGCCAATCGCCTAACCTCAGCTGCAACAACAGAGAAACCACGACCATGCTCACCAGCCCTAGCCGCCTCAACAGCCGCATTAAGCGCTAGCAGATTAGTTTGAAAGGCTATCTCGCTCACAACGGCTATCTCCTCGGCAATACGCCTAGCAGACTCAACGCTTTCCAGAGATGTTTTCTGCACCTCATCAACCCGCATATTAACCTCAAGCGCTACAGCCTCAGCCATTGCAGCATTCTCTGCATTCTGATCAACATTGGCAGTAATCTCCTCCATAGAGCTAGATATCTCCTCCGCAGATGATGCTTGCTCCGAAGCGCCCTGCGATAGCTGCTGCGCCACCTCCTTAAGCTGCTTACTTGCCAAGGAGATGTTTTGAGCACCCGAGGCTACTCCAGAAATGACTCCTTTTAGGCGCTCCATCATGGCAATTAATCCCCTAACCATATCACCATACTCATCTTTGCGAGTAAGCATCGCCGATGGAACTTCTATAACTAGGTTTCCCTGCGCCATCTCCTCTATAAATTGCCCGCCCTTACTAACCGAAGCGGTTAAATGCCTAGTAATAAACAAGCTTATCACAAAAGCTATAACAAAAGCAATTGAAGTGATTAAGAGTATAGCAGAAATAACTATCCACCGAGTTTCTTGCCGTAACCGCTCCGTTTTAACGGAATAGGCACTAAAGGCCGACATTATTGCCTCACCCTTACGTTGCTGATCAACCTCGGCACTTCGCCGGAACGCATCATATTCGGCATACACCTCTGCGTTTGAGCTGTATTGCGCTGCCATTCTGGAAATATCCTTGACATTGCTCTGCAAAAGGGGTTTTATGCCCATGCGTACCAAGTCCAAATATGCAATATCACCCGTTTGCTGATACTTAATAAAGCTAGAATTTGCTTTAATGGCATCAAGCATAAGTGTCCTATTACCACTCAGATTGGTAATTGACATCTCTATGCTATCCATAAGCAGCGCATTTACCCCAGATAACTGGTTAGACTCACTCAGATAAACATAGAAAATATCAAAATCGCCAACATAAGCTTTTATATCATCAACAACAGTGGCTAGTTCAAAAGTAGAGCTATCAACCGATAGCAGCATCTTTAGGCTATTGAGATTTGCCAAAACACTATCGATACTTGCCCTTGTACTAGAGTAATTTACCTGCTGCTTACTGTTGGACAATGCCCTTGCGCTAACCTGACTGGCTAAAAAATGTTTCTCGGCTGCACCAATATAGCGCATCCCCATAGCAAGCCTATTAAACTTAGATGTTCCCCAAAAACCAACAGCAGCAACACTTACAAGAAACAGGAAGAAAAAGCCAAAAACCAGCATCAGCTTCCCTTTGGTTTTAATATCAGAAAAAGACATAATCAGCAATTTTGGAAACTAGTTATCGATGCAACACATTAGCTATACGACGCAAAATATCCATATTGGGCTTCTGCTTTGATATACAGTAGCGAGCACCGCTAGAAAAAATCTCGTATAGATTATACTTGTCAAAAAAGGCGGTTATGGCAACCACCACAACGCCAGTCCAGCCTTGCGTTTCGTTTACTTGTGATATAAATTCATGGGCACCGCTGGTGTCCACATCAACAAGAATTATATCAAAATCGTTGGTTTTAATCAGATCTGCACCCAAGGAGAACTCGGGGCAAATTGTAAACTCAACTTTGCGAGGGCTAACAGCGTGCTGCAAACCAGTCTTTAGCTCGTTGGAGATAAATGCATAATCAGAACATACCAGCACGTGAATTGGAAAACCTTTCTCTAGGTTACTTGTACTGCGGGGGTAAACCCTAAGTAGCGATTCATTCTCGTAGCCGCCTTTAGCCACATAATCATCGCTAGCTGCGTCAACCTCCTTCACTAAAACACAACTCATTTTTAATCAACCTTTAAGACTGCTCTGCAAAGGTTGTCCAATTTCATCTTACAATAAAAAGCGAAGGAGTGAAAGCGGAAAAATAGGGAGTGAAAATGCGTAAGTGCACAGCTCCCTATACTCACCAACTACATATGCGGTTGCATTACCTTATCGAACCTACTATCCATGCAAACACTTAAATCGGTTGTAACAAACTGACCATTGTAGAACAGGCTAAAAATGGTTGCAGGCGATGGCGAGGCTTGCGCTTGCTCCTGGGTTTGGAACTTAACTATGGTTAAGGGGATATTGCGTTTATGAGCGCTCTCAACTAGCGATGCAGTAACATGATACTCAGTAAACGGGCATCGGTTGGAGTAGTATGCAACAAGTCCACTTCTAACCTCACAAATGGCATCAATGGCCGATTGCCCAAACCGTGGCGATGGAGCCGCCGAATCCAACTTCTTAACCAGAAGGCTAAAGCCAGAGGGCAGCTTGGCGCACTCTACAAAGCCCTGCCGTAGCAGCCACTTTGTATCGCTCATAAAATGGAATTTCTTTGTGCCAACAACGGTTACCAATCCGCTTTTGCCTTGCCTAAGGGCATCGTCGGTAGCCTGCTGTATGAGCGCCTTACCATAACCAGCACCCTTATACTGCCCAGAGACCCAAAAGCAACCAATAAACAGGTAGTTGGGCGCATCAACGGGCGCCCAGACGCTCTCCGCTGGACCATACTCAATAAATACCTTGGCGCGAGCATCAATTCGCCTAAATACGTAACCTTTGGCAAACTCTTGTTTTAGCCATTGCTTTTTTTGCTGATAGCCATCGGTACACTTCTTATCGGAAATAGCGCAGCAAATGTGCTCCTTCTCAACATTTTCGGGCGTAAGGGTGATAAGATTTTCCATTACAATAGGGATATGATTTTAAAGCTATAAGTAATCAATTCCTAAAATTACAAAAAAAGAGCCTGCACCAAAGTGTGATGCAGGCTTGGGGGATAATAACGGAGTGTTAAATGAACCCCCAGGGGAAACAAACCTTAGCAGTAAAAACCTCCCAGTTTAACCCAAACTGCTAATCATCAAGGTCGTTATCATCAAGTTCTACCGACTCTTCAAGTGCCTCAATAATTCTGCTGGCTAAATCGCCATTGCCATCGGCATCGTTAGGGCCAATCTCAATAACACCATCGCCATTGCCATCGGTTGCCGATGAGAAATTCATGGCAGTAAGGCTACTAACTATTTGCGCAATGTTAAAATCGATGTACAGCTTCATTGTTTCACCAGTTAACGCAAAGCTGGTGCTGTTCTCAAGGCTAATTTCAAACTCAACCTCATCGTTGTACCACAGCACAAATGGGGTGTCGGCAATGGTTCCTGTAATGTATATAGAGCGGTTGTACATGCTCTGGTTAGAAGCATCGAGGCAACGATCGAACTCAAACTCTACCTCCTCGTAAGCAGCGTTAGGAATAAGCGTAGTGCCCAACGACAGCCCGTTAAGAGCCTCCTGCGACATAAGGTTCACAAGAAAAGGGCCGTCCAGCTCCTGTGCATCAACAATGCTATCGTTAAGCTTATCTTCCCACTCATCGGTAAGGTCAAACTCAATCTCACCTATGTTAACCCAGAAATTCTCAATAACAATACCCTCGCCCACCATGCTCCTCATGGCTGTACCAGTGTTAGGAAGCGTTGTGCTTGATTTTACAACCAGCTGCACCTTGCTTTTTCCTGCATCGTTGTTATCGTCCTCGCATGAGGTAAGCGCCAAAGTGGCTAGCGCTGCAAGTGAAAGTAACGCAAATCTTTTCATAGTTTTAATTTTTAGTTATTGTAAGTATTTGGTCTAGCTTGTTTGTACTTTAAGGACGAAACGTTGAAGCGGAAGGTTGGAATGGATGCAGAAAAAAACTTACCATTTAGCAAGAGAACGTGCAAAACTACACTAAACACTAGCATACCAAACTAGCGTATAGCCACAAAAAAGTTCAAAAAAGATGTAAAGGATAGGGATAATGGTTACCTAAAAATGTTGTAGTAAACGGTAAACCTAAACTCGAGGCTGCGGTTGTGCGTCCGCTTAAGGGATGATGGAATATTGGCCTCACCAGCATAGATATTGGGCAAGCCCCACTTTAAGCGCAAGCCGGGCGATAGCACTATCCTATTGGTAAGCATAACCTCCACATCCTGCCCCAGCACAAAGCCGTAATCGCTACTTGAGTACCTATGGTCAACCGATTTGCTTTTACCCGCAATGGTTTCCGAGGCCGATGTTAGGTTGGAGTAGAACATACCCAACGAGGTTGTAAAACCGTAGGAGTTTGATTTTAACCAGCGCTTTGAGCTGCTATACTTAGCAACCATCTCAACTTGGGTGTAGTAAAGGGCAATATCCTTATTGCTGTAACGCCCGTAAATGTACTCCTTGTACGATTGACCTGTACGCGACTTAAAGAATAGGCTCGACTCTGCGCTCCAACGGGGCGAGAAGCCATACCTTATGTTAAGACCAAAATCGGGGTAAATCTTAACGTCCGATTTAGTTAAGCTACTCCTATCCAGCCCCTCCATGGTTTCGCTACCAAAAAGCCACGTATTCTTTATGGCTGATGTTGCCCCTACCGAAAAGGATCCTCTACGACTTGGCGCCTCCTCCATAACAGGATCTACAATAGGAGCATATGCCATAAGCCCACCCAAAGTCATGGTTGTACCATCCACCACCAGTTTATGAATATCGGCCTGTTTGGGAGCAATTGTTCCCAATGCACCAGTAGCCGTTACCTGCTCATTACCCTGAACATCAGCCACAATAGGACTATCCTGAGGATGAGTATCATTAATTTCCTTTGGTTTATGCGATGCCAACGGCTCACCAATGGCCGTTTTGCTGCTGCGCACAGCGTTGTGCTGGGCGGTTGGATTCGCAATCGAATTCTCATTACCGCTACCTGCGGGACTAGTAGCCACAGGCTTAACAACCTCTACCTGTGGTACCGATGTAATGGCCGATGGCTGTACCAAAGGACTACTAACGGTTAACCAGTAGGCTACAACGCCCATTGTTGCCAGTAGCGCCACCGAGGCTGCCCACGACACGTACACCCAAATGGAACGGGAACGACGGTCGGAATCCAGCTCGGCCGAAACACCTTCCCAAACATCATCAATATCCAGCTGATTGGAAACACCTGTCCGCACCTCATCAATATCGAGCTGATTGGCAATATCGTCCCAAAGCCCTTGCGGGGCTTGGGCGGAGGAGTTCTCCACCTGATTACGATACTGTTCTATGAGCTCCTTTTCGTCCATTTGCTGCCAATACTTACTTTATCCATTCCTGAAGCAGCTGCCTTGCACGGCTAAACTGCGATTTTGATGTACCCTCGGTGATATTCAACTTCTCAGCAATCTCCTTGTGCGAGTATCCCTCAAGGGCAAATAGGTTGAATATAACCCTAGCACCCTCGGGTAGTCGCTTTACGTGAGATAGAATATCCTGACTTGCATATCCGCCCAGCTCCTCGGCGTTATCGGGGGTTACATCGGCAATGCGCTCCACATCAACAAAGTTAGCCTCAACGCCTTTTCTGCGGTAAAAGTCAATTGCGGTGTTGGTAATTATACGCCTAATCCACCCCTTTAGCGAACCGCGTTTATCGAACTGCTCCATGCTTTTAAAGACCTTTATAAAGGCCTCCTGTAGAATATCCTTTGCAGAGTCCCTATCCGACTCATACGCCAAGCAGATGGCGTACATCTCGTTGGCATACTTTCGGTAAAGCTGCTCCTGTACACGCCTATCGTTTTTTAGGCATCCTGCAACTAGGTGCTCGTCGGTTAAATCGCTAAAAGCAGTCATTTACCTGTATGGAATTACTACTTAACTGTTGCCTTCAATGTTCTTGCCAGCCGAAAAAGAAAAAGCTGGTATGCGCTTACGTTATCCTCCTCGGATATTAGAATAAACGCCTCACCCTCGTCGCCATAGGAAATGGAGGCATTATCGAAGTAATTGCGGCTAATGCCCTCAACAGCCTCGGTTGGGTTAAGCTCCAGCAGAATAGTGTAGCTGGTTCCCTCAACAATAGATATGGGTGTAGCGCCCAAAGCATCGGTTGCTTCGCAGGAGAAAACCTCCATGGGATCTATCAGGAAGTAAACGGGAATAGAGTCACTACCAATTGGCCCGTACGAACCCTTTATCAGCAAGCCGTAGTCGTCGCTATCCGTTATCTCATCCTCGTACACATCGTCATCAATCTCAGCAAGGGTAAGCTTCCAGCTCATTAAATCGTAAACACCCTGGGGTATATCGAAATAGGTTACGTAGCGTGCCGATTCACCAGCCCTTATAACATAGGTACCGTGGGTTTTGCCTGGCTCCGTATCAAAATGAACATCGCCACCCTCCTGTCGCAAACCAACAAAACCAATGCTTCCAACCCCAACCACAGCTTGGGAAAGGTTAATGTATGCCTGTGGATTGCTAGACTGGTTAATGCCAATGCTAAAGTTCACCTTTACGGGGTAGGTAAGCTCATCCTTTGAGCAGCCTGACAGCAGCAAGACAAACAGCACAACCACCATGATTATCTGATACTTATTGGGTAAACCTTTGGCCATAGCTATGTGTTTTGTAATTAATAGACGAAAGATATATGCAAAAGGTTGGAATGCGATAGAAAAAAGTGAAAAGAAATTTACCGGCAGTTTATTTGCCGCGTGCAAAGCTGCTTAGGCTAGTTGATATGGAGAAGTGGCTTGAGCCACCAGCCAAATGGTAGAACGCACGGCTGTAGCTAATATTAAACTTGGAAATTTTAACGCCCACACCCCAGCTAAAGCCCACGGCGCCTACCTTCTCCTCCACCTTAAGCTCGTTGCGACGCTGGTAGTTATAGCCTCCACGTAGGTAGAATCCCCTAATGGGAGTAAACTCAACGCCAAAAACCACGTGGCTTAGCAGCTCGTTGCCAAAGCGCTCCATGGCACTTGGCCTGTTATTATCGGATAGGCCAAAGGCATCCTCTTCCTCCTGCCGCTCGTACCAAAGGTTCCAGTTATGCAGCTGATGAAGCGTTACCACAAACCTAAACGGGGCATGTTGCAGCTTGTAGCTTATGCCACCCACAATATCAAAGGGAATGGGCTCGTAGTTGCCCTGAGTATAAGTTTTTAGCATGGAACCCATGTTACGAAGCACCAACCCTGCCGAGAAAAGCCCGTTACGGCTACGGTATGCCACGCCAATATCGGCAGCAAGGCCAAAGGCGCTGTACTGCTCAAGACTAGAGAATATTGATTTTGCGGTAACACCTGCTGTAAACAGCGAGTCGAAGGCGTAGGAGTACGACACGTTAGCTACCGTTTCCGATGCGCCAAACGTTCCCGTTATACTGCCCGACACATCGGAGGCATCAAAATCGCCATACCCCACCCGCTGAAAGCCGATAGACGCATTACCCATACGCCCCAAAGAGCGGGAGTACGATGCGCTGCCATACTTAACATCGGCCAGAAAGCCCACATAGGCAAAGGATAGGTGATTATGCATATCGGCGCTAAGCAGCGCAGGGTTGTGGATAACAAGCGAGGCATCGTGCTCATCGAAGGCAGCAATTTTGCCACCCAGAGCAGCAGCACGGGGCGACGAGGCAAGGTTAAGAAACGCAAACGTGGCCTCACCCCCAATCTGCGCAACGCACAAATTTGGTAGAACTGCAGCAATAAACAAAAACAGGAATAACCAACGCTTCATGTAGTAAGGTATAGAGGGGCTAAAATTAGGAAAAAAGGATTACACATCCTTTTTAATAACTGCATTGGATGGCATTTATTGCACAGCGCTACTGTTTAGGAAGGATTGGGTTGGGTGGAAGCACGTTCCAATGCTGGTTCGCTTAGCTTATTCGACCCCGGCTGGGGTCGGGAAATAGGGTAGCAAACCTTGCTTTTTCGTGAACAAAAACGCAACAAACTACCAATACAAAGGACTAAATATACCCCTACCATAATGCCTAAGCGATATAACCATGCTTGTAACCACCATCAGCATTCCAAAGGAGGAGGCGTATGCACCACAGTTACCCCTAGCGCTTTGGTTACCATAATCGATATACGTGAGTGCTACTACCATTATTACCAGCGCAGCAGCATTAACTGCTACTTTTAACTTTTTCCTTATATTGATTTTTGGGAAAGATGATATTGAAACTCCAACTTAGCCACTTAGGGTTAGTGCGATTACCATATAAGCGCTATTAACATTAGGTTTCACACGGTTTAGAGCAATACTTTTATGCAGAAGATTTAGTTTTTGGACAAGCAAAGAAGTATAAGAAACGAGATTAAAAGAAGTAGAAATGGTTATCAAAAGCCACTAAAAGGTTTCGCCTAGTTCTCTAAACATCTCCATTGCTCTTATGTAACGAACGTTAAATGCATTACATGGTTCTGGAATTTTTATCTTGCTCTTCATTTCGGGTCTACTCACTTCTTGGGTAACAATTGTTCTTGTGGATATATCACCCAAAGCATAAGCAACAATGAAGGCGTCCGCTTCGTCTGCAGCTAAAAACTCATTTATAGCATTCTGCGAATAATGTGAAACTCGAGAAAAAGCCCAATGTGTTACCTGCATATATTCTTCGATTACTTCAGAGGTATCTTTAAAAAATCATCAGGTAAATTGAACCTACACCAAGATTCTAACGCATCATTTTTATCGTAAATTTCATCTCTCACCTTATCTATGCTAATCAACTTACCATCAATTGCCAGCAACTTCACTTTGTTCCAAAAGCTGAATGCAATATCTAATGGATATGTGTCTCTATGCGCTTGAATAAAAAAATTACTATCTACGATATAAACGCCCATACACTAAATGTATTTAGTGAAATACGTTTGAAAGGTATCTCCCTTCAAACTTGTGAGTTTATAAGCGTCACGATATAGTAACTTCCCAGATTTTACTGCATTATTGATATGTGCAGAAAAGGCTAATCCTAAACGTTTTCTAGTTGTAGAATAAAAATCACCACCCGAACTTTGAGATTCCTTTCTAACAAACTCTCTATTCGTGTACTCGTCGTAAAATTCCCAAAAATCAGGTTTGGTAATTTTGCCTAAATCTAATGCCCTGCGCGCAATAACTATCTCGCTTACTTTAAATAGCCTTGCCACAGTCTTAATACTTGGATTAGAGTTCCAAGCCTCATTAAACGCCAATTGTGGAACTAAAAATTCGGCGGCTATCTTATCGCAAAGCCTCTCATTTGGGTCGTTGGCAGCTTCTAGTTTTCTAAAGTCAAAACCAGCACTTTGTCCCGTCCAGATATGAGCCAACTCATGTACAATGGTGAACATTTGCGCTGCTTTTCCATCAGAATTATTGATAAACATGAACGGCGCCATTTCATCCACCAGAACAAAACCACGACACTCTTCAACGCTAATCGAACGATGTGTATTGTTTTCAACTATCCCATTGAAAACAGTAATAATGCCAATATCCTCAATATGGCGAATTAAGGACTCTAATGCATCTTCCCAAGTTTTATAATGGCTTGCCCAATTCTCAGATAGCTTCAGACTACTGCGCATATCTGCTACAATCTCCTGAACATTGTTACTACTTCTGAACTTACCAACAAAATTTAATTTTTCAAACTCACTCTCTTTAAGGTATTCCCTCAACCAATCCTGTCGTTGCTGTAACAATAGAATTGTGTCATAAACATTTACACTTACCTGTGTGGCTTGAGTATTGGTGGTTCTAAAAAAAGGAATGGGAAGTTTTTCTTGTGGTGGTTCTGGCAGGAAGAAATAACCAAAAGGTAAATAAACCTTTTTAGAAAACTCTTCGAGTTGCCTTACTGTAGGTTTCTTTTCACCGTGTATCCAGTCTAAAATACTAGGGACTTTTATGGCAAAGTCTTGTAAATCATACCCCGCACGTGCAATTGCCCATGTAAGCATGTTTACATTAACATTCACCTCTGTTCTCATATTGCAAATATATACAATTTAGCCATCAACCTAAACCAAACAACACACGAAACGATTAATTTGTTTATCAGCATATTAACAACCAAACTAAGTTACTAAAACATTCTGCATCTGCATCATCAGCCCCAGAGAAAGTAACTGCTTGTTGAACTAAATCCCTACGGGATAGCTTCTTTCAAAAATAG
>JABNAD010000817.1_pt1 | contig 14658 bp, 15 predicted proteins | sample 7240381 | NCBI WGS metagenome assembly JABNAD01 (sample SAMN11332834, study PRJNA596920) | anaerobic digester metagenome | biome: digested sludge; isolation source: digested sewage sludge-derived enrichment culture grown on H2/CO2 | place: Germany: Goettingen
CGTTTGTCCTGACGCGGATGATCCCCGGCGACCCGGCGGCGGCTATGCTCGGCCCGCAGGCTTCGCTGGATGAGATCACAAAACTGCGCACCGAGATGGGTTTAAATGCCAGCCTGGGTCAGCAGTATCTGAATTACCTGGGGGACATCCTCAGGGGAAACTTTGGCCATTCTTATTCCTACAGCGAATCGGTCTTGAACCTTATCCTGGAGAGGCTGCCCAATACCCTGGTCCTGTCCATCACCAGCCTGATCCTGTCGATCCTGGTATCCATTCCCCTGGGGATTGTGTCGGCCGTCAAGCAGTATTCCGTGTTTGACTACACGGCCATGGTCCTTGCCCTGGTGGGTGTATCCATGCCCATATTCTGGCTTGGACTCATGCTTGTCCTGATTTTCAGCGTCGGTCTGGGCTGGCTGCCCACCATGGGGATGGGGTCTATTAGCAACGGTCTGGGGGACGTGATCCGTCACATGATCCTGCCGGTGATCTGTCTGTCGACTATCCCGACGGCGACCTTTACCCGCATAACGCGCTCCAGCATGCTCGAGACCATCAACAGCGACTACATCAAAGCACTGCGCTCTCGGGGCTTAAGCGAACGGATCATCATCTTCCGGCATGCCCTTAAAAATGCCCTGCCCCCCATCGTGACGGTGGTGGGCATTCAGCTGGCCGGTGCCTTTACCGGAGCCATCCTCACCGAAACGATTTTCGCCTGGCCGGGTATGGGCACCCTGATCACCGGTGCGATTGAAAACCGGGATTACATGCTCGTCCAGGGCGCCGTCCTGATCACAGCCATGGCCTTCGTGTTTGTTAACCTATTTGTGGATCTCATCTTCATGGTCGTCAATCCCAAGGTCAGCTATGAAGGCAAAGGAGGGAAAAGCTGATGGAACAGAAAACAGATCTCCTGGGCAGTGAAGCACACAGCCGCATGCTGGAAAAGGAACGACGGGCCAACAGTGCCTGGAGCAAGATCAAGCGCAATAAAACCGCCATGGTCGGTCTGGTCATTGTCTCTTTCATGATGATCCTGGTCATTTTTGCCGGAGTCCTTGCGCCCTACGATCCCAATGCCCTGAAACTGGGTAGTGCCTTTTTAAAGCCCGGCAGCCCCGGGCACCTCTTTGGCACCGATGAGTTCGGCCGCGATCTCTTATCGCGGATCATCTTTGGCTCCCGCATCTCCCTGTTTGTCGCCGTAGGCGCCACCTTTGTCGGCGCGGCCATCGGGATCCTTTTGGGGCTCCTGTCGGGTTATGTCGGGGGGACCACTGACACCCTAATCATGCGCGTCATGGACGGCATGATGGCCTTTCCCTTCATCCTGTTGTCCATCATCCTCATGACCATCCTGGGTCCCGGGGTCTTCAACGTCATTCTTGCTGTCGGCATCGCCAACATCCCTAATTTTGCCCGAGTCGTGCGCGGCCAGGTCCACGTCGTCAAAAACGAAGAATACTGCAACGCCGTGAAGGGGATCGGCGCATCCCACGCCCGCATCGTCTTTTCACACATCCTGCCCAACATCGTTTCACCGATCATCGTGTATGCCACGCTCAATACGGCCGGATCCATCATCTCGGAGGCGGCGCTTAGCTTTCTGGGCCTGGGGATCATGCCGCCTGACGCCTCTTGGGGCAATATCCTGCGGGCCGGTAAGGAAACGCTCAATACGGCGCCCCACGTAGCCACGATCTCGGGGCTGTTCATCCTGTTCACTGTACTTGGCTTCAATCTTCTGGGGGACGGCATCCGTGATGTCCTGGACCCGAAAATGAAAAAGTAGGTAAATGCAATGGCTCAAATGGCTGATCAAAAGACAATCCAAAAAACCGTCGATGCGCTCATGCCTGAGCTCATCGCACTCTCCGACTACATCTGGCAGCATCCGGAATATAACTTCAAGGAAGTCAAATCCAGCGCCGCTTTTGCCGGGATCCTGACCCGTCTGGGCTTCCAGGTGGAACAGGGCGTGGGCGGGCTTGACACAGCCGTCCGAGCGATCTTTGATTCAGGCCGGCCGGGCCTCCACATCGGTTTTTTAGGCGAATATGACGCCGTTCCCGGAATGGGCCATGCCTGCGGCCACAATCTTATGGCCGCCATGGCGGTGGGGGCGGGTGCCGCTCTAAAGAGCGTGATTCAGGAGCTGGGCGGGAAGGTCAGCGTCATCGGAACACCGGGCGAGGAAGGCGGCGGCGGCAAAGTCATCATGCTGGAACACGGCGTCTTCGATGAGTACGACGCGTTATTGATCCTTCATCCGGCCAATGAAACGGTGGTGAATGACATCAGTTATTCCAAGACTGACCTCCTCGTTGACTTCTTTGGAAAAAAAGCACATGCAGCCACCTGGCCCGAGGAGGGGATCAGCGCTCTGACCCCGATCCTTGCGCTGTTTAACCTCATCGCAGCCCAACGGCTGGAAGTGGCCGACCGGGGCAAGATCCTGGGGGTCATCACCAAAGGGGGCGAGGAAGCCATCATGATCCCCGATCACTGTCAGGCGTCCTTCACCGTCCGTTCCTATGACAATCAGTATCGCATCCAGCTGGTAGACCAGCTCATTAAAATGGGTGAAGGCCTGGCGGCCTTGACGGGGACCCGCTTTGAATACCGGTTCACCGGACCGACCTATGAGGAGATCCGCAATAATCCCGTGCTGGAGAAGATACTTGAAGAGAAATTTACCGCCCTGGGCGAAGTCGTGGGACCCCGGCGCAAGGAGCTGGGCATCGGCACAACCGATGTGGGCAATGTGACCCATCGGGTGCCGGCTCTGCAGTCCTATATTCTGGTGGCCCAGGGGATGCGGGGACACACCCCAGAATTTGAAGAGACCGTGGGCGGTCCCCTGGGTCACCAGGTGATCCGGACCGGGGCTCAGGCTATGGCGCTGACAGCTCTGGAGCTGATGAGCGATCCCGGGTTGCAGACCGAATTAAAAGAGTCATTTCAACGCATGAAGACTCAGTACGGATGGGAGTGATCAAAATGGCAGAAGTGATTCTGGAAGCAAAAAATCTACAGACTTATTTATACCTGGCCAGCGGTGTCGTCAAGGCCGTCGATGGGGTCAGTTTTGATCTGAAGCGAGGGAAGACCTTAGGCGTTGTCGGTGAATCCGGCTCGGGAAAAAGCATGACGGCTTCGTCGATCCTGCGCCTGCTTCCCAAAAACACCGGAAAAATCGTCGGCGGCGAGATCCACTTTGAAGGCAGGGACATTTTAGGGTTTAACCAGGCCCAGCTCCTGGATTACCGCGGAAAAGACGTCGTCCTGATTTCACAGGATCCCATGACCTCGCTGGATCCGGTTTTCAAAGTGGGTTATCAGATGGTGGAAATGCTGCGGACCCACAGCTCGATGACGGCAGCCGAAGCCCGGGCGCTATCCATCGAATCGCTCAAAAAAGTCGGGATCCCCAACCCGGAAAGCCGCATGGAGTCCTACCCGTATGAATTATCGGGCGGCATGTGTCAGCGGGTGATCATCGCCATGGCCATCAGTGCCAAGCCCAAGCTCGTCATTGCCGATGAACCCACCACGGCCCTGGATGTCACCGTTCAGGCCCAGGTCCTGGATCTGTTAAAAGAAATGCAGAAAAAGTCCGAGACAGCGATCCTGCTCATCACCCATAATCTGGGCATCGTCTGGGATATGTGCGATGAAGTCATGGTCATGTATGCCGGGAAGACCGTGGAGCATTGTTCGGCAAAGACGCTTTACAGTGCAGCCCGGCATCCCTATACCTGGGGCCTTTTGGATTCCATGCCGAAACTGTCACAGGCCTCCAAATCTGAGCTCGTGACCATACCCGGCGCCCCGCCGGACCTCCGGCTGACGGGGGGCTGCTGTAATTTCTACAAGCGCTGCCCCTACGCCCTGCCCATCTGCTCCGAGGTCGTCCCAGAGCTCATGGAAGTGGGGGAGAATCACTTTGTCGCCTGCCATCGGCAGACGAAGACTGAAACACTGAAACGAAAGGAGGCGGCATCCCATGGCAGAACCGATTCTTAGAGTCGTCGGACTCAACAAAGAGTTTAAGCTTAGAAAATCAAAATTTCGGGAGCCGCATAAGATCCTGCATGCCGTCAACCAAGTGAACCTGGAACTCTATAAGGGGGAGACCCTGGGGATCATCGGCGAGTCCGGCTGTGGCAAGTCCACGCTGGGCCGCTGCCTGGTACGCCTTCATCAGGCGACTTCCGGTCAGATCCTTCTCCATGGTCAGGATATCAATGAATTGACCGGGAAGGATTTAAAGGGGCTGCGCCGGGAGATTCAAATGATCTTCCAGGATCCCTACTCCTCCCTGAATCCGCGAAAAACAGCGGGGGAGACCATCGAGGAGCCCATGATCGTGCACGGCCTCCTGTCCAAACCCGAACGCAAGGCCAGGGTCCGTTCGCTGATGAACGAAGTAGGCTTAAGTGAATCCCACATCCATCGCTTTCCTCATGAATTTTCCGGCGGTCAGCGGCAGCGCATCAATATCGCGCGGGCCCTGGCCCTGGATCCCGAGATCCTCGTCTGTGACGAGCCGGTGTCCGCTCTGGATGTATCGGTTCAAGCGCAGGTGCTGAACCTTCTCAACAGCCTACAGAAGCAGCATGAACTGACGATGATCTTCATCTCCCATGACTTAAGTGTCATCAAGCACGTCAGCGACCGCATCGCCATCATGTACCTTGGGCGGGTGGTGGAACAGTGCAATGCCGAGGAGATTTATACCGATGCCAGGCATCCCTATACGAAGGCCCTCTTGTCAGCCATCCCGCCGGAGAGCCCGTTTGAAAAAAACAGCCAGATCAAGCTGACCGGAGAGATCCCAAGTCCCATCGGCGAACAGATCGGCTGTCCCTTTGCCAGCCGCTGTCCCTATGTCATGGAGAAGTGCCGCAGGGTGACCCCGAAACTGACGGAAGTCGCCAAGGATCATCTGGTCGCCTGTTACCTCTATGACAGCCAGAGCGCCAGGGAAAGCGGATCCTAACGATTTAAGAATCAAACCAACTTTAACAGCTTGAATCACTCATCAAATAAACTCGAATGAAAATTCCAGGAAAAAATCTAGGAGGAACATCGTGAGTATAACTAAAACTGAAATCATGGAACAAGCCAGCCGAAGGAGCAGCGAACTCATCGAATTGACATCGCAGCTCATCCGGATCAACAGTGAGAACCCAACGGGATCTCAGCGGCCGGTCATTGACTTTGTCAAACAATATCTGGAAGACTCCGGCATCGCGGCCACCGAGATCGCTGCCAATGATGAATTCCCCTGTATCCTTGCGAAAATCGGTTCGGACGAGGGCTACAGCATTATTTTAAACGGTCATGTCGATGTGGTCCCCGCCGGGGATTTATCGAAGTGGGAGTTTGATCCCTTCGGCGGTGAAGTCACGGAGAAGCGGATCCTTGGCCGGGGGACGTCGGATATGAAGGCCGGGGTAGCCGGGATCCTCTTTGCCATGCGTCTCTTAAATGAATCGGGGGCCGAGCTGACCGGGAACGTCCGTCTGCACATCGTCTCCGATGAAGAGTCGGGCGGGCAGTATGGTACGAAATGGCTCCTGGCCGAGGGTCATGCCGATGGCGCTGATGCCTGTATCGTGGCGGAGCCCACCTCGAATTACACCATTGAGATCGGCCAGAAGGGATCCAATGAACTGATCTTAAAAGCTCACGGCACACCGGCCCACGGCAGCCTGGGCAACTATAAGGGGGACAATGCCATCCTGAAACTGGGGAAGGTTCTCTCTCACATCGGCGAACTCCATGAGATTCAGGGTAAATTCCCCCAGGAAGAAGCCCAGGCCCTCAAAAACTCGCGATTGATTGCCGCCGACAAACTGGAAACTCCGGGGATCGAAAATGTCATCGACCATGTCACAGCCAGTGTCGGCCTTATCAGCGGCGGCACTAAATTAAACGTCGTGCCGGATTACTGTGAAGCCCGGGTCGATATCCGGCTCCCCATCGGGGCCGATGAGGCCGAGGTCGAAGCGAAGATCCAAAGCATCATCGCCCAGAGCGGAGCGCTGGATGTGGAGTATGAGATCACCTGGAAGGCCACGGGCAACTATACGCCAATCAACGCCCCCATTGTCCAGACGGTCAAAAAACATGCCGAGGCACTCTGGCACATCGATGTTCTGCCAGCTTATCAGTGGGCGTCCAGTGATGCGCGCTATTATCGTGAAATGGGGATCCAGACCATCCAGTACGGACCGTCCAACACGGAAGGGATCCATTCCTACAACGAGACAGTGGATATCGAAGACGTTCTGAACGCCAGTCAAATCTACTTAATGTCCTTATGTGACCTGTTAGGTGTGAATTAATTTTTGAGAATAAAAATTTGTGAGGTTATCGATGATTATTAAGCAGATCATGGAAGTATATGAGCTGGTGGACACGGCAACGGCCAGCGGCAACGATTTAAAAAAATATCTGGAGAGTTACGGTGCGAAGAATGTGGTCGTTAAGACCATCACGGGGGATAAAGGCAAGACCGATTTTATCCGGGTGGCGATCCCCGGGAAAAACGGCCGGTCCAAGGGCGGCTCCGCCCCGACCTTAGGCGTACTGGGACGGCTAGGTGGCATCGGTGCCCGCCCGGAGCGCATCGGCATGGTCTCTGATGGTGACGGGGCCCTGGTTGCCCTGGCTGTTGCGGCAAAGCTCCTGGATATGCAGAATAAAGGGGATCACCTGGACGGGGATGTCGTGGTTTCAACCCACATTTGCCCGGATGCACCGACGCAGCCCCATAAACCGGTTGCGTTCATGGATTCTCCGGTGGATATGGCCACGGTAAACCAGGAAGAAGTTAACGGCGATCTGGATGCCATTCTGTCGGTGGATACGACCAAGGGCAACCGGGTCATCAATCACTGCGGCTTTGCCATCTCCCCCACGGTGAAAGAGGGGTACATCTTAAAAGTCAGTGACCAGCTCTTAGACATCATGCAGACGACGACGGGAAAGTTCCCGGTGGTTTTCCCGCTGAGCATCCAGGACATCACCCCCTACGGCAATGGGGTGTATCACCTGAACAGCATCCTCCAGCCGGCGACGGCGACCAAAGCCCCGGTAGTGGGGATCGCCATCACCACGGAATCGGCCGTGCCGGGATGTGCCACCGGTGCCAGCAATCCGTTTGACCTGGAGCAGGCCGGACGCTTTGTCCTGGAAGTCGCCAAAGAATTCGGCCGGCACAATTGCAATTTCTACGACGAGGCTGAGTTTGGCCATTTACTGGAACTGTACGGCGAAATGCACCAGTTTCAGACGCTAGGCCGGAGTCTCGTCCGGGCTTGAGCTTCCGGCTGGGCACCATTACCATCGGTCAGTCTCCCCGGCAGGACGTGATCCCGGAAATGCTTCCGTATCTCGGAACGTGGGTTGAAATCCTGGAGGCTGGCGCACTGGATGGGCTGTCCTATGAGGAAATTCAAACACTTAAGCCAGAACAGGGAGACTATGTGCTGGTGTCGACCCTGCGGGATGGACGTGAAGTCAAATTTGCGGAAAAGCATATTCTAGGCCGGCTACAGGACTGTATCGATCGATTGGAAGAGAAAAAAGTCCAAGCCATTGCTTTTATCTGTACCGGGAAATTCCCGGATATCTTCCGGGCCAGCGTTCCCTTGATTTACCCCCAGGTGATCCTGCACCGGATCGTTCCGGAACTCTCCGGCACGAAAAAAATCGGGGTGGTGATTCCTGATCCCGAGCAGATCGAGCAGACCCGGATAAAATGGAAGGACGCAGGACTGGAAGCCCGTGTGATCCCCTGGTCACCCTACGATAAAAAAGTGACTGGCACTCTGCCGGATCTCACCGGGTTCAGTGATCCCTCCCTTGATCTCATCATCATGGACTGCATCGGCTATACAGCAGGGATGAAGCAACTGGTCTTACAGGAAACCCATAAACCAGTGATCCTGGCCAGGACACTGGTTGCCCGGATATTAGGTGAACTCGGGGATAGCTAAAGCCGGCTAGCGATTAATTTCTGAGCGATTAAACGTCGGATCGAATCATCAAATGGTCATTATGCGGTAAATGATCGATCCAAGCAATACTATCTACGCTGAAATAGCCAGGTTCGCCCATCGAACCTGGCTATTTCAGCGTAGATTTTAGTCGGTCCCAGAGAGAGAAATGAGTTTGGTCAGTTGTGATGTCTATCTTCAGCATCTGTCGCGTTTTATCAAAGACGACTCCGATCGATACACGATACCACGGATAGTCCGCTTCCTCTCGGATCTCCTCAATCCCTTGAAATGAAAATACAGCACCGTCTTCAATCTGAGTTTTTAAGATGTTCTCAATGATCACCGTTAATTCAGTCTTAGATTGAGCCTGCCCTTTGATCGTTGCATCCATATCCATTGTGGTGCGCGCATCAATGCCAACCATCGCAGCGGCCTTAACATTCGATTGTCAGTAAGTTCATCAGGCAAAACATAAATCCCGGTAGTCACTCGTTCCAAATCGCCTGAGTGAGCAAGCAGGCGCAATCCTTCGTTTGAGACCCCGACTTCGTTTGCTTGGGCAGTAGTAACGATTCCGCCAGTTTGCTTCAGGACTGATTGAAGTTCATCGGGCATAGTCATGCTACCACCTTCAATTTGATTTCTGTGCTAATATCGTATGCCAAACTTGCACTGAAATCAAAATAATATGATTTCAGTGCACATCTCATCAGCGAAACCAGCATTATCATCAAATTTTCTTCAAGTCGTTTTTTTAAAGGAGTTCCTTCAAATGAAGAGACCTCTCTCCTATATCACCGCTTCCTGGGGCGTTGATCCAACTGAGAATACAGAGATTGCAACCAAATACAGCCGGAAGGTTTTCGACGTTGGCTACAATCCCATCTGTCCCATCCTGATGCTTTCAACCTTCATTGATGACGGCATCCCCCAGGAGCATAAGGACAGACAGGACATCGAGCTCGATTACCTCAGACGCTCCAACGTCCTCGTAGTCTGGGGCTCTCGGATCGACGAAGCCATGAAAAACGACATTGCCATTGCTGAACGCTATCGAATCCCGGCAACAACTTTAAGCGGTATCCTGACAGTTAAAACACCACGGTCAGAAAAACCCTACAAGATAACAGAAGAATCCATTCCTGATTTTGCGCGTAACATTGGAAAAAAGGAATGTTTCGTGCATATTTAAAAATGGCCGTTTCTGAAATTGCACGAAACATTGGAAAAAAGGAATGTTTTGTGCAATAATAGAAACGGAGGTGTTGTAATGAAATATTTAGACAAACTAATTGAGTTGGGTTGTTTTTCACGGCAAGAAGTTGTTGACCTAATCGGAACCGAAAAAGCAGCACACTCAATACTAAACGATTATGTCAAAAACGGATATATTGATCGAATTCGAAGAGATCTATATACAGCAATCAGCCTTGAAACGAAGCAGCCTGTCGCAAACCGATTTTTAATAGCAACTCATATTGCTGAGGATGCTTATATTTCGCATCACAGTGCATTTGAATACTATGGTTATGCTAATCAAGTATTTCATCAGGTCTTTGTATCGACAACCAGCAGATTCACTGACTTTTCTTTTGATGGCATTACCTTTACCAGGGTTTCTCCGAAAATTGATTCTGGAGTGATTACAACCAATTCAGGAATCAGAGTCACAGATCTTGAAAGGACTGTCATCGATAGTATCTATTCTTTTGAGAAAATTGGTGGTTTGGAAGAACTACTCCGTTGTCTGTTGCTGGTCCCTGCACTACGAGCTGATAAGCTGATAACCTATCTTAATGAATACGGGCAGGCGAATTTATATCAAAAATCCGGCTTCCTACTCACGGAATTTTCGGAACAGTTAGGTCTTTCAAACTCATTTTTTGATTACTGCAGAAGCAAAATCCCTAGATCAAAGAGTTATCTGTATTCAGAAAAAGATGCCCTTTCTAAGCACTTTGTCCTACATAAAGATTGGATGATTTTTGCCCCTGAGAATATTAAATCAATCCTCAGTAAGGGGGTTGATCTCAATGTCTGAGTGGAACAAGTTATTGTTGGGGAAACAAGCTAAGGAACTTGGTTTTGTCCGAGATACATATGAGAAAGTTTGCAGATTGACGGATATACTGAAGTTTTTCGAAAATGACGCTTTGCTAGGGAACTCTTTGGCTCTAAAGGGCGGAACGGCCATCAACCTGACAATTTTCAATTTGCCAAGGTTGTCTGTTGATATTGATCTGGATTTTTCAAAAAACGTCACTCGGGATGAAATGATGGCGACAAGATCAATCATCAATGACCGAATCGAAAAATTTATGAAAGCTAACGGCTATTTGTTAAGTCCCAAATCGAAGCAATATCATGCTCTTGATTCTTTTGTTTATGAATACTCAAATTCAGGAGGCATGAAGGATAACATTAAGGTTGAAATCAACTATATGCTTCGCTGTCATGTTCTTGAAACTGGACAAAGACATTTTGTATCTTCCTGGGAACCAATTGGAGTTTCTGTTCTTAGTGTGGCCCCCATCGAAATATTTGCATGCAAAATAGTTGCTTTGATCAATCGAACGGCACCCCGAGATCTTTATGACATTTATAACCTGGTGAAATTTGGGTTGATTGATGAATCAGAGGAGCCCCTGCTCAGGAAGTGTGTTGTTTTTTACAGCGCGATAGGCGCGCAATTTCCGCCTTTTGAGTTCCAATTTAACACGATCGATCAAGTCACTCAGAATCGTATCAAGACAGACCTTTATCCTGTATTACGAAACAAGGACAAATTTAATCTTAAGACTGCTCAGATGCAAGTCAAGGCCTGGCTTGAATCGCTTCTAAAGCTTGAGGACAACGAACAGGAATTCCTGGATGCCTTTAGGAATAAGACATATCAGCCGGAGCTGCTTTTTGAATCAACCGAAATCGTAGAACGTATTCGAAACCACCCTATGGCACTCTGGAAGTGCTCACAAAAATAAATACTGACTCAGGAATTCAAATATTGAAGCATCTTCATTCGAAGTTGCTGTGAAGAGTGACATTGCCATCGCATCCCGGCAACCACCCTAAGCGGCATTCTTACCGTTAAGAGACACGGTCAAAATGCCGCAAAATAGCTCTGCGTTTAGTCTTTGTGACATCTCCAGATTGCCTGTCATGAGTCTATTTGTAACTATATTAACCTATACCTTAATGGGTGTAATATAATACTTATAAATACGGAAGAATATGTTGCCGTGAGGAGAACAAATTAGAAAGGAGCGCTGAAATATGAAAAAGAGATCGAAGCGAATAATTATTGGTGTTATTGGATTTCTTCTCCTAACGGTGCTTGCCTTTGCGCTCTATTTCTATATGACTTTTTCAGGTAACATCATTGAGCGATTCAGCCAGCAAAGAGCAATCATTAAGGCATATGAAACAAGTTATGATGAAGATTTTAAGATTGTAAGTTCAAGCTACGACTATAAGCGCAAGGAATTTTCATTCAGGATATCTTCGCAGAGTCAGCCTGAAATAATATTCACTTCGACTCTGGATGAAGCGGACCGTATCGATCGATATGCGGCTGCCCGCTGTACAGATTATCTTCGTAAAGTCATATCTGAAGCATTTGGTAAAGACTTTGATGATCTGCAATACAGAGTCAATATCTTTGAGGAGTACAATTCACCGGGACTTCTCGAGCGTGACGTGACCACTCGCCTAAGCCAGAACCAATATGTTGTTGATTTATCCTGGGATCCACCCGTCCTTGATACTTTGCAGGTTGATACCATTTTTAATGATATGACGCAACGGATCTCAGCGCGTCTGGATACATCCATTGGCGGGCTGAAGATCCGCGCTGGAGTGTATGACGGAAAAGATTACTATATCACTGAGGTTGATCTAAGGTAATCATTAATGAGTAAGAAGGAAGGGCTAATGCATCTTAAGGAACTGCCGCAAAGAGGCCGGCAGTTCTTTTTTATCCTGATATCCATCTTCTGAACAAAAAATATAAACAAAAAATCAAAAATGAATGAACCGTTTGGTGTCGGCATTCGTATATGTTAGTAAGGGAGGTGGTAAAGTGCTCGATGATTACATAGAAAAACATGGAAGGCGCCTTTATGGTCTATGTCGGACACTGTGCCAAAACCCTGATGATGCCGATGATCTGTACCAGGAGACCTGGCTGAAGGTCCATCAAAAATTTGACCACTACAACCCTGAGTATGAATTTGAAGGTTGGCTGACACGGATCTGCGTTAACACCTACAAGGATCAGTTGCGAAAGAAAAAACTCAGCCTGATCTTCGACCTATTTGACTCTCAGGAGGCGAAGGACGCAGTACTTGAAAAAGCTGCCACGGAAGAAAAAGAGGACTTTAGTGACCTTCATGCTGCGGTGAAAAGACTTCCTGAAAAACTTCGACTGACAGTAGTCTTGTACTATTTCAGAGAGCTCGACATCGGTGAAACCGCAGCGATTTTAAATATTCCCCCAGGTACTGTCAAGTCCAGATTGAGTAAGTCCAGACTGCTGTTGAAGGAGATGATCAACGATGAAATTGAGCTATGATTTTGAACAATACCAGCCACCAAGACTCACTGAACAGATGCTCAATGCTGTTTTTCAAAAACGTCGTGAAGTTCGTTGCATGTTCCTTTTTGCCGCGGCGTCCAATCTACTTTTGATCAGCCTTGCTCTTCTGGCGCTTGCGCTGGCCCCATACTCCATGTTAGCCAGTGTTATCTGTTTAGTATTGCTGGGAATTTACCTATCGGCAAGTGGAATATTGACTGTCCTGCTTACCAGAAAACTCATTGACCGTTACGGCAAAGCCTCTGCCGTACCCTTTGCACTCAATGCCTAAATCAGAAAGGAAGATGGATAAATGGATGCAGCATATTTTTACCTAATTTTTGTCGTAGCACTGTTTCTGGTGCTCCCCATCCTCATCGGAGTCTATGTATATCGGGATGCTAACAGCCGTGGGATGAATGCAGCTCTTTGGACTTTGATTGCGGCTCTGGCCCCATCCGGTATTGGCTTGATCATCTACCTGGTGGTTAGATCAGATTATAATAGTTTGGAATGTCCCAATTGCAAGGCCCCAATCCTTGAAGAATACTCCTCTTGCCCTAAATGCGGAACGAGCTTAAAGGCTAAGTGTACTAATTGCGGTAAAGCGATCGCTTCCGGTTGGCAAAACTGTGCTCATTGCGGAGAACCCGTTCCTGCAGATGCAATGATCCCTACCCTCCCAAAGCGTAAAGACAATGGGCTGGGCAAGATATTGGTGGCCGTCATTCTTATTCCCGTTCTAATCATATCCACTCTTGTTTTCGGGCTTGCCAGCTTCCGCAGCGGCCATCCGACCAGCGTTGGTTCAGTGGATGGCATGCGTATTGAGGACTTTGCAGAAAACAAGGTCGTATCGGATTGGCTCAAAAGTTGTGATGCATCCGGCACAGGAATTTATGTTCTGGAGTACCAGTATCCAAAAGATAAATCAAGTAATCTGAATCGATCGAACTATATCGTCTATCGAACTGGGCTTTCTAAGGATGTCAGCGTGGCAGCTGTTGGTTTCCAAAATTTCTTTAAGGAATCATTGCGAGTTGAATACAACGATTCTGAAATAACTGGATCAACAGATTATCATATTTACCAGGTGGACTATTCTACCACAGCAAAGGTTCAACTTGAGGTTCTAGTGAATGGCCAGAAAGCGGATTATAAGTTAACAACATCCACAGATCCACAGCTGTTTATCGATCCAGTACCGTGGCGAAACGGCGCAGCCAATTTATATAAGCTTCGCCTGGATTATCTGGGTGATAACTCAGGAGTTAGTCGACTGGTCAAAGAAACTGGGCTTGAATTCGCAGGGGACTATACCCTCGAGCTGAAAACTTCGGAAAAACCTTATGGTTTAAGAGTTATTTATACTGACGCGATCATGGATTTTGAAACGAATATCTACTCACCTTACGCCACAGAGCTACTTGGCTTAATCAAGAATCTGGACTATGTTGAAATCACCGACGGTGAAAGTACATTTCGGCTGACAGCAGATGAAGCTTCTCAAACTCTGGGTCATGATGTGAAGGACTTTGGAACAGATCCATCCAAGCTTGAAGCGTATCTTAAGTCAATCTACGGTGATAACCAGTTCGACCAGTAGGTCAAATGACAACAGCTAAGCTTCAATTAATTATCCACCATGAAAGCAGATTTTGGTTTTCAACCTTGAGTATTATTAGTGAATAAAGCTATCAGAAATATGACTTCTATTCCAAACCACCTGAAAAGGTGGTTTTTTCATTAAGTGGCATCCTGACCGTTAAACGCGACGGTCAGAAAAACCCTACCAGACAACAGAAAAATCCATTCCTACTTTTGCGCGTAACATAGGAAAAAAGGAATATTTCGTGCAAATTCAAAAACAGAAAAGGAGAAGAAATCTATGGATGTATTGATTGTTGAACCTGAAAAAGCGCCGCGAATGGCCAGTATCAACGGTGACCTGAACTCCCTGCAGCAGGTTGTCGACGGCTACATCGAAGCCGTCTATCCCTATGATGACCCTGTTGCCATTGTCTGTCATGAGGAAGGCAAGCTCATCGGCCTCCCGCTTAACCGAAAACT
>JABNAD010000819.1_pt1 | contig 14647 bp, 6 predicted proteins | sample 7240381 | NCBI WGS metagenome assembly JABNAD01 (sample SAMN11332834, study PRJNA596920) | anaerobic digester metagenome | biome: digested sludge; isolation source: digested sewage sludge-derived enrichment culture grown on H2/CO2 | place: Germany: Goettingen
GCTTGCTCAGTTCCAGATAGTCCTTGATTGCGTCGTCCACAACAATGTTGTCTTTGTCGTTATACCATGCCTGAGAACGGGCGCCGTTGCAGAAAACGTATTTCAAGTCGTCGGTTCCGCTGAGCAGCTTCACCTTTCCGCCGGAAGCGTCGTTCACCTGCGCGGAAACCTTTACCACCTTGTCCCAAGTGGAGAACATCTCCTGAAGAGCGGCGGGATCGGTGGTGCCCAGATACTGCTGGGCCAGATCCGCGCGGATTTGCCAGCAGCCGGGAGTCGCCTGCCAGAACAGGGCGTATGTATCGCCGGAGGCAGCGTCGGACCCCAAGTTCAGATTATAGTCGTACATGTCGGACATGTCGTCGGCGGTAATGCCCAAATCCGCCACGTTTTTCAGCAGACCGGACTGGACGTACTTCTGTACATAGCCAACCTCCAGCAGCATAATGTCCGGATACAGCTCGTTGCCGGGGTCCGCCAAAATGGCGTCAATTTTGTCCTGATAGATGTCGGAGTTGCCTACGTTTACGAATACGATGCGGTCCATATCGGCCTGACTGAGATATTTGGGAAGGACTTTCTCCTGAATGGTCGTAAAGTCGGCGTTCCACGCCCAGATTACAAAGGCGTTCGCGGCGCTGGGGTCGCCGGTGACGGCGGTGCTGTCCTCGGCGCTGGCGGATGCCGATGCAGATGCAGACGCGGAGCTCCCGGAAGAGACAGCGGCAGAAGGGGCGGCTCCGCCGCCGTTTCCGCAGGCGGCCAGACTAAGAAGCATCATCATCGAGAGAAGTGCGGCAAGGACTTTTTTCATTTTGATTCCTCCATATCCAAATTTGTTTCCAAACATGTGCCGTATGGTTTGCGCCGGTCGTTTATCCACGCGCCCGCTGCGGGCGGAGAATATGGATTACAGCTGCTTCACAGAGCCGCCGATCAGCAGTTCGCCGGGAATCAACTCTTGGCGGGGGAGATGGGTGCGGGACTGCTCAATGGCCTCGATGAGCATGCGGGCGGCGTGGCTGCCCAGACGCTCGGTGTCCTGACGGATGGTGGTGAGTATGGGGCGCAGAGCCTGACTGAGATAGATACCGTCGTATCCGGCTACACTGATGTCGTCCGGAACGGAAAGGCCCATAGCTTCCAGCTGGTTCCGTCCGCCCAAATAAGAGAAATCGTCGGGATAGAGGATGCAGGTGGGAGGGACGGGCAGACTTAAAAGCGCCTGTGTAGCCTGTGCGCTGGACGTTGGGTCGCGATAGCGGGCGGGGCGGATATACGCCTCCGGAACCTCCGCCCCCAGTTCCTCGCAGGTGCGGCAGAAACTGGCCAGACGGCTGCGGGTGACTGAGGTCATCTCGCCATGGATATAGGCAATGCGCCGATGACCCTTTTCATAGACGTGGGTCACCAAATCCTGCATCCCCTTCACGTTGTCGGAGACAACTGCGCCCCGCTGGTCAAATACATGGTCCACGGTGACAACCGGAATATCACTGCTTACCAATTCCCGTACCGCGGGGTCTTCGAAATCCACGCAGGCGATGATGACTCCGTCGCAGTTGCGATAACGGCAGTGCTCCAGATAGGACATGGAGCTGCCGCCCAAATTCTGGCTGATAAAGGTTAAATCATAGCCGCCGCACTCCGCTTCGTTTTTAAAGTCGTTGAGAACGGCGGAAAAATAATCGTGACGCAGACCGCTTTGCAGTTGGTCCACAAAGAGGACGCCGATGTTATGGGAACGATTGGTCTTCAGCAGCCGGGCCGCGGCGTTGGGTGTGTAGCCCATCTCCTCCGCCGTTCGGCGGACCAGAGCCACCGTCTCTTCACTAACGTCGGGGTAGCCGTTGAGAACCTTGCTGACTGTGGAGTGCGATACTCCGCAGGCTTTTGAAATGTCTTTGATGGTCACCATAGTATTCCTCCACACGAATCGAACACGTTTTCGTAACTCCATTATATTTTCCAATTTCATCCACGTCAACACTTTTCTTGGTGAAAAATTCTATAATAATTTAGAGATTAATTTGTAATAAATGTTAAAAAATGAAATGTTTTCAAATTATTCTTGTGCAAAATAAAAAATTGCGCTATGGTAGGGGCATCTGTTAGAAACTGTAATTGCAAAAACGTGTTCTTTAATGTTTAAATTGAAGTGGAGGCGGCTTTTCTTTGAAATTTGGGTACTTTGATGATGAAAATAGGGAATATGTCGTAGAAACTCCCGCAACGCCGCTGCCGTGGATCAATTATTTGGGGAATCAGGATTTTTTCGGCCTGATCTCCAACACCGGAGGCGGATATTGCTTCTACCGGGACGCCAAACTCCGGCGGCTCATTCGCTATCGCTATCAAAACGTTCCCGCAGATATGGGAGGGCGATTTTTCTATCTCCGGGAGCCGGAAAAGACTCCATGGAGTCCGGCGTTTCTCCCATGCGGAACGGCGCTGGACCGCTATCGCTGCCGCCATGGGCTGGGCTATACGGTGTTTGAAAGCGAGAAGGATCATCTGGCCGCATCGCTGACAGCCTTTATCCCCTTGCACGAAACCTGTGAAGTTCACAGCCTGACTTTAAAGAACAACGGGAAGCAGGAAAAGGAGATCGAGCTTTGGGGGGCGGTGGAGTGGTGTTTGTGGAACGCGGCGGACGACGCGGCCAACTTCCAGAGGAACCTGAACACCGGCGAGGTGGAGACGGAGCCTTCCGTTATTTATCACACCACGGAGTATCGGGAGCGGCGGGATCACTACGCTTGGTTTTCTGTCAACACGCACACCGATGGCTTTGAGACAGATCGGGACGAATTTTTGGGGCCGTTTGGCGACTGGCGTGCACCCCGGCAGGTGACGGCGGGGCAGAGCAAAAATTCCGAGGCCCATGGCGGAGCCCCCATCGCCGCTCACCGCATAACAGTGAAGCTGGAGCCGGGCGAGGAGACACGGTACGTCTTTTTGCTGGGTTATGCCGAAAATCCACGGGACCAAAAGTTTTCTGCCCCCGGCGTTGTGCGAAAGGATGGGGCGCGGCGGGTCGTAGATCGGTTTCTGAATCCCGCCGCGGCGGATGCCGCGCTGGCGGAGCTGAAATCCTACTGGACGGAACTGCTGTCCGTTTACACGGTATCCAGCAAAGAGCCCAGGCTGGATCGGATGGTAAACATCTGGAACCAGTACCAGTGCATGGTGACCTTTAACATGAGCCGCTCCGCCAGCTATTTTGAAAGTGGAATGGGCCGGGGTATGGGCTTCCGGGACAGCTGCCAGGATTTGCTGGGCTTTGTCCATCTGATCCCAGATCGGGCGCGGGAGCGCATTTTGGACATCGCCGCCGTCCAGAAGCCGGACGGCTCTACCTACCACCAATACCAGCCTTTGACCAAGCGGGGAAATAACGACATCGGCTCCGGCTTTAACGACGATCCACTGTGGTTGGTGGCTGCGGTGTGTGCCTACCTGCGGGAGACGGGGGATTTTTCCATTCTGGAAGAGCTGGTTCCCTTTGACAGCCGCCCCGGCAGTGAGGCACCGCTGCTGGAGCATCTGCGGTGCAGCGTCCACTTCACCATGAACCATTTAGGCCCCCACGGTCTGCCCCTGATCGGAAGGGCGGACTGGAACGACTGCCTGAATCTGAATTGCTTTTCCGAGGAACCGGGAGAGAGCTTTCAAGTCACCGGTCCCAGCGACGGGGTGGTGGCAGAGAGCGTCTTTATTGCCGGCATGTTCGTGAAATACGGGCGGGAATACGCCGATCTGTGCCGCTGGCTGAAGCTGGGTGACGAAGCGGCGCGCGTGGACCAAGCGGTCGCAGACATGGAAAAAGCCGTCCTTACGGACGGCTGGGACGGAGCGTGGTATCTCCGGGCTTATGACGCAGCGGGAAATCCCGTGGGCGGAGAATCCTGCACCGAGGGACAGATTTTCATCGAGCCGCAAGGTTTCTGCGCCATGGCGGGTATCGGTGGGGCAGAGGGGCGGCCCCAAAAGGCGCTGGATTCCGTTCGGAAGCATCTGCTGGGGGACTACGGCGTGGAGCTGCTCACCCCTTGCTATACCGCGTATCACAAGGAGTTGGGGGAAATCACCAGCTATCCACCCGGCTACAAGGAAAACGGCTCCGTTTTCTGCCACAACAACCCTTGGCTTTCCATCGCGGAAACAGAGCTTGGCAGAGGGGAAGAAGCTTTCGACGTCTATCGCCGCATCTGCCCTGCATGGGTGGAGGAGCGCTCGGAGATTCACCGAACGGAGCCGTATGTATACAGCCAGACGGTGGCGGGACGCGCTGCCGCCCGACCCGGCGAGGCAAAAAACAGCTGGCTTACCGGGACTTCCGCTTGGTCCTTCGTAAATATCAGTCAGGCGATCTTAGGCATTCAGCCGGATTATGATGGGCTGCGCATTCGCCCGTGCCTGCCGAGGGAGCTAGGGGAACTGACTGTCTGCCGACGGTTCCGGGGCGTGGATTATACCATCCACATCCGTAACGGCGGCGGACACCGCCCCCAGCTGCGACTGAACGGTCTGCCGCTTGCAGGCGATCTGGTTCCGCTCCCGCCAGAGGGGGTCAAAACCTGCCATGTGGAAGTGCGGCTGTGAACGGCCTGACGTTCGTTGAAACAGCGTGAAAAAACAGATGCCGGAAAAACCTCGCCATGACCAGTCTTAAAAAAACAGGACGGAGACGCCAAAGCGGCGGCTCCGTCCTGCTTCTATATGCCGCATGGCGGCGTTTGAACAATCAGTTGTCCAAGGGCTTCATGGTGGGGAACAGGATTACGTCCCGGATGGTGTCGGAATTGGTCAGCAGCATGACCACACGGTCAATGCCAATGCCCATGCCGCCGGTGGGGGGGAGTCCGTATTCCAAAGCGGTGAGGAAGTCCTCGTCCAGCATCTCGGCCTCCTCATCGCCCCGCTCCCGGGCCTCCGCCTGCTTTTCAAACCGCTGGCGCTGGTCAATGGGGTCGTTCAACTCGGAATAGGCGTTGCCCATCTCGCTGTGGTTAATGAAAAACTCAAACCGCTCGGTGAGACGGGGGTCCTGCGGGCTGCGCTTGGTTAGGGGAGAGACTTCCACCGGATACATGGTGATGAAGGTGGGCTGGATCAAATGATCTTCCACCCGCTGGTCAAAGCACTGGTACAGGGCGTTGCCCCATGTCTTCTCCGCGCTGTCTGCCAGCTCCACGCCCTTGGCCTTCGCGGCGGCAACTGCTTCTGCGTCGTCGGAGATGGCGCCGAAATCAATCCCCACGTACTGCTTCACTGCGTCAATCATGGTCAGGCGGGGCCAGCCGGGAGTCAGATCAATCTTTTGTCCCATCCACTCCACTTCATAGGTGCCCAAAAGTTCCTTCGCGGCGGAGGAGACAACGCCCTCGGCAATGTCCATCATCCCGTGAAAATCGGTATAGGCCTGATAAAGCTCCACGGTGGTGAATTCCGGGTTGTGCTTGGGGTCCATGCCCTCGTTGCGGAAGATGCGGCCAATCTCATAGACCCGGTCCATGCCGCCCACGATCAGCCGCTTCAGCGGCAGCTCCGTGGCAATACGCATGTACATGTCGATATCCAGCGTGTTGTGATGGGTCACAAAGGGGCGGGCGGCCGCGCCGCCGGAAATGGTGTTCAAAACCGGGGTTTCCACCTCAATATAACCCAGATTGTCCAGATAGTTGCGCAGGTGCTTGATGAACTGGGAACGGATGATGAAGTTGCGCTTCACCTCCGGATTCACAATCAAATCCACATACCGCTGGCGATACCGCAGCTCCTTGTCCTGAAGGCCGTGGAACTTTTCAGGCAGAGGCAGCAATGCCTTGCTGAGGAGGACGATGTCCTTGGCCCGGACGCTCATCTCGCCCCGCTGGGTGCGAAAAACCTCGCCGTCCACACCAACGATGTCGCCGATGTCGTACTTTTTGAACTTCTTATAGACCGCCTCATCCATCTCGTCCTGCCGCGCGTAGAGCTGAATGCGGCCCTCCCGGTCGGCGAGATCGCAGAAGCTCACCTTGCCCATGCCGCGCTTGCTCATCAGACGGCCCGCGATCTTCACGCTCTGGCCCTCCATGGCGTCGAAATGGGACTTGATCTGTTCGCTGGTGGCGTTCCAGTCAAATCGGGTCTGGCGGAAAGGGTCCTCGCCCGCGGCCTGAAGCGCTGCCAGCTTTTCTCGGCGGACCCGGGTCTGCTCACTCAGATCCAGTTCGGGCCGCTGGGATGTCTCTTGTTCAGCCATATTATTCTCCTTACCGCTCAATCTTGTGAACCACGTAGGTGAGACTGCCGTTGGGGGCTTCCACCGTGACGGTCTGCCCCTCTTTTGCGCCCATCAGGGCCTTGCCAAAGGGGGATTCCTCGGAAATGATGCCGTGCATCGGGTCGGATTCCTGAGAGCCGACGATTTTATAGACCGTGGGCAGCACGTTGCCGCTGCCATCCGCCACAGTGACCTTGCAGCCGATGGTGACGGCGTCGTTGTCTGCGGCGTTCTCGTCCACCACCACAGCGTGCTGCAGGACTTCCTCCAGCTCCGCAATGCGGGAGTACAGTTTGCCCTGCTCGTTTTTTGCCTCGTCATATTCGCTGTTTTCGCTGAGATCGCCGAAGCCGCGGGCGATTTTGATCTGCTCTGCAACCTCGTCACTGCGGGTGGTTTTTAAAAAATTCAGTTCTGTCTGCAGCTCGTCGAGACGGGCTTGGCTCATCCTGTATTCGTTGCTCATCGGTACAAGTCCTTTCTGCTCCCCTATATTTTCCTTATGGATGTCCACAAGGATTCCAGCTTAGTCATGACACAATATTATAGAGTTTCCGAAACCCAATGTCAAGCGGTTCCGTGATGCTGAGGACAGTTTAAAGGACATGGGATGCACAAATGCGAAAACCGTCGAAAAACGGTTGCAAAATTATAGAAAAATGATATACTGAAAAAAAATAGGCGGAGGAAATATCGGATGGCTTTTGGTGAAAACGCTGCAAGCCAATGCGATTTAAAGGCAGAGGCGGATATTGTGCGGTGCTGCCTTAAGTGCGATACAGTTTTGAAAAGAAAGAAAAGGGACAACTCCGGCGGCGAATGCCGCCGCACAAAGTCGAGAGCCATAGCGCGAGCAGGTGGCGGCAACTGAAGAGTTGGGAAAGCGCCTGTCATGCGGCTGACAGGCGCTTTTTGCGCACGGTCATGGCATTGACGGACCTTACCGGTTTTCCGCAATGAAGGGCCCAGTCAGCAGGTGGGCGAGGACTCTCGGAATTTTACTGCGTATGCGTTTCCGTCAGGAAGGGCATCTGCAATGCTCTGGAGGGGTTAGTAATGGCGGAACAGACGGGAAAACCCGTGGTTCTCGTAGTGGATGATTCACGAACAAATCTCAAGCTGCTCCATGAGATATTTTCTAAGGAATATCAGGTGGAGCAGGCGGAAAACGGTCTGCAGGCGATGGCTATTTTAAGACGCGTGGCGGATGTGGCCGCCGTGATTTTGGATATAAAAATGCCGGAACTGGACGGCTATGGCGTGCTGCGGGCCATGCGAGCGGACGAGCAGCTTCGGGATATTCCGGTTGTGGTAGACACCGGCAGCGACGACCTTGAAAGCCAGCTCAAGGCGCTGGATTTGGGCGCCTTGGATGTGCTGATCAAGCCGTTCAATCCGCAGATCGCCCTGCACCGGGTGCGCAATCTGATCAACCACCGGGAAGCCGGACAGCAGGCGGCGCGCAACCGCGTTCTGGAAGAGCAGCTTCGCCAGTCTGAGATTGATGAGAGGACGGGAATCCTCAATAAGAAAGCATTTTGCCGCAAAACCGCTGAATTGCTGGCAGCTCACCCGAATAAAAGCTATGTGATCCTGCGCTGGGATATTGATCGCTTTAAAATTTTTAACGATACCTTTGGCGTACCTGCGGGCGATATCCTGTTGAGTGAAATCGGGCAGATACTCTGCAACAACGCCAAACCGGGAACGACTTGCGGACACTGGGAAGCGGATCACTTTGTCCTTTGCGTGGAGGCGGCGCAGTTTCAGGCGTATGAGTTTATTACGGAACTAAACCGAACGATTGGTGCGCTCAACTCCCTGTATGACGATTTCGATTTTGTCACCCGGGTAGGCGTGTATCAGGTAAATGACCCGACAATCGACGTGTCGCTGATGTGCGACCGGGCGCTGCTGGCGCTGCGCTCTGTTAAAAACAACTATTTGGCGCGCGTGGCGTTTTATGACGATTCCATGCGTGCGTCGCTACTGGAGGAGCAGGAGATTCTTCAGGAGATGGAACGCGCTCTGGCGCAGGGGCAGTTTGTCGTGTACTTGCAGCCGCAGTATGACTATGCTGCGGGAACCCTCGACGGCGCAGAGGCGCTGGTGCGGTGGCAGCATCCGAAAAAGGGACTGATTTCTCCGGGAAAATTTATTCCTGTCTTTGAGCGCAATGGTTTTATCAGCAACGTGGACGAGTATGTCTGGGAACAGGTGTGCCGTATGCTGCGCGGATGGCTGGATGACGGAAAGCCAATTGTGCCGATTTCGGTTAATATTTCGCGGCGGGACATCTATCGGTCCCATCTGTGCGGACTGCTTCAGAATCTTGTAAAGAAATATCGGCTTGCGCCTGAGCTTCTTCGTTTGGAGATCACCGAGTCGGCGTATATGGACAATCCCGACCAGCTGATCGAAATTGTCAACGAGCTGCTTGCAGCGGGCTTTACCGTGGAGATGGACGATTTCGGAAGCGGTTATTCCTCGCTCAACACGCTGAAGGATGTGCCGGTTCAGACGCTGAAGCTGGACATGAAGTTCCTTGAAAAGAGCATGAACGACACGAGGGGCGGCAACATCCTTACATCGGTTATCCGCATGGCCCACTGGCTCAAGCTGCCCGTGATTGCCGAGGGCGTGGAGACAAAGGCGCAGGCGGATTACCTCAAAAGCATCGGCTGCACCCATATGCAGGGCTACTATTTTGCAAAGCCGATGCCGGTGAAGGAATTTGAAAAGATTCTTGCTTCCAGTACGCTAAAGGGCGGCAACCAAAAGTGCTTTTCCGACGATATTGAGGGCGCGGAGAATTTCCTTTCCGCCTCTACGCAGGCGACTCTCTTGTTCAACAGCTTTGTGGGCGGGGCGGCTATCATCGAATATGACGGCAGTAATGTGGAGGCCTTGCGCCTAAACGACAAATATTTTGAAACGCTGGGCGTCACGCGTGAGGAGTATGCGGGCAAGCAGCTCCATCTGCTGGATCGCTTTGACAAGGAAAACCGGGCGATTCTGGTAAACGCGATTGAAAAGGCCATCGAAACCGGCAGGGAGAGCAGCTGCGAACTGCACTCTCTGCCAATCGGGGGCCACAACCACACCCTTTGGACAAGAGTGCAGCTGCGGCTTTTGGCTCAAAACGCAAACCGTTACATTCTCTATCTGGCGGTGGAGGATATTACGCAGAGAGTAAAGCTGCTGACCCAGAACTCGGAACTGACAGAGCATCTTTCCGCCATCATGGACAATCTTCCCGGTGGCATTTTAGACTATGAGATCACGGACAAAGCGCGTATCAGCTATTTCAACGATATGGCTCCGGCGATGTTTGGATATACGCGGGAGGAGTATCAAAAGCTGTTTGCCGACGATCCGCTGGCCACCATCCACCCCGATGATTTCCCAAAGGCAGGCCGTCAGATTGGTCGGCTGATCCGCGGAGAGGTTCCCACGCTGGAAACGGTCTACCGCCATATCTGCCGGAACGGCACTTGGCGCTATGTACGTCTAACTGCCCGCGTTTTAAGAAAAAATGGAGACGTCAGATTTGCAAGCGGAATCCTGCTTGATATTGACGATGAGGTAAAGAGCCGGCAAACTGCGGCAAAGCAGGAGCAGGAATTGGAAAAGCAGCGGATCTCGCTGCAAGCGCTATACGACACGATCCCTTGCGGCATTATGCAGTTTTCAGCCGCCAGTAAGGAGGGCGAAACGGGGAAACTGCTCAGCCTGAACGATACCGCATGGAAAATTAGCGGCTATGACAGCCGCAGCCAGTATGTGGCGGCCATGCGCGGAAAAAGCAAGCTGAAAGATGTTTATCCCGAAGATTTGCCCATTGTGAGCGAGGCCCTTAAGAAAATCTCTGCGGCAAAGACGGGGATGCAGACGGATTGCGAGTTTCGAATCATCCGCCCGGATGGCAGCATCCGGTGGCTGCGGGTGCTGCTTCAGAGAGTGAACTATCAGAACGGTGAAGAGGCCATTCAGGTGGTGCTCAGCGATATCAGCCACCGCAAGCAGGCGGATCTAAAGCGTCTGAGCGGCGCGCTGTTCGGATTATTCGACGAAGTTTTTGAGTTTGATTTGGATCAGAATATCTGCTCCATGAGATCGGCAAAAAATCCAGATGATTCCCGCATTGGCAAATTAATGCCCTTTAACCGGACCCTTGACATATTATGTGAGCGGTATGCGTTTCCAGAGGATCGTCAACGAATTCGGGACTTTTACCAAAGAACGGGCAATCGTGCAAACGCCATGCCGGAGACGCTGGAATACCGGTATCATGACGCGGAGGGAAAAGAACACTGGGCGTCCAATACGGTGCTGTATCTAAGCGGGTCGGTGCATCTGAGCTGCAACAAGGACATCACGGGCCAGAAAAACGCCGAGTTTTTGGCTAAGGAAAATGAAAAGCTGCAGGCACTTGCCGCCGCGCAGCAAAAGGAAAGTGAGCGGAACCGTCTTTTTATTGAAAAAACCGGCGTACTGGTCTATGACTATGACCCCGTTTCCGATGTTTTAAAAACACAGCGCATGGACTCGGAGCGCGGCGTTGTCGAGGAGATGACACGGCACTATTTTGCTACACTTTCCGATAATCCCTTCATCAGTGTAGAGGATCGGGAACGCATCCGGGAGATGTTCGCGGAGGCGATCAAGGAACCGCTCCGCCGAACCCTTGAATACCGGTCGAACCGCTTTGGCGGTGGATTTTGCGATTGCTCCGTGCAAATTGCCTCCATCGCAAACGAGGCGGGAAAGGTCTGCCGGATCGTGGGGCAGGTCAGTCAAGTACAGAACGATATGAATCAGAGCTTGAACAAAAAGCTGTTTGAGTTCACAGGCTGCGATTTTAAGGACTTGGCCTATGACCGGAGGGCTGTGCGAGAGGTGCTTCAAACGCTGAATGCCGCTGCCGATTCGCGGACGGCTGTGCAGGCGATCCTGTCTTATCTGGGAGAAAAATTTGATGTCAGCCGCACCTATATCATGCAGAAAGAGGAAGATGGGCGGTATCTTTTAAATACGTTTGAATGGTGCGGCGGCGATGCTGCACCAGAGAAGAACCATCTTCCGTCCCGGGCCTACCGAGAGGCCCCAGAGAGAAAATACGCGGAACTATTCGGCGACAATGAGATTTTCTCCTGCTCCGATGTTTCCACACTTCCGGACTGGATACGAAAAGAACTGGAGCCTCGGGGAGTCAGGGCGATCATCCAGTGCGCAATTTTGAAGGGTGGGGCGTTCTGCGGCTGTCTTGGCTTTGATGAGTGCCGGCGCACCAGAATCTGGACAGGGCAGCAGATTAACGTACTGCGCATTGTGGCCCAGATTTTAAGTACCCTTCTGTTCTCAAATCATGAAAACGATAATTTCGATCTGCCGGAGGAGACACTGCGGCGAATGGACAGCAGCCCGGCTTATATCTATATGGTCGATCCCGATACCTATGAAGTCCTTTATTGGAACCCCTCTGTTGAGGCATCAAAGGGCGTTCCGCTGAGAGGGGAATCATGCTACAAGGCATTTGCCCGACGCGACGCTGTGTGTCCCGGGTGTCCGATCAGGTCGCTTTCTTGGATGGGACTGTCCCTCCCTGTGGAGGCGGAAAATGACGGCCGCCGCTATATCATGCAGGCATCCTCCTTCCTGTGGCATGGACGCAAGGTGATTCAGGTTTTGGGTACGGATCGAAGCTGCTTTGCAGAAAATGTGCCACAAATCCGTCAGACCGAGTACAATTGGACGCTCCAGCTCTATACCAGAACACTGAGCGCGCTGTACGATGAAATTGTTGAATTCAACTTCGCCGCCAATACGTTTTTGCCACTGTATGCAAACTACAAGCAGACAGGCAGAGGCGTTAGAGCAACGAACCTTTACCAGACATTTACGAAATGGATAGAAACCTATGTGTGCGCGAAGGACCGGGCCGCGCTTGATGAATTTATGGACCTTGCGCATATCCGGGAGATGTTCCGCAAGGGCCGGACTCCCTCGATGAACTACCAAATCTCTCTGCCGGACGGTTCGCTCCACTACTGCCAAAGTACGCTGCTGCAGATGGATGTAAGCCGCTATCTGTGCTGCACCAAGGACGTGACAAGTCAAAAAAATGCGGAGCTGGACAGAGAGAAACTGCAAATTCTAAAATCGCAGGCAGAGAACCAGAACCTGTACCGCGTCATCGTGGCGCAAACCGGGATCGCCGCGTTTGAGATGAATCTGCAAACCGGAAAATTCTCATCCACAAAGGCGTATCATAAGTACGAGATGAGCCGGTGCGACCAGCAGGAAATTATCTACAACCGCGGGGACCGCAGCATTGTCCATCCGGACGACCAGCAGCTTCTTGACCGCTTTTTTAATGCGACGAAGACACAAACGCCTTATCTGGAAGAGACTCTCCGCGTGAAAATGACGGATGGAAGCTATCGCTGGACGAAAATGGCGGGAACCTTCCTCAAGGATAAAAACGGCAAGGTGCTGCGCATCATCGGCAGCCTGACGGATTTGGATGCGCAGATGCGGTCAAAAATTGCACTGGAGCGGCTTTCAACCAGAATGCAGCAAATCATTTCAAATATTCCCACAGGCGTTGCGATTTATGAAATGGAGGAAGGAAAGCTGCTGCCGGTCTATGCCAGCGACAAAACCTGCGAGATGTTTGGTTTTACAAGGAAAGAGTATGATTTGCGTATTGCCAATGGCCAATCCACGAATTTTGTGCCCACGGCGGATGAACTGACAAAGGCCGGACTTGAGACGCTGATGTCGGGCAAGCCGCTGGTGATTAGAAGAATGCACGCAAAGAGGAAGGATGGAAGCCGGTTTTGGCTGCGGGCTTTTTGCAGCATGAGCAGAAACGAGGAGGGAGTTCCGCTGTATTATGCGGTTCTGGTAAATATTACAGAGGAACTGGCACGGGAGCAGGAGTACCTTTGGCAAATGGAAAAGTATCGAATTTTGAGCGAGTCCACAGATGTAATAACCTTTGACTATGCGCCGCAGGACGACGTTATGCGCATTTCGCTGCACCTACCGGGTGAAGATCCCATTGAAACGACCTATGAACACTATGCGGAGGAGGTTTCCCACGGAGATCAAATTTCCAACGAGGAAGAGCGGCGCTTTATTTCCGCCCTGCGCAGCGCCGCCAGTGACCGCGCCAGCGGAACCTATGATTTCCGAGGAAATTATTACGGGACGCTGCGCTGGTATCGCGCAAAATATGTGACGCTTGCCGACGAGGAAGGGTGCGCCTATCGGGTGATTGGCCGATTGGACGATATCAACGATATGATGCTGGAAAAGGACCGGTTCCGCATGGACGCGCAGTATGACGAATTGACCGGAATCCTTAACAAAAACTACGGTCTGACGGCGATCAAGCAGGCTTTGAAGAAGCGGACGCTGGAGGAGGTTAACTGCATCCTGTTTATGGATATCGACAATTTCAAGTGGATCAACGATTCCTATGGCCATCTGGAGGCGGATCAGGTGCTCAGGCAGGTGGGCATGATTTTGCGGAAACTGTTCTCTGGGGCGGATATTGTTGTCCGTTTTGGAGGCGATGAGTTCATCGTTTATATGAAGTCTGCCGCCTCGCTTGAAGCTGCTGAGAAAAAGGCCGCCAGAATTCTGGAGGAGTTGCATCGAATCACCATCGGCACTGAAAAACCGATTCGGGCCAGTATCGGCATCATCAGCATCGCCGGAGAGAGCGCCGACTATGAAAGCGTTTTCAAATGCGTGGATGAGGCGCTGTACAAGGCAAAAAAAGAAGGCAAGGATCGGTATACGGCCCTGAAATACAGGCCAAAGAAAAACGGCAAATAATAGGCATTACAAAGCTCTGATTTAATCCTACAAAAGCAGCAGGCAGCACCCCGGCCGTCAGGTTCGTTTCCTGACAGCCGGGGCGCTGCTTTCCATCTGTTTATGCGGCAAACACTTTCGCACCGCACGCGGTGCAGCGAGCCCTCTCACCGCAGGAGAAATGTTGCAATTTTTAAATGAGTGTGATATGTTAAACAAGTATGCAAAAAAGATTCCAACAGTCATTTTATACGAAAAATCATTTGTCTTCTTGGAAGAGTCGTATGAGAAAGGAGGGAGCGCCGTGCAGCGCCCGTTGGCAGATGAAATACGGCCCAGAACACTGGACGAGGTGGTGGGGCAGACCCATCTTCTGGCCCCCGGCGCGGTGCTTCGCCGCCTGATCGAGAGCGGAACCTCCACCAATATGGTGTTTTATGGACCCTCCGGCACCGGAAAGACCACCGTGGCCAACATCATCGCGGAGAAGACGCAAAAAACGCTCTACCGGCTCAACGCCACCACCGCTTCGTTGCAAGACGTGAAGGA
>JABNAD010000821.1_pt1 | contig 14644 bp, 14 predicted proteins | sample 7240381 | NCBI WGS metagenome assembly JABNAD01 (sample SAMN11332834, study PRJNA596920) | anaerobic digester metagenome | biome: digested sludge; isolation source: digested sewage sludge-derived enrichment culture grown on H2/CO2 | place: Germany: Goettingen
ATTCATATCGTATTTTATTTGTTGTACTGTCGTTCTTCAAAATGCATGGTAACATTTCTCTATAAGAAGTCCATTTTCCTGTAAACGAAGTACTATTGCTTATATATTCACCTTATCCGGATTTATTTATTTTATCATATCATTGTAAATGAGCGAGTTATCTGGTAGAGGTGATTAAGATGGTATTCTTATACAGAAATGTTAAATTTTTTTTTATTGTAGATTTTTTTTTGATTATTGTGTAATTGCAAAAATAAACATTTTTTTCGATTTAACAACTTTTCTTATTAAATTTCTAAGGTGTCAAGCGGACTTTTTATTTGGTCAAATCCTTTGGTAGTAATATGTGTATATATTTCGGTAGTTTTGCTGCTGCTATGCCCGAGCAGGCTTTGTATATAGCGTAAGTCTGTTCCCGCTTCGAGCAGATGTGTGGCAAACGAATGCCGGAGCGTGTGTACCGATACCTGTTTTTTTATTCCGGCTTTTGTAACCGCGTTTTTCAGAATTACCTGAATGCTTTTGGCGGAATATTGTTTGCCGGCTTCTCCTTCAAAAATCCACTCGCGAGGCTTGTATTCGCGGAAATACTTCCGCAGATATTCGAGTGTCTTCATACTCAGCAGTGTGTACCGGTCTCTTTTCCCTTTCGATTGCTCCACGCGAATCTGCATCCTGTGGCTGTCAATGTCTTTTATTTTCAGATTGAGCGCTTCGCTTATGCGTAGTCCTGCCGAGTAAATGGTCATCAGGATAGTCTTGTGTTTCAGATTTTCGGTAGCTTTCAGTATCATTTCCACTTCTTCGCGGCTCAGCACTTCGGGCAAAAATTTTTCTTCACGCGGACGGTCTATTAGATAAACCTTTCGGGGATTTCCCAGCACTTTTTCGTAATAAAATTTAATGGCGTTGATCGACTGATTTTGGTAAGAAGTAGAAACTTTCCGTTCGTTTACTAAATAACGTAAAAAACGAATAATACCTTCTTCCGGGATGTTTTCGGGTGCATCGTCGGGGTAAAAATTGATAAATTCTTCGAAAAGATCAGCGTATGTCTTGAGCGTATTTTTACTGTACCGGAGTTCCTTTAGTTTTTCGGTAAATTCCGTCGGGCATTCCCTGTAATTTGGGATATCATAGCGCGATAGCCGCGGTTTTACTTTGCTCCGCAATATTTCTTTATAAACAAATTGAAGCGAATTCTCTTCGGCAATGCGTTTTATTTTTTCTAAAAATTTCTCGGAATACGGCAGCGACCAGCACCATTTCTCAGGATTCCATTTAATAAGAGGCAATTGTTTTATTTGTAGGTGAATGTCCTTGCTGTAGCTGGAATAAAGGTTCAGGGACCGATTGTGATAATTGACCGTTAGAAACTCGTTTTTGCTGAACTCGGGTTTGAATGTAGGCGAATTTTCTTCCGCAAGTTCCGTTTTATGTTCAATAATTTGAAAATGACGCGATTCGAAAAACTGCTTGATTTGTTCTAAATTTTTTCCGTAATTGGGAATAATCCAGTATCGTCCTGTTTTATGCCAGCGGCAATATTTGAAAGAAAGCAGGAATCGGGTATCCGCGTTATTTTTCGGTATTTTTACAACAATCTGATTTTTAGTAACTTCAATAACGTTTTGTGTCCGGATAGTTTCCGTTTCGGCAGAAATGGTGGTATCGGTTACTTCTGTCGTAAACTTTTCTGCCGGTTCTATGGTCTGCTCTTTCTCATTCGTTTTTTCATATTCTATTTCGGGGAAAATTTTTACGAGCATGTCGAAAGCTTCCCGGCTGTATGGGATATGCCATGCACGCATCGTCCGGCTCCACCGTGTATCTGGTATTTGACGGAGCTGTCGAATGGTGTCGGTATCATACGAGAAATTAATCCGGATACGGGCTTCGTTACGGTGAATAATCTTTTCTGCTTTCATGGTATTTTTATAAAAGAGAAGTTCATATGTCTATCCAATAAATATTCACGAGTTTATTTTCCGAATTAGGAATATTTACAAGTTGTCCGTCTGTGTAAGGTTTTGTTTCAAACAGTATACCGCCACATTTTATTATTGTTTTGATAGACGGCAAGGTGTCCGAAAAGCACGCTAACATCAGCTTTTCAATACTTAACGATTTTGCATATTCCATTCCCATTTTTAAAATTTCAGTCGCATAACCCTTTTCCCTTTCACTTGGACGGACAGAATAGCCCACCTGACCGCCATATTGTACCAAAAAATCATTTCCCAGATTGTGCCGAATATCTATTATTCCTACAATTTTCAAATCTCGTTTTCTAACGGCAAAAAATGTAGTTGCTGTCAACCCAACCAGTATTAACTGTGCTTTCTTGACGATTATTCGTATTATACGTTAACCATTGCTCATATTCCATTTGGTCAAACATTGCACTTCCATAGATGACAGTCTCCTGCATTTTCAAAAACTCACTTTTGAAACTTTCAGCTGCTATTTTATGTTGCAACGTTGGTAACTGTAACTCTAATTCGTTCATAATTTTTCAATCTTTTTCAATCGTTATTCTTTGCGCAAGCTTTCTGTCGCTTGCACACAACGCGCGGGGCTTTGCGTTCGGGCGGGTTGGCGGGCGTAGTTCTGTCAAACCGAGACGAACGCTGGTATGGGTAACAAAACTCCATGTTGGCACGTCCACCCCGCCTGACGCAAAACCCATGTGTGTGCCCTGCATGAGCAGTGCACCCACGACCGTAGGTGTGAATAAATTCCAAAAATACAAATATTTATTCAACAACCAACGGTTTTGGGTGACTTAATTTTTTTTCCGGAGGGTGAAAGTCCCTTATGCGCGGGGTCGTGCCCGAAGCATTAGTAAGTCGCAAGGTGGTTTACCGTGAGGTATGCACTGAAGGAAGCGAGACTACAAAGTCCGGTACTGACGAACAGAAACGGCATAAGAGGCATAGATGTATGGGGTAAGCAAGCACATCATTGTAACGCCCTAACGGTTACGAGTGTACATTTATGTAGATACCGCAGTGATTGGATAAAGGAAAAAGTTCTTACCGGGGGAGGTCTTGGGAAGCGAAAGCACGCCCAAGAAGTCAGCAGAGGTCATAGTAGTTACAGGTAACGAGCCGTCAAGAGCTTAGAGCCAGATAGTCGGAGGTCTCACGCAAAGTAATGAAGGACTGAACGTTAAGTGTGTTCCAAATGCGAAACGGAGGCTTGCCAGCCGTTTCATAAGCGGAACAGGGAGAGATTAAAACAAATAAACAGAAATGATTGAAGAAGTATTGCATCCGAACAATATGATGAAAGCGCTGCAGTCTGTCGTATCCAACGGCGGTTCGGCAGGGGTTGACGGAATGGGTGTGAAAGACCTCAAGGCTTATTACCGTGAGAACAAAACGCCTCTTCTATCTTCATTGCATTCGGGGACATACCTTGCTCAACCCATTTTGGGAATACGCATTCCCAAGAGTAATGGAAAAACCCGCCTTTTGGGTGTTCCCACCGTATTGGACAGACTTCTTCAGCAGGCAGTAAGCCAAACGATAGCGGTCAAGTTCGAGCCGTGTTTTCACGCAAACAGTTATGGTTTTCGCCCCAACAAGAATGCTCAACAAGCCGTCTTGAAAGCCAAAGAGTATATCAATGCAGGCTATCAGCACATTGTCGATATGGACTTGAAAAGTTTTTTCGACGAAGTTGACCATTGTCTTCTACTGCAATTACTTCACAATCAAATTCAATGTAAAGCAACTATGCGCCTAATTCGCAAATGGCTGCGAGCACCTATTTTGATAGCCGGGAAATTGCAGAAAAGACGAAAGGGAGTTCCTCAAGGCAGTCCGCTAAGTCCGATACTCTCCAATATCATGTTGGATGAACTGGACAAGGAACTGGCAAGGCGAGGGTTAAAGTATGTCCGTTATGCTGATGACTTCAGCATTTACTGCAAAAGTCAATGGCAAGCCCGAAAAACAGGCAACGAAATTTATCTCTTCCTAAAGAATAAGCTTCACCTGCCCATTAACAGGGAAAAAAGCGGCATACGACGACCTGTAAACTTCACCCTGTTAGGCTTTGCATTTGTCCCTACCTATAAAAAGGGGGAGAAAGGCAAATACCAGTTGGTGGTAAGCGACAAAGGATGGAAAAACCTGAAACTGAAACTCAAAGCCATTACCCGAAAAACCACCCCCGCCACTTTCGATGAGCGCATTCTCAAGCTGAAAGAAGTACAGCAAGGCTGGCTTCAATACTACCGTATGGCAAGTATTCAGGGAAAACTCAAAGACGTGGACGGCTGGGTACGCAATCGACTGCGCTGCTGTATCTGGAAACAATGGAAGAAACCTGAACGACGACGGAAAAACCTGATGCGTTTGGGCGTTGACCTTGAACACGCTTACAGTCACAGCCGAAGCCGTATGGGTACTTGGGCTGTAGCTTGTAGTCCTATTTTGAAAACCACTATCACGGTGGAACGACTACAACAACGGGGTTACGAATCTATGTTAACTTATTATCTGAAAATTGCTCCATTTCTTAACGAACCGCTGTATACGTGAACCGTACGTACAGTGGTGTGAGAGGCTCTCCCTGTCGGCTAACTACCGACAGGGCAGTCTACTCGATTAGCACAGTTATTCGTTCTTTTTATATTCCTTAAAATCATTGAATCTTATAAAAAAATCGTCCTCCTTCATTCTATTTTTAAACAGCCTTTCCTTATTATAGTAACTCGACTTTCGCAAGTTCCACAACTAACTGAAAGTCAACAAAAAAGCAGCATATTTATTTGGTAAAGTCGCTGATATTCAGTAACTTTGTGTTGTCAAACCAAAACCCAATAATATGCTGCGACACAAAGATACAACAATAGTTTCAGAGATAAAAGACTTTTTTACCTCATCACAAAAAGCTGTTTCTGTTATTTTAGACATTTTGAGTTCTTTGAAATTTTCAGACAAACACTTCGGATTTTCCACCGCGTGCAATTTACAGTTTAGCAGCAAGCTAAAACTGATGCTGCTGATACTTTTTCCTTTTTTTCAGGTAAACGATCCGGCGGCTTACGCCGCATCGGGAATTTACAAGGTTATTGCCTGCGGGAAAGATGTGTTTTACCGCCTACTGTCCAATTGCAACATAAATTGGCGGCAATTTAGCTATTCAATTACCAAGCAGTTGATCAAAAAGAGCGAACAACACGACGACGAACCATCGCAAAACCCTCGCTGCCTGATAATTGACGACACCGATTTTCCTAAAACAGGAAAATGTTTTGAACTGATTGGCAAAGTTTTCTCACACGTAACCCACAAACACATTTTGGGTTTCAAGGCTCTTTTTTTAGGATATTCCGACGGTAAATCGTTCTTTTCGCTCGACTTTTCGCTTCATGGTGAAAAGGGGAAAAACGAAAAGAAACCTTACGGGTTGAGTAAAAAAGAGTTGAAAAACCGATTTGCAAAAAAACGAGACAAAACATCATACGGACAAAAACGCATGGACGAATATTTTACCACAAAAATAGCTTCCGCCATCTCCATGATTGCCCGTGCTATAATGCAAGGCATCCGCTTTGATTACGTGCTTTGCGACAGTTGGTTTACTTGCTTTGAGTTAATCAAATTCATTACCAAACGGCGGATAAAATGTCATCTGCTCGGAATGGTAAAAAACGGGACTGCCAAGTACATTTTTAACCAAAAGGAGCTTACAGCCAAAGATATAGCAAGAATACAGGCAAAAAAAGGTTTACTAAAACACGTTCCAAGCTGATAGGTTATTATCATTCCTCGGCAATCGTAATATATAAAGGCATGGAAGTAAAACTGTTTTTCTGCAAAGCCTCCAAACGTGGTTCCTACAACATTCTTTTGACCACCAATACGGCATTGAATTTTAATCAAGCTTATAAAATTTACGCAAATCGCTGGTCAATCGAAGTTTTCTTCAGAGAAAGCAAACAGCATTTACAGCTGGGAAAATGTCAGTCGCAGGATTTCGACGCTCAAATTGCCGCTACAACGCTTTGTATACTGCAATATAATCTGCTCGCGGTTGCCCGCCGCTTTTCGGCTTACCAAACGACCGGTGAATTGTTTCGCGAGATAGAAAAGGACACGTTGCAGCTAACTATTAGTGAACATATATGGCAGATAATCATTGAGTTAGTAGCTGAAATAGCCGAAATACTGAACATAGATCCTGAAGAGTTAATTCTCGAATTAGTGTCTGAGAACCAAAGACTTGCAAAATTCATAAATCTAAAACCCCTACGGCAAGCGGGGTAAAGAGCTTGCGAAAGTCAAGTTAAATATTCTGTATGTCAAGATATTCTCTTTAAGTTGCTATTGCGTAATACGTATTATCTCAGAATAAATAGAGAAAATAAGTGTCTGTTTTAACATATCCAAATTACGCATAATGGATTTTACCGATAAACGGTTTCAGTTTCAGCCGGGGGGCATAAAAGGAGGAGGATTATTTGGGTTTGGTTTCATCGTGATCAGGAAATGAATGCTTATTTGCGAGCAGAAACTAAAGCCCGCTGGACGGCTTTGCAAAAAGCCTGGTATGTTGCCGACAAACGACCAAAAAAGGCGGTTTTTTAATCTTTTAAAATGTTACGTTTCATAAACGCATGTGAAAAGAACCGTATCGTAAAAAATAAAAATCTTACCTTTACACGATAAATTTCAAAGCGCGTGAATGGAAAAATTTTAATAGTAGAAGACGATATTTCTTTTGGAACGATGCTTCAAAAATGGTTTGAGCGGAATGGATTTTCGGCACAATGGTGCTCGGGAATGCAATCGGCTCAGAAACTGCTGTCCGAAACTACTTACGATATGGTCTTGTCGGATCTGCGTTTGCCGGACGGTGATGGCATATTTGTGAAGGCATTACATTTGAAAATCGTCAGGTAAAAATATGTACAAAAGTTGATAGTAGTACAAAAGCTGAATTAAAATCTTCAACCGTGCTTTTGTAAATATGTTTATTACCTGAAGGCCTTTTCAAGAAACAATGATATTTATTGAATTTCCAAAATTAATTAAATTAATGCCCTGAAGCGAAATCCTGAGGTGCATAAAAATTTCTCTTTTAGGTGGTTCTGCGAGGCGAGCTCGCCCCGCAGCATAAGTTTATCGCCTCGTTACGATATTTATTAACGAAAAAGTTTTATGCCCCGAATCCTGTAGCATCTACTGATAGAAAATGGTATTCTCATTAATTTATTTTTTTGATCTTTAGTATATCTAGTTTGTAACGCCTCAAACAATTCTCGTTATTATTCTATCTTTTGTTTTATTTTGACATAGCCCTGTAAAACCCGGTACAGGTCATTGTGTTTCATTTGATTTTTTCATTTAATCTTTTCTCTTATTTCAGCTGATGTTTCTGAATAAATTCCTGTGACCTTTCTTCCATTTGCTGCCGTATCTCTTTGATCTCTTGCTGATAAGGCTCCCTGCACGCTTTTCCGGCATTCCCCTTCGGGCAATTGGCAATGAGACGATTGAGCTGCTCCATCCGTCGCGACAGTTGTATAAATTCTGCCTGCAGTTGGGCGGCATCTGCGGTTCCGGCTTTATTGAAAGCCGTCATCACCCGGTATTCTCCCGGACGGAAGGTGGCATCTGCCCGATACAATCCATCCAGATAAAAATGCAGATTGCTGCGGCTTCCGTTCCATTCCACATTACGCATCACAGAATATATAACAAGCTGATTGACCTGCTTTTTGAAGTTTTTTATAATGCCGGTATTGATACCCATAAATGGCACTGAGACTCTTTCCAGGACAGGAAAAGGAATAAAATAAAAGTCGATTATCTGATCGCCGCGACCCGTTCGTTCCGCAACGGTGCCTCGCATTCCTTCCACGGACGATGATTCGATGATCTCGATCTGTGCTGGTGTCAAAGCGTCTGATAAGTCTTCCGCCGACAGGGCTTCGGCAGTATTCATCCAGGTCATCTGATCCCAAAGCATTTCGCCCAAGAGAACATTGACCTCGTTATCTTTTCCTAAATCTACGCCCCGTTTTTCCAGGACACCGCTACTTTCATTTTTATACAAACCGCAGATGAGAAGATTGCCTGTCGCCTTGCGAATACCGAAATGAAAATCGCCAAGATCCCGCCGTATTCTGTTTCTAATTTGCGGATTATCTTCTGCAGTAAAAGCTGCCGAACCGTCTTTGCTGTTCACATAATACACGATGGGGCCCGAATAAACCGGTGTATTTACATGCTGTTTTATTTTGTAATCAAACCGGAAATTACTGCTATTGTTGGTGGGGTTGGCAGGTATCAGGCTCTCGAGAAGAAACGCATCGCCCCCATCGGTGATAGCTCCTGAAGGGGTTAGCGAAATATCGCGGTGCTCACCTGTTCCACCCCAAATGGCCTCGCCTGTTGATGCGGTATAACCCTGTTGCGCCAATACAGCTAATGGAGACAAATACAATACGGCAACAAAGCAAACTATAGGCAGTTTCATACTTCTATTGATATATTATCTTAAAAAATAAACCCTGGGTGGCGCCGGTGAAAACGGGTGATGCATTTTCCCACTTCGCCGGGTATTCGCCAAGTATGCCGGCGATTGTAATCACATTGTCAATATCCGCAAGGCTGTAGCCCGCGCCGTTTGTTTCTGCCAGTTTTTGAGCGGTTCCGTTCTGCCAGTACACCGGTTTGGCTGTGGTGCCTTCAAACCCGAATCCCGTTAAATGGAGTTCGCCGTTTTTTACAAGACCATCCATCGCAAAATAACTTCCGCCACCGGCAATAAAACCTACTGGGTGAAAAGTTCCGTTCTTCCAGTAACAGGCTTTGGTAATCCCGCCTTCTGAATGCGCACCGATGATGAAGATATCATTCCCGTCGAAAATTATGCGATGGGCATTGCTAGAGCTGCCGGTAAAAGGTAAATCTACTCTTACACCGTTTTTCCAAAGCTGTGCAGAAGCCGTTCCGCCAATGGTTTCATTTCCGGTCACATATACATCATTACCTTTAATAGCCACGTCATTTCCTATAGACCAGTTGCTGCCGTCATGCAGCGGTACGGATGTTCCGTTTTTCCAAAGCCGGGCGTTTTGGCGCATCGTAGTGGTATTGTATTCTGTGCCGACCACATAAATATCTGTTCCGCTTACAGCAATACTGTTGGCTTCGGCATTGCTGCTCCCATCGGTAATTTCTGTCATTACGCCGTTTTTCCAGTAAACCGCTACTTTGTTCATTTCTGTGGGATCGGTGGGTGAAACGGAATTTCGTTCATATCCTGCCACGAAAATGTCGTTGTTCAATTTGAAAACATTGTTGGCAGAGGATTCAAAATTTCCGTTGGTGAGAAACGCTTGGTTGCCATTGGTCCATAAAGAAGCTACAAATTCACCGGAGCTATGCAATTGTTGTCCGGCGATGTATTCCACTTTTGGTATTGGCATGGGAGTATCATCGTCTTTACTACAGCCGCTAAAGGCCGTTATGATAAGGAGAGCGGATAAAAGCAAAGAATTTTTCATTTTGTTGAATTTTTAAAGTCTGGTAAATACCACTCTTCTGTTTTGTGCTTTGCCCTCCGTGGTGGTGTTGTTGGCAACGGGTTCTTTTTCTCCCTTTCCATCGGTTTGGAGTTTTGAGGCGGGGACACCTTTAGTTTGCAAATACTGTTTAACGCTGGCAGCTCTTCTCTGCGACAAGGAGAGGTTGGCTTCTGCATCTCCATCGCTGTCTGTGTGCCCGATAATCAGGAAATTGGCATTTGCGTCTTTGATGGTTGCAGCAATCTCATTCAACAATTCAAACGATTCTTTTTGAATTTGGTCGGAACCACTGGCAAAATAAATTTCGCTGGTAGATAGTGTTCCTTTTTCAATTAGTTGCGTTCGAATATCTTCTTTGATGGCGGTTACTTTTACCTGACTGATGATGAACCGGTGATTTTCTTCCTTTTTGGTTCCGTCAAGACGGAAGTTGATATGTTTTGCATTAACCCCCTGAAGCAGATTGGGAGCGTCTGTTATTTTTTCTCCGTTGATGAACAAGCGGAGACGGTCGCCGTTTCGTAAAATAACCCAGGATGAAGTCCGGTCTATGACATTTCCATTGATGTCATAAGGTATTTTTTCTTTGATCTCGAAGGCTGCTTTCCTATTGAACAGGTCTATTTGGTGATCGTTTTTGTCACCCCACAGGCTAAAACCAATTGCTCCGTATTTGTTTTTCGGGTCGTTGTGCTTCAATACATTCAATTCCTGAACATAAACATTGAATGCCGTTCTGTATAAGCTGGGCGGCACATTTTCGAGTGTCAAATCAAATGCGAGTGCAAAGTTTTCAGGAAGGTTTTGAAGCGAAAGCAACACATTGCTGTTGGGATAGAACAGCAGTCCTTTTGTATTCCCGGTTTGCACCACTTCGCCCCCTGCGCTGCTTATGAATTTGCCGGGAAAATCGCCTAATGCGGTAGTTGAATAATCACCCTGGAAAATCACCGTTCCCGTATAATTCAATTCCGGGTCAACGGCAGTAACTGTTCTTGCATTTTCATTTTGTCCATCAACGGATGTTTTTTCAGCGGGTTTATTAGCTTTGTTTTTTTGGTCTCTTTCAAACACCTGATCCAGCATTTCATCTGTTTTTTCTGACGTTTCTTTTTCGACACGCCGTTCAATAGTTCTTTCAGCGCTTCTTTTCACAGCTTTTTCCAGCTTTTTCAGAATCTGTGCCTGAGTGGTGGATGCGAACAGAACGAATAATAATAGAATAAATATTTTCATTGAATTCGGGTTTATTTAAACATGTATAACCATGCAAAAATAAGTACACCCGACATGGTTAGGATTGTAAAAACCCGACAAAAAAAATCAGATGTCAGTATTCGACTGAATTTGGAGTAGATATGGCCCGTTCCTAATCAACTCTTCCAGCAATTGAAAACGGTTCAACATCATTTTAGATGGTGGGATGGCAAAGTATTTTTTGTGATCTTTATTAAAATGAGAGAGGTCGTAATAGTTAAAAAGCATGGCCATAGTTTCAATGTTTTGTTTTTCTTCGGCCATTGATAACTCGGTAAAAACATTGTTGAAGCGGAGAATTTTAAGGTATGTGGAAGGCGCTATACCGATATTGTGACGGAATTCTCGCTGGAGATAACGTTCGTTTATGTGGAGTTGCTCGCACAACTCTTTCACCGAAATACAGCCTTTTCTCTGATAAATAATTTGTAGCGCTTCCTTATAAAGCCGGTAACTATTTGGTATATTGAGTTTTTGGAAGAAGTCTGAAACGATATTAAGGCGTTGTTGGTTGTCCATTGCTTTTTGAAAAGCATTCAATACCGGTTCAACTATTTCCGGGGGGAAAAGATTATCTGTTTGAATAGGGTTATTTGTGAAGAGAAAAGCCGGCTTTCCTGTAACTGCGACAATTGTGCCGGGTTGTAATGCGGCGCCAAATATTCCGGCCATGCCCTGTTCGGCGGTAAGATTGTAAGACACGGTTTGCTGTCCCACCATATAATAGTTTGGAAGGAGTATTTCTTTTTGTCCGTCAACCATGTTGAATTTTACGCGCCAGCGCCCGGAATACTGCCATCCGTTTATTTCGGTTGCAGAAGGTAAAAGGGTTTGCAAGGGCACGTCGTCGCTGTGGTGCTCCATTACGTAGAAGAAAGAAACTATGTGTTTCAGAAAACCCGGGGCTTCGAATTGCTGGTACATAATTATCCATTCATAGCGATGATGCGTATTTTAAATTCAGAATATTTATATAACGAGAAGGAGATACTTTTTGTTTTTCATTTGTAGGCGAACGGGTTTACGGCCGAGTACAGGAAATAGTTCTGAGTATTCAGTTGATTAACCCGTCCGGCTGCGATAGGCGGCTTGACGGGTTACGGTGAAATATTTTTGGGTAAAGACGTTGCGCGCAACGTCTTTATTGTTTTTGTGCCTATTTATCCCTGATATGTTGCATGCTATTTGCTGTTTCCTCAATTATTGCGTCCAAGTTCCGATGCTCATATTGGAAAACGTCAGGATACAGGCTCTTATACGAAATATCTTTTCCGTTAATATTATACACTGTTTTTGCGTCTTCGTTAAAATATTTCCCCATCCACATAAAGAATTTAGGCATAACTTTCGGCGGCTTTGTCGCAGTACTTAATCCTAATCGCTGAGCGCTCTCAGCCAATTCTATCATTCGTGTTTTAATGCTGTAACATAAATGCCTTTTGCCATTTGCAAGCGGGGTTTTCATTAATTCCAGATGCATTTGAGCACAGTCTCTGACATCGACAATGAATGAATTTATATCGGGAAACATTTGTATTTTGCCGTCAATTATCGATTGAATGAGTGTTAAACTTGTTCCAATATTGGGTGTAATTGACGGACCGAGTATAATTCCGGGGTTAATTACCGTTAACGGAATGTTACGGGGATTGGCTTTTTTATCATTAATAAGTTTCCAAGCAACCTGTTCGGTTAATGTTTTGCTCTTATAATAACTTCCGATATTTTTAGTTATACTCCAGTCATCTTCAGAAAAAACAGTTTTAGCGGGAGGGTGTCCGAAACATATAGCTCCTTCCGAACTTGTCATTACAATTTTCTGAACTGTCGCAGAGGAAAGAGCCGCCTTAAAAACGTGTTCCATACCCTTCATCCCAACATCTACTTTATTTTCTTTACTTTTGGATATGGCAGGAGGGCTGGCCGTGTGAAAAACCCATTTAACGTCCTTCATTATATTGCTCCAATCCGTTTCATTTAGCAGGTTTCCTTCGTGTAATTCAATTTTCGGAAAGGTGGCTCTGAGAAAATCATTCTTCGGATCGTTTAACTTTCTCACAGTTCCCATGACCCGATAGCCTTCCGTTAAAAGTTTCTGAATTATCCAGGTGGCTAAATAGCCTGAAGCGCCCGTTACCAGGCATAAATCATCTTTTTTCATATTGAATTCTTTTTATTAATCTACACAAATATAGGCTGAAAAAGAATGAGATAATTGTAAAAAATTTACCAGTTTTAATCCATTAACAGGTATCTTGGATTGTCAGTTCGAAATTTCAGATATTCAGTAGGTGACAAGTCTGAAAAATTATAAAATTCTTTTATGAGATGGGATTGGTCAAAGAAATCATACTTAAAAATTAATTCCTGCCAGTCAACGTCAGTTTTACGAATCAATTCATACGTTAATTGATTAAACCGTTTGATTCTTAGGTATTTTTTCGGAGTGATACCGAAATGCTGTTTAAAGAAATGAATAAAGTGCTTTTGCGAAAATCCGCTTTTCGTCACTGATGAAGATAAAGGCGAATTTGCGATACTCTCAAAAAATGAAATAAGGCGTTCATCTTTCAATGTATCCCGGTTATCTAAGTATTTTCCGAATATGTTTACCAAGAAATCTGCATTTATATCAGCAGCATCTTTATTTATCAATTCTTCTCTGGTAGAATAAATAGTTCGTCCTAATATCAACGAAGCATCTATGTAATTATTCGAAAACTCGTGTTGAGGTATTCGGGTAAGTAAATAAAGCGCTCCGGCTTTGAATTTAATTTCTAAACCGGCGGTATTGTTTTCTGAAATAAAAGTAGATTGTTTAAGTTGAGAGACAACAAACCAGTAATGTTGAAGTTGAACAGCGTTATTATCCTGTAAGGATCTTTTTGTAGGATCTAAACTGATGGTTAAATAGGCTGAACCATCAGGAATACATCTTGTATACTTTTTTCCCGGCTTTACATTTGTAGCATACGTAATGCAATCAATGTAAGGCTTCATGCAATCAGGAATTCCCAAAAATCGGACGACCATAGCAAAGATGTTTTTATTTGCGCAACAACTTTCATTTATACAACAAACTTATACGGATGAATCCTTTTATTGTTCACGTAAATTAATAAAAAAATTCGTAACAAATATTATTTCCAAAATCGGGTGGTTAAGCGATAGTCGAAAGTTGGTTTGTGGTTTTGTGTTAGAGTCGTTGCACGCAACGTCTTGCAAAGCGAAGATTTTATGCCTGACGGCAGACACACATTGCAAATGTGCGCCAACAAGGGCAAAGTTAAGAATTATTTTAATAAACTTTTGCAAAATAGAATCTCCTTTCAATCAATCAAATTCACAATACAACTCCAATTATTATTATTACAGATTAAGCAAATTCTACCTTAAATGCGTTATATAAAAAAAGATTATGAATTTAAAGAAATGATTATGAAAAATTTATTGAATTTGTTACTCTTATTTTCCCTTTTCGGCGGCTTTTGGTCGTGTTCCGAAGATGAAGCGGCGAATGCGCTTCCCGTGGAAAATGAATATAAATTGACAAATCAACGCTACGGAAATAACGACAGAAATATAATGGATGTATATCTCCCCGCAAACAGAACGGAAAACACTCCGTTTCTTCTCATCATTCACGGCGGAGGTTGGGTAGAAGGCGATAAATCTATCTTCACAAGCATGCAGCAACTGCTCCTCGAAAATAATATCGCAAGCGCATCCATGAATTATCGTTTTGTTTCGGAATCGGTGAATTACAAAGATTTAATGCAAGACTGTATTAGCCCGTAATAACCGAGCACATTAATTGTATTTAATCTTTTTTATTAC
>JABNAD010000823.1_pt1 | contig 14604 bp, 11 predicted proteins | sample 7240381 | NCBI WGS metagenome assembly JABNAD01 (sample SAMN11332834, study PRJNA596920) | anaerobic digester metagenome | biome: digested sludge; isolation source: digested sewage sludge-derived enrichment culture grown on H2/CO2 | place: Germany: Goettingen
TAGTAGGACTTCCAAATGTAGGAAAAAGTACATTGTTCAATGCAATCACTTCGGAAGGAGCAGAAGCTGCAAATTATCCGTTTTGGACAATCGAACCTAATATAGGTGTTGTGGAAGTTCCCGATAAAAGATTGGAATTTTTAACAAAAATGAGCAACTCGGGAAAAACAGTTCCTGCAGTTATAGAATTTTTTGACATTGCCGGTTTGGTAAAAGGAGCAAGCAAGGGAGAAGGTCTTGGAAACAAGTTTCTTTCTCACATAAGAGAAGTTGAAGCAGTTGTACACGTTGTAAGATGCTTTGATGATGAAAATGTAATTCATGTGGAATCAACTGTTGATCCAAAACGAGACATAGAAATAATTGAACTTGAGCTTGTTCTTGCAGATCTTGAAGTAATGAGCAAAAGACTTGAAAGACTCTCAAAGGTAGTAAAAAACGACAAGTCGTTGCTTCCTGAATTTGAACTGGTTCAAAGAATTGTACAGGCGCTTGAAAATGAACAGCAGGCAAGATTTTTGGAATACACGGACGAAGAAGAAAAACTTCTTAAGACATTTAACCTCATCACTGCAAAACCGGTTCTTTATGCAGCAAATGTGGACGAAAAATATTTAGACAATCCAACAGGCAACGCGTATGTGGACGAAGTTAAAAAACATGCAGCACAGGACAATTCAGAGGTAATTACAGTTTGCGGAAAAATAGAAGAAGAAATTTCAGTGCTTGACGATGAAGAAAAGAAAGAATTTCTTCAGGAAATGGGGCTTAACGAATCAGGCCTCGACAAGCTTATAAGAACTAGCTACCACCTTTTGGGACTCATAAGCTTTTTTACAACCGGACCAATGGAATCAAAGGCATGGACCATTATTAAGGGAACTAAAGCTCCACAGGCAGCCGGAAAAATCCACTCAGACATTGAAAGAGGATTTATTCGTGCTGAAGTAACATCTTACAAGGATGTTGTAGAATGCGGATCTATGCTTGCTGCAAAAGAAAAAGGACTTATGCGTCTTGAGGGCAAGGAATATGTCATGGAAGACGGCGACATAGTGTTGTTCAGATTTAACGTATAGAATAAAACCTTCTTGAGCAATTTCTCAGGAAGGTTTTTTGTATAAATTGAGCATATTTTGTAGACAACAAATACTGAATGGGACATTTGCCGAGAAAACGATTGACATTTTGATTTTTCAATAGTATACTTATGGTAACAACAATTTCAATATTGTTCGGTCAAAGCCATACGGTGAAAACCGCATGTGCGGAGTAAGCCATCTAAGTCCTTTTGGATATGATGTTCTTATATGAGATTAGACTATCAGGGTGGATAGCCATTTATGGTTATCTTTTTTTATTGCTTAATATTGACTGCCCTCATATGGATAACCATTAACTTTTGGCTGTCTATTTTTTTGTCTATCCCACAATAAGAAATATCTTAATGGAAGGAGGTGACTGAAATGATTAAAAAAGCAATACTGCCTGTGCTTCTGGGATTAATAGCTTTTTTTGGAGCTCCGTTTATAAGCTCAGAAATTCAAGGTCCTGCAACTTTTTTCCTTGTAGCTATTGGTATTGGACTGGGCATAATGCTAGACCAATTCATATTTAAGAAAAAGAGCAATAATACCAGCACTGAAAAAAGTGAAAGCAAAAACTAGCATAACAAGCTGGAAGCGGCCCATGGTGAGCCGCTTCCCTAAAATCTCTTTTTACTGCGTATCATGAGCTGTCACTCTATGATCGCATATTAACATAGCCTTAATTTTGTTTTTCCTTGTGAATATGTTTAAGCATCTTGTAAAAGTTTTTGTCTCTTCTAGACATTGCTTCTTCGCCTTTTCCGTCAGAATAATCGTACCACCCTCTGCCGGATTTAACACCCAGCATTTGATTATCCATTAGATTTTGCTGCAGCTTTGTCGGCCTTTTTTCATCACTTAATTCATTGAACAAATAACTTGAAATGTAATAGAAAGTGTCCAACCCTCCAAGATCTGCTGTTTCAAAAGGTCCAAGCACCGGATATCTGAACCCCGGTCCATACTTCATAGCCTTATCCACATCTTCAACTGTTGCAATGCCATCTTCAACTATTTTTAATGCTTCTCTGTAAACTGCAAACTGAATTCTGTTTCCTATAAAGCCATTTACATCCTTTAAAACAACCACAGACTCTTTTCCAATTTTCGAAACAAGTTCTTTTAATAAGTTCACTGTTTCTTCTGTTGTTTCATCAGCCTTTACAAGCTCAATCAACGGAATTATATGAGGAGGATTCCACCAGTGCATGCCTATAAATCTTCCTTTGTTAGAAACCTTCTGGCAAATTCCGTTAATGCTTAAGCCTGAAGTGTTTGTTGCAAAAATACAGTCATGTCTTGCAATTGATTCAACTTCTTTCCAATAATCCTGCTTGATGTCCATTTTTTCTATAATTGCCTCTACTATCATGTCAGCATCAGAAAACACGTTTTTATCAGTGGAATAACTGATGTTCTTTAAAGATGTCTGTGCTTCTTCTTCAGTTAAAAGCCCTTCATCAATCAATGTTTTTTGATTCAGCAATATTATTCTTTTTGTGTTTTCCAGATATTTTTCTGCTATGTCTGTAACCACAACCTCATAGCCATTTTGAGCAAATATCTGTGCTATTCCTGAGCCCATTGTTCCGCCGCCGGCAACTCCGATTTTTTTTATGTCTTCAAGTTTCAAATTATCCCTCCTAACAGTTTTTAGTAAATTCCAAGACTTCCCAGAAGTATAGCCGGGATGGATGATACTACAGGAAGAATTAAACTGGTCATGCATATGTCAATATATGAATCCTTGTGAGTCATTCCAGTTACTGCAAGCAATGTGAGCACTGCTCCGTTGTGAGGAAGTGTGTCAAGACCGCCTGATGCCAAGGAAGCAACTCTGTGGAATGCTGCAGGACTTATGCCTGTTTCCATGGCTATGGCCAGGTACTTTTCTCCAAGTGCTTCCAAAGCTATACTCATACCGCCTGAAGCAGAACCTGTAGCTCCTGCCAATAGGTTTACTGCAATTGCTTCTGAAATAAGAGGAGTTCCCGGAACATTGAGGAGTATTCCTGTCAAAGTTGCAAATCCAGGAACTGCTTTTACAACTGTACCGAAGCCAACTGCTGCAGCTGTATTTAATATAGCTGTTATTGAACCAACTGCACCGTTGCTGATGGATTTCGTAAAGCCCTGGTATTTGTTGAAGCTTATTAACATGGACAATACTATTCCGCTTAACAATGCAAGAATAATGTCCCAGTCAAAAAAGTTCATTGTAACTATAACTGTAATCAACGGAAGGAATGATAAAAATGGATTTGGCAGACTGTTGTAATCCACTTCCACAGCTTCCTTGTTTTTAGGTTCAGTAAACACTTCTCCTGCAGCCGTGAATTTTTTTTCTCTGTACTGCAGCCACATAACTCCAAGTATGAACATGAACGCTGCTGCCACAATACCCATTATTGGAGCTGCTGTTGGAGTTGTTCCGTAATAATTTGTAGGAATTATGTTTTGAATCTGAGGAGTTCCTGGAATTGCCGTCATTGTGAATGTAAATGATCCAAGTGCTATTGCTCCGGGAATGAGTTTTCTGGTTATGTTTGCTTCCCTGAATAGTTCAAGAGCCAGAGGATACATTGCAAATACAACAACGAACAAGCTTATTCCGCCATAAGTAAGTACTCCGCATCCAACTACGACGCCGATGATTGCTCTTTTAGGTCCAAGAGTCTTAGTAAGCCAGTGAGCTATGGATTTAGCCGCACCTGTGTAATCCATCAAATGACCGAAAATTGCTCCAAGCATGAATACAGGAAACCATGATTTAACGTATCCTGCAAGACCTGTCATGTATGTATCCTTGTACATTCCCAACAGATCCAGACCTCCTGTAAGTCCAACTACAAGAGCACAAACAGGAGCAACCCACAATATTGAATAACCTCTGTAAGCTAAAAACATCAATAGTACTAATCCTAAAATAATACCAAACATATATTATCCTCCTTTTTATTTTTTAGGAGTGCAGCTAGAATGCTGCACTCCTTTGGTTTAAGCGCAGGTCCACCCGCAATCTATTGTGAACATTGTTCCGGTGATGTAAGAACCTGTATCTGAGCACAGGAATTTTGCCACTTCACCTACGTCATTAGGTTCAAGAAGTTTTTTTACTGCAGCCTTCTGAAGCATTATGTCAGAAATAACTTTTTCTTCAGGAATTCCGTGAGTCTTTGCCTGATCTGCAATTTGTTTGTCAACTAACGGAGTTCTTACATAAGAAGGACAAATTGAATTTACAGTTATTCCGTATTTCGCACCTTCCAATGCTGCTACCTTTGTGAGTCCTCCAAGACCATGTTTTGCTGAAACATAAGCTACCTTGAATTCTGAAGCAACCAATCCGTGAATTGAATTAAGATTTAATATTCTTCCCCATCCTTGAAGCTTCATTGTTGGCCATACATATTTTGTTAATAAAAATGGAGCTGTTAGCATCAAGTCCATCATGAAATCCCATTTGTCTTCAGGAAATTCTTCTATGGGGCATACAGTCTGAATTCCTGCCACATTAACAAGAACATCAACCTTTGAATATTTTTCAACTGTGAAATCTACCAGTCCCTTGCAGTCTTCTCTTTTGCTTAAATCAGTCTTGAAATAATCTCCGCCAATTTTTTCGGCTTCTTCTCTTAACTTTTCTTCGTTGATGTCAGCCATTATTACTTTGGCTCCATCCTTTGCAAATGTTTCAGCTATGGCAAGTCCAATGCCGCTGGCAGCTCCTGTAACTATACAAACTTTATTTTCTAACATTTTTTCCCTCCAATTATAATTCAATATTCTTTAAATCTTCCGCAATTATAAGTGTTGCCCCTGTTGCAGCCTGAACCTGCTCCACAGTGAATTCAGGATTTATTTCCTTAAGAACAATTCCCTTGTCTGTGACTTCCATAACTCCCATTTCAGTTATAATCAGGTCAACAGCATTGACAGCAGTCAAAGGAAGTGTGCATTGTTTCAAAATTTTGTGATTTCCTTTTGCAGTGTGATTCATAGCAACAATGACTTTTTTTGCTCCTGTCACTAAGTCCATTGCCCCGCCCATACCCGGAACCATTTTGCCCGGAACCATCCAGTTTGCCAGGTTTCCTTTTTCATCAACTTCAAGGGCTCCAAGAACTGTTGCATTTACATGCCCTCCTCTTATTATGAGGAATGATTCCGCACTGTCAAAAAACACTCCGCCGGGATTGATTGTAACATGTATGCCACCTGCATTAACCAGGTACGGATCTTCATCTCCTTTTTCAGGAGCTGGTCCCATTCCGAGAAATCCATTTTCTGACTGAAGTGTAATTTCAATGTCTTCAGGAATGAAGTTTGCCACCATTGTAGGCAGACCAATTCCAAGATTAACCACATCTCCGTCATGGAGTTCCTTTGCAACTCTTCTTGCTATATATTCTTTTTCATCCATCACGCATTACCTCCCACTATGTAATTTACGAAAATTCCCGGAGTCATTACGTCATCAGGATCAATTTCACCAACCTCAACAATTTCATCTGCTTCAACAATCACTATGTCAGCTGCTGTGGCCATTAATGGATTGAAGTTTCTTGTAGCCTTCTTGTATCTCACATTGCCCTTTTTATCAACCTTTGCTCCAACAATCAATGCTATATCAGCCTTAAGAGGTTTTTCCAGCAAAAATTCCCTGCCATCAACTGTGATAATGTCCTTTCCTTCTGCCACAACTGTTCCAAGTCCTGTAGGCGTCAATATTCCACCCAGTCCTGCTCCTGCAGCTCTTATGCGTTCAGCCAGCGTTCCCTGAGGAACAAGTTCTACTTCAAGTTCTCCGGAATTCATCTGATTGCCTGTTTCCTTGTTTGTTCCTATGTGAGAGGCAATCAATTTTTTAACCTGTTTGTTTACAATGAGTTTTCCTATTCCTACTTCAGGAAATGACGTGTCGTTTGCTATGAGCGTAATATCTTTTACTCCCTTGGCAACCAGTGCATCAACCAATACATATGGGTTTCTGCATCCAAGAAATCCGCCGACCATTATTGTCATTCCATCTTGAATCATGTTCACAGCTTCTTCTACAGAAATCAGCTTGTTCAAATTTTTTTCCTCCTATCTTTTTATTATTAATGCAGTTCCCTGCCCTCCGCCTATGCAAAGTGTTGCAAGGCCAGTGTTTACATCTCTTTTAATCATTTCATGAATCAATGAAACAAGAATTCTTGTTCCAGAGCATCCAATTGGGTGTCCCAGCGCAATAGCTCCTCCGTTAACATTTGTTTTTTCAGGGTCAAGCGGAAGATCTCTTACAACTGCCAGTGACTGAGCTGCAAAAGCTTCATTTGCTTCCACAAGGTCAATATCTTCAATGTTCATGTTTGCCCTTGCTAATGCCTTTCTTGATGCAGGCACAGGACCGTATCCCATTATTTTCGGATCAACACCTGCGGATGCGTAGGAAACAATTGTTGCCATAATTTTTATGCCCAGCTCTTCAGCCTTTTCCTTAGACATGAGAAGGACTGCAGCAGCTCCGTCATTTATGCCTGAAGATGAACCTGCAGTAACAGTGCCATCCTTCTTAAACGCTGGTTTTAATTTTTCAAAACTTTCTATAGTAGCACCAAACCTTGGAAATTCATCTGTATCTATTACAATCGGGTCACCTTTTCTTTGAGGAATTTCTACAGGAACAATTTCATCCTTGAATCTGCCTTCTTTTATTGCCTTTTCTGCTCTGTTCTGGCTTCTAAGTGAAAATTCATCCTGGTCTTTTCTTGTAATGTTCCATTGTTCTGCTATATTTTCTGCGGTTATTCCCATGTGATAGTTGTTGAAAATGTCAGTTAATCCGTCACTTACCATTGTGTCCACAACAGAACCGTCCCCCATTCTGTATCCCCATCTTGCCTTAGGAAGTATGTAAGGAGCCATGCTCATGTTTTCTGCTCCGCCTGCCAGAACTATATCCGCTTCACCAAGCATTATGGCCTGAGCTGCCAGTTCAACAGTCTTTAGACCGGAACCGCAAACTTTGTTAATTGTCATTGAAGGCACCTCAAAAGGAATGCCTGCCGCCACGGAAACTTGTCTAGCTAGGTTTTGTCCAATACCTGCCTGAAGAACATTTCCAAAAATTACTTCGTCTACCATTTCTGGTTTAACGTTTACCCGTCCAAGTGCTTCTTTTGCAACAGCAGCTCCAAGCTTTACAGCAGGAACATCTTTGAAGCATCCTCCGAAACTTCCAATGGCTGTTCTCACTGCACTTACAATTACAACCTCTTTCATGTTTTCCTCCTTTTTGTTCATATTTAAATTTAATTTACCTGCTATTATTAAAGCAAACATTGTGCCAAATGAGTTGTATTTGAATAAATAATTTATCTGTTGAAATTCAAACGTTTTTCATCATGGTCATTTAAATTAAAAATGAGAGCAAAAAAAAATGTAGACACATGTCTACATATAATTTTCCATTTCAATATAATCAGCAAATTATTCTTTTATCAGAACAAAACTTCACTGTAGAAAAAAATCTACGAATATTTTCAGTGTAGAAATTGTTCTACACTATTCCTTTAATGTCAATTCCATAGGATGATAATTTTTTGTACAAAGCTGTACGGTGTATACCAAGCTTTTTGGCAGCTTCTGTCCTGCTGCCGTTTGACATCTTTATGGCATTGACAATTGTGTCTATTTCCATTTCTGCAACCTTGTCTTTAAGCTGCTTCTTGTCAGTAACTTCTTCATCACTCATAATCATACTGCTTATGTGGTCCGGCAAATTGTTTAAATCAATATAAACATTTGATGACATGTTTGCTGCCCTTTCCAGAACATTTCTAAGCTCTCTCACATTTCCAGGCCAGTTGTATAGTTTTAATGCAAGCAACGATTTTTCTGTTAATTTTTTTGGCTCAAGTCCAACAGACTGAAGTTGTCTGTTTAATATGTCTTCACATAAAAGCTCAAGGTCTTCCAGCCTTTCTTTAAGGGGAGGTATTTCTATTTCCACAACATTTAATCTGAAATATAAGTCGTGCCTGAAAAGCCCCTTCTCAACAAGTTTATTTAGTTTTTCATTTGTGCAAGCTATGACCTTAATATCCAGTCTTATTGCTGTATGACCGCCAACTCTCTCAAATTCTCTTTCTTCAAGAACCCTCAGCAATTTTGCCTGCATGTTAAATGGCATGGAGCTTATTTCATCCAGAAGTACTGTTCCGCCATTGGCCAGTTCAAACTTCCCAATTTTACCTTCCTTCTTTGCTCCGGTAAAGGAGCCTTCTTCATAACCGAACAATTCAGATTCCAATAGTTCGTGAGGAATGGCTGCACAGTTAATTCGCACAAATGGTGCTTTTCTTCTGAAGCTTGCATCATGTATTGCATGTGCAAAATATTCTTTGCCGGTGCCGCTTTCACCTTCAATGAGAATTGTCGAAGAAGAGTTAGCGGCCTTTATGGCTATTTCCTTGATTTTTAGCATTTTGGAACTCTGCCCTATTATATGGTCAAACGTGTAGTTGGCACAATACATTTTTCCAATTTCGTTTTTGTATATGTTTACAGTGTTTTCCAGAACCTTGATTTTTCTTGCCAGATCCTTAACTTCCTTAACATCTTTGAACAGCACGGTTCCAACTGCTCCTATTATATGACCGTCCTTTATGATTGGAGTTCTGCTGGCAATCATATCGTGGCCCTGAATTCTTTGTATGTCGTACAATTCTTTATTTCCTGTTTTGACAACCATGTGAAGTCTTGTATTTTCAATAACATCCTCCACTGATTTGCCGAGAACATCTTCTTCCTTTATTCCAAAAAGCTTTTCATAGTTCCATTTTATAATCTTGGCATCCTCATTGACAAGCACAATGCCTTGATAGGCATTGTCAAGAATGTCTTTCATTACGCCGAGGCTTTGCCTTAGTTCCTCAATTTCAGTCCTGTCCACATCATTGTCCATGATTTCCTTTAAAACAGTCAACATATATCTTTCATCACCATTGCATTGGCTGAAAGATTCTACAGATATTTTTTTCAACCCTACAGCAATTTCCTTAACAGAAACATCCTCTGTTTTAAGTACCCCCGACAAACCATACATTTTTAAAATATTTTTTACATCATCCGGTCCTTCGCTTTCAAGGTTGAATAATTTCTTAAATTGCCGGTTAACAATAAAATTACTTTTACTATCAGTAATTATTATTCCATCGCTAAATAAGTCCAACATCTTGTTAAAGTCATTGAAACCAGTCATATTCCACCACCCTTCAAATGCTGTTTATTAACATTTACAATTAAATATCCCATAATAATTATATAATTGCATGAAAACATTGTCACTGTAAAAATTAAATATTTTTTGTAATTATTTTACACAAATTTTACATTTAATATGAAATCAATAGAATATAAAAACTCCTATGAAGGAGTTTCAAGTTGATGACAAAGAACATTTGACGTTGTCATTCTGAGGGCGTAGCACGAAGAATCTCAAGTTTTTCACTAAAAATGAGATCATTCACTATCGTTCAAGATGACAGCGTCAGAGTTTGTCAATAGCCTAAAGGAGTTTAGGCTATTCACGAATCTTTTTTATAAGTTCATCTATATCATTTATTGGAAGGGTGCAGTTTTTATTCTCACATATATAATAAGTGGGCTTATTATTCTTAAGATTATAATCCTTCAAATATTTAATTATATTTGAAGTTTCTTCTGCCTCTGATTGTTTTACAGCTACAACCGAAGTATTTACAATGGGCAGATGTTTTAAATTTTTTCTTATTTCTTTTAAATCTTCATCATCAATTGCAAGACACACTGCCTCAATTGAAGGATATATTTCATATAATACTGCAAGGAGCGCAAATGTATGACCTGCAGGATTATTTTCAATGCTTGATGATAGAAAGTCTATCTGTTCTCTTGATAATTCTTCAATATGCTTATTGCCTGTAATTCTTGACAATCTCATGAGATTGTACGCTGCAACAGAATTACCTGATGGAACTGCTCCGTCATACGTTTCTTTTGGATTGTAAATCAAACTTTCCCCAGTCTTGCTTGCAAGAAAAAATCCACCGTCTTCGTCATCCCAAAACAACTGTACCATTTTTTCATTTAATGCCACTGCTCTTTTTAAATAATTCAGTTCAAATGTTGCCTGGTACATCTCAATAAGACCCCACACTAGCATTGAATAATCTTCAAGGGTTCCGTTTCCAAGAATTGCTCCATCTCTATATCTCACGCCTACATTGTCTTCACCGTCTATAAGATATTTTTCTACAAACTTTACAGATTTTTTTGCAGAATTAATATATTTTTCGTTACCTAAAACCCTGAAAGCAACTGCCATGGCTGCTATCATCATTCCGTTCCATGATACAAGAATTTTATCGTCCTTGTGAAGTTTTGTCCTTTTCTTTCTGTAGTCATAAACAATCTTGTTTAATTTTTCGATTTTTTCATCAGTTTCATAATAATCATCCCTGTCTATAAGATTAGGTATATTTTTGCCTTCAAAATTTCCTTTCATGGATATGTTGTAATAATCAATGAAGTATAAACCGTCATCTTTTCCAAGAATTTTTATAATTTCATCTGGTGTATATACATAGTACTTGCCTTCTTCACCTTCACTGTCAGCATCCTGAGCCGAATAAAAACCTCCTTCACAATCAGTCATTTCTTCTAATACATAATCAAGCACCTTTTCAGTTATATTCCTGTAAAGCTTTATACCTGTAACTTCATATGCATATGTATATGATAAAGAAAGAAGTGCATTGTCATATAGCATTTTTTCGAAATGAGGCACCAGCCATTTTTCATCTGTGGAATATCTTGAAAATCCACGTCCTACATGATCAAAAATACCACCTTTATACATGCTTTCAAGTGTTTTTTCAACCATATAAAGAAAATCATCGTCCTTTTCAAGTGTGTACAGACTTATGAGAAATAGCAAATAACTTGGCTGGGGAAATTTAGGCCTACCTGAAAATCCGCCGTATTCTTCATCAAAGTTATCTTCCAATAGATTTGCAGCTTCCATTACTGTTTTTTTCGACAGTGTTGTTTTATCAAGTCTTTCTTTTTCAAGATTCTTGATAATTTCCGTTATTTTGTTACCTGAATTTATTAATTCTTCCTTATTTTGCTTCCACTTATCTGCAACTATCTTAAGGAGTTCCATTAAACCTGTCATTCCGTATCTTGAATTTTTCGGAATGTATGTTCCTGCAAAAAAAGGTTTTTGCTCAGGTGTCATTATAATTGTAAGAGGCCATCCTCCGCTTCCATTTATTCTTTGAACCACATTCATGTAGACAGCATCTATGTCTGGTCTTTCCTCCCTGTCTACCTTTATGGAAACAAAATATTTGTTCAGTAAATTTGCTGCTTCATCATCCTCAAAGGACTCTTGCTCCATAACATGGCACCAGTGACATGTTGAATAACCGATGCTTAAAAATATGGGTTTATTTTCTGACTTTGCTCTTGAAAATGCTTCTTCCCCCCAAGGATACCAATCCACAGGATTGTATGCATGCTGCAGCAGGTATGGGCTTCTTTCATTTAACAATCTATTGGTTTTTTCATGAACATGTAATTTCATAATTACGCACCTCTTTATTATGTTTCAGTATAAATTGATTTTCAATTAATAGCATTCCCAAATATTTAGAGTTTTATTTTTTACATAATAATCCAGTTATATTACATATGTGATTAAGTATGATTCAGAAATGTATAATAATCCTGAAACAAGATACAGATATATTTACGCAATTATTCTCTCATACAGAAAAATGCCTTCATTACTGTTGAAGGCATTTTCATTGATGTAATTATTTATCCAGGTTGAAACTTATTTGAACCTTGAACAAATCTCCGTCTATTTCAACCTTAAATTTTCCGCCGCAAACATTTGTGAAGCTTTCTGCTATGGAAAGTCCAAGGCCGCTTCCTTCTGTTGTCCTTGATTTATCTCCTCGGCTGAACCTTTGAAGAATTTCTTCAGCAGTAAATTCCATTTCATAGCCTGCAGTATTTTTAATTTTGGCAACTGCTTTTCCGTCAATTTCTTCAAGCTCCACATACACTCTGGTGCCTGGCAAGGCATATTTAAGAGCATTATCTATTACATTTTGAAAAACACGATACAGCTTCTTGCCATCAGAATAAATGTTAAGAGAATTTTCAGGAAGCTTTGTTTTTATCTGAAGATTTGATTTTTCTATTTCGTCCTCCATGTCACCCAAAGTCTGTTCAATGAGCTTTTTTATGTCAAGGCTTTTCATATCAAGCGGAATATCACCGCTGGTGCTTTTGGCAAGGTCAAACAAATCAGAAACTATGTTTTTAAGCCTGTTTGATTTTTCAGACAAAACATTGACATAATCACGCACTGTTTCCGATAAGTCTTCCTCCTTGGACAAAAGATCCACATAGCTTATAATTGAAGTAAGAGGAGTTTTCAAATCATGAGACACATTTGTAACAAGAGCAATTTTCATCCTCTCAGCTTTCATCTGCTCCCCCAGACTTTCATTGAATCCTTTGTTTATGTCTTCAAATGTTTTGTTGTTGCCTTTGATGTACCAGTAAATTATGACAATCTCCACAACAGGAGGAATAAAAAACAACGGAACATATAAAAGGAAAAACAAAAATGTAAGGAACACAAGAAATGCGCTTGAGGTAATGAAAACCAGCTGTCTGTAAAACAGTGACTTTGTAAGTGGATACCTTTCAAACATTCTCCCGTCATACAAACTTTTAAAAAAATCATAAATTTTGTAAAACACCAAGTACACAACTGTGTGCTTAAAAAGCCTTCCGGACTTTGCTTTTCTTGTAAGCGACAATAAGATTATACCGCACATTACTGAAATAAATGCTGTAATTATACCAATCCATACAGCAGAATACATTTGTCTCACATGGCTCATGCCCGAATAGTATAAGTTTGATATGCCGATAATCCAAAAGGCTGCCAGAGGTATAAAAAATGAAAATAAAACATCTGAGAATATGCTGTCTATTTTTGTTAAATGTATTTCGTCATCCAACTGATTTTTACCTGTTTGAACCATCAAAAAAATAATTGAAGTTAAAATAAGTACTGCTAAAACTCCGACTCTCACAGCAAATGGTACTAATATATTCCTGCTTTCTTCCCATTCCTGCTGTTTTTCATTAATAAATTCGTCAGGATAAGAGATGTATATAGTGTATCCATCACTGACGTAGAATTTTGTTATGCCTCCAGGATTAGTGTTTTCTCCTATTGTCCATGTGCCCATTTCATAAGAATAAAACGCCTTATCAAATTGCTTAAAGAAATTTTTATCTTTTCCTTCAACATTTGAATATGTTTTTTCTCCGTCTGATATGAAATAGTAATAATGTGCTGACTTTGGAACTTCGCCTCTGTTTTCCATCACAGAATTTATTTCATACCAGGCATTTCTCACCTCTTGGGTAAGGAAATATTCGCTTTGGCTGTATTCCCTGATAATCAGCGATTCAGGAATTATGTCGTTGTATGAAACGAACTGAAATTGCACTACGGTTAAAACTATCAATATAACCGTCAAAATAAATACTGCTGTCTTTGTTGATTTTTTTCTGCTAATGTTTTTCAATTTTATACCCAATGCCCCACACCACCTTTAAATAGTTAGGCTCCTTCGGATTGATTTCTATTTTTTCACGTATGCGCCTTATATGTACCATAACCGTGTTTTCAACAGAATATGCCGGCTCGTTCCACACACGCTCATATATTTTTTCTGCAGAAAAAACCATTCCTGCGTTGGTCATGAGAAGTTCAAGTATTTTGTACTCAGTTGCTGTAAGCCTTACTGCCTCACCATCAACTTCAAGCTGCTTTGCATCAGTATCAAGACACAATCCTCCAACCTGGATTTTTGAACTTCGCACATCATCCATATATCCAAGGTGCATATATCTTCTTAGCTGGCTTTTGACTCTTGCAACAAGTTCCGCTGGATTGAATGGTTTTGTTATATAATCATCCGCACCCATGGAAAGCCCCAGTATTTTATCGCTGTCATCTGATTTTGCAGATATGATGATAATTGGAATATTTTTGCTCTCTCTTATTTTCATTGTGGTTGAAAGCCCATCAAGCTTAGGCATCATTACATCAAGCAAAATAAGCTGAATGTTTGAGTTCACTAAAGCATCAAGCGCCTCAAGTCCATTATATGCCTTGACCACTTCATAACCTTCCATTTTCAGATTTTTCTCAATTGCTCTGGCAATTTCCCTGTCATCATCAACCACAAGTATTCTTGCATTATCCATAGAAATCCTCCTTTCTTAAGCCTTTACTGTATTCTAGTTCATTAAACTTACAATTAGCCGGGCACTAATCTTACAAATTTCTTAATTACCATATGATTATAACACAGCAATGTCGCAGTGGGAATTAAATTAAAAAAGTTGCTCCGCAACTCCGCTAGGGGGACCTATGTCCCCCTTCGGCGCA
>JABNAD010000824.1_pt1 | contig 14597 bp, 12 predicted proteins | sample 7240381 | NCBI WGS metagenome assembly JABNAD01 (sample SAMN11332834, study PRJNA596920) | anaerobic digester metagenome | biome: digested sludge; isolation source: digested sewage sludge-derived enrichment culture grown on H2/CO2 | place: Germany: Goettingen
AAAAGTCACATTCAGAACGGCAAAAGGAATCTGAAAAATGCCCTGGAGAAATCAGAACACTGAACGGTATATGGAAAACAAACCTGATTATAAAATATTCACACCTTCGGGATGCCTCAGTCCGGAAGGAATGGCATTTTACGTTCAGGGCAGCCTCAGCACTGCAGAAACCGCTTTAGTTATAGATCATCTGGAGCATTGCGAAATGTGCGCGCTTGCGGTGGAGGGCTACCGCTTATCCGTACCCGGCGAGTTCAGCGAAGACCTGGTGATGCTCGAAGCTTCGTTTATTCAAATGACGGAAGACGTTCCCGAAATCATTGATGAAGCAATACCCGCTGTTTCCTCAAACTTCGAAGGGCCCCGTTTCCCCAGGCTCAGCAAGGAGGATATCAGAATTTTCAGCGATTCCATCATGCGCGACCGCCAGACTGCAGATAAAGAAGCCCGATCCATCCCAACAGCAATAAAGCGGAAAGCAGGATTTCTCAGCAGACATAAGCCTGTGTTACTAGCCGCTTCAGTGCTTTTTATAATTGCTGCTACAGGCGGGTGGTTGTTTTTCGAAATGAATAAATCCGGAAACCAACGTGAATTTGCTTCTGCCATTGAAAAGGAAAACACCACGGCCGGAACCGCCTTACCCGCTGATCCGGCTGATTCAGCCGAAGCGCTGCCTGCCCCCGCTTCGTCCGTGATCATTCAGGATAAGCAACGTCAGTCCATTGGAATACCACAGCCGGAACCAACCGATGTCATTGAGATTGTCAGCGATAATATCGAAATTGATGCAGAAATAACGGCTTCCGAAGAAGAGTATATTACTACTGAGCGGATGCCCCCGTTGGATGTTAAAAAACTTCAGGAGCCTTCCATACATAAAAGCGAGGGATATACAGTTGCAGAGCAACTGGCAGTTCAGGACACAGAAACGGTTTATATTCAAGGTGTTCAGCTTTCGGAAAATAAAAGTAAGAGGATGAAAGGAAAAACCGCCGTGGAAGAAGAGGTCGCGGAAGCAGAAATTTTTATGGTTGTGGAGGAAGCGCCTGTTTATCCCGGGGGCGATGAAGAAAGATCAAAGTTCTTTTCGGAGAATCTCCGATACCCGCACGAAGCCCGCGAAGCATCGGTTGAGGGGACGGTTTATGTAACTTTTGTTATTGAACGCGACGGGTCGCTCAGCGATATTAAAATTCTCAGGGGATTAGGATACGGCCTCGATGACGAAGTGCTCAGGGTGATGCGTCTTATGCCCCGCTGGATTCCCGGTAAACAAAGGGGAAAACCGGTAAGGGTTCAGTATAATATGCCTGTAAAATTCACCCTGACCGGCTACTTAATGCCAGAAAAATAGACTGAATGTATTTAAAATGTGTTAAAAAATCAGGGAATTGGTTTATTATACCTTATTTTTGCAACGGGACATGTTTTGCACATTGCAGGGGCTTGGAATTTTCCAGATAAGTATATAATTATCAGGCTATATCTCTGAAACAGTGGAATGGCCTTTCACATTTCTGTATGTGCAATCCGGAATAAAACATTTGGTAATGAAGATTTTAAAATTCTCTGGCATCCTGATCGCGGTTTGCTGCTTTTTTCCAACAAATTATCTTTTCAGTCAGGACGTACCTGCCACAGCCGATACCAGTCAATCGGCCTTTGAATTTATAAAAGATGATTTTATTGCTGCATCGCTCGACAGTCTTGCCGGCCTGAAGTACTTTGAGGGATTTGAATGCCCCACCGATGAAACCCTCAAAAACGTCTTTGGCTTTACCCCGGGATTTGTCCCGGTTTATGCAGATTCTGTCTATTACAACCGCCTTAGAAAACTTGATGCCGCTTCTCCGATCAGCCTTACCTATAACCAGTATGTAAAGGATTATATTGAGCTTTATGCAATAAAGAAACGCGGGCTGACCGAACGGGTGATGGGCCTGGCTCAGATCTATTTTCCCATGTTTGAGGAACACCTCGACCGCTTCAATATGCCCCTGGAACTCAAATACCTTGCAATTGTCGAATCAGCGCTGAACCCGGTAGCCAAGTCAAGGGTCGGCGCGACAGGTTTGTGGCAGTTTATGTATGGAACGGGGAAAGCATACAATCTGAAGGTTACTTCGCTGGTTGACGACCGCCGCGACCCTTTGAAGTCGACCATTGCGGCCTGTGAACATATGAACGACCTTTACAGAATGTACGGTGACTGGTTGCTGGTGCTGGCCGCCTACAATTCTGGCGCCGGAAATGTAAACAAGGCCATACGCCGCTCAGGAGGTAAAATGGATTTCTGGCAGATCCGCCCATTTCTTCCCCTTGAAACCAGAGGTTATGTCCCCGCTTTCATAGCGGTCAATTATGTGATGTCTTACGCTGCAGAACACAACCTGAGACCGGTTCAGCCGCTTTTTCATCATTTTGAGATTGATACGGTGATTGTGAAAGATGTGCTGTCATTCCACCAGATATCAAATATGCTCAATATCCCTGTCGAAGAAATTGAATTTCTGAATCCGGCCTATAAGAGCAGAATTATTCCCGCCACAAGAGACAACACTTACGTGTTGAGGCTTCAGAAGAAAAACATTGCCGATTTTGTCAATAACGAAGCCCAGCTTTATGCTTTCCGTTCACAGGCTGAGATAGAAAAGGAGCAGGTGCTCACCATGATGAAAACAGTGACGCAGGCTGAATATCACAAAGTGAAAAAGGGCGAGAGCCTTGGTTTAATTGCGCGCAAGTACCGTTGCTCGGTCAACGATCTGAAAAAATGGAACAAACTCAGGTCGACCAATATTCAAATTGGCCAGCGCCTGGTTGTCAGGCCCGAAAGCGTTCAGCAGGTGGAATATGCCCAGGCAAAGCCAAAACCGGCACCGGCTCCCAAACCAACAACCCAGGCCGAAGCGGCCCCTGAAAAAGATACTTCTGAAACCCTTGCAGCCGTCGTTCCCGCTGATTCAGCAAAACCTGAAACAAGCGCTCCTGTGCGCAGAGAGAATAAATACCACAGGGTAGCCAGGGGCGAAACCCTTGGCCGGATTGCAGGAAATTACAATACCAGCATTGCAGAGCTTCAGCGGCTTAACAACCTGAAAGGTAGTAATATTCAGGCCGGGGCAAGGCTTATTGTCGGAACAACCGAGATAACAGAACCTGCAGGACAGGCGGTGGCAGATAATCATCAGAAAACAAAGGAAAAGAATACGGAATTTAAATATTACACTGTTCAGCAGGGAGATACACTCTGGAAAATAGCCAATCAGCATGAGGGCGTTACGGTTGAGGATATTAAACGGCTCAACAATATCACCAACGAGAAACAATTAAAACCAGGACAAAAAATAAAGGTCACTGTGGTCTCCTGACATAGCCCTGCAAAAAGGTCACGGCTTGCCCCAATTTGGTTTCCGGCAATATCTGACGGGTTATCACCGGATAGTTCAATAAATCGGATTTTCCTGCGTTATGACTTAAACACCTGTACATCCGGTATATAAACCATTAATCTAAATTCATTGTTACAACCATGAAAAGAGCCATAGGAATTTTGTTTCAGCTGCTCCTGTTTATTGGATTATCGGTCACGGTTTTATCCTGCAGGCATGAGGGCAAGACCATGAAACCTTCCTCTACCGGTAAGCCTTCTGAGATCGTCGTCGTATCGGAGAACAACCTTTGGAAAAGTTCAGCAGGCGACTCTGTCCGTGCTTTTTTCAGCAGGCCGGTTCCGGGCCTGCCTCAGCCGGAACCTTTTTATAAACTGGTTCAGATCAAGGAAGATGAATTCGGGAGATTACTTAAAACACACCGTAATGCGTTGATTATTACCATCGATAGCGCCCTGGCCAAACCTCAGGCCGAACTTCGGCGCGATATCTGGGCCAGCCCCCAGCGCGTGGTAAAGATTTCCTCACCAACCATTGAAGGAATTAAAGAAATTTTTGCTGAAAGAAGCAGCGAAATCCTGAATCTCTACGATAATGCTGAAATTGAACGTCTCCAGGCACTTTACTCAAAGAGCCTGAACATTAAAGCCAGTGAAAGCATAAAAAAAGTGTTCAATCTCGACATGAATATCCCGGCTGACTATTATGTTGCTGTTCAGAAAGATAACTTCATCTGGCTCAGGCGCGAAACCAATATTATGAGCCAGGGGTTGATGATCTATTCCTATCCTTATACTGATACGGTGGCATTCAACCCGCTGAAAATCAAATCTGTCAGAAATCAGTTTACCCAACTTTTTGTACCCGGTCCCAGCGACAGTTCTTATATGGTCATTGCAGACGAGTTTATACTTCCCCAAGCCAGAACCATAACCCTGAAAGAAGAACCTGCCATTGAAATGAGGGGGCTCTGGGAGGTAAGAAAAGATTTTATGGGCGGACCTTTTATCAATTACACTTTTGTGGATAGGAAGAATAATCTGGTAATCGGGTTGGATGGTTATGTCTATGCACCCAATGAACCCAAATATGATTACCTGAAACAGGTTCAGGCCATTCTGCTGTCCTTTAAATTTACTGAGAATTAAGGTTTTATAAAGCGGCCTGCATTTTTTTAAAAAAAACTTGCAAACCGCTTTTCTTTTGTCATATATTTGACCAAATGGTTAAAGTAAATGGTTAATTTATTCTCCTGGTTTATAAATGACTGATTTGGATCAAAATACAGAGCAACTGATTTTCCGGGCAGCCAGAAAGGTGTTTACCTTAAAAGGTTATAATGGTGCCAGGATGCAGGAAATCGCTGATGAGGCCGGAATAAACAAAGCCCTGCTTCACTATTATTTCCGGAATAAGGATAAACTTTTCGAGGGTGTTTTCCGGGATGTGTTGAAAACCCTTTTCCCTGGCCTCACAAATATACTTACAACTGATCTTCCGCTGTTTGAAAAAGTCCCGTTATTCGTCAGTCATTACATTGACATTTTGACAAATAATCCTGAAATAGCGGGATTTGTCTTATATGAGCTCAGATTAAACCCGCAACGGCTGGTTGGTAATATGAGGGATATCGGGATAGATACGGACCTTATCCGCAGTCAGATTGAGTCTGAGGTTGCAGCCGGCATCATCCGGCCGGTAAAACCCGAGCACCTGATTGCCAACCTTATATCGATGACGATATTTCCATTCATTGCAAAGCCGGTTCTGATGAGCATAGCAGGAATGGACGAGGCTCAATACGCAAAGTTCATTGAGGAACGAAAAAGAATAGTTCCTGAAACTATTATTCAATCCTTAAAACCAATCCAATGAAAACGCCTTTACTGACGTTATCGGGAGCGCTGCTGTTGTTTTGCCACACAAATACCCTGGAAGCACAGGTACTGACCCTTGACTCCTGTCACCGCATGGCTGTTGCAAACAATCCGCTTTCAAAACAAAAAATATTGTTTGAAGAGACTTTCCGTCTTCAGTCAAAATCCATAGGTAGCAACTATCTCCCTCAAACCGGTCTTTATGGCCAGGCATCATGGCAATCGGAAGTTACCAGTATTCCTGTTTCCTTACCAGGTATTGAGATACCTGCGGTTTCAAATGATAATTACAAAATTTATCTGGATGTAAACCAGTTGCTATGGGACGGAGGTTCCGTCAGGCGGCAGAAAGAACTGGAAGCAAGCAGCATGCAGATTGAACTTGCCGGTGTGGATGCGGAGAACTATCGCTTAAAAGAAAGCATTAATCAATTATATTTCAGTATTTTACAGTTTCAGGCCAATGAAAAACTGTTAATTCTGGCCATGGATGAACTTTACACCAGGCTTGCCGTGTTGAGGGCAGGTATCAGTAACGGAACCATACTTCCTGCCAATGCCGACGTGCTGGATGCCGAAATTGCGGGAATCGGACAGGCCCTTACTGACCTGCGTTACAACAAGTCCGCCGGGCTCTACAAACTTGGTGAACTTACCGGGCTGAATACCGGACCGGAAACAAAGCTGATCCTTCCGGTATATGAGGACCTCCCGCTGTCTCTGTTTGACACAAAGGCACGGCCCGAATATCTGATTTTCGGGATGCAGCAGGAGAAAATCTCCCGGCAGATTTCACTGACAGGAATCAGGACAATGCCCCGTTTATCTGCTTTTACAACCCTGGGATATGGCCGGCCCGGGCTCAACATGCTTTCAAACGACTTTGAGTCCTATGCGATGCTGGGCGCCAGGCTTTCGTGGAAATTATGGGACTGGAACCAACACCGGAATGATCAGTCGGTACTGTCCGTTCAGCAGCAAATAATTGATACCCGCAAAGAAGCATTCGAAATGTCTCAGCGCATCGCCCTTAACAGGCTGAAACAGGAAATTCTGCGCATTGAAAACCTGATTGCAGCCGACCACCGTATCGTTGAGCTCAGGAAAAAAGTTGCGATGACTGCCGCAGCCCGGCTCGACCAGGGCATGATTACTTCATCCGAATACATGATTGAGCAAAATGCCCTGACAAAGGCAGAACTAAATCTGGAACTCCACAAAATACAGCTTCAGCAATCCAGACTTAACTATATCAGTGCAATGGGTTACCTGAAATAATAATCAAGAAAAGTCATGGAAAAATGAGAACAACACATTTATCAATCTTCTTAATTCTTTCAGTTATCCTGATGGCTTCATGCAACAACAGGCACCAGCTTGCTGATGCATACGGAAATTTTGAAGCGGTAGAAACAGTTATTTCCGCTGAATCGAACGGACGAATCCTGATGCTCTCTGTCAATGAAGGGGAGGTATTGAAGGCAGGAGACACAACAGGCCTGACAGATACCACCGACCTCCATTATCGCCGGCTACAGACGCTGGCCCAGCGCCGTGCCGTTGCCGGAAAAGCCTCCAACATCAGCGCTCAGGCAGAAGTTTACAGGCAGCAAAAAGCCAATCTGATGACCGATAAACGCAGGATTGAAAACCTGCTGAAAGAAGAGGCAGCTACTCCGAAGCAATTTGACGATATCTCGGGTGCCATTGAGGTACTCGACCGCCAGATTGAAACAGTGAAATCCCAGTTAGTTAACCTGGCAGATGAACTGGCTGTAATTGATGCTCAACTGGCACAGGTTGCGGATGCCCTGAAACGCTGCTATATCATCAACCCTGTTTCAGGCACCGTGCTGAACAGGTTTGCCATGGCCGGTGAAATCACTGCCTTCGGAAAACCATTATATAAAATTGCAGATCTGAAAACTATGGACTTAAGGGTCTATATCAGTGGAGATATGCTTTCACAGGTAAAAACAGGACAGGAGGCCGATGTGCTGATAGACACCCCCGAAGGTCCGGCCAGGCTGAAAGGAAAGGTGAACTGGATATCACCCACCGCTGAGTTTACGCCAAAAATAATCCAGACCCGGGAAGAAAGGGTTAACCTGGTATATGCTGTTAAATTAAGCGTACCCAACGATGGCAGGCTGAAAATATCCATGCCCGCCGAGGTTAACTTTAATAAATGATTATCTTCGGAAATTATTCATTCAAAACACCACAACACATGAAAAGAATCCTGATGTTTACCGGCCTGATGCTGGCCGTTTCGTTCCCTTCACTGCTGAAAGCACAGTCAAAAGCCGACAGGGTAGTTGGATATTACCTGACGTATGATGATGAAACAGGAAAAGAAAAGTCGCAGGTGAGAATTTACAAAAGCGCCAACGGTAAATACGTCGGAGAGATTGTGTGGTTGAAGGAGCCACGCGAAACAGACGGCAAAGAGAAACTTGACAAACACAATCCGGATGCAAAACTGAAACAGCGTAAGATTATGGGTTTGCAGATCCTGAAGAATTTCACCTACGATGCAGGGGAGGATGAATGGAGCGGAGGAACCATCTACAATCCCAGCAGTGGTAAAACATACAACAGTTTTATGAAACTGGAGGGTACCAAGATGCAGGTGAGGGGGTATATCGGAAAGGCATGGATGGGACTCGGCAAAACCGCCACATGGACCAGGGAGGAAACCCAGAGAAAATAAATTAATGACGGAGGAAGTATCCATACAATGCGAAAACCTTACAAAAAACTATGCATCGGCAACAGCGCTTGCCGGAATAAGTTTTAGGGTAAGCAAGGGCGAAATATTCGGTTTTATCGGTCCCGACGGGGCTGGTAAAACCTCCCTTTTCAGGATACTCACCACCCTGCTGCTTCCCGATAGCGGCTCTGCATCGGTTGAGGGACTGGATGTTGTAAAGGATTACAGAAAACTGCGTCAGATTCTCGGTTACATGCCGGGTAGGTTTTCATTATATCAGGATCTGACTGTAGCTGAAAACCTTCAGTTTTTTGCAGGCATTTTCAAGGTTGACATCAAAGAGAATTACTACCTGATCAGGGATATATATGAACAGATTGCCCCTTTTGCCAGCCGGCGGGCCGGGAAACTTTCAGGCGGAATGAAACAGAAGCTGGCCCTTTGCTGTGCATTGATTCATAAGCCCGTGGTACTGATCCTGGATGAACCGACTACCGGCGTGGATGCCGTATCGCGCCACGAGTTCTGGGAAATGCTGATAAGGCTGAAACAGGAGCACATCACCATTCTTGTGGCAACACCCTATATGGATGAGGCCGTTCTTTGCGACCGTGTAGCGTTGATACAACATGGAGAAATAATGGCCATTGATACACCTGAGAACATTACCCATGCTTATCCCGATCAGCTGTTCAAAATCAAAAGTAACAATACCCTGACTGCCATTCGCCTTATGCATGAGTTTGAGGGCATCCTCAGTGCCGAAATGTTTGGCGATACCGTTCATGTCAGCGCGGAAAAAGGGCGGATAAATGCAAATGCCATTAAAAATTATCTTTCAGAAAAAGGAATGATGGTGACAGCGGTTTCGGAGGCCGATCCGGGCATTGAAGACTGCTTTATCCACCTGATGAAGCGATCGGGGGTGATCAGGAATGAAAAAATAATACCATGAGCAGCAACGGACTGGTCATTGAAGCCGAAAACATGGTAAAGCGTTTTGGCCGGTTTATCGCCAACGATAACCTGACCTTCAGCGTAAGCAAAGGGGAGATTTTCGGATTTCTCGGAGCCAACGGGGCCGGCAAAACAACGGCCATAAGGATTTTATGCGGCTTATCAAGGCCTACTTCCGGGAAAATCAGGGTGGCGGGATATGATGTGTATACCGAAACCGAGAAGATCAAGCGGCGCATCGGCTACATGAGTCAGCGTTTCTCACTTTATGAGGACCTCACCGTTATCGAAAATTTCCGGTTTTTCGGAGGCATCTATGGTTTAAAGCGTCCCGTCATTATGGAACGCTCTCATGAAATGCTTACGCGGCTGGGAATCATACATTTTGAGAATACGGTTATATCAGAACTTCCCCTGGGTATCAGGCAAAAACTGGCTTTTTCCGTATCAATTCTCCATTCACCGGAGCTGGTATTCCTGGATGAACCTACGGGAGGGGTGGACCCCATCACCCGGCGGCAGTTCTGGGAAATGATTCATGAAGCAGCGGCTTCCGGCATTACTGTTTTTGTGACCACCCATTACATGGATGAGGCTGAGTATTGTAGCCGCGTTTCCATTATGGTTGATGGTAAAATAGAGGCACTCGACACCCCTGAAAGGCTTAAAACGAAATACCAGGCTCAGAACATGAACGAAGTTTTCCTGAAACTGGCCCGAAAAAAAGATTAAACCTGCATTATGAAACGGTTCATCATCAAAGAATTTCTTCATATATTCAGGGATGTGCGCACAATGGTCATCCTTTTCGGCATGCCCCTGGTGCAGGTGTTACTCTTTGGTCTTGCCATCACCAACGAAATCCGCGATGCAAAAGTATCCATAGTTGACCCGACGCCCGATGCGATCACACATGCGATCAGAAACAAACTGTTTGCTTCAGGTTTTTTCATCGAAAGCGAAATCCTGAATTCGCAGGAGGAAATCTCCGAAAATTTCCGGAAAGGCGAAAGCAAAATGGTGGTCATCTTTGAAAATGACTTTTCCGGAAAAATGGAAAGAGGGGAACACCCAACCGTACAGCTGATCGCAGATGCCTCAGATCCCAATACCGCCAGCATGCTTGTAAATTATGCCAATGGAATTATCAGTGAATTTAACAGAGAACAACAGACTTCTTCAGGTATCCCCCTGATAATTGCCGAACCCCGCATGATATATAATCCCGCGCTGAAGGGGGTTTATATGTTTGTTCCCGGCATCATTACCATATTGCTGATGCTGGTATCTGCCATGATGACTTCCATCTCAATTGCCAGGGAAAAGGAGCTGGGAACCATGGAAGTATTGCTGGTTTCTCCGCTCAGACCCTTTAACATCATTGCCGGCAAAGTAATTCCCTATGTGCTGCTTTCCTTTATCAACGCCATCAGCATCCTGCTGCTCAGCTACTATGTCTTCGGAGTCCCTGTTAAAGGGAGTGTACTCATCCTGCTGGCGGAAAGCATACTGTTTATTATCCTGGCTCTTTCACTGGGGATATTTATCTCCACTATTGCCAACAACCAGCAGACAGCCATGATGCTGTCGATGTTTGCCATGATGCTGCCGACCATTTTGTTATCCGGGTTTATCTTTCCGATTGAAAATATGCCTGAAGTGCTGCAATGGCTAAGCCTGGCCATGCCCCCCCGGTGGTTTATACAGATTATTAAATCGATTATGCTTAAAGGGTCAGGTATAACCTATTTCTGGAAAGAAACACTTATCCTGTTATTTATGACACTGGTTTTTGTGCTGGCCAGCATCCGTAAATTTAAAATCAGGCTGGCCTGATCACCAGACTCCACATCATGAGGACAATTTTCTACATAGTGCAGAAGGAGTTTATACAGGTTTTCCGTAACAGGATGATGTTGCCTATTATATTCATTATGCCTGTAATTCAATTGTTTATATTATCATTTGCAGTAACTTATGAGATAAAGGAAATCAGATTGTTCATTACTGATAATGACAACAGTGTTACTTCCAGAAGCCTTTTACAGCACTTCAGATCATCTACGTTTTACCAGATCTCAGGAGAAAGCAGCAATGCAGCGGAAGGCATGGAAAACATCAGGAAAGGCACGGTACATCAAATGATATATATCTTGCCGGGTTTTGAGAAGAACCTGGCAAAGGGAGTCCCTGCAAGGGTTCAGATCATCAATGATGCCATCAACGGAAGCGCTGCAGCCCTTATGAATGCAAACACTGTTTCCATCATTGGCAATTATAACCAGCGTATTATTGCTGAAACGTTCCCTGAAGCTCAACCATCTGTGAAGATTAACTGGCTCTATTGGTTTAATCCGGAACTGGACTACAAAACCTATATGATCCCGGGAATTCTGGTTCTGCTGGTAACGATCATCGGAATGTTCCTGGCCGGAATGAATGTAGTACGCGAAAAAGAGATAGGCACCATTGAGCAGATCAATGTTACACCCATAAAGAAATACCAGTTTATTGCAGGAAAACTGATCCCGTTCTGGATCATCGCGCTTTTTGATCTCGCAGCCGGTCTGCTGATGGCGCGGTTATTCTTCGATATTCCGATATTGGGTAATATTTTCCTCATTTTTCTTGTTGCATCAGTTTACCTGATCGTGGTGATGGGCTTCGGACTTTTTATTTCAACAATTACCAATACACAGCAGCAATCCATGTTTCTGGCCTGGTTCTTCCTCGTAATTTTCATTCTTATGAGTGGATTGTTCACACCGGTTGAAAGCATGCCTCAATGGGCCAAAAACATTAATGTAATCAATCCTATTGCATACTTTATCCGGATGATCCGGATGATTATGCTGAAAGGGTCTGGTTTTCAAGACATTGTTAAACCCCTGTTATACCTGGCCCTTTATGGCACAACCATCCTTTCGCTGGCAGTCTGGCGCCACAGAAAGACCACCTGAGCAGGCTGCATGCCCAAATGAACTAATGCCCCAAAAACCCGGACAGCGCTTCCTGCGACCCTCCGGCCACTTCCATAAATCACTTATTGTGCTGCAAATGTGCATTTTGGCACGCTTATTGCAAAGCACGCTCCGTCCTGGATTCAGGGCATGATTGCAAATGGCAGCCTGAAGCAGAGCCTCTACCGGTAAAACTATTCAGCTGCCTGGTATTCACCAAATTAAAAATAATGCTTAAACGATTATCCGTTAAATACAGCTCCGTACTACTATTCATGCTTATTTTGATGGTCCCGCAGTCCTGCACTTTTCAGGGTAGGGGCTATTTTGCAGGTCACGATGATATGGGCGGCCTGTTGCTTGATATAAAAAACCGCGGGAAGCTGATTGCCCTTACCGATAATAATCCCTTCAATTACTTTACCGGTCGCGGTGAAGAAAGTGGCTATCAATATGAAATGCTGAAGAGTTTTGCGGCCTATCTGGGCGTTCAACTTGAGCTCATTGTGGAGCCCGATCCCCACAAGGCCCTGCTCTACCTTAAACAGCGTGAAGTTGATCTGATTGCCATGGAGTTACCGGTTACAGCTGACTCCAGAAGTAATGCCGTGTTTACCGAACCCCTCTTCACCTCACGTCAGGTGCTGGTGCAGCGCAAACCCGACAACTGGCGCAGAATGCCGACCATGCACAGGGTTGAAACCGGCCTGATCAGGGATATTGCCGGACTGAGCGGTAAAACTATTGTGTTGCCGGCCGGAAAAAACAAACAATTTTATCTCAGCGACATACAGCACGCCACAGGTTACAAGGCCGATATCACCGGTATCGAAAAAGCCACCACTACCGATCTGATCGAAGCAGTGGCCCTGAAAGAGGTTGATTATACGATTGCCTTTGAACACACTGCCAGGGCCATGTCCCATATATATCATGATCTTGATGTCAGCACCCCTGTCAGCCCGGAGCTGGGAATGTCCTGGGCCGTGCGCAAGGGAGCAGTTAACCTGCTTGTTACCATCAACCAGTGGATTGAAGAACGTTCTGAAAGCCGGGAGTTCGCCTATATTTACTCCAAATATTATCAGAATGCCCGTCAGGCAAGGGTGGCGCTCGGGCATTCGGTAAAAAAACAATCTATCTCAGAATATGATGACTTTCTGCGTGAAACCAGCCGGATCATTAACTGGGACTGGAGATTGGTAGCTGCACTGATTTACAGGGAATCGAAATTTCAGATGGATGCCGTATCCCATCGTGGCGCTTTTGGCCTGATGCAACTGATGCCACATACAGCCAAACGGTTCGGGGCCGATCAGAACTCCACTGCTGCCGAACAGATTACCGCAGGATTAAAACTGATAAAATACCTCGATAATGCTTTCCGCGAAAGGGTTCCCGATCCTGAAGAAAGAAAGAAATTTATCCTGGCAGCTTATAACATCGGCATCGCGCATATTTTCGACGCCCAGAACCTGGCAGAAAAGCACGGGAAAAATCCTGCAGTCTGGTATGATAATGTAGAATATTTCCTGCTCGCCAAGTCGCAGCCTGAGTATTACAATGATCCTGTTGTAAAATACGGGAAAGTTAAGGGAGTAGAAACCAAGCGTTTTGTGCGCGAGGTACTTGAGAAATTCGATCAGTATAAAACGCTTGCTGCTCGCTGAGCCCGCCTAAGAAATTCAGCATCAGCCTCTGTCCAAAAACAGGGGCTTTTTTATACCCTTCCCTTTTCAATGTCAGCTCTTATCAGGTGACAGGTTTTCCTGATCGTTTCCTCAAGGGGAGTATATTCAAAATTGAGGGTGCAGTGAAGCTTTTTTGACGCATACTGATAGTTGCCCTTTGAAGTGCGGGCCGTCTCCCTGGTAATCAATGGTTTTGTTCCGGTTAGTTTGCCACGCAGCCACTCGAACCTCCATACTATCTCCAGCACAAAAGAAGGAACCGGCCATTTTGGTTCCGGTTTTCCAAATCCCCGGGCAATCATTGAAAACACCTCTTTATAGCTGAAATCGCCAGCCGAGACTACAAAACGTTCGTTTTTTACCTGGCTCTCCATCAGGCCGGTCATGGCGCGTACCACATCTTCCACCCCGACAAATCCATTGATACCCTGTCCGTAGAAAAGCGAATTCCGGTAAATGGTCGTAAACATACGGGTGCTTCCCTTACCGGGATGACCATAACCAAGAATAATGGAAGGATTGACAATCACGGCGTTCAGCCCTTCGGCAGTTCCCCGCCAGACCTCCCGCTCGGCCATATATTTGCTGAGCGAATATTTTGAATTGTACTTCCCGGTCTTGAACTGAGATTTTTCATCAATCACAGGACTGTTTTCAGTTCTTCCCAATGCCGCTATGGAACTGACATGGCATAATTTCTCCACCCCGGCTTCCAGGGCAGCATTTATTACATTGGCGGTGCCTTCCACATTGATCTTCATCATTTGCTGATGATCTCGGGGGTCAAAAGAGACTATGGCTGCACAGTGGTAAACCTTTTTTACCCCTTCCATAGCTTTTTCAATGGCAAGAACATCCAATACATCACCATTCACCCAATCTACCCTCGCGAGCATTGTTTCGGCATCAGCACCCAGGCTTTCAAAAATCCGGCGGGTACGGGTCAGACTGTTCTGATTGAACAACAAAGCCCTTACAGGCTCATCTTTCTGTAATAAATTGTA
>JABNAD010000826.1_pt1 | contig 14571 bp, 14 predicted proteins | sample 7240381 | NCBI WGS metagenome assembly JABNAD01 (sample SAMN11332834, study PRJNA596920) | anaerobic digester metagenome | biome: digested sludge; isolation source: digested sewage sludge-derived enrichment culture grown on H2/CO2 | place: Germany: Goettingen
CGCCTGGACGACGATGAAGAGCCCGTCCGTCGTCTTCCGCCAGCCCGGCGAGTACGCGGTGACGCTCACTGTCCGGAACGCGTACGGCTGGTCGTCGATGAGCACCAACGTGACCGTCACCGGCGCCGCAAGGAGTACCGGCGGACGGTCGGTCAGCGTCGTCGGGTGATCACCTCATTTTTCGCCCGGCAAAGAGCTCCAGGCGGTTTGTATGCTCTATCGTTCCGGGAGAAGGGAATGGTCTCTCCGTCCTGCACGCGGGGCACGCCCTATCCTGATGGGGGTTGCCATTCGACCTCAAAGATAAACCTATAAGAAAAAGAATGGCAAGATTCTTCACCTGGTATAATGAACCGCACGCCGCTCCTCGTCGCCGGCATCGTGCTGCAGGTCCTGCTCCTGACCGTGTCGCCGGCATCCGCCGCACTCGCTGACTACGTCTTCGTCCAGGACCTCACAGGCGCCGGTGGTGGGGCATGGACATCTGGTTCCCTGTCAGGTGGTGCGGTCGATACATCGGGATACGTCTACGTCAGTCAGCCTGCTTATGGCACGATCGCGGTCTTCAGCCCTTCCTTCCAGTATCTCACGACCTGGAATGCTCCAAATCCCAAAGCGATGGCGTTCAACGCGACGGGGTACCTCTTCGTCGTCAACGAGCTGGGCAGGAAGCTCTCGATCCTGGACACTTCCGGCACGATGGTCGATGACGTCTCGCTGGCTCCTGGCTTTCCCAGAGGCGTGGCAGTCAACCGGTCGGACTGTGTCTTCGTCGCGATTGAGTCGCCCCCCCAGGTCCAGGTGTACGGTCGGGACGGCTCGCTGATCGAGACGTTCCAACCCGGTGACGCGATTCCCCAGGCAATCACCGTAAACAGCACGGATGATATCATCATCGGTTCCCGCGATTCGGGATCCATCCTGGTCCTTGACCAGGACTACCACGTTATTCAGACGATCAACACCGAAACCACGGGCATTCGGGGCCTCGCGATCGATGCTGCGGACAACATCCTCGCCATTGCGGCTCAAGGGACGGCATTCCAGGTCTACTCCCCCTCCGGCACGCTGATCGGGCAGTCCTCGGGCGTGATGATGTGGCCATCCAGGGGTATCTCCGTGGCACCCTCGGGGAGGGTCGTCGTCATCGATACCGTAAACAACAGGGTTCGGGTCTTTCACCCACCGCACACCGAACCCACACCCACCCTCACCCTCACCCTCACGTCCACGACCACACTCACGCCCACCCTGACACCCTTGCCCACACCCACCACCAGGCCATCCACCTCGTTCACCGCCTATCCCCAGTCCGGGCCGGCACCCCACACCGTCCAGTTCCTGGACTACACCCCGAATGGAAAGGAGTGGCGGTGGGACTTCGGTGACGGCAGTACCTCCACCCTCCAGTACCCGACCCACACCTACACTGCCACCGGGCTCTACACCGTCTCCCTGGCGGTCACCGACTGGGCGGGACAGGTGTCCACCAAGACGGAGTATTACTGCATCTGCATCACCGGGCCCGCCACGCCAACGCCGACGCCGGTGGCGAACTTCACGACGAACACCACCACCGGACAGGCGCCCCTCGCCGTCCGGTTCACCGACACCTCCAGCCCGGCATCGTTCCATCGCTGGTGGCAGTTCGGCGACGGGGCGAGCTCGACCGATCGTGACCCCGTGCACGTCTACGAGCGCACCGGAGCCTATACCGTGAACCTGACCGTCTGGACGTTGCTCGGGCAGGCGACCGTCTCGAAGCCGGCATTCATCACGGTCGACGGCGATCCCCGGGTGCCGGCAGCGAACTTCACGCTCAGCCGGACGTCCGGTCCGGCGCCGCTCTTCGTGCGGTTCACCGACGCCTCCACCGGCACCCCCACCTCCTGGCACTGGGACTTCGGCGGGCTCGCCTGGACAACGATGGTGAATCCATCAGTTATCTTCCGCCAGCCCGGCGAGTACGCGGTCACGCTCACCGTCCGGAACCCATACGGCTGGTCGTCGATGGCAACGAACGTGACCGTCACCGGAGCCGCCAGGAGTGCCGGCGGGCGGGCAGCATCGTCGGGGACATACTCTCGTTTTTCGGCGCAGTAATCCGGGTCGCAGGACCAGGTCATCGACGACATCCACCCACCGCCGACGACACCTTCGCCCCGCGGTGCACGGCTATTATGCCGGTCCCGCTCCTATCGGAGGTGTGGCACCGGGCGGGGGACCGCCGGCGCCGGAGGCATGCATGATACGCTACAACTCGGTCGTCCTCTTCAGCGAGGACGTGCCCCGCCTGCGCGATTTTTATCGCGATCTCTTCGACCTCGAGGTCGGGCTCGACCTCGGTGGGATGGTGAGTTTCACATGCGGTATCTCGATCTGGGAGATGGACGACGTGCGAACGATGGTCTACGACGGGCTCGAGCCCTTGCCGGTTGAGCGGCCCCGCCAGGAGTGCTACTTCGAGACCGACGAGATCGAAGGTTTCATCGAGAGGCTCGGAGACGGGGTCCGGCTCGCCCACCCCCTGAAGACCGCCCCCTGGCAGCAGCGGGTCATCCGGTTCTATGACCTCGACGGGAACCTGATCGAGGTGGGCGAGGCGATGGATGCGGTCGTTCGCCGGCTCGCCACCGATGGGCTCTCACCCCAGGAGGTCGCCGCCCGGACCCTGATGCCGTCCGAGTTCGTGAACGCCGTGCTCGGGGGTGGCGCGAATGCCTGACCCGGTCATGACCTGCCAGAGCTGCGGGATGCCGCTTGCCGCCCCCGGGGACCGGGGGACCGAGGCGGACGGCACCCCGAGCCCATACTACTGTCGGTACTGCTACCGGGACGGCGCCTTTGCCGAGCCCGGCATCACCATCGAGCGAATGGCCGAGCGAGGCGGCGAGATGATGGCCACGATGTTCCAGATCCCGCCCGAGCGGGCCCAGGACTTCACCCTCCAGCAGCTCCGCCCCCTCCTCCGCTGGAGCGGCAGGCTGGTCCCCTCCTGCGGGAGCTGCGGCATGCCCCTCCTCGCGGACGACGACGCCGGTACCGAGGCGGATGGGAGCCCGAGCACCCGCTACTGTGTCCACTGCTACCGTGAGGGGTCCTTCACCCAGCCGGACCTCACCCGCGAGGCGATGATCGAGCAGTACGCTCCCCTCCTCGCGAACGAGCTGGGAATGCCGCTCGAGCAGGCGAAGGCGATGGTCACCGCGTTCACCGCGACCCTTCCCCGCTGGGGGTGAAGGGGGGCATCATTTTTTCCGGAAGAGCCGGCGTTAAAAAAAGAGAGGTGGAGTATCGAGGGGTTACCGGGCGCGGGTGGAGCCGTCCGAGAGGGTCTGGGCGCCCCGGGAGTTGCCACCGAACTGGTTGGAACCGATCTTCAGGTTCTGGCTCTGGATCGCCCAGAGGGCATAGTCGCCGTTCTTCGAGACGGTGTTGCCGCTGATCGTGCAGCGGTCCGAGTCAAAGAGGACCATGCCCGACTGCTTGTGGGACGTCACCTGGTTGGAGGTGATCGTGTTCCCGGACGAGTAGTCCAGGAAGACCCCGTGGTCCCTGTTCCCGGAAACGCGGTTTCCTTTAAGGGTGTTCCCGGTGGTGAAGTCCACGTAGAGCCCCATCCGCCCGTTGCCGGTAACGGTGTTGTCGAGGACGCTGTTGGCCTTCGAGTCGTAAACGATCCCCTTCGAGGTGCGCCCCGTCGAGGCCAGCCAGAGGCCCATCTCACGGTTGTTGGAGATGGTGTTGGACCGGATCGTGTTGCCGGAGCACTTGGACCAGACGTAGAGGCCCTGCATGTTCCCGCTCACCGTGCAACCGGAGATGACGTTGTTGTTCGATTCGCGGAGGCTGATGCCCGCCCGCACGTTGCTCGTGGAGGTGACAGACTCGATCCGCCCGTTGTTCACGTTCCTGAAGTAGACGCCGTCGTACCAGTCCTGGACGCGGACGTTCTTGATCGTGACACCCGTGAGCGTCTTCCCGCCCTTGTTGACGAGAATACCGAAGCTGCCAGAGGCGTCCTTTCCGCGGATGGTGTGACCCTTTCCGTCGATCGTGACGCCGGACGACTGGACCTGGATCGCAGGGGACGAACCGCCTGTGATGTCCTTAGCGAGGACGTAGGTGCCAGGCGATGAAATGACAGTCGGGCCGGTGATGGTCGTCGCACCGAGAACCGCGGGGATCGCCGCGATCAGGACCAGCGCAACGAGACCGGACCTCAAAATCAGGCTGTTCTTCATGCAACCCTTTCGGTTGCGGATGACCCTATAAACCCTTTCCTTTTCTCGAAGGGGGTTTATTTCGTCTCTTCTAAGTTCGCATTCTCAGCAATACATATATACTTTCTCGTTATTGTGACGATCTTCGTAATGTACGCGCGCATGGATCTTCGCGGATCGGAGGGTCCGGATGACGAGGTGCCGCACTCCGTCTCCCCCTCGACAGGTGATGCCGGCGTTCCCCCCCCATCCGTTTCGAGCCGGACAACGACCTGGTCCCAGTCGAGTGTCGGGTCGAACGAATAGAATGTCTCCTGGCCATCTTCCTTGACCAGGAGGCCGAGCGGCTCCACGGAGCCGAGCCCCGCCGGGCCGGCGAGGGAGTACCGGACCCGGATGACCGGGGTGAGGATCCGCCCGCCGGCAGTCACCGGCGCGCCGAGGCGGACCCCATCACGGGCAATCACCGGCGTACCTCTCGGGCAAGGGCGCGGACCTCCGGACGGATCGCGAGCCGGAGCGCCGGGAGGAGCACCCGGATCGGTGAGCGGACCCGGACCTCACCCGCTGCGTCCCAGTCGAGGAACGGGCCGTTGAAGACCGGGGTCGCGTTCAGTCGAAACCAGGGCTGGGCCGCGAGTGCCCCCCGGAGCGCCATCAGGAGACCGACAGTCTCCCCCGTCGTCGCCGCGTCGCCGGTCCCGATCGCCAGGTCGAGGCGAAGACGGAGGCGGGTCTGCCGAAGGGCGGCGATCATCAGTCGCTGTACCGCCGGCCGGACCTGGAGGAGGAGGCCGAGCACCCGGAGTGCCCGGCCGAGGACCGCCATCGGATGGTCCGCCGGCTCCTTCGCCGGTGCGGGTGCCACCGCATGTGCGCCGCTCATCGCCGGTTCCAGGGCTCCCTCCACCGGCTCCTTCTCCTTCTCCTTCTCCTTCTCCTTCTCCTTCTCTTTCTTCTTCTCCCCGGGGACCGGGAGGGGAATGGCAAAGCCCGGGAGGCAGACCTCGAGCCGGCGCTGCCCGTCCTCCTGCCGGAAGCGGGCGCCGACGAGCCCCCAGGTCACCTCGGCCGCCGCCTGTTTCGGGACGGACCGGCCCGTAACCACGATCGGGACAAAGGTCAGGTACAGGAGGGCGACGACGACGAGGACCACGACAAGGACCGCGAACGTCAGCAGGACTGGCATGAGTCGGAAAGAGAAGTATTGGAGGGGGATCGGGGTTCAGGACTCGGAGGATGGTGGTTCGATCTCCTCTTCGAACCTGGCGACCGGGGAGGAGGTAACCGTGTTCCGCTTCGACGTGATCGCATCGATCACCTGGGGCACGAGCGACGAAGAGAGCGTCCCGACGACCTCGGACAGCTCGGACTTCTTCTTGAGGAGGTGGACCTGCACCCCTGTCGGGCCGGCGACCGTCCCGTCCAGAACCACGACTGCGATCGGGTTGACGCCCGCGGCCGCCCCGACCGCCGATCCGTCGCCGCCGGCGCCCTCATGGCCCTCTCCGGCCATGCCGTGACCGGCGCCCCCGCCGAAGCCGAAGCCGTATCCAGAGATCGGGACCATCACCCGGTCACCCATCACGATCGGTTCGCCGACCACGTTCTTCGTCGAGATCAGCCGTTCGAGTTCGAGGACGGCCGTGCGAATCATCTCTTCACCAGTCATGTGTGAACCTCGTCCAATAGACGGCATGATAATATAAATAAAATTCGTACTGCCCCCCGGAGTCTCGCGGCCCTGCGTCCCTCGAGAGGCCAATCAGAGCCCGCCAGCAAGGCGAATGCATAAGGAGTCACAGCGCCCACGAGCATCCATGACAGGCGGGGACTGCCCCGGGGACGGAATCGACTGGGTGGAGGCCTGGCGCTGCCGACAGAGGCGCCAGCACTCCTCGCGCAACTACAGGGACGGTCGGCACGTCTGGAGCCGGGAGGAGAACGCCCGGCGCTACGACACCTCCTCCCGCGACGAGTACGGCCCGCGGGTGGCCGAGACGATCGCAGGCCTCCCACTCTCGCCCACCGCCCGGGTACTCGATATCGGCTCCGGGCCCGGGACGCTCGCCCTCCCGATCGCACGCCGGGTTCGCGAGGTCGTCGCCGTCGAGCCGGCGGAGGGGATGACGGCCGTCCTCGCCGAACACCTGGCACGAGACGGGATCGAGAATGTCCGGATCGTCCAGAAGCGCTGGGAGGAGATTGACCCTTCCATCGACCTGGATCCCCCGTACGAGATCGTGATCGCGTCGTTCTCCGTCACCATGGAGGCGATCGACGAGGCGCTGCTGAAGATGGACGCGGTCACGGCCCCGGGGGGCATGGTCGCGCTCTACTGGTTCCTCGACCCGTCCTTCTACGACCTCGCCTCGGAGGCGCTCTGGCCTGAGCTCCACGGCGGCCCGTATCGGGGCCGGCCCCGGGCGGACCTCCTCTTCCTCATACTGGTGCAGCTCGGGTTCCTCCCCCGGGCCGAGGTGCTCGAGTTCGAGCGGACCTACCGGTTCGCCACGATGGACGAGGCCCTCGGGCACTTCTCGCCCCACTTCAGCATCGAGGACGAGCGCGGGCGGAGCCTCCTGCGGACCTATCTCGAGGGGCTCGCCCGGCCCGGAGCGGGGGGGGAGATCGTGCTCAGCCACCCGTCCCGCTACGCCCGGGTCTGGTGGCAGAAACCCCGGGCGTAAAGGAGCGGGGACATTCGCCTCCCCCCGCAGGTCGGTTTATATCGCGGGGGATCGAATCTAGTAGATACCGCGTGATCCATGAAGCTTCGGTCCCGCACTCTCCTCGCCCTCGCCCTCCTGCTGGCCATCGCCACGGTAGCCATCAGCGGTTTTGCCGTCATATTCAGTCTCGATAACTACAGTGATCTCGAGCGCCGGTATGTGATGCAGGACCTGGACCTGGCCCGGTTTCGGATCGTGGAGGAGGCAGCCTCTCTCTCCGCCCTCGCCAGTGACTGGGGGCCCTGGGACGACACGTACGCGTTCGTCGGGGGAGAGCGCCCCGACTTCATCTCCTCGAACCTGATGCCTGAGGAGACGGTCTATCACAACCTGCGCCTGGATGTCGTGATGATCGCTGACCGCCAGGGCCGCATCCTCTATGGAGGCTCGTACGACACCCGGAACCATACGATGGTTGCCCTCCCCGATACCCTTGCCAGGGAGCTGGTCCCGGCGGGGCCACTCGCGAACGTGACGGATCCGGCGGGAGGAATGCGCGGTCTCCTCGTGGTGGAGGGACGCCCGATGGTGGTCGCATCTCGCCCGATCGTCCGGACGGACTTCTCCGGTGAGCCGAGAGGTGTCGTCGTCATGGGGCGGTTCCTCGACGCCGAGATGGTGGTGCCCCCGGCAGCGCTCACCGGCCACGAGCTCCGGCTTGTCATGCCTGGAGACAGACACCTGGAACCCTCCATCCTCGCGACCCTCGCCGCCGCGGAGCCCGGATCGCCGGGCGTCGTCTCCATGGTGGATACAGGGACCATCGCCGGGTACACCCTCCTCCAGGACATCCACGGCAGGGACGCCCTTGTCCTCGAGGTCGTCCAGCCTCGTAGTATCTACCAGCAGGGGCTCCAGACGACCCTGCAGTTTATCCTGGCACTCCTCGGGATCGTCATCGCCTCCGGGGCGGTCCAGGTCTTCATCCTCGACCGGCTCGTCCTCTCCCGGATCGGGACGCTCCGTCGACAGGTCCGCCGGGCCGTCGACGAGGAGGACTCATCACACCGAGTCGAGATCGGGGGTGATGACGAACTCTCCGGGCTCGCCTCCGATATCAACCGGACCCTGGACACAATCTACACCACCCAGGCACGGCTCGTCGCGAGCGAGGCCCGGTTTCGGGGAATGGCCGATCTCCTCCCCCAGGTGATCTTCGAGCTGGACACCAGTGGCCGGCTCACCTATATAAACCGGATGGGTCTCGAGGTCTTCGGCCTGGACAGTGATGACCTCGACCGGCACCACCCTGCAGAGAGCTTCATCGAACCCACCGACCACGAGCGGATGCACCGGGCGATGGACCTCGTGCTCGCCGGCGAGGCCTCCCCGGGGGGAATCTACTCGATGGTCCGACGGGACGGGACACGTCTGCGCGCCTTCGTCAACTCAGCACCGATCCTCGAGAACGAAAGCTGCGTCGGCGTCCGGGGAAGTATCTTCGACCTTTCGGATCGCCTCGCCCTCGAGGAGGCCCTGCTCGAGAGCCAGGACTACCTCCGATCTCTCCTCGCCTCGGTTCCTATCGGCATACTGGTCGTGGACCAGGAGACTGAACGAATCCTGGACGCGAACCCGGCGTCGCTCTCGATGATAGGGGCCGACCGGGTTGAGGTGGTCGGGCGGGCCTTCGGCGAGGTGGTACGATCGGCCGGAAATGGGGAGGGGCCGCTCACGGGGGAGGTCAGGCCCGCCCTCGAGACTGAGGGGATCCTGGTCACCCGGAGCGGCGAGGAGCGGTCGGTACTTCTCACCGCCGCTCCCGTTACGCTAAGCGGGCAGATCTGCACACTCCTCGGCTTCATGGACAACACTGCGCGGCACCGGGTGGAAGAGGAGCTTCGGGAGAGTACCGAGCTGATCTCCGGCATCCTCCAGGCCTCTCCTGTCGGGGTCTTCCGTCTGGACTCGGGCGGGCGATTCGTCTTCGCGAACGACACGTGTCACCGGATCCTTGGTCTTTCGCCGGAGGTGCTTTATGGCCGGCACTGGGCGGACATCCTCGCTCCCCTTGACCGGGAGGGGGTCCTCGCACGGGTGGTCGACGCAGTCCGCGAACGGCGGCTTGTGACCGGCGAGACCCGGTACATCAACCCTGGTGGGGGCGTCCGCTGGCTTCATGGACAGGCCGTCGCTCTCGTCGATCGGCCAGAGGAGGAGACCGACTGGGTCGGGACGATCACGGACGTCACGGAGCAGAAGGAGATCGAGAGAGCGCTCCGCGAGAGCGAGGAGAAGTACCGGGCCCTCACCGAGAACAACCCGGACATCCTCTTCTCTGCCTCCCTGGACGGCACCGTCACCTACGTCTCCCCGCAGGTCAACCGCTACGGCTACCTGGAGCAGGACCTGCTCGGTCGCTCGATCTTCACGCTCGTCCATCCGGACGAGCGGCCCCGCATCGCAGCCGACCACGCGAGGGATATCCATGCGAACGCCCGGTTCGAGGCGATGTTCAGGGTGCTGGACCGGTGGAACAACGCCTTCTGGGTCGAGGCGAAGAGTTACCTCCAGCTCGACACGCACGGACGACCGATCGGGACCTTCGGGGTGATCCGCGACATCTCGGAGCGAAAACGGGCCGAGGAGGCGATCGAGCTTGCCAACAAGAAGCTGAACCTGATGAACAACATCACCCGGCATGATATCCTGAACACGATCACCGGGCTGCTCGGGTGCGTCGACATGGCGGAGGCCACCCGCTCCCCCAAAAAGCGACTGGCCCTCCTCCAGGACATCCGGGACCTGACCGGCCTGATCCAGCGGTAGGTCGCGTTCACCAAGGAGTACCAGGAGGTAGGCGTCCACCTCCCGCGGTGGCAGAACGTGCTCGAGATCCTCGGGGGGGTCGCTTCGGCCTTCGAGCGGGCCGGGCCGGCTATCGTGATCGAACTGTTGAACACCGAGATCTACGCCGACCCGATGGTGGAGAAGGTCTTCTATAATCTGGTCGATAATGCGATACGCTACGGTGGGTCGGTCACGAAAATCCGGTTCTTCCTCCTCGTCTCCGACGAAGGATTCACCCTCGTCTGCGAGGACGATGGAGTCGGGATCCCCGACGACCAGAAGGTACAGATCTTCAAACACGGGGTCGGGAGAAATACCGGTATGGGCCTCTTCCTCAGCCGGGAGATCCTGGGGATCACCAGGATCACGATCCTTGAGAACGGGATCTACGGGTCCGGGGCACGGTTCGAGATCCAGATCCCCCGCGGGGCGTACCGGTTCGTTAAATGATCTTAATAGGTGATCAAGGTGGACGATAGAGTGACAGAACTGGAACGACGGAGGGTCTGGAAATGACGAAGGGAGCCATACTGGTCGTCGAGGACGACGACATCATCGCGAGGGTGCTGGACTGGCGACTCAATAACCTCGGGTACACTGTCTGCGGCCGGGCGTCAACCGGGGCAGAGGCGATGGAGATGGTTGTTCAGAACCGGCCGGATCTCGTCCTGATGGACATCAACATCCAGGGAGAGATCGACGGCATCGAGACGGCGTCGATGATCAAGAAAGGGTTCAGCATCCCCGTCGTCTACGTCACTTCCCACTCCGACGGGCCGACCCTCGAGCGGGCAAAGGCGACGAAGCCGAATGGCTTCATCATAAAGCCGTTCGGGGACGACGACCTGCGGGTTGCGATCGATCTGGCCCTTCGGAGCTGAACGTTCCAGGTTAGGAGATCTGGTGCCGGCGACCCGAGGCTCAAAAAAGGGGATACACCCGGTCAGGTGGCCGGCTGCCGGACCTCGACCGCCGGCGCCGGCCGGTCCGCGAGCGTCGCGACGAACCGCTCGATCCGGTTGACCGCCTCGACCAGGTCCTCGCGCGAGACCGCGTAGGCGCACCGGACGTGCCCGGCGCCGCCCTCGCCGAAGACCGAGCCCGGGACAACCGCGACGTGCTCCTCGGCCAGGAGTTGCTCGGCGAACTCTACGTCGGAGAGCCCGGTCGATGCGACCGATGGGAACGCGTAGAACGCCCCCGCCGGCATGTGACAGGGGAGACCTGCCCGGTTCAGCCCCTCGACGAAGAGGTTCCGACGCAGGCGATACGCCTCGACCATCGCGTCCTTCTCGGCCCTCGCCGAGCGGAGCGCTGCGAGCGCCGCCACCTGGCCCATGCTCGGGGCGCAGAGCATCACGTACTGGTGGATCTTGAGGGCGGCGTCCGCGAGATCCGGCGGGGCGCAGACGTACCCGATCCGCCACCCGGTCATCGCGTACGACTTCGAGAACCCGTTCAGGGTGATGGTCCGCTCGCGCAGCGAGCCGATCGTCGCCGCCGGCACGTGGGCCTGCTCGTAGCTCAGCTCCGAGTAGACCTCGTCCGAGAGGAGGACGAGGTCGTGGTCCTCGACCACGTCCGCCACCCCCTTGATGTCGGACGCGGTCATCACGCCCCCCGTGGGGTTGTTGGGGAAGTTCATGACCAGGGCCTTCGTCTTCGGCGTCACCCGCTCCATCAGCTGGTCGGGGATAAGGCGGAACCGGTCGCGCTCCAGGCACGGCACCGGGACGGGAACACCCCCTGCCAGGGTCACGCAGGGGGCGTACGAGACGTAGGACGGCTGGGCGACGAGCACCTCGTCGCCCGGGTCCGTGACCGCCCGGATCGTGATGTCGAGACCCTCCGAGACTCCGGTGGTGATGATCATCTCGGTCTCGGGGTCGTAACAGAGCCCGAAATCGCGGGCAAGTTCATCGGCGATCTGTTCGCGGAGGGCCGGCATTCCCCGGTTCGAGGTGTACGAGGTCTGGCCCTGCTCGAGGGCGACCATGCAGGCATCGATCGCCTTCCACGGGGTCGAGAAGTCGGGCTCCCCGACGCCCAGGCTTATCACGTCGTCCATGGTCTGGACCAGGTCGAAGAACCGCCGGATCCCCGAGGGGGGGATCGCGCGGGCTGCCCGTGAGACTGGGTCGCGCATGGTATCCACCTAGAACGAGAACGGCTGCCGTTCGCCGCCGCCGTCTCGACCGACCATGAGTGTCCCGTTCTCCTTGTACGACTTCATGATGATGTGCGTCGCCGTCTCGCGGATCCGCTCCATCGGGGCGATGTGCTCGGAGACGAACCGGGCGATCTCCTGCATGTCCCGCCCGGTGACCAGGACGTGGAGGTCGTACGTACCGGTGATCAGTCGGACCGACCGGACCTCATCGAACCGGGCGATCCGCTCCGCGAGCCGGTCGTAGCCATGGTCGCGCTCGGGCGAGACCTTCAGCTCGATGATCGCCGAGACCTCTGCCTGGCCGGAGCGTCCCCGGTCCACGATCGCGGTAAAACGCCGGATCACGCCCTCTGCCTGGAGGGTGCGGATCCGCTCCTCGACCTCGGGGGCCGGCACCGCGAGCATCGCGGCGAGCTCCGAGGTCGGAATGCGACTGTTCTCTTCGAGCAGCTGTACGAGTGTTGTATCGGTTGCGTCCATGTGTACCATCACCACCGGAGTGTCTTCTTGACCCAGGTCTTGTCCATCTGGGCGAGACCCTGTTCGGTCAACCGCGGGTCCTTCGTGATGACCTCCTGGATCTTGCCCGAGTTCGCATCGAACCACATCTCCTTGGTCCGACCGTAGCGTCCGCGCGAGACGACCCGCGTATTGATCACCCCGAGCATGTTCAACTCGCTGATCAGGTCGGTGATCCGCCGATTGGTCAGGACGTCCAGCTCGAGCGCCGTCGCCACCTCCTGGTAGACACGGCAGACCTCGCCCGAAGTGAAGATCGCCTGCCCGAGCTGTTCGAGCAGGATCATCGAGTAAAGCACGACCTTCGACTGTGTCGGCAGGGTGGAGATGCACTCGATCATCGAGTCTGTCTCGATCTTTGCCTGGGCCATCTTGACGTGCCGTTCGCCGACCTCGTGGGAGGACTCGCGCTCGGCGAGCTCCCCCGAGATTCGGAGGAGGTCCAGGGCCCGGCGTGCATCGCCGTGCTCCTGCGCCGCGAGGGCAGCGCAGAGCGGGATCACGCCGTCGTCGAGGGTGCTCTCCATGAACGCCTGCTCTGCGCGCTGCTGGAGGATATCGCAGAGCTGAGGAGCGTTGTAGGGCGGAAAGACGATCTCCTCCTCGGAGAGAGAGGAGAGAACCCGCGGGTCGAGGAAGTCCTTGAAGGAGAGGTCGTTCGAGATCCCGATGATGCAGACCTTGGAGGCCTTCAGGTCCGAGTTGATCCGGGTCAGGTTGTAGAGTGTGTCGTCGCCGCTCTTCTTGACGAGCTTGTCGATCTCGTCGAGCACGATGACGAGCACCCCGCCGCGTGCCTCGAGCTGGTTCTTCAACTCGAGGTAGACCTGGTCGGTCGGCCAGCCGGTCATCGGGATGTGGGGTCGGAGCTTGTCCGACGACAGTTCCTCCGGGTGTTCGATGTCCTTTGCGATCTGAGCGAGCACCCGGTACTGCGTATCGATCACTTCGCAGTTGATGTGCACCACCGTGCAGAGCGAGGTCTGGTTCGAGGCCGACTCGAGCTCGCTCCCGACGTACCGCACGCACGCGGTCTTCCCGGTGCCGGTCTTCCCGTAGATCAGGATGTTGGACGGGGTCTCGTTCCGGAGAGAAGGAGCAAGGATCGAGGCGATCTCGTTGATCTGGGGCATTCTATGCGGTAGAATCTGGGGACGGTACGAGTGCCGCAGCACCTCCCGATTCTTGAAGATCCGCGCATGCTCGGTCAGGTACTTCTTGAAGAGACCGAGGGAGGGATTCTCACTGGGCGGGGGGTCCTGAGTCATGTGCACTGGAAGCTGTACTTTGGCATTCGGTCTCTATTAAGGTGATCCACCTCGTTGACCGGGGTCCTGAGAACCCCCCTGTTTCCAGTGGAGTGCCTGGAGTGCGGCTAATGGACAGGGATCTTTCGTAATCCCAGACGTATGGGCCGGGACCCCTTTATTTCCACTGGAGATCCGATCACGATCAAGATCCACCAGCGCGGAAAGGGATCCGGCGTAGCGCCGAACCTGCTACCGGGTATTCTTCACGCAGAAGAGAGAACCGATCAATGCCGGATCTGGGGACGGGACCCCCACCCCTTTGTTTCCTGTGGAACCTCTGGAGACGAGTATGACGATCCCGTCCTCCACGTAAAAAATACGAGCATTTGGTAATTATAGCTCTTGTACTAGAAAAACCTGATCAGATCAGAGATGGAAAAACGACGTTCAAACTGGCGATATGCCGAAAAACCTGGATCGAGATCGTTCCTGGACCGTGAAAAACCGATCCAGAAGATCGTAATCATGACGATCAATCGGGCAGAATCTGGATGACAGGAGGGTTATGAGGTGATGGTCATGATCAAAAACGTGCGATCGCAGCCCCTTCAAAGGAGAATCACACCACCGGAAGAGGGCGATCAAAGCATCGGCGAAGAGCTGTCGTGGCGGTGTAAACCTGGTGTCGGGACCTCGATAATCACCCGGATGATCCAGGTACGGAGGGGAGTTAGGCGGTGAACACCTCTGGTTCAGCCATTCGCTCGCCCGGTTCTCACATACTCCCGGGTTATTGAACCCGGTAGAGAGAGGGATTTTTGACTTCTCTTCTCCGATTCCCCTGATATTCGTGCGTATCTTCCGTCAACCGCCCCATCCCCCACCAG
>JABNAD010000827.1_pt1 | contig 14568 bp, 16 predicted proteins | sample 7240381 | NCBI WGS metagenome assembly JABNAD01 (sample SAMN11332834, study PRJNA596920) | anaerobic digester metagenome | biome: digested sludge; isolation source: digested sewage sludge-derived enrichment culture grown on H2/CO2 | place: Germany: Goettingen
GGAGAACCTGCCGTCGGTTATCAGCGCCACACTGTTCGACAATCCCATCCCGGCGATCAGGCTGGTCGGGGAGAGCATCTCCGGCATTCCCGGCCCGCCCTTTGGCCCCTCGTAGCGTATCACCACCACGTCCCCGGCCTCGATCCTACGGGCGGATATGGCCTCGTATGCTTCCTGTTCGGAATCGAAGACCTTGGCCTTTCCTTCGAACCTCATCATCTCCGCCGATACCGCGGCCTGCTTGACCACCGAGCCCTGGGGGGCCAGATTGCCATAAAGCACCGCGATCCCTCCCTCCCTGTGGAACGGGCGGTTCTTCGGCCGGATGACCTCCTCATCGCGAACGACGGCCTGGCGGGCGATCTCCCGGATGCCTTTCCCGTTGACGGTCGTCTCGTCGGAGAGGTCGTCGAGCAAACGGTTCAGCATGGCCGGCACGCCTCCAGCGGTATCGAAGTCCTTCATGTAGTAGGGACCGCTGGGCTTGATGCTGGTGAGATGAGGTACCTTCTTGGATATCTCGTCGAAGGTGCGCAGGTCGATGTCTATGCCGAAATCGGCGGCGACGGCCGGAAGGTGCAGCGCGGTGTTGCTGGAACCTCCGATGGCCATGTCCAGTATTATGGCGTTGGTGAACGATCCCTTCCTGACCACCTTGCGAGCGCTCAGGCCTTCCTTGACCAGCTCAACGATGCGTCTGCCGGTCGCCCTGGCCAGCTCCTTCTTGCGGTAATCGGTGGCCAGCATGGAGCCGCAGCCGGTGAGGCTGAGCCCCAGGGCCTCGGTCAAACAGGCCATGGTGTTGGCCGTGAACAGCCCGGAGCAGGCTCCCTGTCCAGGACAGGCGCACCTTTCTATCTCCAGCACCTCGGCCTCGCTCATCTTCCCGGCCTTGTTGGCCCCGAGCGCCTCGAAGACGCTCTGCAGGTCCAGTCCGTTCTCGTCCCTGCGGCCGGGCTCCATAGGCCCTCCGGTGAGTATGATGGTCGGTAGGTCCAGGCGTCCGGCGGCCATCAGCATGCCGGGGGTGATCTTGTCGCAGTTGGTGACGCCCACCCAGCCGTCCATGCAATGCGCCTGCACCATGATCTCCACGCAGTCGGAGATGACGTCACGGGACACCAATGAGTAGCGCATACCGGCGTGGCCCATGGCCACCCCGTCGCAGACACCAGGTACGCCGAACGTAAGGGGTACGCCCCCCGCCTCGATTATGCCCTTGCGGACCTCTTCCGCCAGCTCGTTCAGGTGAATGTGCCCGGGAACCACATCGTTCCAGGAGTTGGCGATACCTATCAACGGCTTTTCCATGTCAGCATCGGTCAGCCCGGTGGCGCGCAGCAGGCTGCGCTGTGGGGCCCGGTCCACCCCTTTCTTGACCGCGTCGCTTCGCATCGGGGACGGTTATGTTCGAACGCTTAAATTAAGTTCTTCCCTCAGTCGTCCCCGAGCTCTATGCCTTCCTTGGCGAAACGGAGCTGTAGTGAGTCCAGGAAGCCGGTCACGATCTCGTCCTTCCTGGAGATATCGCGGATCCAGATCTTGATGTCCACCTCGACCTTTTCCCGCTGGACGTCCTTTATGATGACCGAGGGGGCGAACTGGGACAGGTCCACCTTCTTCTCCAGATACCTGCTCACGCTCTTGAGCTCGAAGGTCTTGGTGACCTTCTTTCGTTCCTCCTCGCCCACGTTCGGCAGGATCAGGGGGTCCTTGTCGGCCACGTCCAGGACGGCGTTCTTGATCCCCTCGAAGTCCTTCAGAGAACGTAGCCATACCGAGACCCGGACCGCGACTATTCCCGCCCGGGAGTAATTGATGACCTTGTTGTTCACCATGACCGAGTTCGGCACGTAGAGTATGCGTCCGTCCAGGTCCTTGATGACCGTGTTCATCAGGTTGATGTCCTTGACCTTACCGATCCCGGTCACTGGAACCCCGGAGACCTCCACCCACTCGTCGATCTTCACCGGTTTGGTGAATGACATCAGGATGCCGGAGAAGGCGTTCATGAGAACCTGCTGGGAGGCCAGTGCCACGCCGATACCGAGTATTCCCAGGGAGGCCAGCAGGGCGGTCATGTCCAGTCCGAGCACCTCCCAGAAGCCCAGATAGAGACCTAGGGCGAGCACCATGTACTGTAAGAGCCTGGCCGCGGCCTTGGATTGGGTGCGTGATATTCGGCTGTCCAGGAGCCTCCTGGTGAGCATGTTCGTTCCTTTGGCCAGAACGATGGTTGCCAATACGACGATTATGAACCCTATCAGGTCGGTCACTGACAGGCCTAGCAATGTGGGGTCCGCCATCGTCCTTCAAGAAGCCGCCCCGGTTTATATTGGTTGCCCTTGGCCTATGCCCAGGGATACAAGTGACATACCCCAGATTGGAATGATCACGAAAAAAGTAAGGTTTGGAAAGGGAAGATGTTGATTAAGGGATTTACGTTCAGGACCTGAGGACTATCTCGATGTTGACCCCGTCTGGGACTTGGATCCTCATCAGTTGCCTCAGGGCCCTCTCGTCCGCGTCCAGGTCGATGAGGCGCTTGTGAATGCGCATCTCCCACCTGTCCCAGGTCTCGGAACCTTCTCCGTCCGGGCTCTTGCGGCAGGGCACCTGCAACCTCTTGGTGGGCAGCGGAATCGGTCCGCGTATGGCCACACCAGTACGGGTGGAGATCTGCTTTATCTGGGTGCAGACGCTGTCCACCTTCTCCGGGTCGGTGCCGCTCAGCGATATCCTTGCTCTCTGTGCCATGTTTCAATCCCCAAAAAATGGAAAGGGAAAAAGGGGTTTACATCTCCTTCTTTTCGACATCGATGCAGACACCGGCAGCCACGGTCTGGCCCATGTCGCGGATGGCGAACCTTCCCAGCTGCGGGAAGTCCTTGGCCTTCTCCACGACGAACGGCTTGGTGGGCATGACCTTGACGATGGCGATGTCACCGGTCTTCAGGAAGGTGGGGTTCTCCTCCTTGACCTGTCCGGTCTTGGGGTCCAACTTCTTCTGGAGCTCGATGAAGGTGCAAGCGACCTGAGCGGTGTGGCAGTGGAACACCGGGGTGTACCCGACCGGGATGGCGGTGGGGTGGTTCAGCACCACGATCTGGCAGGTGAAGGTCTTGGCCACGGTCGGCGGGTTGTCGACCGGTCCGGCCACATCTCCCCTGTGCACATCGTTCTTGGCGATGCCCCTGACGTTGAAGCCGACGTTGTCGCCGGGCTTGGCGATGGGCAGAACCTCGTGATGCATCTCGATGCTCTTTACCTCGCCGATCTTGTTGGAGGGCATGAAGATGACCTTCATGTCCGGCTTCAGGACACCGGTCTCGATACGGCCGACCGGGACGGTCCCGATGCCGGTGATGGTGTAGACGTCCTGGATGGGCAGGCGCAGGGCCAGGCCCTCGGTGGAGGCGGGAACCTTCAGGTTGTTCAGGCACTCGAAGAGCGTCGGGCCCTTGTACCAGGCGGTGTTGGCGCTCTTGGTCTTGATGTTGTCGGCCTTGTAGGCGCTGATGGGAATGATCGGGATCTCATCCAGCTTGAAGCCGACGGACTTCAGGAGCTGTCCGATCTGTTCCTTCACCTTGTTGAACTGCGCCTCGTCGTAGGCCGGCTTGATGGCGTCCATCTTGTTGATGGCGATGATGATCTGCTTCACACCCAAGGTCTTGGCCAGGAACACGTGCTCCCTGGTCTGGGCCTGGGGACCCTCGATGGCGGAGCACACCACAACGGCGGCGTCGGCCTGGGAGGTACCGGTGATCATGTTCTTGACGAAGTCCCTGTGGCCAGGGGCGTCGATGACGGTGAAGTAGTACTTGTCGGTGTCGAACCGCTTGTGGGAAACGTCGATGGTCACACCGCGCTCCCTCTCTTCCTTCAAGCTGTCCATGACCCATGCGAACTCAAAGGTCGCCTTTCCCTTCTCTTCAGCCTGCTTCTTGAACTTCTCGATCACATAGGGGTCGATGGCGCCGGCCTCCAAAAGGACCCTACCGACGGTGGTGGACTTGCCGTGATCGACGTGACCTATGAATACGATGTTCATGTGAGGTTTGTCAGCCATTTGTTTTCCCTCCAGATTTTTCCTTAAATACTATTGGTTGGTTGCCTCTCGATATTATTCATTCTATATAACCGTTTTTCATCTTCAGCCGGAGTAATATCCTGCGTCGTAAGGCTGGGGGTTCAGTCCCTTCCTCTTTCTGATGTCTCCGACCACCTTGTCCTGCAGTTCCCTAGGCAGGATCACGAATCCCGAGTTCTCGGTCGACCACAGGGCGCGTCCCTGCGTAGCTCCGCGAATAGCGGAGGCGAAACCGAACATCTCGGCGACCGGGGCCTTGGCGATGATCACCGTGGCGTCGTGGTCCTGGTGGATGTCCTCGATGGTGGACCGGCGTCCCTGCAGTTCGCGGGTGACGTCGCCCATCATGTCCTGCGGGCAGTTGATGTAGACCTTCTGCATGGGTTCCAGCAGCGAACGGCCGGCCAGGCACATCGCCCCGTAGATGCCGGAGCGAGTCGCCGGGATGACCTGTCCCGGACCCCTGTGTATGGAGTCCTCGTGCAGCTTGGCGTCGACCAGCATGACCTTCAGTCCGGCCACGCGCTCGTTGGCCAACGGACCCTGGTCCATCGCCTCGTCGAAGGCCTGCTTGCACAGCTCCATGGTCTCGTGCAGGTTCTGGATACCCTTGGTGGTGTCCAGGAAGATGTTGTTGTTCTTGAACGCCACAACGCCCTTGGCCTGTTCCTTGTCCATGCCTAGGTCGCTGAGCTGCTTGGCGAGGGCCTTGGGGTCCTTTATCTTCCCCTCGGTCTTGATCTCGCCGTTCTTGATCGCCTCAACGATAGCTTCCTCGAGCGGCTCGACGATCATGTAGAACTTGTTGTGCTTGTTGGGGGACTTGCCCTCGAACGGACCGCCCCTGCCCTTGACGGCCTCACGGTAGACGACGATCGGCGCGGAGGCCTTTATGTCCACCTTGTGGTCGTTGACGATGCGGTACTGGGTGATCTCCAGGTGGAGCTCCCCCATACCGGACAGAAGGTTCTCCCCGGTCTCCTGGTTGATCTGGATCTGGATGGACGGGTCGGCCTTGCCGACGGTCCTCAGCACTTCGACCAGCTTGGGCAGGTCCTTCATGTGCTTGGCCTCGATGGCCACGGTGACCACCGGCTCAGTGTAATGGGAGATCTTCTCGAATGGTTCCATGTCCTTGTCCGAAGAGCAGGTGGCACCAGCGATGGCGTCCTTCAATCCGGAGAGAGCGACGATGTTACCGGCCTCGACCTCGTCCACGGCGATGCGGTCGGCGCCGACGCTCATGGAGACGGTCTGAACGCGGTTGGCGTTCGGCATTCCCAATATGTACATCTCCTGGCCACGGACGACCTTTCCGGAGAACATGCGCCCGACGGCCACTTCACCAGCATGGGGATCGATGATGATCTTGGTGCACATGAAGGTCGTGGGACCGTTGCGGTCGCAGTGCATCATGGCCTTGCCGACCTCGGACTCCTGGTCACCCTTCCAGATGACCGGGATACGGATCTTCTGGGCGTCCAACGGGTTGGGGACGTGGGTGATGACCATGTCCAGCAGAACCTCGTGCACCGGGGACTTCTTGGCCAGGGTCTTCTGGTCCTCGTTCTTGCAGTAGTTGTAGACGTCCTTGAAGGAGATACCGCTCTTCTTCATGTACGGGGCGGAAATGGCCCAGTTGTTGAAGGCGGAGCCGAAGGCGACGGAGCCGTCCTCGACCTTGACCTGCCACTTCTTGCGCAGGTCCTCAGGCAGGTTGGCCACGATCCTCTTGTTGACCTCGGCGATGATCTGGATGAAGCGCTGCTGCATCTCCTGCTCGGTGACCTTAAGCTCGTTGATCAGACGGTCGACCTTGTTGACGAAAAGAACCGGCCTGACCCTCTCCTTAAGAGCCTGGCGTATGACGGTCTCGGTCTGGGGCATGATGCCCTCGACCGCGCAGACCAGGATGATACAGCCGTCCAGAGCCCTCATGGCCCTGGTGACGTCCCCGCCGAAATCTACGTGGCCGGGAGTGTCGATCAGGTTGATCAGGTAGTCCTTTCCATGATAGTGGTGGACCATCGAGGCGTTGGCCGCGTTGATGGTGATGCCACGGGCCTGCTCCTGTTCGTCGAAGTCCAGCATAAGCTGCTTGCCGGCGAGGTTCTCCGACATCATACCGGCCCCGGCGATGAGGTTATCGCTCAGGGTGGTCTTCCCATGGTCGATGTGTGCGGCGGTCCCGATGTTCCTGATGAACTCAGGAGTCATCATGATGTCCTGAGCCTTCTTGATGTTGTCCTCTTTTCTGCCCATTTTCCCCACCTGGTTTAACGAGCGGAGGAAGCGACCCTTTCGATCTCTTCCTTCTTGGCCACGGAGAAACTGTTCATGTCGCCCTTGGAGGCCAGGATGAGCTCCTCAGCCAGGCACTGCTCGATGGGCTTGGTGTTCTTGAAAGAGGCGTTGACCGACCCCTTGGATATGTTGCGCAGGGCGATATCCAGCCTGCGGGAGGGAGCCACGTCCACGGCCTTCGGCACGGATATTCCTCCGAACTGCAGGCGGGTGATCTCCTCCCGGGGAGCGGCGTTCTCAAGAGCCTCGACCAGAACCTGGATGGGGTTCTTCTTGGTGCGCTGCTCGATGATCTCGAAAGCCTTCTTGGTGACGTTGTAGGCCTTTAGCTTCTTGCCGGTGAACACCTCGGTCCTCATCATGTTGTTGATCAGGCGCTCGACGATGTTGACCTTGGACTTGCCGAACCACTTGTTGGCATGCCGGGCGGTGGTGTGGGGCACGGCGGTGGGGGTCAAGTTAATGTACTTGGCCAAACCCCCGTCCTTCACTACGACCTCGCCGCTGGCGTACTTGCCGAACAGCAGGATGTTGTCAAACTTGAAACTGCTCTCTTCCACGGAAATCACCTAACCGGCTTCTCCTTCCTCCCCCTGACCAGTTCGTTCAGGGAGACGTTGTTCACCTGGATGACCTTGTATCTGACCCCGGGAATGTCACCGTAGGAACGACCCATCCTACCTCCGATGCCTTCCACAAGGACCTCGTCGTGTTCATCGATGAAGTTGATCGCGCCGTCGCCGACCGCGAAAGCGGTGATCTGGCGGCCGTTCTTGATCAACTGGACCTTTACGCACTTTCTGATGGCGGAGTTAGGCTGCTTGGCCTCGATACCGACCTTCTCCAGCACGATGCCTTTTGCCTGAGCTGCACCCTCGAGCGGATCGGACCTTTCCTTGAGCTTCAACAGCCTTCTCTTGTAAGACCTGTCGCTCCACCTGGACTTCTGCCGATCGTTCCTCAGCTTTCTGGCAGTGAATAATCCTTTTGCCAAATATTTCACCTCTAAATCAGGAGCACCGCACCTATTACCGATTTTGTATATAAGAATATGGGATTATGAACGTAGGTCAAACCATCATGCTGGACGGTATTGAGGCCTTGTGGTTTGCTGCTCATTTCGACCTAGGATACGTAGGGCGTTTCAATTCCCTTCCGGCCGGGAGGCACGGGCTTCAGTACCCTTACCAGGCGACCGGCGCCATCATAGCCATAGACCATGTAGTAGAACAGCCACCAGTTATTTAGTTCCAGCATCATGTAACGGACCTTCATCGCCTCCGAGCGGGGGGCCATGACCACTAGGCGGACCTTCTTTTTCAGGACGTCCCGATAGACCAAGAGACGGCCCTTCTCCTGCCATGAATCGGCGGTCTCGATCATTTCCTGTCCGATGAGCGAACCCTGATAGAAGACGTCGATCAGTCCGCGCCCCGCATCGTCCACCAAGAAATGGGTGGCTATGTCAGGATGGGGCAGTTCGTCCGCTATCTCCCGCAGGCGCCTCTTGGCCACCTTGAACACCAGGTCATCGGCCACGAAGGGAAATGAGGAAACGATGGGAGATAATGCTTTCCAGGGCGCTCAGGCCCTTCCCCGGGACTCCCCGCGCACCAGGGCGGTGGCCACCAGATGCGCCAGCCGGACCGGTTCGGGCAAACATCCGCGAATGGTGCAGCGGCGGACCATGGCATCGGCTTCCCGTTCCTCGACACCCTCCGAGGTTACGAACACCAGGCCGTCGGGCACCTGTACCGAGCGGACCCGGTTTTGAGATATCGCCTCGAAACGGCGCTCCCAGTCCGGGAAATGAGCTATCAAGGCGGAACGAATGGCATCCATATCGGGCTGGTCCCGAGAAATGGTCAGTACAGGAACGCCTAGGTCTCGGCTCAGGGCCCGTACGTCGACCACGTTGAAACCGCCCAATGCGGCACCGTCCAGCATGACCATGCGAACCTGTTCGGAGAAACGGGAATCCCGGACCATGCGGATTATCGCCTGGTTAGCGTCCTCGCCGTCCACCTGACAGGATGAAACCATGACCCCCTCGACATAACCGGGCGGGCAGACCAGTACACCGGCCAGCGGAGTTCGCTGCATCCCCTTGACGAAGGGCCCGTCATCGATGCCTAGCACCCGGGCCTGGTCCTTCAACTACATCAGCCCCAGGTGCCCGGTGACCCGGTCCACCTCGGCGTTGGGCGCCGGACCGATGCCCAGGCAGGTCGTGGTGTTCGGAGGCAGCTCGGTCATCCCGGCGTCGGTGATCAGGGACGTCACCAGGCCCATGTCCTCGGCGGCCTGCTTCACCTTGTAAAGTTCGGCTAGGTCCTGGACCTTGACCACCACCTTCTTCTGCCCCTCGTTGTACCATCTCTCGAAGTTCGCGGGTTTGCGCTTCTTGCTGGCCAGGGCGCAGTTCACCGCAGCGTGGGCGACCTGCGCCGCCATTTTCCCGGGAGATATCTTGAGGTCCTTGCGGACAACGATGACCATCTTGAGCTCGAATTCCATGGAGGTTCACACATCCCCGAAGGCCAGAGGGAACTGCCTGCGAAGCGCCCGTTCCTGGTTCTTCTTGGCCAGTTCGATCTTCTGTTCCACCTCTTCAGTGGTGAACTTGAAACAGACCGTCTTCCCGCAGATGGGGCAGGGGAACTCCCGGCCGTCGATGCAGTCCTGGACCAGCACGGTGATCAGGATCTCGCATTTCGGGCAGCACATCACTAGGGATTCCATGTTATCCGCCTAGCCCATTTCCTGCCGCGGATATATCCCTTTGCCGTCGGACGCGCATATTACCTTTAATATAGCGAGAGGAAATGGGGCGCTCATGTTGGAGCTAGTGAGACGCGACGGGTTGGCCCGCATATGCCGGCTGCACACCCGCCAGGGCGAGCTGGAGACGCCCTGCCTGCTGCCGGTCATCAACCCCCGGCTCATCACCATCAGCCCCAGGGAGCTTTACGACGTGTTCGGCTTCCGGGCCCTCATAACCAATTCCTACATCATCCGCAACGACCCGAAGATAAGGGAGGATGCGCTTAACAGGGGATTGCACGCCATTCTCGATTTCCCTGGAGTGATCATGACCGACTCCGGGACCTTCCAGTCGCACATGTACGGCGAGGTGGACCTGGTCAACCGGGAGATCGTGGAGTTCCAGAGGGACATCGGCTCCGATATCGGAACGGTGCTGGACATCTTCGCGGAGCCGGATTGGAGCAAGGAGCGCACCGCCGAATCGATCGAGGTCACGTTGGAGAGGACGAAGGAAGCGGCGGAGCTCAAGGGGGAGATGCTTCTGGCGGGCGTGGTGCAGGGCTCGATCTATCCTGATCTGCGTGAAATGTGCGCCCGCCGACTGTCGGAGATGGGAGTGGACGTCAATCCGGTGGGAGGCGTCGTCCCGCTGATGGAGACCTACCGCTTCGCCGAGCTGGTGGACGTGATCGTGGCGGCCAAGAAAGGCCTGCGGCCGGACCGCCCGGTGCATCTCTTCGGCGCGGGGCATCCCATGCTGTTCGCTTTGACGGTATTGCTCGGCTGCGACATGTTCGACTCGGCCTCCTACGCCAAGTTCGCCCGTGACGACCGTTTCATGTTCCTGGAAGGGACTTTCCGATTGGCCGATATGAGGTCACTGGAATGCAACTGCCCGGCCTGCCAGGGACACGACCTGGAGGAGATCAGGGCAATGCCTCCGGCCAAGCGGACCGCGCTGATCGCCAGGCATAACCTATGGATCTCCAAGATGGAACTGGAACGGGTCAAGAGGGCGATATTGGAGGGGGACCTCTGGGAACTGGTGGAAAGACGTTGCCGCTCGCACCCGGCGCTGCTTGACGCGTTGAGAGCTTTGGGAAAGCACCAGGAGTTCCTGGAGAGGTATGAGCCGCTGTCCAGGGAGCACGCTTTGTTCTATACCGGCCCGGAGACGCTGAACCGGCCGGCCTTCCTGAGATATCAGAAGCGGCTGAAGGAGAGGTACGAACACCCCCGGACCGAGGTGGGTATGACCTTCGAGGAGCCGGAGAAGCCTTATTCCAGAACTCTGCGCCCGGCCATGGACTCGATACTGGAGATAAGCGATGCTCATTTCCACGTGATCTCGCCTTTCGGACCGGTGCCTATCGAGCTGGACGAGATCTATCCCATATCCCAGTCCCTATTCCCGAAGAACCAGGACCAGCAGACCGTGGAGCGCACCAGGGAGCTGATGGAAGAGCTCGGGCATACCCACAGCTACAAGATGGGAGCCATCTGGGATGGGGACGATACATTGGAGTTCCTGAAGATGTTCTCGCAGGGAAAAGGTAATTTCGACATAGATATGGCCAGAGTGCGCGCGGTGGCCGACTACCAGTTCGGGAAGGGCGCCGCCGATGCCCTGCTCGCAGGGAACGTCGGTCTGGTCAAATCAAAGAACGTGGACCGAATCCGCAATGTGCTGGTGGACGGGGAGCACGTGGTGTCGATGCGGGCCGAGGACGGCTTCCTGACCCTCCGCCCGGCCGGAGCTAGAAGATTATTGAAGGGCATCCCCTCGCCCAGGATGAGGGTGACCATACAGGACGACGCGGTGGAGTTCAACAAACAGGGCAAGAACGTGTTCTGCTCCTTCGTCACCGACGCCGATCCGGATATCCGGTTGCAGGACGAGGTCATGGTGGTGGACAAGGACGATAACCTGGTGGCGATAGGCAGAGCGCAGCTGACCCGCGAGGAGATGTTGAGCTTCAGGAAGGGCGTGGCCGTGAAGGTCAGAGAAGGAGCCTAGTCCTCCACGTCGGTGATCTCCTCGGCCACCTTCAGGCAGGCCATGAGGTCCTCGATGGTGTGCAGCAGGGACATCAGGCTCTTGGCCTGGCATTCCACCTTTAGAACGGAACCTTCCACCCAGGACCTGGCATGTTCACCGTTGTCCATCTCCAGTGAGCGATTGACGTTGAAGGCGCGTTCCTCGCTTCCCAGGTCCAGTTCCAGAAGGCAGCTCGCTTCCACGGACCGCTCATGTTCGAGAGGGGATAAAATCCCTTTGCTATACTGAGAAAAATGAATGGTAGCCCCGTCCAGATTCGAACTGGAGTCACCGGCTCCAAAGGCCAGCATGATTGACCACTACACTACGGGGCTCTAATCCCCTCGATGCGATATCCCCTATTTAATTTTCCATCCCTGGGACGATGACACCGTAAAGATGGGTGGAGGCGTGGTCGGTGATCCTGACGTCCACCCTCTGCCAAAGCTCATGGTCTCCCTTTATCACCACCGGTAGGTAATCGTCGGTACGGGCCATGACACTGCTTCCCTTGCCCTTCTCATCGATTAGGACCGAGTAGACGCGCCCGACCTTTGATGCGTTGATCTCGGAGGAGATGCGGAATCGCAGACGGGTAAGTTCCCGGGAGCGCTCCTTGGAGACCCAACCGGGAACCTGCCCCTTCATCCCGTCGGCCACGGTGCCCGGGCGGCGGGAGAACCTGGTGACGTTGATTATGTTCGGCCTGAGCTGTTCCATGAGCTCCACCGTGCGATGGTGGTCGTCCTCGGTCTCCCCGGGGAACCCGGTGATCACGTCGGTCGAAAGAGTTAGCTCGGGAAGCGAGGAGCGCAACCGTCGGACCATTTCCAGGTATTCTTCTGAGCGGTAAGCCCTTCCCATCTCCCGGATGACGCGGTCGCTGCCGCTCTGCACCGGCAGATGAAGGAACCGGTAGACCTTGGGATGACGGTACGCCTCGACCATACCGTCCAATATCTCGGCCAGATTGTCAGGGTTCATCATGCCCACCCGGACCCGGAAATCGCCTGGAATATCACATATGGCCCTGAGCAGGTCCGGCAAGCGGTCGTTACCGTCCATTCCATAAGCGGCGGTGTCCTGGGAGGTCACCAGTATCTCCTTGGCCCCTTGGCCTAAGGCCTGGTCGACCCGGTGCACCAATCCTTTCAAGGGATAACTGACCAGGTCCCCCCGGGCTAGCTTAGTGATGCAATAAGAGCAGGAACCGTTGCATCCCTGGGCGATGGGAAGCACCAGCTGTCCATGACCTCCGGACACTATCGCCTCGGCGCCCCTTGGGAGCTCGTGCTCCAGGAGCGTCATGAAACGCGGATAGTCCGACGTGCCGCTTATGAGCGCCTCCGGGAACTCCTCCCGCAACCGTTCCGGACCTACCGAGGCCATGCAGCCCACGATCAGGAGCTTCTTTCCCTGGTCCCGAAGATGGCGCAGGCGCCGAAGGATCTTCCTCTCCGTTGGCTCGATGACCACGCAGGTGTTGATCAGGGCCGCGTCCGCATCGTTCTCGTCGAAAACCTGCCGATGGCCGAGCGAACCTAGGTAGGCGGCTAGCTCCGCCGACTCCCCCTGGTTCATGGTGCATCCGTAGGTCTCGACGATGAACTTCACGGCGGCTGATACGCCATCTATTTATTATAGATAGTCCGAAAGGCCTTCGGTCGTTGACGCATGCTTGTTGACATCCTCTACCTTCTGGGGGGTCTCGCCCTCCTCGTCGTAGGAGCCAACCGACTGGTGAAAGGAGCCTCGGCCTTGGCCGCGGCTCTGGGTGTTAGCACTTTCGTCATCGGCCTGACGGTGGTGGCCATGGGCACCTCCGCGCCGGAAGCCTCCCTGGCGATAATTTCCAGCTTGGAAGGTGATGCATCGATTTCCTTCGGTAACGTCATGGGGGCCAACGTCGCCAACATCGGAGTGGTGCTCGCGGCGGCCTGCATCATCTGTCCCATCGCTTCGGGCATGACCCTGCTGCGCCGGGAAGCGGTCTTCCTGATAGTCTCGATATTGGCCGTGGCCGCCCTGGCTTACAACGGGATCATCGACCGGGGCAATGCCCTGGTGCTGATCGCCGCCGCGGTGGCCTTCAATTACTTCGTCCTCAGGTCGGCAAGGGTGGAACGTGCCGCTAAACGAATAGACCAGGTGGAAGAAAAACCGACCATGGAAAGATGGCGGATGCTGACCTACATCGTCGGCGGGCTTGTGCTCCTGATAATCGGGTCGGAAATGGTCATGCGCGGCGGGGTGGGACTGGCCACAGAGCTGGGCGTGGATGAGTTCACCATCGGACTGACCATCGTGGCCATTGGAACGACCATGCCGGAGCTTGCCGTTTCCATATCCTCCGCCTGCCGCCTGGAGACGAACCTGCTGCTGGGTAACGTGCTGGGCAGCAACATCTCCAACAGCCTACTGATCGTGGGAATGGCAGGATTGTTCTCGCCCATCGCTGTCCCGGGGAACTTTTTCACCCTGGTGCTGCCGATGACCTTGATAATGTACGCTGCCCTGGTGGCGTTCATGTTCCGGGGAAGGAAGCTGAACCGCAGCACCGGGATACTTCTGATGAGCGTCTACGTAGCGTACATCGTGTTGGTAATGATCTCCTGAGAAAGCGGGCGGCCTGAAGAGCATCAGGACTATTGGCTCTTGTTGGCCTCTTTCTTGAGCTCCGCATCGTACATGGCGTCGATCATGGCCCCGAAGAAGCAGCATGGCTTGTACTCTCCTTCGGGCGCCTCGGCGGCCTTCTCGTTAGCACCCATCAGAGTAACGTTGGGGTGGCCATCCATGAGCACCATGAGCAGCCATTCCTTGTCCTGCTCGTTCTCATAATGCAACGAACCGATCTCGTGCTCCCCTTCCATGTCCACCTTGGCCAGGTGGATGTGCCCTCCCTGCGCTTCGTTCTTGACCGTCAGAGTGATGAGCATGGTTTCACCTCGATATCGGCCCGCGCTGCGGCCACTTGTAATAGTTGTCCACGAAGCATCCGGTGGGATTGTCCTTGTCCATGAAGCTGACCTCAGGATGGCCTTTCATCAGCATGTCCAGGAGCACATCCCTCTCGTCCTTGTTGGCGTATTTCAGAGTACCTAGGATGTGCGTACAGGTTATGGACCCCCGCTTCCACAGTTCGAGCACGCCGCTGCCATCCTCGTTCTCCAGCACCTTCATGTTGATGTATAGAGCCATAGAACCGACCTTTTTTACAAATCTTGAATGATTTGGGAAGGTAGGAGGTAGGTATATGGTTTTGTTGGTTTTAGATGATCGATCGAAAATATGGTCCCGATAAAATGCTGCAAGAATAATGATGGAATGGCGCGAAGGGGGGAACCCGCCCTAAGCGTATCCAGAT
>JABNAD010000828.1_pt1 | contig 14554 bp, 9 predicted proteins | sample 7240381 | NCBI WGS metagenome assembly JABNAD01 (sample SAMN11332834, study PRJNA596920) | anaerobic digester metagenome | biome: digested sludge; isolation source: digested sewage sludge-derived enrichment culture grown on H2/CO2 | place: Germany: Goettingen
ATTTCACCACCTCCGCCGGATTTTGATTTGACGCTCTGTTTACCTGACTAAAAATGGTGAACAATACAATAACTGCCACAACCAAACTCACCACCGCGAACATCCACCATGAGATGGAGATGCGATAGGCGAAGCCTTGCAGCCAACGGTGCATAAATAATCCTGCCAGCGGCAACGCCAAGGCGCACGCTGCAAGCGTAATCATCAGGTACTCGCGAATGAACATCACCATTATCTCGCGCGTTTTCGCTCCCGCCGTTTTGCGAATGGCAATTTCCTTGCGGCGGCGTTGCGTTTCGCGCTGCGACACGGAATAGATGCCGAAAACGGCAATCAGAATACAGAGCAAAGAAACGGTGAGGAAAAGTTTCAACAGATCCTGCTCGGGTTGGCTTAGTTTGTTTAATAAGTCGGTCATTGTTATGAGCGGAATCTTAGAAACCTGAGATTCTTCAATATACTCTTCTAAAATTGAACGGATGGACTGTAGCGTCTCCGTTTCCGTTCCTGGTGTGGAGCGCACGTAATAAATAGTTTCGCGCCACGACGATACGCTTTTCAGTATCATCGGCATAATGGGTTGTTTAAGCCCGATGCCGTGAAAATCACGAAATACGCCAATTATTTCCATCGTTCCCCTACCAGGCCCTTCGGGTGTATAATAATCAAGGTCGATTTCTATTTTCTGCCCAATCGGATCTGTCAGTTGCATTACGCGGGCAGCCTCTTCATTGATTAACGTTTTGGCAACATCCGTCTTCCAATCAGCTTCCGTAAAATCGCGTCCTTGTATTATTTCCAATCCGAAAAATGAGGCAAAATTCAACCCCACATCCACTGTCTGGAAAAAAGGCCTGTAATCGGGTTGCCTGCCTTCCCAATTCACATTGTTTTGAGAAAAAGGTCCAGCTTCGTTGCTAACTGTGAATAATCCGGTGGGGCAAATTTCTTCAACGGTGGCCAATTGCTTAATCTCCTCAAGAATAACTTTTTTATTGGGACCTCCCATAACGCCTACCTGAATGGTGTTTTTTGTTTGTATTCCCCAATCGGAAGTTTGCATAAATCGCACTTGTCTCCAAAAAGCAAGAGCACTCATCATAAAAAATGCGCCGACAAGCAGTTGAACGGCCATACTTATTTTCCCCGCAGACAGTGTTCTTTGCATTTGAACACGGGTAATGTTTTTCCTGAAAGATGTTTTTTGGAGAAGTCGGTAAAGGGATACAAAAACGATACTGCAAAGCGAAACACCCACTATGGCGATAGTCTCAAAAAGTATTCCGAACAATTGATGTTTCAGGATAACGGTTTGAAACACTTTCTCGAAAGATGATGCAGTTAATTCGGCAACAGATAAGGATAAGAGGATAACAAACAAGATTAACAAACCAATTTCTACAAAAAGTTGTACAAAAAGATTTCGGGTGTGCGCCCCCGACACTTTACGAAGATTCATTTCGCGCGTTCGTTGCACTATACTGTTGATAAGAATGTTCAGGTAGTTAAAGAAAACCGATAAAATCAGCAACACGCCGACAAACAGGAATGTGTGTATGTAGGTTAAATTGAGGCTGTTATGTTGTTCAAACACGTTTCCTGCTTGTTGAATGTCGTACTTAACGGTTCTCAATGGGCTTATCGCGAACAACAAATTAGTGTTTAAATCATTATCGACCGCGTAGCTGCGCAATTTTTCTTCAAAAGCCTTTCTGTTTGCGTTTTTATGCAACTGAACATACAGTTGTGTTTGATAGAAGCTCGTCCATTGAATTTTTTCTTCCGACTCACTTGATATCGCCCTTACGTTTATATCGGCAATATAACACTGCGCTTGAAAGTTTGAATTGACAGGTGGATTTTTTATCACCGCTTTTATGACGTAGCTGTTTTTGTAGGTTGATATAAACATTTTACCGAGAGCTTCTTCGGGTGTATTGAAGAACTTTCGGGCGAAATCTTCCGTAACTACCATATCGGCTATCTCTTTTTCCAAAAACAAATCGTCGTCCAACGAACCGCAAATTACTATTGGAGGGAACATTTTGAAGAAGTTCTCATCAACATTCTCGATATCCCGAATTTCCAACCTTTCGTTTTCGTAAGTAAACGATATAGAAAACTGATCGTACAGAACGGCAATTTTCTCCACTTCGGGAAACCCATTTTTTATCTTGGCAACTGCCAAATAAGGGATTTTTGCGTTTTGATTCATCGTGTTTTTCTCAATGCCATACACTCGATAAATCCTGCCCGAATTAGGATAAAAACCGTCATACGATGTTTCGTATTTATACCAATGGTATCCGTACGCGAAAAACACCACGCCGATGGTCAATCCCAATACACTGATGATGGTTTGGGTTTTGTATTTCAGGAGATTTCTCCACGCGATTTTTAGATAATGTAACAGCATATATTTTTAATTACAAATTATTAATTACCAAATACTAAATAGACTGTTAGAAGTCCGAAAACCGAAGTTTGCAGCCGGCGGTTTGATAAATTTTCAAACTTTAAACCTTAAACTTACTAATAATTACCAACTCAGCACTTAAAACTATTTTATTACCAGTTCCTCCACATCGCCAAAATTAGCGTATCCACTCACCACCACGCGGTCGCCGGCTTGCAGTCCGCTCACTATTTCGTACTGCACCGGATTTTGCCGACCAACGCTGATGGGTGTTTTCACTGCCCTGTCGCCCGATTTGTTCAACTTATAAATCCACTGTCCGCCGGTGGTTTGGAAAAAATCGCCGCGTGGAATGACGATGGCCGTTTCCGGTTGTCCCAGCTCCACCTGCACCCGGAAACTTTTGCCAATGCGTACGTTGTCGGGCATGGTCTCCGTAAACACCAAATCCACATCAAATTGCCGGTCTTTCACTTCGGGAACGACTTTCGACACGCGTAGCGGATATTTCTTTCCCTGATAGGTTACCGATGCAGGCAATCCCACCTGTACGCGGTCGATGTAATACTCGCTCAATCGGGTATGTATCTTGAAATTGTCCATCACTTTTATTTCGCCAATGCTTTCCGATTGTCCCACCTGCAGGCCGAGCGTAACGTTGAGGAAACTCAATTGTCCGTCCATCGGGGCGCGCACAATTAAATTATCCATTCGTCCGCGGGCGTGTGAGGTGGTTTTTCGTACCCGCTCGAGGTCGTTGTCCATCAGCGTTCGGCGCAGGTGTGTGGCGGCGCTGTCTTGTCTTAGCCCGTCTAATTGCAGGGCGGTGCTTTGGGTTTTGTAGGTAAATTCTTCGCGTTGCACATTGAGTTGCGCCTTGCTTTTTACACCCATCTTAAATTCTTCTTCGCCCAGCGCGAAGTCTTTTTGCAAACGGCTCAGTTCGTATCGCGCCTGAAGTGTTTGCTGCTTGAGCAGGATGGTTTTCTGCTCCATTTCCAGCTTTTTCTCCTCGTAGAGGATACGCTGTTTTTCCCATTCGGCTTGCTGCTCTTCGATGATGCGCTCTAATTCGGGATTTTGCAACACAAGAATCACGTCGCCTTTTTTCAGCATCGCGCCTTCTTCGGCAATCACTTCCTGTACCATTCCGCTTTCCAGCGCGTTGAGCTTGATGGTTTGGATGGGCTGCACGATGCCTTCGGCATCCACGTAATCGAGAAACGGCGCTTCCGCCACGTCGGCAATCGCGATTTTTTCGTTGTCCACACGCAGTTTTCGTCCGCCCGATACGCTCACGATAACAAATACGAGGAACGCCACAAACGCCGCTCCGGCAAGCAGGTGGTATTTGTATTTTTGGAAAAACGAACGTTTGGGCAAGCGTTTGTCCATAGCGCTGTCGCGGGATTCGTGGAAAGAGTTATCGGTTCTAAGTTTTGAGTTCTGAGTTTCGAGTTCCGGGTTGTTCATTTTTATGTTGGCCATTGGCGTTAAAAGTCTATTATCTGAAATCTGTATGAAAAAACAAAGTTGTACTTTAGATATTCATGAAAAAACAAAGCTATACTTTAGATATTCATGAAAAATAATGTATCTTTGTAACGGTTTTACCTTATTATTCACAAAAAACAAATCAGAATGTTATCACGAAAAATAACAATTCAGGATATAGAGAACGAAAGCATTTTTCTTTGGGGTGCGCGGCAAACCGGTAAGAGTACGCTGCTGAAAATGCTGTTTCCCGACAAACGAATCATCGATTTGTTGAAATCGGATGAATTTGAACGTTATAACCGCCGTCCGGCACTGTTACGCGAAGAACTAAGCCTGTTACCCGTAAACGAGTTGGTTATCATCGACGAAATTCAGAAAATCCCTGCTTTACTTGACGAAGTGCATTGGTTGATAAGCAATCATAATCTTCGTTTTATCCTGAGCGGCTCCAGTGCACGCAAGTTACGCCGAAGCGGTGTGAATTTGCTTGGAGGCAGAGCTATTCGAAAGCACTTGTATCCGTTTGTCAGCGCCGAAATTCCCGATTTCGACCTTGTAAAAGCCTGCAATAACGGTATGCTGCCGCGCCACTATTTAGTGGAAAACGCCACAAACCGGCTTCACGCTTACGTGGGCGATTATTTGCAACAGGAAATAAAAGCCGAAGCACTTACGCGAAACCTGAATACTTTTTCTCGGTTTATGGAGATTGCGGCTTTGAGCAATGGTGAAATTCTCAATTACAACAACATTGCTTCGGAATGCGGCGTGAGTGCACCTACAGTGAAAGAGTATTTTTCTATTTTGGAAGAAACGCTGATAGGTTATACCATTCCCGCTTTTACCCGAAACGTGAAACGTCGTGTTATCCAATCTCCCAAGTTTTACTATTTTGATGTAGGCATTGCTAATTTTCTTCTCAAAAGAACTGAGATAAACCCCGGTTCACCCGAATTTGGACATGCTTTCGAACATTTAATCATGCAAGAACTTATAGCCTACCTTGGTTATTTCAAGCCTCAACTCAGCTTGTCCTATTGGCGCACAACATCGGGTTACGAAGTGGACGCCATTATCGGAAATGCCGAAACAGCCATTGAAATAAAATCATCCGACGAAGTGCAATCGCATCACACAAAGGGATTAAAGGCATTTTCGGAAGAATTTCCCGATTGCCGGCTGATTATTGTTTCGTTGGATAAAAATCCGCGAAGGATGAACAATGTGGAGATTTATCCCGTGTTACAATTCTTGTCGATGCTTTGGAGCGGCGATTTCTTTTGATCTGATCAATTTTCGCTTATATTATTATTTCAATTTTTGAAGTAGAGCAACGCTTTGCTGTACCGGTTTTATTTAATTAAACTATAAAAATTGTCTTCCGTCTTCTGACATCTGTACTCTATTTTCTGTACTGACACATTCAAAATCGGACTATTCTTCTCAAAATCCCATCCCGTGATGCTCCGCAATCCGTAATAGAGGCTCCAGTAGTTTTGCAGTTCGCGGATATAGTCGCGTTGCGATCGGTCTTTTTCGGCAATGGCGGCATTCAGATCGAGAACGGTGGATTTCCCGAGCAGATAGAGCCGGTAGGCTACATCGTTCCGGCGCGCGGCGCGTACCGATGTTTTCTGCGCGATAGCCACTTTATCGGCCTGCAGGTTAAACTGTTTCACGAGTTTTATCACGTTGGCCTCAAAGTCGGTACGAGCCTGGGCGATGTCTATTTTCACTTTTTCGAGGTTGCTTTTTGCCACTTCCACCCGTCCGCGTCCCACGCCCCAATCGAGGATGGGAATACGGATGCCGAGACTTACCAACTGTTGGTTAAGCGGGTTGTTATACACATTGGCAAAACTGCGGTCGGTTTGCGACAAGCCGAACTGCATATACAAATCAGCCTTAAATCCGCGCGAAGCCTTGGCATAGGCCACCGCACTTTCGCTTTGAAGTTTTTGCAAGGCAAGCAGTTCCATATCGGGACTGTTTTGGCGGGCAAGTTCAAGCGCTTCGTTCACAGGCACCATAAATTCGGGTACCGCTTCGCTTACCTGCACCACAATTTCCACATTATCCGTTATTCCCAGAAAACTGCGCAAATCCTGAATCCGGTCGTCCATTTCAATATGGGCATTCAGGCGGTTGGTTTGTTCCGAAAGGTAATTGATTTCCAGTTGCAGCATCTCGTTTTCGGTTATGGTGCCTATTTCGTAACGTCCTTTGGCGTAAGTATAAAGGGTATCGGCATTGGCGTAATTGTAGTTTGCCGAACGTAAATTGCTTTGCGCCGTAGCCAACTGAAAAAATTTCATTGCCGCCTCCGAAGCCACTAATTCGAGCGTTTCGGCGTAGTGTTTTTGTGCTGTGCTGTATCGTACAGGCTCGATGCGCTTATTCCATTTCAGGTAGTTGTAACCGAACAGATTTTGCGAATATCCGACGACCACGGGCGTGGATTTGAACGAGTATTGGTTTTCGGAGAAAATATCCAATCGCTGCAAACCGCTCTGTACGAACACGCTACCTCCAAGTGGGGCAATATTTTGATTGATGGTCATTGAGCCGTCGTTGAGCAATTGGTTGCGGTGTACAAAACTATCGGTTCCATCGGGCAGCGTAACCGGACTGATGGACCGGTTGAGCTGCGAATTGGACGAGAACGTCAGGCTGGGCAGGTAATCGGCCTTGAACGACCGCCAATTCCAATAAGCCGCCCGGTATTGATGGCGTGCCGCCACCGCCTGCGGCGACTGCTTCCGGGCAAGCGCCACCGCTTCGTCCAATGTGAGCCGCAGTGTGTCTTGCGCTGCTGCCCAATGCCCGAAGGCAAACAAGGAGAGAATGATGATGATTTGTTTCATATAAAAAAACGAATGACAAAAGTTGTGCCAAAGGCGTATGTGTAAGATAATTAGATTATTACGATTTTAATGTTTTTTGCAAAAAGTGTGGAATCGCACAAATTGAGTTCGATTTCGCACAGTTTCGTAAAGATATATTGTTTACATTTGTGGTGGGAATTAAGTTTAATGTTTAAAGTCTAATGAATGTTTAGGGTAAAAGTTGTGTAAATTTAAACAACAAATCCTGCAAATTTAAAGTTGGAGTTCTGCAAATTTAAAGTTGTAGTCCTGTAAATTTAAAGTTAGAGTCCTGTATTTTTAAAATATTAAGTATCTTTGCATCCAAAACAATCTAAAAAACAATAAACTATGATGGTTAATCGGGAAATAGCAGGTGCTATGAAACAACTTGCAGAAAAATATCCCATTATCGCACTTACGGGACCAAGACAATCAGGCAAAACAACGTTGCTAAAAGAGATGTTTTCGGATTACAGGTATGTGAACCTTGAAAATCCGGATACGCGAAATTTTGCGGAAACCGATCCGCAAAGTTTTTTAAACCAGTATGGTAAATATGTTATTTTTGATGAAGTGCAGCGCGTACCGCATTTGTTTTCATATATTCAATCCATTGTTGACGATAGCAGAATAATGGGGCAATTTATTTTTTCGGGTTCGCAAAACTTTCATCTGATGCAAAACATCACGCAAAGTTTGGCGGGTAGAGTTGCCATTTTTCGGCTTTTTCCGTTCGATTTTCAAGAATTGACAAATGCGGAACTACTTCAACCAGAATACGCGGAATATTTGAAAAAAGGTTTTTACCCTGCTATTTACGACCGAAATATCAAGCCTTCGGATTTTTATCCGAACTACATCGAAACCTACATTCAGCGCGATGTGAGCGAATTGATTGCCATCAAGGATATGAGCCTTTTCCAAAAGTTTTTGACATTGTGTGCAACTCGTGCAGGGCAGATGTTGAATATGAGCAACTTGGCAAAAGAATGTGGCATTTCGTCGCCAACAGTAAAGGCGTGGCTGTCGGCATTAGAAAACAGTTACATCATTTTTCTGCTGAGACCCTTTTACAACAATTTTAGCAAACGCATTGTCAAATCTCCCAAGCTTTATTTCTACGACACAGGGTTATTAAGTAATCTGCTAAAAATAAATGACGTATCGAAAATTGAAAATCAATCCATAAAGGGCACATTGTTTGAAAATATGATTATTTCGCAATACGTAAAGCGTCTGCATCATAAAAATGAAAAACAAATAGAGCCGTGGTTTTGGCGGGATTCGGAAGGCAACGAGGTGGACATGGTACTCGAAAAGTCGCAGCAAACTGAAATTGTAGAAATCAAAGCAACACAGACCATTATGCCGGATTTGTTTAAGGGATTAAATTATTACGCTGCACTCGCAAAAGAAACGAAACTCACAAAAACATTGATTTACGGCGGAAACGAAAGGCAAAACCGTACCGTAGCACAAATTGTGCCGTGGAATGAAACAGATGTTTGATAAGTTTTTTAATTCGACAACCATGACAACCAAACAAGGAAAAATACTCATCGTTGACGATAACGAAGACATTCTCTTCGCTCTTAATCTACTGCTGCAACCGCACGTGGAAAAGGTAAAAGTCACAACACAACCCGAACGCATCGCTCATTTCATAGAAACGTTCGCTCCTGACGTGATTTTACTCGACATGAACTTTACGAAAGATGCAGATAGCGGACATGAAGGTTTTTTCTGGCTAAAAAAGATAAAGGAAACCGATTCCGATGCGGTGGTGATTTTCGTAACTGCCTATTCCGATACTGAGAAAGCGGTGCAAGCAATTAAAGCCGGCGCTACCGATTTTATTCCCAAACCGTGGGCAAAGGACAAATTGCTGGCCACGGTGGCTTCGGGCGTGGAATTACGCCGTAAACGTACAGAAGTTTCGCAACTGAAAAAACAAGTGGCGGCTCTTGAGAGCAACCTTTCGTTTCCCGAAGTTATCGGAGAAAGCCAAGTAATGCAATCCTTGTTTGAAACCATCGACAAACTGAAAAATGCCGATGCCAACATACTGATCCTGGGTGAAAACGGAACGGGGAAAGACCTGATTGCCAACCTGCTTTATTGTTGCTCACCACGCGCCGGCAAGCCGTTTGTGCATATCGATTTAGGCGCTATTCCCGAAACACTGTTCGAAAGCGAACTTTTTGGATACGAAAAAGGGGCGTTTACCGATGCTAAGAAGGAAAAAGCCGGACGGTTTGAAATTGCATCGGGCGGAACACTTTTTCTGGACGAAATCGGAAATCTCACGCCCGCAACGCAAATGAAGTTGTTAACAGCTATCGAAAAACAACAAATAATGCGTCTTGGCGGCACTTCTCCCATACACATAAACGTACGTTTGCTTTGCGCCACAAATGTCGATATTCACGAAATGGTTGCTCGTAGCTATTTTCGGCAAGATTTGCTCTATCGCATCAATACTATCGAGTTGCATATTCCACCATTGCGTGAGCGTGGAAAAGATATTGAACTACTTGCCGGTCACTTTTTACATCGCTTCGCGAAAAAATACAAGAAAGACATCCGGTGCATTTCTACATCTGCGTTGCGGAAACTAAACGCATACAACTGGCCGGGCAACGTGCGCGAATTGCAGCACGCTATGGAACGCGCTGTGATTTTGGCATCGGGATATACGCTTTCTGCCGATGACTTTATGCTGAAACCGGCGCCGGTGCGAAAAACGAAATCCGAGAACCTGAATTTGGAAGAACTGGAACAATCAGCCATCGAAAAAGCCCTCGAACAAGCGGACGGAAACATGAATCAAGCAGCAGAATTGCTGGGTATTTCGAGATTTACCTTATATCGGAAAATAGATAAATATAAACAACGATGAAGTTCAAGTCCAAGCACCTCTTTTCCCTGAAAATCACCACGATTGTGTTGTTATCGTTGATTGTAGCGTGGATTTACCTGAAAGGATTTATCTTCTCGTCAGCAATAATATTGGTTGCAATTGTGGCGGTTGCGGTTTCAATGTATTTAGATCGCAAAAAACTGATCAGTCGCATGGAACAATTGATTGCAGGTATTCGTCATTCCGACTTCTCTACACACTTTGTCAGTTCTGGAGCTAACGATGAGATCAATCTCCTTTCACAAGAAATGAACAAAGCACTCGATATTTTTCGTTCCCGTACGCACGATGCCATGATGGACGAAGCCGAGTCTCAAGCGTGGCAAAAACTTATCAGTGTGCTCACGCACGAAATCATGAACAGTATCACGCCCATTATTTCTCTTTCCGAAACGCTCAACGAACGCAAAATGCCAGATGATACCGATCCCGAAGCGTATCGCATCATGAAACAGGGGATGGAAACCATCCACCGACGTAGCAAAGGATTACTTTCGTTCATCGAAAATTACCGCAAACTTACACGCTTGCCGCAACCTACCGTTCAGCCTATTCACGTGCAGTCGATGCTCAAATCGATGCAACAACTGGTTGGTCCCGGCGGTATTCAATTTGCCTATTCTGTTTATCCCGATCAGCTTATTCTAAAGGCCGACAAGGGCATGACGGATCAATTGTTGCTCAATCTGCTAAAAAACGCCCACGAAGCTTGCGTTACACAACCTAAATCTAAAATAGAGGTAAAAGCCGAAAAGATAGGCGGCGAAATCCATATTTCGGTTTCGGATAACGGTCAAGGTATTTCATCCGAAGCCATGGAGAAAATTTTCATTCCCTTTTATTCTACAAAACCTACCGGATCCGGCATAGGTCTTAGTATTTGCCGACAAATAATGTTGCGCCACAAAGGGAAAATAGTGGTAAGATCGGAAAAAGGTGGAAGTAAATTTACAATGATTTTTCCGGATTAACTCAGGTATCCAGGTAAATGGCATTTCCCTAAAATCAGATGATATATGTTTTACAGCATAAAGGTTGTTTTTTAACTTAAAATATTTTGCTGATTCGATACAGCAAGATATTTTTGTGGAGAAAAACAATAACTGTTGTGGATGAAAAGCCTAGAGATAGAGTTTCCTTAAAGGATTTGGCCAACCACATCGGCGTATCCAAAACGTTGGTTTCAGCTGTTTTAAACGGAAAAGCCAAGCAATACAGGATAAGCGAGGAGACGGCTACTTTGGTAAAACGAGCGGCCAGGGAGTTACAATATTCACCCAATATGGTTGCCAAAGGATTGCGTACCGGTAACTCTCAACTCATCGGGTTAATCGTGACGGATATTTCAAATCCTTTCTACTCAACGATTTCGCGTATCATTGAAAACAAAACCAACGAAATTAATTACAAGGTCATTTTCGGCAGTTCCGATGAGAGTTTAGTAAAAACCAGACAACTGATCGATGTCATGCTTGACAAGGGTGTTGCTGGATTAATCATCGTTCCGTGCGAGGGATCAGAAGGCATGATCGCCGAATTACACAAGAAAAATATTCCTGTTGTACTTATCGACAGGTATTTCCCTGAACTGGAGGTAAGTTATTCGTGCCTGAACAATTTCAATGCGACTAAACAGGCTGCGATGCATTTAATTGAACAAGGGTACAGAAATATTGCGTTAATCTCTTATAAATCTGGATTGAGTAACATCAGAGACCGTATTCTCGGGTATAAGGAAACCATGAATAACCATGAGCTTGGCGAATACGTTAACGTGAAAAGCGTAAATATTGATCATCCGCTTCCCGAAGTTGAAAAAGCACTTGATTATTTAGTCAATAGAAAGAATGCGGAAGCCGTAATTTTTATTACAAATGCCTTGTTGGTAGCCGGCCTGCGTAGTTTAAACAAATTGAATAAGCGGATTCCCGACGATGTGGCAGTGGTAGGATTCTATGGTAGTGAGTTGTTCGACTTGTACTATTCTCCGATAACGTATATCAAGCAACCGATTGATATGATTACGGAGGAAGCGGTTAATACCTTGATAGATAAGATAAAATATGGGGAGAACCGTAAGTTTTCCAAGACGTTTATCGAACCGGAACTGATTATACAGCATTCATCCATCAAAATGGATAACGTATAAAACTTAATTTTTTCTTAATAAAAACGTATAGGATTGGTAACATTATTTTTATTTTTTTGTACCTGAAGGGTTCGGAAGTCATGTTGTTTTTTTACCACATAGCTGAATCGTTTTAGCACTTCTGCGATTAAAAAGATAACAAGAAGAGGCGCTGGATGACAGAACGAATAAGAAGAAAACAATGAATTGAACAATGAATAAAAATCAAGCATTGCATATACTGATGGTTGGGATGACGCTGGGGACTGCGTGGGCAGTCCGCGGTCACTTTGGACATGAGCAGGGAGCAGCATGGGCAGGTGGCATAGCCACTCTGGGCCTGATCTTGGTTTCGAGGCGTAAAGACTGGTACAGCAAAATGTTGCCGACAGTGCTTGCAGCATCTGTCGGGTGGGGTATTACAGGAATGATAAGTTACGGTCTTGTTGTGGGTTACGGTATGAGCAATAATTATCCAAATGCCTTATATGGATTGACGATGCTGTTTGCTATCGGAACACTGTTTGGGGTATTGGGGGGAGGTTTGACGGGGCTTTCCCTGGAATCCTCGAAAGAGAGAAAGGTAGAGTGGGGAGTCCTTTTTGCTCAAATGGGCATGGGAGGACTAATCGTTTACGGGCTCTTGATTCAACAACTCGAATGGTTAATGACCCCTCCCCGTTCGGAAGCCTGGGCCATTTGCCTGGGAGCTGCGCTTGCTTTTTTGTGGTACACTGCCCGAAAGGGATTTCCGGCAACGACCAGGATATCGTTGATTACCGGTATCGGCACAGGGTTTGGCTTTGCTTTCGGAAACTTTCTACAAATTATTGGAATGGTCGCGGAGATTCCGTTTAATATGTGGAATGTCATGGAGTACAGTATCGGATTTTTTGGAGGGATTGCCCTTGCCTACGGTATTTTTACCTCAGTGTGGCCCCAAACCGTTTCTCCGGTTAAAGCATGGGAAAACAGAGTGGCATTTGTGCTGGTGTTTCTGGTTATACCTTTCGTTGTATTTCAGCAATCTCTTTCGTTTGATCCTGTTATCGAGCGGTTTAGAACGGGAGCTGCGGTTGTGCAACCTGAACTGACCGGCAAAATAAGCAGCATATCCTCACTGATTATCTTGGTTATATCGGCAGCTTTGATCGGATATAGGTTGAAAAAAGTCCATACAGGGTTCAATGTAGGAGACATACGTTTTGTTTTTATCGTCTACTTCTCAGTATACATTCTTTTTGGATACATCATCAACGGAGTGATGAGCGGAAAAGCAGCATTGAATATTCACCTCTATGTTGTCAATTTAATTGTGATACTGATGTTGACACGAATACAGGGAAGTCCTTTTTCATCACATCCTTTGTTACAGGTTGACTCCCGGAAACTCTTCAAGGTGCTTGTCGCAGTGATACTTTTTATTACGGTCATGTCGTTTATTGCAGTTAATCTCCACGAGGGATTGCCGGGAACACAAAATCGTTTCTAAATTCATGCGAACAATTTTTTACACAACTAAAAGTTTAGATACATGAAAGGAGCCTAAGGCTGGTGTACTCCTGTTATGCTGAAGTGAGTAGATGCCTTGCTTATAATTTGAAAATAAATAATTTAAATCATATGAGAAAAATTGTTCAGGGAATAGTAACCCCACTTGTAACTCCGCTTATCGACAACAACACCCTGGATATTGCCGGTTTGGAGAGATTGATTGAACACGTGATATCGGGTGGTGTAAACGGCATTTTTATTTTGGGGACAACAGGAGAAGCCTCAAACCTGGCCATCAATCTCCGAATTGAAATGATTCGTCAGTCGAGCAGGTTGATACGAAAAAGAGTGCCCCTGCTGGTCGGTATTTCAGATACTTCCATTACGGAAAGTATCCGGTTGGCTGAAACAGCAGCTAGTTTCAGTGCAGATGCAGTAGTTTCCACCCCTCCGTTTTATTTTGTCATGGATCAGACGGAATTGGCAGAATACTATGAATCGCTGGTACCCCAGTTAAATCTACCGCTATACCTGTACAATATGCCTGTAAACACCAAGATAAGCTTTGACCCCAAAACGATAAAGAGAATAGCCGAAAATCCCCGTGTGGTAGGGTTTAAGGACAGCTCGGGTAACGCGCCTTATCTCCAGAGGGTTATACACGAGATGCGTAACTGTGAAAATTTTTCAATATTTGTGGGGCCGGAAGAAATGACAGCCGAAATGGTTTTGCTGGGTGCTGACGGAGGAGTTAACGGAGGAGCAAATATTTTTCCACGGTTGTACGTGGACTTGTATCATGCTGCTGTAGCAAATGACATCGAGGTGGTAAGAAACCTGCAGGCCAAAATAATGAATATCTCTTCTACCCTTTATACTGTTGGTGAAAACGGTTCCAGTTACCTGAAAGGATTGAAATGTTCATTGGAGATACTGGGAATTTGCAACGGTTTTATAGCTTCCCCTTTTAAAAAATTCAGCGGGCAGCAATACGGGCAAGTTAAAACTGCCCTGGAAAAGATTATGAGGATCTGTGAGTGATCCGAAAAGGATGGATAAACCTGGATTAACAATAATCCGAGAGTGATACTGTAGAAACGGCATTGTAGTTATTGGCGAATGGATTAAAACGAATTTAAGTTAATCAAAATTGATCAGTAAAGAAGTTTTTATGAAAACACGTTTTTTGTACTTAACCTCTCTCTTTCTGTGCATGACGGCCTTTTTTTCCT
>JABNAD010000704.1_pt1 | contig 14522 bp, 13 predicted proteins | sample 7240381 | NCBI WGS metagenome assembly JABNAD01 (sample SAMN11332834, study PRJNA596920) | anaerobic digester metagenome | biome: digested sludge; isolation source: digested sewage sludge-derived enrichment culture grown on H2/CO2 | place: Germany: Goettingen
CTGCTTTTCCTTGCCGGGATCGGGTTGCTCTATGGCAAAACGGGCACCCTCAACATGGCCGATCTTGCCCTGAAACTTTCGATCGCCGATAACAATGTCCTGATCAACACCTCTGCCGTGCTGTTTTTCGTCGCCTTTTCAATAAAATCAGCCGTATTTCCGTTTTTCTTCTGGCTTCCGGCATCCTACCACACCCCGCCCGTCGCCATCACCGCCCTGTTTGCCGGATTGCTTACCAAAGTCGGGGTGTATGCCATGATCCGCTTCTATACCCTGTTTTTTGTGCAGGACAAACTGTTCTGGCACCCGCTTTTCCTGTGGATTGGCGGATTCACCATGGTGGTTGGCGTGCTGACAGCCGCCTCGCAATACGATATGCGTAAAATCCTGTCATTCCATATCATCAGTCAGATCGGCTACATGATTATGGGACTGGGTATCTTTACCGTGGCCGGCGTTGCAGGCGCCATTTTTTATATGGCCCACAACATCATCGCCAAAACCAATACTTTCCTGGTTGCCGGACTGATTAACCGCGTTACCGGCAGTTACGACCTCAAATCCATAGGTGGATTATACAAAGTCAGACCCTGGCTTGCGATTCTGTTTATTATTCCGGCATTCGGGCTTGCCGGCATACCACCTCTTTCCGGATTTTTCGGAAAGCTGATTCTGATATCGGCAGGTTTCAGCGCAGGCGAATATGTCATTTCTTTTGTTGCACTGGCCGTAGGCCTCTTCACCCTATTCTCGATGGTGAAAATATGGAATGAAGCCTTCTGGAAAGCCAGGCCTGAAAACAGTGAACCACCTGAAGGTGAAAACGGGAAATTGCCAATCTCTATGGTGTTACCCGTCGCGTTTCTGGGATTGCTGACGCTGACAATGGGATTTGCCGTCAGGCCAATTCTGGATTTCGCAATGGATGCCTCCCTGCAACTACTCAACCCGGAGCCATACATCGAAGCCGTGCTGGGAAGCGATTATATGAGTTATTAAAAAAAGAATCAACTATGCCGAAAATCATCGAAAATACAATTGACTTCTTCATCTTCCTGCTTTTTTACCTGAAGGAAATGGTGAAAGCCAACCTTGTGCTCGCCCGGGATATTCTCAGCCCTGTTATGAAAATCAGTCCGGGTATAGTGAAAGTCCCCATTGCCGCCAAAAGCGACAGTCAGGTACTGGCCCTCTTCAACCTGATCACCATGACACCCGGAAGTCTCTGCATGGACATCAGCGATGACAAGAAAAACATCTATGTGCACGGCATGTATATTAAAAACCGTGATGCCTTTGAAAAAGAGATAAAAGAAGGCATTGAAAAAAAAGTACTGGAGGTATTCGAATGAATGCAATGGCATACCAGCTTCCTGATTGGGTAACCCTCACCAGCCTGGTAATTCTTACGCTGTCGATGCTGCTGGCGCTGATCGGCCTCTTCAGGGGCCCATCCCTGCCCGACCGCATTGTGGCCCTTGACCTGATTGCCTCGCTGAGCATAGGATTTACCATTGTTTTTGCGGTTTCAACCGGAAATTACCGCTATCTTGACATTGCTGCCATTGTGGCCCTGGTCATCTTCATCGGAACAGTGGCCTATGCCTCATACCTTAAAAAGAAGTATTATGATTAAGATGATACTCATCCCGGTTCTGCTTTTGGCAGGATCCCTGTTTTCGTTGCTGGCAGCCATCGGCGTAATCAGGTTCCCTGATATTTATACACGCATGCACGCAGCCACCAAAGCCCCTGCCTTTGGTATCCTTTTACTGCAAACGGCCGCCGCCATCCATTTCTCAACTCTATATGCTGTTGCCATCAGCCTGATGGTGATAATTTTCATATTTCTCACCGCTCCGGTTGCCTCTCACATCATCAGCAGGGTGGCGCACCTGCTCGGGACGCCCAAATGGGATAAAACCGTTATCGACGAGCTTGAAAATGACCCGGATGTGTCAATCCCTGAAAAAATAACCGGAAGTCGAACAAAGCAATCCTGAAATTGCCCGGAATATACGGCACATTCGCTATATTTGTCATAAGTCAACAATAATCATCTAACCTTTAAAACGCTGAGCAAAGTATGAAAAAACTTCTTGCGATTCTTACAGCCGGTATGCTGCTCGTGGCATGCAATCAGACCAATCAATCCGAAAAAACCAGTGGTGATGTAGCTGCCATCAAAACCATTGAGCTGCATGTTACCGGCATGACCTGCGAAGGCTGCGAGAACACGGTAATGAAAGCAGTAAACGAACTCGATGGCGTAACCGAATCCATGGCCTCACACGTGGAAGAACTGACCGTTGTAAGTTATGACACCACGCTCACCAACCCTGAGGCAATAACAGCGGCAATTGAAAAAGTCGGATATACGGTAGAAGGCCCTGCAATAAAACAATCACCGGTGGAATAATTCCATGCACAATAAGGTACGAATAAACATGTAAGTTTTTAGGATAAACCCTGTTGCTCCCGGATGGTTTTCAACGCCAATCCGGGATTTTTTTGTCTAATCATTCAATGTCATCAAAACACTTTTTTGAAACACATTGTAATCATTTGTTCATTATAATGATTTTTGTTTAATTCAAGACTGACATGCATTATATTTACTTTATTCTATATATTTTATTTTCTTTACTTTATCAAACCGGCAATCAAGTACCGTTTTAACGTTCATTAAACAATTTAGACATTTTATAAATTACAAATCCGGGATGAATTACAGAAGTTTCTCGGTATATTTGAAGTCCACCATACGCACCTTTTATGAAGAAAAAAAATATCTTTCTCAGGATTTTTACTTTTTATTATGAAGGGTTTAAAAGCATGACCGTTGGCCGCACCTTATGGGCCATTATTCTGATTAAACTATTTGTCATGTTTGTGATCCTTAAAATATTCTTTTTCCCGAACTTCCTTAAGTCGAACTTCGACAATGATGAAGACAGGAGCAAACATGTGATTGAGCAATTAACCAATCCTAAATAAATACACACAATCATGACAGAAACCTTTGACTATTCACTGATTGACTGGTCGCGCGGGCAGTTTGCGCTTACGGCCATGTATCACTGGATTTTCGTCCCGCTCACGCTTGGCCTTGGTTTTATTATGGCCATCATGGAGACCATCTACGTGCGCACCGGCAATCCGGAATGGAAGCGTATCACCAAGTTCTGGATGACGATTTTCGGGATCAATTTCGCCATCGGGGTGGCTACCGGCATCATCCTCGAATTTGAGTTCGGCACAAACTGGTCGAATTACTCCTGGTTTGTCGGGGATATCTTCGGGGCGCCCCTGGCCATTGAAGGCATTATGGCATTCTTCATCGAGTCGACCTTTATTGCCGTGATGTTCTTCGGCTGGAACAAAGTCAGCAAGAAATTCCACCTGGTTTCCACCTGGCTGGTTGCTTTCGGAGCCAGCCTTTCAGCCCTGTGGATACTGGTAGCCAACGCCTGGATGCAGATGCCGGTGGGGATGAAATTCAATCCCGATACGGCAAGGAATGAAATGGAACACTTCTGGGACGTGCTCTTCTCTCCCATGGCTGTGAGCAAATTCACCCATACAATTTCCTCATCCTACATGCTTGCCGCCCTGGTTGTAATCGGCATCAGCTCATGGTTCCTGCTTAAAAAGAGGCATCTGGTCTTTGCAAAACGCAGCATTGTGGTTGCCGCCGTATTCGGATTGGTGACCTCATTGTTTACCATCCTTACCGGGGATTACAGCGCCAAGGTAATCGCCCGTCACCAACCCATGAAATTTGCCGCATTCGAAGGCCTTTATGTCGGTCAGCGCGGTGCGCCGCTGGTCGCGATCGGAGTGGTTTCTTCAACGCCTGAAGACCCTAACAATGAAAATATCAAGGATTTCGTTTTCAAACTTGAAATACCGAACTTCCTTTCATACATGGCCTTCCAGGATTTCAACGCTTTTATTCCCGGCGTTAAGGACCTGATGGAAGGAAACGAGGAACATGGCATTCTGTCTGCGGCCGAAAAAATTGCCCGCGGCAAACTCGCCATCGACGCGCTGGCCGAATACAAGGCGGCCAGGGAAGCCGGAGATCAGGTCAAGCTCACCGAAGCCAAAGATATCCTCGATCAGAACTTTCAGTATTTCGGCTACGGCTACTTTGTGGATGACCCATCGAGGCTGGTCCCCAATGTTCCGCTTACCTTCTACAGCTTCCACCTGATGGTTGCCCTGGGTATGTGGTTTCTGGTATTTTTTGCCATCGTACTCCTGCTCGTTTACAAAGGAAAGATTTCTCAGTCAAAGTTCTGGCTTACCATCGGCATTGTCAATATCCCCCTTGCCTATATCGCTTCCCAGTCGGGATGGGTTACCGCTGAGATGGGCCGCCAGCCCTGGGTTATTCAGGACCTGATGCCTACCATGACGGCTGTTTCAAGGCTTGATACCAACGCGGTGATAACCACCTTTGTCCTGTTTGCGGTAATCTTTACCACCCTGCTCATCGCCGAGCTCAGGATTATGTTTAAACAAATCAAGTTAGGACCCAAACAAGAAGGAGGACATTAAGATGTTTGAAACTTTTGAATTACTGACACTTCAGCAATACTGGTGGATCATCATTTCACTGCTGGCCAGCCTGCTTGTTTTCCTTATGTTCGTGCAGGGCGGTCAGACCCTTATTTATACCCTGGGCAAAACCGATACCGAACGTTCGATGATCGTGAATACTTTGGGCCGTAAATGGGAGCTCACCTTTACCACCCTGGTAACTTTCGGCGGCGCCTTCTTTGCCTCATTCCCCCTTTTCTACTCCACCAGTTTCGGCGGAGCCTACTGGGTGTGGATGGCCATTCTGTTCGCTTTTATCATTCAGGCGATTTCTTATGAATACAGAAGCAAACCCAATAATTTCCTTGGCAAACGCACCTATGAGGTATTTCTCTTTATCAACGGGGCGCTGGGAACCATACTGATCGGCACGGCGGTCGGTACATTTTTCAACGGAGCCATGTTCTCTGTTGATAAACTGAACCTGACCAGAATCTACGATTCCGCGATTTCGCGCTGGGAAACCCCTTTCCACGGCCTGGAAGCAGTACTCAACTTCCACAATGTCGCCCTGGGCCTTTCCGTTTTCTTCCTGGCCAGGGTATTGGGCATCCTCTACATCGTTAACAGCGTGAAAGATGACAACATCCATCAACGCGCCAAAAAGCAGATGTTATACAATGCCGTGCCTTTCCTGGTATTTTTCCTTTATTTCGTCATACACCTGTTGCTGAAACAGGGCTTTGCCGTAAACCCGGATACAGGGGAAGTCTTTATGGAAAAATTCAAGTATTTCCACAACCTGATTCAAATGCCGGTAGTGCTGGTGTTGTTTCTGGCCGGGGTCGTGGGCGCGCTGGCCGGCATAGCAAAATTCCTTTTCTGCAGCAGCAACAAGGGAATCTGGTTTGCCGGAGCCGGCACTGTTCTCGCCGTTTTCGCCTTATTCCTGATTGCCGGACTGAATAATACAGCCTTCTACCCTTCGCTGCACAACCTGCAACATTCACTGACCATCCGCAACAGTTCATCGAGCCATTACACGCTTACCGCGATGAGTTATGTTTCCCTTTTCGTCCCGGTTGTTATCACCTATATCTTTTTCGCCTGGAAATCAATCAACAACAAACCGATTGAGAAAGCCGAACTGGAAGATGAAGGTACCCATATTTATTAAGATGTTAAACCTAAAAAAGCAAGAAGATGTATCTCGATAAAATCCTCTGGTTTCTGGCCTGGCCTGCCATGATTATTGCAGCGTATTACCTGAGCCTCTGGGCGTTGAAAATTCTTGACAAACAAATCAAGAGCGATCCCCTCGGCGAAGACACCACGCCTTAGCACCGGCCCCGCAACTGAAAGCCTTTTCTTTCAAGTGTGTGCAGTAAGGAAGTTCCGTTCAGGGACTTCCTTATTTTTTATCCCGGAAAACAACATAAAGCCCTATGGGACAGCAATATGGATAAATCCGGAATTAAATATGAATGCGAACTGCGTATGTATACTGCAAATAATTATTTTTGTAAGCAATACATCAACAAAAAAACAAAATAATAAATGAAAAAAACTATCTGGGCAGGAGTTATGCTGACCGCTTTGCTTGTGGGACTCATACTCAGCGCACCTGCTTCGGCGCAAAATGCCGTTAACGACACTGCAAGTTACCCCTACTGGGTTGAAATGATGCAGGATCCTTCTGCCAACTTTTTTGAAACGCAAAAAGCATTCAACACATACTGGGAAGGCCGGGAAATTACCAAGGGAAGTGGCTACAAACCTTTCAAGCGCTGGGAATACATGATGCAGCCAAGGGTGTCGGCCGATGGTACCCGCCCCGCCGCCGACCGTGACATCAGGGCATATAATGAATACATCAGCAGGAACAGCAGCCGCACTTCAGCCGGCAGCTGGACCCCGCTGGGGCCATTCACCGTACCTTCGGGATACAACGGCTACCGCGGCCTTGGCCGTGTCAACGCCATTGCCTTCCATCCCACAGATGCCAACACCATCTACATCGGCGCCCCCTCCGGAGGCTTTTGGCAAACCCACGATGGCGGCCAGACGTGGGAAAGCTATACCGACATACTGCCAACCCTTGGAGTATCGGCCATAGCAGTAGACTATACCAACCCTGACGTTATTTACATGGGTACCGGCGACCGCGATGCCGGCGACGCCCCCGGACTCGGCGTCTGGAAAAGTCTGGACGGCGGCTACACCTGGGAAGTGTCATCCAACGGCATGGGCAACGCCACCGTTGGCAGACTGCTGATCCATCCGGATTTCAATAACATCATACTTGCCGCAACCAGCAACGGATTCTACAAATCCATTGACGCAGGCGCAAACTGGGTGAAGAAAGCAAACGGCAACTTCAAGGAAGTGGTTTTTAAACCCGGCAATCCCGATATCGTTTATGCTGCAGTGGGAGGAACATTTTACCGTTCAACCGACAACGGTGAAACATTCACGGTAATCAGCAACGGCCTGACCGGCGGAAGCCGCGGTGTCATCGGCGTATCACCCGCCGACCCGGAAGTCGTTTATTTTCTTGTAACCAACAGCGATTCCTATAAAGGCATCTACCGCTCCAACGACAGCGGACTTTCGTTCACCCTGCGTTCAACCACGCCCAACATCATGGCCTGGGACTGCAACGGAGGCAGCGGCGGACAGGCATGGTATGATCTCGATATTTCGGTTGACCCGGCAAATCCCGACATCATCCACGCCGGAGGGGTCAACATCTTCAAATCAACCAACGGGGGAACCAACTGGTTTATCACTGCCCACTGGTATGGCGGATGCGGCGTTCAGTCGGTTCATGCCGACCTGCATGTGCTCGAATATAACCCGCTTAACAACCGCCTCTACGCCGGAAACGACGGAGGGGTTTACTGGACGGCCAACGGAGGACAGTCATGGACCGAAATCTCAAACGGGCTGGTGATCAGTCAGGCATACAAGATCGGCCAGAGCGCGACCAACAAAAACTTTGTAATCAACGGCTATCAGGATAACGGTACCTCGACCTACACAGGCACCGAATGGATTGCCGTAGGCGGCGGAGACGGCATGGAGTGCGCCTTTGACCCCAACGACGACCGTTACAGCTATTCAACGGTCTATTATGGTTCGATCAACCGCATCTTCAACCATAACTCCCAGGGCCAGATTGCCGGGCAGGGTTCCAATGGCATTACCGAGAGCGGAGCCTGGGTTACCCCTTTCCTGATTGATCATTTCGATGGCAATGTGATGTTTATTGGCTATAAGAATGTGTGGAGAAGCACCAATATCAAAGCGGGCAATACCAACAGCGTAAGCTGGACAAAAATTTCCAATATCAACACCAGCAACCTGAGTGTACTCAGCCAGTCGAGGGCAAATACCAACATCATGTATGCTGCCAGCGGAAACCTGCTTTATCGCAGCGACAACGTGAAAGAGAGCGCGGTTACCTGGAACACCCTGACCCCTAACCTTCCCACAGCGGCAACCATTACCGCCATTGAAACCAGCCCGGTTGATGAAAACACGGTCTACGTAGTTCAGCAGAACCGCATCTTCAAATCGACAGACAAGGGTTATAACTGGACAGAAATCACCGGCTCCCTGCCCGATGTGCAGATGAATACCCTGGTGTATTACCGCAACAGCCCCGAAGGACTTTACCTGGGTACAGATATAGGAATATTCTACAAAGATGGAACCATGACCGACTGGATCATTTTCTCCGATGGTTTCCCGGCTGCCGGTAAGGTAACTGAACTTGAGATCTATTACGATCCCGCCGGTCCCAACGGCGATGTGATCCGTGCCGGAACCTACGGAAGGGGATTATGGGAGTCTCCCGTGAATTATTCCGCCCCCATGGCCGATTTCAACGCCTCCGAGACGGTTGTGCCGGCCGGGTGTGCCGTGAATTTCAACGATCTTTCACTCGGCATTCCTTTTGAATGGTACTGGTCATTCCCCGGATCAAACACCCCCTCCTCAACGGTTAAGAACCCGACAGGGATTACCTGGAACACCGAAGGAACCTACTCTGTAAGCCTTACCGTTGCCAACCCTGCTGGTACAAGCACCGAACTGAAGACCGGATTTATCACCGTCAGCAACAGCATTCTACCCGCGACCGACTTCTCAGCCGATAAAAGGGTTTTCTGCTCAAACGACAACGCCGTTGTACAGTTCACCGATAACACTGCTTACTGCCCCGAATCCTGGCAATGGAGTTTTGAACCGGCAGATGTAACCTTTATCAACGGAACGACCGAAAATTCACAGCACCCCCAGGTATCGTTCAACAGCCCGGGCAATTATACAGTAGTACTCGAAGCTGCCAATATCAACGGAGCAACCGCTGTTACCAGGGAGCAATATATTCAGGTTGGGGGTGTCGCCATTCCCTTTGGCGAGGACTGGGAAAGCAATTCGTTGCAGACCAACGGATGGCAGACAGAAAACCCCGACAACAAAACCACCTGGAGCCTCGCTCAGGCTCAGGGCAGTTCATCACCGGGCAACGCCATCCGCATGAATTTCTTTGATTATGCGTCCGCCCCCGGCCCACGCGACAGGCTGATCTCCCCGCCGCTTAACCTGGAGGGGTTCACCGCCGCCTTCCTCGGCTTTGAGCATGCATATGCCCGCAGGTACTCCCAGATTACCGATTCACTGGTAATTTACCTCTCATCCGATTGCGGACTCAACTGGCAAAGGGTATTTGCCATTGGCGAAGACGGTAGCGGCAATTTCAGCACCCATGCAATTGTGGATACAGGTCTCTTCGTTCCTGCGCTGCCCGCCGACTGGTGCGGCAATCCTGGCAACCCCTCCTGTTTCCTGATCGACATCAGCCAGTGGGCAGGCCTCAACGATGTGCGCATTGCCTTCGAATCGGTGCACCGCCGCGGCAACAGCCTTTACCTGGACAACATCTACGTGACCAACCTTGTCGGAAATAATATGCAGATCAACCCCGTTACCGGGATCAGCGTGTTCCCGAATCCCGGAAAAAGCGTGTTCAACATATTGTCAGAAACCATGCTTACCGGAACGGAACTCAGCTTGTATAATGTTCATGGCAAAAAAGTGCTTACCCGCAATGCCGGTGACGGTCAGCAGTTTACCCTGCAAACCGGCGAACTGCCGGCCGGCATATACATGCTGAGCATTACATCGCGCGAAAAACGCCACCAACTGAAACTGATCATAGAATAGGAAAAGTTTTAAGCAGAAAGAGTCGCAGCCACCCTGCGGCTCTTTTTTTTATCACCTGCATTTCAGCTTGAAACGCGCAGCACATAACAACTTTATGACAGAACAGTCCGGATAAAAGTTCATCAACCACCTTCTTTCTTATCTTTGTGCGTCTAACAGAAGACCTTGTTATGCACCTGTTTTACCTTCCCGGAAAGGACCTCGGCCTGGCTTACCGCAACGGCGAAGTGCTGCATGAACTGCCTGCCGAAGAAGCGGGCCACTTCAGGGTAATGCGGCTTAAAACCGGAGACCGGCTCCGGCTAACCGACGGGCTTGGCAACTTCGCTGAGGCCATCCTCGAAGATCCTGGGCCTAAAAAATTCACGGTAAGGATAACCGGAATAACCCCGGAAGAACCGCGTAGTTTCCGCCTGATCATGGCGGTTGCCCCTACGAAAAACATTGCCCGCTTTGAATGGTTTATCGAGAAGGCAACCGAGTTCGGGGTGGACGAAATCATCCCGGTATGGTGCGAACATTCGGAGCGTACAAAGCTGAGGACCGACCGGTTGCAGAAAGTAGCCGTCGCAGCCATGAAACAGTCGCTTAAAGCCACCCTGCCGGTAATTCAGGAACCCATGTCGCTGCAGCAGTTGTTCAAACGCTCCGAAGCCGCTGACCACCGATTTATCGCATGGATCGACGATCAGGTAACGCTGCACCTGAAAGACAGCTGTCAGCCGCGGAAAGATACCCTGGTGCTGATCGGCCCGGAAGGCGATTTCAGCAAACAGGAAGTGGAACAGGCCGTTAAATCCGGTTTCAAACCTGTGAGCCTTGGCAAAGCCCGCCTCAGGACGGAAACCGCCGCCCTGGCTGCCTGTTTTGTTGTTAACCTTATCAATGCATAATTCATCAATACTAACCTGATGCGAAAAGCAAAACTGAAAATACTGTTGCTGGCCTTTCCCCTGCTGCTGATGGCCGGATCGGCCCCTGCCCCTGTACAGATCGCCCTGCTGAAATACCGCGGAGGCGGCGACTGGTATGCCAACCCTACCGCGCTGCCTAACCTGATAGAATTCTGCAATAAAAATCTCAGAACCAATATCGACCCCGACTATGCCACGGTGGATGCCGGCAGCCCCGACATTTTTAACTATCCGTTCGTACATATGACCGGCCATGGCAACGTCCTTTTCGACGGACAGGAAGCCGCTAACCTGCGTAATTACCTGATAGCGGGAGGATTTCTTCATATCGACGATAACTACGGCATGGATCCTTACATCAGGCCACAGATGAAAAAAGTATTTCCCGAACTCGATTTCATTGAACTTCCCTTTTCGCACCCCATCTACAATCAGCGGTTTTCTTTTCCAAACGGACTTCCCAAAATACATGAACATGACAATAAGCCGCCACAGGGCTTCGGACTGATATGGGAAGGAAGACTGGTATGCTTCTACTCTTACGAAACAGACCTGGGGGATGGATGGGAAGATCCTGCGGTACATAACGATTCGGAAGAGACACGGCTGAAAGCGCTGAGGATGGGCGCAAACCTGATTCAGTATGCTTTTACTAAATAACTGGTCAGGGGTATATCAGGTATCCTGAGATCAGCAGAGAACTTCAATATCTTTCATTCAAGCACCAGATACTTGTTAACCTCCGCTATTTGCCGCGGATTTCCAAACAGATAGAGCATATCGTCGGTTTCAATGGTCATCTGTGGCTTGATCTCTGTTATGTAACGGTTGTTCCGGCGAATGGCCAGTACGGTAATGTTGAACTGGGTTTTTAACCCGCTGCCGACAATAGTCTTACCTACTATCTTATTCGCCCCCCGCTGCACCGGCAGGGTGGCGATTACCATATCAGGGATGCTGAGTTGCATATCCGGGGGATGCTGATGCGGAAAGCCGCTTGCGGCGAGCAACTCGTAATTCCGCGCACGGATATGACTTGAAAAAGACTGTATCTTATCGAAAGGGACCAGGTAATGGTTGAGCACACGGGTAAAAATCTGTATTGAAGTTTCAAACTCCTCGGGAATCACCTCATCCGCGCCCAGTTTCAGAATTCCGTCCATTTCACTGACATGCCGGGTCCGCACAATCACATGGGCCGTTTCCGTGATGTTCCTGAGGATGGAAATAATCTTTTTGGTGGCCTCAGGATCTGAAATGGCGATCACCACCACCCTGGCCATGTGGGCATTCACATGCCTGAGGATCATATCATCGGCGGCATCGCCGAACACCAGGGCGTGTCCTTCCTGCTGCCCTTTTCTGAATACTTCAGGATCCAGCTCAATTGCTACATAAGGTATCTCTGCCCGGGAGGCCGTACGGGCAACATTGGTCCCGTTGATGCCAAAGCCAATGATGATCAGGTGATCTGACAGGGCGGGCTTATCCGTTTCAGGCTCGCCCTTGCGGCGGTTACGAAGACTGATCAGCCTGCGCCTGACCCTTGGCGGCAGCATGGCCCGGATGATAAAATCTGCAATGCGGTCGGCTTTGTCGCCCAGAAACGGAGTTAGCATCATCGTCAGGATGGAAATGGCCAGAAATGACTGGTAGACTTCCGGGGACATCAGCCCGTTGCGCACCCCGATGGTGGAAAGCAGAAAGGCAAACTCCCCGACCTGAAACAACGTGAAACCTGCGATCAGCGCTGTTCGCAGGGGATACCTCAACAGCAGTACGGTTATGGTTACCACCAGCTGTTTCAGCAATATCACCCCGAGGGTAAAGCCAATCAGCAGCAAGAAGTGCTGTAAAAAGAAATTCAGATCGAGCAGCATGCCAACCGAGACGAAAAAGAAACTGATAAAAATCTCCCGGAAAGGCATAATACTGGCAGTAGCCTGATGACTGTAATCAGATTCGGAAATAATAAGACCGGCAAAGAAGGCCCCGAGGGCCAGCGAAAGGCCAACGGAAGAGGTAAGCCAGGCTGTGGCCAGGCACAGGACCACAATGGTCAGGATAAAGAGCTCGCGGCTGCGGGTCATTACCACGCGCTGCAACAGTTGCGGAACCGCGTACCGGGCCAGCAGCAACAGCAGCCCGACTACCAGCGCAAATTTCCCGGCCATGCCCAGCAGCGACATCCAGAGGTTCCCGTCTTTGCCTGCCAGTAAAGGGGTGACCAGGATCATGGGCACTACGATGATATCCTGAAAGATCAGGATGGCAAGCGATATCCTGCCCTGGGGCGACGACATCTGCCCTTTGGCAGCAAGCATCTTCAGTACAATGGCCGTGCTGCTCAGGCTGATCAGAAAGCCCATAAATACGGACTGCGCGACCGGCAGCCCAAGCAGGCGCGAAACAGCAATGGATAATAAAATTGTGCCGCCAACCTGAACCAGCCCGCCCAGCAACACCGTTTGTTTTATCCTTGAAAGACTCTTCAGCGAAAATTCTATCCCTATGATAAACAACAGGAAAATAATGCCCACCTCCGACAGTATCTCCACTTCGTGCGAAGCCCCTATCAGGCTGAGTCCGTTCGGTCCGGCGACTATGCCCGTAATCAGAAACCCCAGAATGGAATGCAGCCTGACGCGCTGAAACAAGAGGATTATCAACACCGATAATCCCAGAATAATCACTACTTCTTTCAACAGGGGAAGTTCCATACAAACCGTTTGAGCCGGCTTTAAATATCTGCCGGAGGCTCCAATACCAGATCAAATATAAGGAAATGCCACACCGGCCAATGAAAAACAGAAAAGATATAGTCAAACCTAACAAGTATTAGCAGGTATGACCAAACCCTGCCGGTCAGATATAACAGGATAAAGCTCACCAATTCTGTGCGCAGGGATCTGTCTGACCTGCGGAAAAACATAAACTTTCCGATAATGGCCTTATTGCCCGCGACAGGCAAACTTCGAGCAAAGACGCGTGCCCCGGACCCTAAGCAATCAGAAGGACAATGAAAGCCGGGAATATTTACTACCTATTTCCTGGAGAAAAGGCTGATCACATACAAGACCAGCCAGGCGCCTCCCGCAGAGATCAGGATTTTCCAGATCAGGCCGCCCTCGCTGATCCCGAGCTTTCCGGCAAGCCAGCCGCCAATCACGGCACCTACAATACCAACCACTATGTTACCGATGATCCCGAATCCGGATCCCTTCCAGAGCTGGCCAGCAAGCCAGCCAGATACTGCACCTACAATCAAAAACCAGATAAATGACATAACTGATGTATTTAAGAATTACCAACAAGCCGCCCGGGTCAACAGAAGTTGCACAGTGACAAGAAACACCCTGCGGCACAATTTCAGGTGAAAATACGAAAAAAAAGGCCGGACCGGGAAAGTTTTCCGTATAATCTGACGAAGTAAATCCGGCAAAACACAGTAAAGCATTGTTGCTGTTATCAGCGGATGAGATGATTTCAGGACAGATGCCGGCAGATGCGGCAGGATTAACAACAGCATTCAGGGCCGGCTTTCACCAGAAATCCGAGGAGTATGTTGCGTCAAAAAGCCAACACCGGTTGCGATTAATTTTTATTGTATCTTTGAGAGATTGAGTACAACGATCTGTCCGGATTTAAACAGTTCTATCTGTTGTAAATTGCTTTTGAATTGTATCTTTGAGAGGAATATTACTGCAAATTGATTCCCGGATTTCACCACCAACATGCTTCAAGCCTGACGCTTACGCAGTGCGTTACCGGAGCTGCAGGACCGGAGCCTCAAAGTATGGTCGTTTCAATCCACGCGCCCGCGGGAAGCGAGAC